>ENA-ORXT01003002-ORXT01003002.1-marine-metagenome-genome-assembly--contig:-NODE-3002-length-19275-cov-5.348318_pt1 | contig 19275 bp, 14 predicted proteins | sample MGYA00237868_ERZ511482 | MGnify/ENA metagenome assembly ERZ511482
ATCTAGTGTCGGGCTTCGCCCGCCAACTCGCCGGGACGTCGAGTTCCACCACGGAGACTCATCTAAACTCAATGGCGCTTGGATAAGGGCCCTTTTCGGCAGAAACGGCAAAAGGTTCGGCACCCCCGAATCAAGTGCGTTGGTAGGGGCGCTTTCGACCCGCTGAGGTCGCCTGCGTGCCTGAGCCCTGAAGGGGCGTCTCATCATAGCCCGGGGCAACGCCCCGGGAACTCCGCCCCCACGCGACCAGAGCCCTGTAGGGGCGACCTAAGAAAACTAGGTCTCGGGTCGCTGGTGGCGACGGATTAGGACGCCCCTTCAGGGCTCGATTCTGTTGAGCCATAGACCCAGGGCGATGCCCTGGGCTAGAATAGGACGCCCCTTCAGGGCCTTCTTTCGGACGGGGACCTCGACCATTTCACGTTCTCACGGAGTACAAAAAAGCCCGGTCTGGCGAACCAGACCGGGCCTTGTGCGATTCCTTGCCGCCTCTCAAGGAGAGGCGGGGGAAAGCGGAGGGGACTACATCATGCCGCCCATTCCTCCCATGCCGCCGTGATCGTGGGCATGGCCGCCGTCGTCTGCAGCTGCAGGCTCCGGCATGTCGGTGATGAGGCACTCCGTGGTGAGAAGCAGCGCCGAGATGGACGCTGCGTTCTGCAGAGCGGAACGCGTCACCTTGGTCGGGTCGACGACGCCGGCCTTGATGAGGTCCTCGTACTTGGCGGTGGCCACGTTGTAGCCTTCGCCGCCCTTGAGGCTGGCGACCTTCTCGACGATGAGAGCACCTTCGACACCTGCGTTGGCGGCAAGCGTGCGGAGGGGAGACTCGATCGCGCGGGTGACGATCTCAGCACCGGTAGCTTCGTCGCCCTTGAGCTTGAGCTTGCCGAGCTTGGCGTGTGCACGGATCAGGGCGGTGCCTCCTCCGGGAACGATGCCTTCCTCGACGGCTGCGCGGGTGGCGTGAAGGGCGTCTTCGACGCGCATCTTCTTCTCCTTCATCTCGGTCTCGGTGGCTGCACCGACGTTGATGACGGCGACACCGCCGGCGAGCTTGGCAAGACGCTCCTGGAGCTTCTCGCGATCGTAGTCCGAAGTGGTCTCGGCAATCTGGCGACGGATCAGCTGGACGCGTCCGGCGATGGCCTTGGAAGGTCCGCCGCCCTCGATGAGGGTGGTGTCTTCCTTGCCGATGGTGACGCGCTTGCAGGAACCAAGGTCCTTCATGTCGACGTTCTCGAGCTTGATGCCGAGATCCTCGGTGATGACGCGGCCGCCGGTGAGGACGGCGATGTCCTCGAGCATGGCCTTGCGGCGGTCACCAAAGCCAGGCGCCTTGACGGCGGTGACGTTGAGGGTGCCGCGGAGCTTGTTGACCACGAGAGTGGCCAGGGCTTCGCCTTCGACGTCCTCTGCGATGATGAGCAGCGGCTTGTTGGTCTGGGCGACCTTCTCGAGAAGGGGAAGCATGTCCTTGAGATTGGAGATCTTCTTCTCGTGAATGAGGATGATGGGGCTGTCGAGGACGCACTCCATGGTCTCGGGATCGGTCACGAAGTAGGGGCTGAGGTAGCCCTTGTCGAACTGCATTCCTTCGACGACTTCGAGGGTCGTTTCGATGCCCTTGGCTTCTTCGACGGTGATCGTTCCGTCCTTGCCGACCTTGTCCATCGCGTCGGCGATGATGCCGCCGATTTCCTTGTCCCAGTTGGCCGAGACGGTGGCAACCTGAGCGATCTCGTTGGTCTTGGTGACCTTCTTGGAGATGGCGGCGAGCTGCTCGACGATGGCCTCGGATGCGACGAGGATGCCTCGCTGAAGCGAGGTCGGGTTGGCACCGGCGGTGACGTTGCGGAGACCTTCGCGGTAGATGGCCTCGGCGAGCACGGTCGCGGTGGTGGTTCCGTCACCAGCGATGTCGGAGGTCTTCGAGGAGACTTCCTTGATCAGCTGGGCGCCCATGTTTTCATAGGGGCACTCGAGCTCGATCTCCTTGGCGACGGTGACGCCGTCCTTGGTGATCGTGGGGCTCCCGAACTTCTTGTCGAGAATGACGTTGCGTCCGGCGGGCCCGAGGGTGCTCTTGACGGCTTTAGCGAGCTTGGTAGCTCCGCGAAGCAGCGCCTGTCGTGCTGCTTCGTCAAAAATGAGTTGTTTAGCCATTGTAGTGTTTTGTTGAGAAATGTGTGGTGTGTGGGGTCGTCGGCTCTAGCCGATGATGCCGAGAATGTCGGACTCGTTGAGGATCAGGACCTCGTCGCCGTTGTGGGTGACTTCGGTGCCGCCGTACTTGCTGATGAGCACGGTGTCGCCCTTCTTGACGCTGAAGGGGATCTTCTTGCCGCTGTCGTCGACGTCCCCGGTTCCGAGGGCGAGGACTTTGGCCTCTTGAGGCTTTTCCTTGGCGGTATCGGGAAGGATGATTCCGCCGGCGGACTGTTCTTCTTCGTCGAGACGCTTCACGAGGACGCGCTGTCCGAGAGGTTGGATTTTAGATGCCATGGTTGGTACGGTTGTTGCTGTGTTGGTGTTGTTCAGGTTTGGTTGGTTCAGCCGCCCGCACCGTGAAAGGGTCACCCCTTAACGGAGGTGGGCGGCTAACTTCTCAAGATCCTTGCTTGGGTCGAGTGAATCTTTGCTATTTTTTGGCGTCGGCGTCGGCGTCGGCGCCTGCCGCATCGTCTTCGTCGACGACTTCGAAGTCGGCATCGACGACCTTGCCTTTGGCTTTGCGGGACTTTTCCTGGCCGCCGTCCTCGTCAGAAGACTCCGGTGCGGACTGGGCGGCGTCCCCGCCGGGAGCGGCTCCGGCAGCCTGAGCAGCCTGGGCCATCTCCATGAAGAGGTTCTGGAGTTCGTCGGTCGATTTCTTGATCGCCTCGACGTCGGTGCCTTCGAGATCGGATTTCACCTTGGTGACTCCATCGTCAATCCGGCCTTTCGCGTCCTCGGGAACCTGATCACCCATCTCCTTGAGCTGGGTCTCGACCTGGTGGACGAGGTTGTCGGCGTTGTTGCGGATTTCGACGGCCTCGGCGCGCTGCTTGTCCTCGTCGGCGTGGGCTTCGGCGTCGGCCTTGGCCTGCGCGATCTCCTCTTCGGTGAGTCCGCTGGAGTCCTTGATGGTGACCTTGTTCTCCTTGCCGGTGCCGAGGTCCTTGGCGGACACGTGGAGAATGCCGTCCCGGTCGATGTCGAAGGTGACCTCGATCTGGGGATTGCCGCGGGGGGCGGGCTGGATGCCGTCGAGGCGGAAGTTTCCGAGTACTTTGTTGTCCTCGAACATGGGCCGCTCACCCTGGCAGACGCGAATGTCCACGGCCGGCTGGCTGTCGACCGCCGTCGAGAAGGTCTGGGACTTCTTCGTCGGGATGGTGGTGTTGCGCTCGATCATCGGCGTGGCGCGGGAGCCGTTCGTCTCGATGGATAGGGTAAGGGGCGTGACGTCGAGGAGGACGACGTCCTGCACGTCGCCCTGCAGGACTCCGCCCTGAATGGCGGCTCCGGCGGCGACGGCTTCGTCGGGGTTGACGCCCTTGTGGGGCTCTTTGCCGGCGAGTTCGCGGGCGACCTCGACCACTGCGGGCATGCGCGTCATTCCACCGACCAGAACAAGCTGATCGATTTCGGAGGCGCTGAGTCCGGCTTCCTTCATGCAGTCGAGGACCGGCTTGCGGGTCCGCTCGGTGAGTTTCTCGGTGAGCTGCTCGAGCTTGGCACGGGTCACTTCGACCTGGATATGCTTCGGCCCACTCGCGTCGGCGGTGATGAAGGGCAGGTTGATCTCGTAGGACTGCGAGGATGAGAGGGCGATCTTGGCCTTCTCGGCTTCCTCCTTGATACGCTGGAGCGCGTCCGGCTGGCCACTGAGGTCCATGCTGTTCTCCGTTTCGAAAGTCTTGAGGATCCACTCGATGAGCGCGCTGTCCCAGTCGTCGCCGCCGAGGGTGGTGTCGCCGTCGGTGGCGAGCACCTCGAAGACGCCGTCGCCAATGTCGAGGATGGAGATGTCGAAGGTGCCGCCGCCGAGGTCGTAGACGGCGATCTTCTCATCGCTGTTCTTCTCCAGGCCGTAGGCGAGGGAGGCAGCGGTCGGCTCGTTGATAATCCGCTCGACCTCGAGGCCGGCGATCTCGCCCGCTGCCTTGGTGGCGTTGCGCTGGGCGTCGTTAAAGTAGGCGGGGACGGTGATGACCGCCTTGGTGATGGTTTCGCCGAGCTTCGACTCGGCGTCGGCCTTCAGTTTGCCAAGGATCATCGCGGAGATTTCCTGCGGCGAGAAAGCCTTCTTCTCTCCGTCGATCTCCACCTGAATGTGGGCGTCGCCGTTGGAGGCTTCGATGATCTCGTAAGGCACCTTTTTCTCGTCGGCGCTCAGCTCGCTGAACTTGCGGCCGATGAGGCGCTTGGCCGAGGAAACGGTGTTGGTCGGGTTGGTGACGGCCTGCCGCTTGGCGGCCTGACCGACGAGGCGCTCGCCGCCTTTGGCGAAGGCGACCACGCTGGGTGTGGTGCGTGCGCCTTCGGAGTTTTCAAGAACCGTGGGCTCCCCGCCATCCATGATGGCCATGCAGGAGTTGGTCGTGCCGAGATCGATGCCGAGAATCTTACTCATCGTATTGAAGGGTCGTGTGTGTGTGGGTGGGAAATTGAGTTAGGAAGCGGTGCCTCCAGTGTAGTGTTCTTTATGCAGAATTGATGCCAAGCGACCCTCTGTAGGCGTAATCCGTTCAAAGGTAGTAGGTTGCGATAATCATGGTCGCGCGTGAGTGGCTAGAATTAACCACCGAAGCGTCAAGGTGACTCAATTTGCCGGGTCAATATGACTCGATGCGCCAGATCGGCGCGCAACGGGTAACCTTCGCCAATCCGGTTGGCATTGCCCTCGGTCTTTGTTCCTTATTTGCCTGCGGCGAGCCCTTTGGCCATGCGGGGGAAAAGGATCCAGTGGAGCGGCAGCACGGCGTACCAGTAAGCGCGGCCGAGCAATCCGCGCGGTCGGAAGGTGGCGGTCTGGGTGAGTTCGTCCTCGGTGACCTCGAACTGGAGCCACGCCTCGCCGGGCATTTTCATTTCCGCCGCGAGGATCAGACGGGCGGAGTCGTGCGAGGGGTCGCGGTCGGCAAGGATCACACGCCAGAAATCGAGGGCATCGCCGGCCTTGAGTTCGGTAGGGTGGCGGCGCCCGCGCCGGAGGCCCGTGCCTCCGGAGAGGCGATCCATGAGGCCGCGAAGCTTCCAGGCCCAGTTCATCGAGGGCCAGCCTTTGGCGCCGCCGAGGGACCATACCGAGTCAATGGCATCCAGACGATCGGTGGTGAGGGGTGCGACTTGCTGATCAGAGAGAACGCCGTGGGCGGGCACCTGGACGGATTGAAAGAAGTCCGGGTCGAGTCGGCCGGAGGAAAGAGAGTCGAACCATGAGGAGGGGACCTTGTGCTGGGCGATGAGGTCGAAGGCTCTTTCGATGGCCTGCTGATAGGTCAGGAGATCCTGCGGGACGAGTTTCGTGAGGCTGGAGTCGGTGCAGACGGTTTCGTTGACAAGGGACTGGACGAGAGATTTGGCGAGCGGATAGCTGGCGGCGGTGACGAGGTAGAGCCAGCGGGCGGAGAGGCGAGGGCTGAAGAAGGGGACGGGAATGATCAATCGCTTGAGGTTCCGGGCGGAGGCATAGCCGAGGAGCAGTTCGCGGTAGGTGAGGACGTCGGGCCCGCCGATGTCGAATTCCCGGCCGAGGGTTTGCGGATGACCGAGCACTCCGGTGAGGTAGCCGACGACGTTGCTGATGCCGATGGGCTGGCAGCGATTCGCGGTCCACTTCGGGGTGATCATGAACGGGAGTTTTTCCGCGAGATCGCGGATGATCTCAAAGGACGCGGAACCAGACCCCACGATGATGGAGGCACGAAGAGTGGTGACGGGAACGGAGCCCTCGCGGAGGATGCCGTTGACGTTCTCACGGGAGGCGAGGTGGGTGGAGAGTCGGCCTTCCGGGACAAGACCAGAGAGATAGATGACCTGTTCGCATTGAACCCAGTCCCTGAAGCGGCGTGCGCAGTCCGCCTCGCGCTGGGCGAAGTCGTGGCCGGAGCCCATCGAGTGAAGGAGGTAGTAGGCGGCGTCGAGGTCGTCGGGAACGGGAGGCAGGTCGCCTAGGAAATCACCCTCGAGGAGAGTGAGTTGCCCACTTTCGAGGAAGGGCTGAAATTGGGTCGAGGGAAAGCGGCTGGTAGAGCGGACCACGCCAGTGACCTTGTGCCCGCCATCGAGAAGCGTGGGGAGCAGGCGCATTCCGATGTAGCCATTGGCGCCTGTGAGAAGGATGTGCATGAGAGTTATGAATCGTGATCTGGGTGAAAGAGTCGCCTCACGAGGGTGCCGGATCGCTGCGGGACTCCGACGGTACCTCTGGGTTGCCCATGCTGCCACGTAACTCGGCATGGGCCTGCTGCGTTTGGCTGGTTAGAAACTCCAAACGGAAGAAATCTGCCATCTCGATGCATGATGGACGCTTTTGAATCGCTCTTGGATTCATTTATTTTTAGATAATAAAAATCCAAATTAAAGGAGTCCGTCTTCCAATTGAGACCGTTTTCCTCTTTGACTCGGCATATCGGCCGAGACTCAAAGAAAACAACCCAAATCCAACATCATGAAAGCAATCATCACCTCACTCCTCTCCATCGCATGCCTGACCGGTCTGGCCTTTGGCGACCATCATGGCAACAAGACGAAAGACATCGTAGATACCGCCGCATCGGTGGATGATTTCAGCACGCTGGTCGCCGCTGTCAAAGCCGCTGGACTCGTTGAAACTCTCAAGGGCGACGGCCCATTCACAGTGTTTGCTCCTACCAACAAAGCCTTCGCCGATCTTCCTGAAGGCACCGTTGAGTCTCTGCTCAAGCCCGAAAATAAAGAGAAACTCGCCAGCATTCTCAAGTACCACGTCGTTCCGGGCAAAGTGATGGCGAAGGATGTCACAGCCGGTGAAGTCGCGACCGCAAACGGTAAGAAGGCGACCATCGCAGTGACGGATGGCAAAGTGATGATCGACGGAGCGACCGTGACCAAGACTGATATTGCCTGCGCCAACGGCGTGATTCACATCATCGACGCTGTCATCATGCCTAAAGAATAAGCTGGAGCGGGGATTTTGATTTTGCACTCAAGTCCCAATCCTCTTACAGGCGCGAGACCCCAAGGTGGGTCTCGCGTTTTTTTATGGTGTTCTCCGGCGACGCTGAAATCGCAACGGTGCGTTCGTGTTATTTTACTGCGCCATTGACGAGGGCACGAGTGGAATAGGCTTCGTTGCTTCCTTTCTCGGCACGCATCGTCGGATGGCTGACCAGGAAATGGTTTTCGTCGATCAAGTTCCAAACGTAATGCGTTGTCCCAGCGGGCAACACGCCCTCGGCTCGGCCTGGCTTGGTGACCGTGGCCGGGAGGCGATACCACTCCTCGTACCGATCGCCGCCGTTGTCGGTGTAGATAATCTCTGCGCGGACGACTGTGGCGCCATTTTCGTGGTAGCTGAGCCAGATGTTCCCCTCTGAGCTGCCCGAGCTGATGACCTGGCAGACCTGCTCGCTGCGGGGGATCGCAGGCTTCGACTTCGGGTTGAGGAACGGCGGACTCGCCCGCATATCCTGAAGCTGCTCCTCCAACAGTTCTGCTAGCTCTTGTGCTTTGCCCGGCATTCTTGCAGCCAGATCGTTCTTCTCCTCGATATCGACGCGAGTGATCCCGTCTTTGCCGTGGAGTTGATAAAGCTCGGAGTGCTTCTTCCTGCCCTGCAGGAAGGCATCCCAGTTGCGGGTCAGCTTGTAGTTCTCCTTGCGGATCGACGACTGCATCCTGGAGTGGGGGAAATGCCAGGTCATGACGCTGCGTTGCGGAGCCTGGCTGAGATCGCCTCCGAGGTAGGCGGAAAGATCAATTCCGTCGAGTTTCTGCGTCCCAGGTCTGGGTGTCCCGGTCCAAGCGAGAATCGTCGGGTAGAAATCGAGTCCGTTGACCATGACGTGCGACTCGCGACCGACAGGGATGCCGGGGCCGGCCACGATCAGCGGGACGCGGATGCCGCCTTCCTGGACATCGATCTTGCCCTTGTCGAGCGGGTGGTTGTCGGTGATTTCCTCGCCCGGCGTGCGCTCCATCCCGCCATTGTCCGAGGTGAAGATGACAAAGGTATTGTCGATGAGCTTGTGGCCCGGCCAGCGCGGGTCGTCGCTCGTCTCGAGGTAGGTGATTAACTGCCCGACATAGTGGTCGAGCATCTCGACCATCGCACCATAGTACGGGTTCTTCTGCCCCTTGATCGACCAGCCGGTTGCGTCGGCAGGGTAGGGCACGCCCATCTTCTCGCAGTACTTGCGCAGGTGCGATTCACTGCGTGACTGAATCGGCGTGTGGACGAGCCAGGCTGCGTAATAGAGGAAGAAGGGTTCGTCGCTGTGCTCGTCGAGAAAGTGGATCGCGTCCCCGGTGTTCTCGTCGCGGGGAAAGCCCTCTGCATCGAGTTGATATGGATCATCCTCGGCATCGGTCGCAAAGTCGCTGAGCCGATCCTTCATCCTGCGCGTCACGCCGAGGTTCATGGTCGAGTAGCCGAAGCCTTGATCCTTTGGCTGAGGGAAGGCGTGGTGATTGATCGCGCAGTGCCATTTGCCGACTGCGCCAGTGGCGTAGCCCTGGGCTCGCAGCGCCTCGGCGAGGGTCACTTCGCTGAGTTCCAGCCGCCCACTGTACCAGGGGGAGATGAGACGGCTTCGCTCCATGTACGGGGTGGGGGGATGGCCTCCCACGACGTGCGTCTTCTGCGCCCGAGCCGGGTGTTTGCCTGAGAGGATCGCGACCCGCGTCGGAGCGCAGGTCGGGGCCGGGGAGTAGCCCTGCCAGAACTGGACGCCGCGTTTGGCAAGAGCATCCATGTTCGGGGTGTCGAAGGGGCAGGGCCTGTCGATGTCGTAGCAACCGACATCCTGCCAGCCGAGGTCGTCGGCGAGGATGACGACAACGTTGGGTTTGGTCGGTCGTTCCGCGCTGGCATCGGCGGGAGCCAGCAGGGAGGTCAGTACGAGCAGAGGCAGGACTCGGACAAAGGCAGGTCGGTTCATGATGCTGTCGCTGGTTCTATTTTGGTCGCTCGTTTAAGTGGCGGGCGGGATCTGTCAGCAGGTGGTCGGCGTTTCCGTCGAAGCTCTCGTGCCCGACATGCGAAGCAGGGCGGATGCAGAGTAGAGAATGAAGATGATTCTGCCTGCCCTGCTTCATGCCTCGGATCGGCAGACCCGTCACTGCCATGTTTTGATTTTCTGAGAAACGGCGTCTTGGGGAGGGGGGCGAAAGCGGGAAAACTAACCGGCGAAACCGCGCCGTACATGTCGGCCAGGTTTCGCCGCGATATCGATGACTGGTGGCGGCGAGACTTGCGGCGAGGTGCTTGAAGTTGCGAAGGCGCCGTTTGCTGCGAAAAAATGAGCGCCGCCACCAGCGTGTCGAGTGCCGCCACGTCAGTCAGCACGCTTTCAGCGCTTTCTGCGCCGCATAACTTTCGGGGTAGCATGTCAGCCGCTTCGGCCCGCGCGGGACAAACCATCTTGCAAAGCCGGTGGCCAGCCGCCATCGGATTCGGCTGTGCCAGCTGCTTTGGAATCCGAGGCGGGAGCGGGTTTCGGGATCGAGGCCCTCGATGGCGATGAAGTCGAAGGCACAGCCGAGTAATCGTTCCATCCAGTGCGCCTGCGGGTAGACGACATGTCGCGCCACCTCGCGGCAGAGGGGATGCAGCCCCATGCGCTGCTTTTTGATACGATAGGCATTATCCCACTCGGCATAGGTCTGTGGACCAAAAGCCGCATCGAGACCGAAGTAGCTGCCGAACCTGCGGAAGTCCTCGTAAAAGGCCTGCTTGTCCACGGCGCTGACTTCGCCAAAAACCTCTCGGTAGCCGAGCAATGAGGCCTCGATGAGCGTGCCCAGCACCCACAGCATCAGCTCCGGCTCGAAGGCCGAGTAGCTTGCCTCGCCATCGATCCCCGGCGCCGTCCGGCCGCGCACGCCACCGTGCATCCGCCCGATGAGCGCCTTCATCTCGGCGGCCTCCTCGTGGGTGCCGAAGGTGATCTGGTTCACGGCGGAGAGCGTGCGCTGCAACCGGCCCAAAGCGTCGCTCTGGAATGCACTGTGCTCCGCCACCCCCTGCGCGACACGAGGATGCGCGATCTGCAGGAGCGCGGCAGCCGGCCCGTAGAGCAGCCCCGTCCAATGCCGGTTAATCTTCCACGCCATCGAGTCCGGCCCGAACACGAAGTCGTCGGGACTGAGCTGACGTGTTTCGGAGGGCACGGGAAACGCAGCCATCGGATCGCAACCGTGGCAACCGCGCCTTGCCACACCGGCCTAGGCTTTCCCGCAAGGCGCTTCCGGCGCTGCCACGCAGGGCACGAGAATCGCGTCGCGCATCCCGTGGATCAGCTTCTTCTCGGCCGGCACGATGGTCGCCAGCACCCCGCCGATTTGAACCTCCCAGTCGCGCTCGCCTTCCCAGTCGACGAAGTAGTAGGGACACAGTCGCACCCGCCCCACCATCGTCTCGAGCGACTCCGTCTCGGGGTTCCAGTACGGATGCTCCACCAGCCGCGCGTTGCGGAACTCCTGCATCACCCAGGGGTGGGTTTCGAAATCTCCGAGGGCATTTCCGATGCTGTCGCTCCACTCGGTGCCGGGCAGGTCGTGGCCGACTTTGACACTCTTACTCCCCCAGGCGAGTTCCGAGTACCCGCTGATCTTGAGCACCAGTTCGCGGTCCTTCTGGGAAAAGCCAGCCACCTCGCCCCAACTGTTCACCTCGAGTCGGGGCAATGTTGCGTGCGCCGGGATCGGCGTCGGATCGACGACCCAGCCGTAGGGGATCGTGTCGCGGAGAATGCGGTCGCCGCTCTTGCGCAGCGCCCGCTCCCACCAGCGGCGAAGCGGTCCCTGCCAGAAAAGCGCCAGCCAGAGCTTCTCCTCGAGACAGGGACGGGGCGGGGGCGTCAGGGAGAGCTCGCCGCTGGCAAAGAGCTCCGCGTGTTCCTTCAGAAAGGGGACGTTCTCATGGTCGAACAACTCGAAGAATCGATAGATCGCCCGGTTGCTCGGAACGTAGTTCTCCGCCTCGCGCACCGACCACTCGTCTCCCAGCTGCGCGGCCAGCCATTCCATTTCGGGCACGTAGTCGCCCGACTCCTCCGAGATGACGATGTCACCGCCTTCAGGCAGCAGCGACCGAAAGCCCTCGACCATCCCGTCGGGTCCGCCGGGAAACCCCTCATGCCCGAGCTCGGCGTAGAGCCGCGTCAGAAACCCGACGAGTCCGATTCCGCCGGGCACGTTGTCGAGCTCGGTGATCGCGAAGCCCTTTTCCGTGAGCAGCAAGTCCGGACGGATCACCCGCGGCAGCGCGTTCTTCTGCCCGGGCGAAGCCGCCAGTTCGGTCAGCCACTCCGGCTTGCCCGCATCGAGGAGTCCGTGGATCGATGATGGCAGACGCTCCTCCCGGCTCTGCTGATAGGCCGTCGAGCAGCTCTTCACGAATCGGGCCAGCGTGCGCCCGAGCCGGTCGATGCGTTTGAGCTCCCACTTCGACAGCGGGAACGGGCAGGGCGAAAGCATGTTCTCCTTGCCCGAAAACAGGCCGCCCTTGGGCAGCCGCTCCTTGAGAAGAGCGATGGCTTCCTTGGGACAGAGCGAGGTGGAATCAGACACGGGGAGAGATGCGATCGGGAAACCTAGTTCAGAGAGCGAAGCGCCGCGCGCAGAAGATCATCGGCCGTGGCGCCCGGAGCGAGATCGCCTGCCTTCTGCAGCGCCCGCAGCGCCTTGGTCGCCTCGGCCTGCTTGTAGCCGAGCGAGATGAGCGCAAGGACCGCATCGTGAAAGGCAGTGCCCTCCGTTCCACCAGCGCCCGCAGGACCGGCCGCCGCTTCCCAGGCCTCGACCACGCCGACCTTGTCCTTGAGTTCCACCACGATCCTTTCGGCGGTCTTGCGGCCCAGACCCTTCACGGAAGACAGCAGATCGATGTCGCCCTGCACCACTGCATTTTTGAAATCGCCGACCCCCATTCCCGACAGCACCGCGAGCGCGAGCTTCGGCCCGACCCCCGAGACACGGGCGATCAGGAGCCGGAACAAGTCCCGCTCCTCGAGCTCGACAAAGCCGTAGAGCGTCTCCTCCTGCTCGCGAACGTGATGATGCACGAGGATGCGAACCTCTTGACCCTCGGCGGGAAGGCGGTCATAGCAGGAGACCGGCATCGACACCTCGTAGCCGACCCCACCGACGTCGACGACTGCGCGGCTCGGAATGCTCTCGGCCAGCACCCCACGAAGAAAAGTGATCATGAAGCGACACAGGGACCGAAGCTCGGCACGGCGGCAAGGGAAACTTGCATTCGGCATCCGTGCTCTCGGCTTCTTTCTCGTGGCATGGGCCCTCGCACCCGCCCTGTCCGCGCAGGACGAGGGAGCCGCAGAGCGCAAGCGCGAACCCTATTGGATCCTGATCGAGCCCGGGCAATTCATCGTCTCCAAGCCCGGCTACCCGTTCGCCGGAGGACGTCGCACCATCGCCCGCCCCGCCCTGACCACCGGCAGTGCCCCCGGTCTCCAGCCCTATAGCGAGAACGACTGGAAAACGCTGCGCATTGGCTGGGACGCGTTTCGGGAGCGAGCAGGCGCCGCCGCCGAACTTCGGCTGGCAGAGCTGAAGCCCCGCTACGAAAGGGACCCCACTTCCGGTCGCGCCCTCTACGCCGAGGTGACGATGGACAAGCCTCTCCTCGCGGGGTTCCTGATCGCCCCCGGTTTTTCTCAGGTCTTCGAGAAGGAACTCGGCAAGCGCCTCGCCGTGATCATGCCGACCACCACCCGCTTGTTCGTGTTCTCTGCGGACAGCAACGGCGTCTTCGATCACGGCGACCGTCTTCAGACCCTTTTCGAGAAAGCCGTCTACCCTGCCAGTCGCGAAATCTTCCTCTACGAAAAAGGCACCATGCGCGTGGTCGGGATGCTCGGAGATGAGGAAATCCAACCCCTGAAACTGCCGGAGTAGGGTAGCGCGCACATCGAACGCGCGAGGATGGAACGTGTCAAGATTCCGCTTGCTAATCCTCGTGACCTTCTCCCTCGTGGAGGTCTTCATGCGACGCTTTTTCATCTGGACGATCCGTCTCCTCCTCTCACTCCTGATCGCCCTGGCCGCTCTTGAGGTGATCGTGCGGGTGGCCAATCTCTTTGGTGACCCTCCCAGTTCGGCCGAGTCCAAGGCGCAGCGTGAGGAACTCCTGGAGAGTCTCACCGGATCAAAGGACGCCGCCGACGATGGTCACGCCTACGAGAACCAGCTCGAGCTCCATCCTTTCTTCGGCTACGTCCACAACGAAACCTTCGGCGGGATCAACCGGGCCGGGTTCCAGAGCCCGTACGAGTTTGAGATCGTTCCCGAGGGTTATCGGTTCGGACCGCTCAGAGAGTCTTCGAAACCACCGCTCGTGGTCGGCATCTTCGGCGGATCCTTTGCCCAATACGTCGGCTGGAACTCCCAGGCAATGGAGGAGGCCCTCGCCAAGGCCTACCCCGAACGCGAACCCTACGTGATCACGATGGCCGTCGGCGGACACGCGCTCCCCCAGAGCGGCTACATCTACCAGTACTACGCCAACCTGTTCGACGTGGTCATCTTCATCGACGGGCTCAACGAGCTCTGGAACCCGGTGGAGAACAACAAGGCGGGACTGCCTCCGGTCTTTGCCAAGGCGGTCCACTATCAGTATAAGCTTTCCCTCGCCGAGCTGAGTCAGGAGCGGCTGATGATGACCCAGCGCCTCATCGAGCTGAAAGAAAAGCGGGTGGCCTGGGCGCGCCGTTCGCTGCAGGGAATCACCGGTGCCTCGATGGCCTGCAGAAAACTCGCGCAAGGGTTGGAAGCGCGCTGGTCGAATGAGACCAATGCTCTCGAAAGAGATCTCAAGGAAGGATATCTCGAGGGAGACCCGTATACGGACTGGAGCATGGAGGACTCCTTTGCGTTCACCGCGCAGCAATGGCAGACGTGGCACCAAAGAATTGATCGCGAGACCAAGGCGCGCGGGGCTCTATTTCTACACTATCTTCAACCCAACCCCCATGTCGAAGGCTCGAAGCGGGTACTTCTCCCTTCAGAGGAGCACGCGATGCACCACACCTTCGCCATCGAACAGTATGTCGTCGAAGGATACCCGTATCTGCGCAGAGTCATGGAGGATACCCGTTCGACCGACAACCCGATCCGCGACCTCACCGGGATCTATCGCGACGTGGAAACCGAGATCTGGTGGGATGCTGCCCATCCCACCGAGGAGGGCCAGCTCATCATTCAGCGATTCCTCAGTGATGAGATCAGTGAGGCCCTGCGCAATCGATAGGACATGCCGAACCAAGCATCCCCAACAGCCCGTCGTGGCCGCGCGCAACGCGAGGCGGTCGCTGGGCGCTCCCTTCGGCGGGTCCGGAGGCCCGCGCCCTACCTGAGTGGGAAATCGCTAGGCCAGAGGTAGGGCCGGGCGTCCCGACCGGCCGTCGTGGCCGCGCGCAACGCGAGGCGGTCGCTGGGCGCTCCCTTTGGCGGGTCCGGAGGCCCACGCCCTACCTGAGCGGGAAACGCTAGGCCAGAGGTAGGGCCGGGCGTCCCGACCGGCCGTCGTGGCCGCGCGCAAAGCGAGGCGGTCGCTGAGCGCTCCCTTTGGCGGGTCCGGAGGCCCACGCCCCACCTGAGCGGGAAATCGCTAGGCCAGAGGTAGGGCCGGGCGTCCCGACCGGCCGTCGTGGCCGCGCGCAACGCGAGGCGTTCGCCGGGCGCTCCCTCGGCGGGTCCGGAGGCCCACGCCCTACCGAAGGTTCCTTGAGTTGTTGGCGGAACGGTTGTTCCCGCTTTCACACAGCTCGATTGGAGCAGAGTCGACGAGGTGTTCTCGTCGAGCCGAGCCGAGGGCGAGCTCAAAACGAACGCCCTGGCCATGAGCCGCGCGCCTACAGCTCCTCGAACACCCAGTCGTAATTGATGGTGTGGCAGCGGGTGGCGGCATCGATTTTGCCGGCGGCGCCACGCACTCCGGGGAAGAGCGAGCGGTCGTGGACACCCATGACCGAGAGCTTGGCCCGCAGGGCTTCTTTCTCCCGGGCGGGGATGACGATCTTGGTCAGCTTCACCCGAAGTTCGGGGCTGCATTTCCAGATCTCCTCCAGCGACATCGCGGGGGTGTCCACCTCGGGGAGGGGATGCGCCACGAACACGCTCTCCTGGGCATTGGCGATGGGATCAAGCCGGTCCGCCTGATAGGTCTGCACACTCTGTGGCAGGCGCTCGGCCTCTTCATCGATTTCAAAGTCCACCTCTTCGGGATGAATCCGCCAGACGCAGCCATCTTTTCCGTTGGCGTCCGTCGCATGCCACAGGGAGGCAAGGGCGTTGGTCGTCCAGGTCGTGAACAGCGACGGCGCTCCGTGCTGAGCCGCCAGCGCGTGCCACTCCAGCTCGTTCCGGGGCTCGGCCGTCAGGAACTGCCGGATTTCCTTACGGTAGGCCTTCATGGTTGCCTCCAGGAGCGGCTCCCACTTGTCGTATTGAGAATCATCCAGCCGTGTGCCGCGCAGGAGACTCGGCCGCAACGACCACTCGGCGTCGGCCTGGCCTCGATAAATGACTTTCCGGTCCAGCCCAAGGGGAGGGATGATCTCCGGCACAAAGTCGGCAAACTCCCCAGCCACCACTTCTTCCATTTCACGCTCCTTCATCTTCTTGTATAAGTATCGGCTCTCAAATGTCGCTCACAAGCTTCATATTGAGATAAAAATGAGATAGTAGCAAGCGGATCTTTATAAAAATGTTGATCCTTTGAGATTCACATGTACTGATTGAGGCGAAGGAATCGTCCTTATGAGTCAAAAAATCTACCTTGAAACCCTTGCCAACCTGGAGCAACTGACGGTCGACCAACTGGAAGTCGTTGAACTGCAGGCGGGAAGCATGCGTCGCATTCGATCTCAAGGAAAGCTGAGTCTTGAGTTGAGAGGCGAGGATCGTGGCGAGGAACTTGAGGCAGACCCCCTCGCACTGAGGGCTCGGGCCCTTCTCGAGAATCTCGACCTCGAGATTTCGCTGACTTTAGCGGACCAGGCCTTGCTCGCCTGTCTCATCATCAAAGGGGAGTACTTCCGAAAGACCTTTTCCAGCCGCGAGATCAACGACGTCATCGAGGAGGTCGGCCGTCCCCGCGTCGTGCACATCACTTCCGCGATCGGTGGCTTGCTTGAGAAAGGAATTCTCAGTGGCACCACCAAATCCATGGAGCTCTCCCCCGAGGGCTACCGCCGCGGTCGTTCTCTGGTAGAAATGATCGAGCGAGAGGCCGAGGCGGCCTAGAGATCAGCGTACCGTCGCCCGGCAAGCAATCAGGCCCCACCTTCCCGTTGTAGGAGTTCCGCACCGTCGGAACGATGGGAGGCCGAGCTGCCAAGCTCTGCCGGACCGCCCATCCACAAGCGCCGGAGGAGGCGCAGGAAGCCTGTAGTGAATTTGACAACCCGATGGCTGCAGCTTTGCGAGAACGCCGGTCTGAAGGATCGAAGGCTTCCTCGCCTGGTCGCAGATCTTCCACCGTCCTGAGCTGAGAGACCGATACCAGTCCCAGGCTCGCGAGAACCTGCAAGCGGAGGTCGATTCCCTTCGGTAGGAAGCTGTCACCTCGAATCGGTCGAAACAACTGCGCCGCACGACGGTTACCTTCTCCATGGTGATCACCCTTCGTCCCCGCTGCTTCATCCCGGCCCTTGCTCTCACGGCTCTTGTCGCAACCCCGCTCAAGGGGCAGGACCCGAACCAAAACCCGAACCAGAACCAGAGACCTGCGCCCGAGCAACTGGCCGCCTGGTTAAAACAGTACCCGGAGGCGGATGGCAACGGCGACGGGAAGCTCTCCATCCAGGAGGCGCGCGCGTACCGCGAAGAGGCGCTTCGACAGCGCAAGAAGCCTCGGGGTGGGGGCGCGGGGGCCGACCTCGAATTTGATCCCGGCTGGGACGAACCGCGCTTTCCCGAGCATGCCGCCTGCTACAAGAGCGCCGAAGAACTGAAGGTGCTCTACCCGAACTTCGCCTCCTTCGACAAGCCGACCGACGGCGCCCTTCGGATCGTGGGCACCGGTCACAGCTTCATGATGCCCGGCTACCGCACCCTCCCCAGCATCGTTCAGGCGGCCGGCTTCGCCGAGCAACCGCTTCAGCTCCACACCAGCGGCGGGGTCACGGGGAGCACCCGCTACAAGTGGGAGCAGGAAAACGGCATCTTCCAGTTTGATGGAAAGCCGACCCCGAAGCTCCTCGCGTCGATCGCCAACGCGGAATGGGACGCCATGACCTGGGGCCCCTATATCAGCGATCGCCCGCGCTTCTACGGTTGCTGGATCGAGTTCTGCGATCAGTACTCGCCCGGGATGAAGTTCTACCTCTCGGATGCCTGGCCCTCGATCCGCTCCCTTGAAAAAATTCCGACCTCCGAAGATGAGCTGACCGACGCGGTCATCCGGGGGATCGATGAAGAGAAAGACGTGCATTTCGCAAGACTGGTCGGCGAACTTCGCGAGGCCTACGGAGATCGAATCTTCATCCTGCCGACCAGCGAGGCGATGACCCTGGCGGTCGAGGCCTATCATCGTGGCGAGCTGCCAGGCATCGAGGGCATCCACCGTGCCGTCGGCAAAAGGGAGAACAGGGCGCTCTGGAACGACCCGCTCGGCCATCTCGGGTCCGGTCTCGAGTGGCTCGAGGGATACGTCTTCTACGCCACCCTCTACCAGAAATCACCGGCCCTCATCGAGGAGCGGGTGGGCGAGAAAGCAGGCGGCTTTCCGAGTCCGGAGCTCCACGACAAGTTCCGCGAGATCGCCTGGAAAGCCGTCCTCGCCAACCCGCTTTCGGGCGTCGTCGATGCGAACGGCGATGGGATTGGCGACGCGAAAGCCGAGTAGAAGGCTCGGCCGAAATCTGCTGCCTCGAAGGTGGAGCGTGACGTCCCGGCGCGCTGGCGCTGCCAGAGTGGCAGGCTTTGCCGGCCAACTCGCGGGGGACGCGTCGAGTTCCACCACGGAGATCATCCAGACTCGGAATGCTCCGATTCACCAGCGCAAGAAACGGCCGGTCTCGGCCGTTTCCTGCTCGCAGACCGCCTGTCGTTTTTACCGTCTTCAAAATGACCACACCCATTGAATCGCCTTCCTCTCCCGAGTCCATCAACCGTCGTGAGGCGCTCGCCAAGGGAGGGCGCATCGCGGGAGCCTCGGCCCTGGCCGGCGTCGCCATTCCTCACGTGCACGCTGCGGATGACCTTACCCGCAAGCTCGCGCTCGTCGGCTGTGGCGGTCGCGGCACCGGAGCAGCCCTCAACGCCCTCAGCCAGAGCGCCGAACTTGGCCCGGTAAAGCTGGTGGCCATGGCCGACGTCTTCGAAGACCGTCTCGAGGCCAGTCATCGAGCCATCAGTTCGAAAGACCCCGGCAACACGAAAGTCGACGTGCCGGCGGAGCGGAAGTTTCTCGGATTCGACGCCTACAAGAAGGCGATCGACGTTCTCAGCCCCGGCGACATCGCGATCTGCGCGACGCCTCCCGCCTTCCGCTGGCTGTTCTTCGAGTACGCGATCGACAAGGGGGTGCACGTCTTCATGGAGAAGCCGGTCTCGGTCGACGGCCCTTCCACCAAGAAGATTTTCGAGTTGTCCGCCAAGGCCGACGAGAAGAATCTCAAGGTCGGCATCGGTCTCATGTGCCGGCACTGCGAGGCGCGCGGCGAACTGGCGGAACGCATTCATGGCGGCGAGATCGGGGACATTCACCTACTGCGGGCCTATCGAATGCAGGGACCGATCGCCAGCAGCTTTTCCCCGCCCAAGCCCGACAGCGACATGACGGATCTCGAGTACCAGATCCGCCGCTTTCACAGTTTCCTGTGGCTCAGTGGCGGATCCTTCAGCGACTTCTTCATTCACAATATCGACGAGGCCTGTTGGATGAAGGACGCCTTCCCCGTGTCGGCGCAAGCCATTGGCGGACGGCACTATCGAGAGGACGACGCCATTGACCAGAATTTCGATTCCTACTCGGTGGAATACACTTTCGAGGATGGCGCCAAATTCTATCTCGGCGGCCGGAACATGGTAGGCATCCACAAGGAGTTTGCCACATACGTG
>ENA-ORXT01003003-ORXT01003003.1-marine-metagenome-genome-assembly--contig:-NODE-3003-length-19270-cov-4.840202_pt1 | contig 19270 bp, 20 predicted proteins | sample MGYA00237868_ERZ511482 | MGnify/ENA metagenome assembly ERZ511482
CGGACGCTTGGAGGGTCACCTCACCGACTTCGTCAGGTGAGGCGAACGCTCCAAGGTCCTAACCACGTAGCAGTTGCCGGACCTCCAAGCGTCCGTTTTCCGGTTAGCTCTTGATTTGCGTTATTAGTCTGTTGGTCACCTGGCGGGTAGTCGGAGCGAATGAACGACCGCCTAACCCCCGTCGCTCATTTGCTATTCCCCCTGAACCCGCGTCCCCGCCCTACGGAATAAGCTGCTTTTCCCTGATTTCATCGAGATACGGATAGTACGCCCCCAGTACCTCCGCTCCGGCTCCTTTGATCCACTGACCGGGCCAGCCGTTCGCGAGCCGGAAGGCGTCCTCGATGATGTCGGCCTGCTGCTCGTAGTTGAAGTCTTCGAGGCGGTGGTGCCGGCGCAGCGGTTCCAGCCCGCCGTAGTTGTAGCCCGCCGCCGTCGTCTGGGCGAACAGCGCGCGCGGGATGTAGGCCGCGCCCCGGTGGGTGTATTGCCAGACGTGAACGATCTCATGCACCAGCGTCGGCGCGCTCATCTCGCCCCAGCTGTTGACGGTATGGAAGCTCACGTAGCAAAAGGGCGCGAACCGCGGGCCGACGTACGCCCGCTCGTCGACACGGATCAGGTCGTACGGCACGCTGTTGCCGAAGATGGGTTGGAGCAACCGCCGTTCCGCCGCCGATAGCGGACGGGGAGCGGGGAATAGCGCGTTGGTAAATGCCTCGTACAGGTCGAAAAAGCCGAGCAGGTCGAGCGCGGCGAAGAGTAGGTCGAGCAGGCCCCGGGGCGTTGGTTTTCGTCTGGCCAAAGCGCGTAACCACCGCAGCCGTACCCCGGCGTGGGTAACGGTCATGGCGAGGCGGCGGTGGAAGTAGGCGAGGCGGGTCACTGGGGTTGGGAACGCGTGGGGGTAGGGTAGCGTTGACCCGGGCGGGGAACTTCGCCCCGGGGTAATCGCAAGGTCGCTCGTCCGCAGAGGCCATAGGAGCGCAGCGACTTTAGGCTCGTCGGCCGAGCGACCGAATTTCCGGGGGGCGCCCCCCCGGCGGACGGACCAAAGCTTCGCAATGCCTCAGCGACGAGCGACCTTGCGATCACCTTGAACTTAGCTTCTCTTGCCATCAGGGCAATCGCTTTTAGGCGGACCGGACGCTCGAAGGACGAATTTCGTTTTACTTGCCGAACTTCGCTTCGCTCCCTCCGGCAAGTAAAACGAAATTCGACGCCTCGAGGACCTGTGCTAAAGTTGTGAGGTCCTTCAAGCGTCCGGTTTTACTAAAAGCGATTGCCCTCCTCCCGCTATTTGACTAACAGACTGCTTGACTACCTTCGCGCCGTGGCTAGAAACATCCCCAAATACCGCCGCTGGCTCAGCTACGTGACCGAGCAGGTGCTGGAAACGACTTCGTCGGAACACAACGATTACCTTCAGGTCAGCCTGGTCAGCGGGCGGCTGCAACTGGTGGCCGAAGACGCGATCTACAGTTTCGGCGATTACTACCTGAATTTTCGCAAGCTGTTCGAGCATTTCGATTTCGAGCAACTGCCCCTGCGCGCCGAGGTCTTGATTCTGGGCCTCGGCCTGGGCAGCATCCCCGAGTTGCTGGAGGATTACATCGGTGTGGAGTACAGCTACGTGGCCGTCGAGATCGACCCGGTGATCATCGAGCTGGCGTCGCACTACAGTTTGCCGCAACTGCGCTCGCCCATCGAGGTGCGGCAGGCGGATGCTTTCGCCTTTTTGCAGCTCGACGCGCGGCAATACGACCTGATCTGCGTCGACGTTTTTCAGGACGCCACGGTGCCCGAGCACCTGACGGGTGATGATTTTCTGGAACTCCTCAAGGCTAGCCTCAAGCCCGGCGGCGCGGTGGCCTATAACCGAATCGCCGATACGCGGGCGCACGAGAAAGAAGCGGTGGCGTACTTTGAGGGGCCGTTCCGCGGGGCCTTTCCGAAGGCGGCGGTGTTCAACAGCCGGGGAAATCTGATGCTGGTGAATGAGCAAAAATTCTTGTTGGAGTAACGGTTGGCGCGAAGCCGTCTCCGACGGCGAGCACGTACTCCTGTAGGGTTGCGCTACTAATGTCATACTGTTAGACAAATGCTTTAAAATCCTCCCCCAACTCCTCCAAAGTAGGGGCGTCAAAAAAGCATTTGTCTAGCATTGTACTAACAATGCTGAAGCTTTTGGAACTAACGGTTTTACGCTTTATCTCGCCGCCGGAGGCGGCTTCGTGCCAACTTAGTCTGACGCCTGGGGCAACAACTCCAACACCTTCGGGTCATACTCGAAACTCAGTTCCGGCACGATCCCGATCGCCCCGTCGAAGAAGCGGTAAATGCGGTCGAAATCCGCCCGGATGTCGCCGCTCACCATAAAGGGCTCGGAGAACTCGATGGTGCCGCCACCGAGGTTGAATTTGCAGAGCACCAACGGTACGCCCGCCGTCTTGGCGATGTAGTAAAAGCCCGTCTTGAAATGGTCCACCTTGGCGCGGGTGCCCTCCACGGCGATGCAAAGGCGGAATTCTTCGCGCTCCCGGAAGATGGCGGCGACGGCGTCCACGAAGTTGGTGCTCCGCTCACGGATGACGGGCACGCCGCCCATCCACCGCAGGATGGGGCCGAGGGGGAATTTGAACAGGCTGGCCTTACCGACGAAGTTGATGTACTGCTTCACCGCCGCCCGCACGTAAATACCGTAGGGGAAATCGCGGTTGGAGGTATGCGTCACCGTGGGCAGCACATACTTCTTCGGCCACTTCCCCTCGTTGGGGTTGATGACGCGAACGCCGTTGAGGCGGAGCATAAAACGACCTAGCCAAGCGGGTAACATAGTAGTGTAGTTTTGTAGTAATGTAGTTTTGTAGTGCCGTCGTTGTAAGCGCCGGAGCGTTATGTCTCGCTTGCCACGCCCTTAAAACGCGGCAGCTACTACATTACTACACTGCTTCAAACAGCCCCGTACTCCGGTTCTTCCGCACCCCGTCCCAGCTGAAATAGCGACCGTTCATGGCCACGTAAACGCCGGGCGGGAGAGACTGGACGAAGGCCAGGGCGCTGCCCAAGTTAAAAAAACCATCGGAAGAAGAGCCGAAGGCGTAGGGAATCATCGCACCGGTAAGGACGATGGTCTTGGCCGCGATGTTCGCCTTGGCGAGGTATTCGGCGGTTTTGACCATGGAGTCGGTGCCGTGGGTGATCAACACCTGGTCGGTGTCGGTGCTCCGGCAATTGTTGGCGATGTTTTCCCGGTCGAGGTCCGTAATCTCCAGGCTGTCGACCATCATCAGGGTGCGTACGTTGACGTCGAGCGTGCAACGGCCGCGGTCGAGCATCTCGGGCAGGTTGGAATCCTGGAAGTAGAGCTTGCCGGTGACGAAGTTGTACTCCTTGTCGAAGGTGCCGCCGGTAACGAAGATTTGAATCATGGACGCAAACATACGAAGGCGGCCGGGGCGGATCACCACGCCTTCGCCCTCCTTCATCGCACCCGCGTTCCCCGCCCCTAAAAGAGATAGTCGTCGATTAATCCCGCACACCCGTCGTCGGTACTCCATCCGGCAAAAAAATCCCGCCGTCGGTCCTTACATTTGTCGTCCTACGAATCTTATAAAATACCCAGGATGTCTAACCTCGCAAACGCCTTTAACACCATGGCTCAGGATGATGATCGTTTCGCCAACGTACTGATGAAAGCCCTCGAAGATAAGAACCTCGAAGGCTTCGATTACCTGGAATTCAAGCAATCCGTCGCCAAAATGCTGGAGATCGGAATGGACCACGACACGGCCATCAAAGCTGCTTTCGGTACGGGGTCTACCGTAGGGCTGACGCTGGAAAAACTGGTCAAGACCGCCAAGTATTACACCGAGGTGCTGCAAGACGAGAAGTCGAAGTTCATGAACAGCATGGAGAAGCACCTCATGAGCAACGTCGAGGGCCGCGCCAAGGAAACCAGCGACCTGAAGAAGAAAATCGCCAACTGGGAAGCCAAGATCGAGCAACTGCAAGCCGAGGTCACCAAAGCCAAAGACCGCATCGCTTCCGCCGACGCCGAGATCAACTCCGCCAAAAGCAAAGCCTCCATGAACCAGCAGGGATTTGACGATGCGCTCGATGTCATCACGGCCGCGATCCGGGAAGACGTGGCGGATATTACGCGGGTACTGGGGTAGCGATGCGGTATGGTAGCGGATTTGATGCGATTGCCCTACTTGCTGACCCGACTACATTCCTATACTACCAATATTCCCGTAACTTGCCCCATCCAATTATCTCGTTAATACCTTATGGCCCAATTCCCCGCTGACGCAGCACCGAAAAAATCATTCTGGAAACGCCCCGAAGGCATTACCGGGCTCTTCTTCCTGGTCGCCCTGCTGGTGGGTGGGGCTTACGTGGCGTCCGCGTTCTGGACGGCCATCGCGGGTTTCATCGCCACCACCGCCGGTCTGGTGGTCACCCTCGCCGTGCTGGGTACCATCCTTTTCGCCGTGCTCGACCCGCGCACCCGCGCGCTGCTCGGCTACATGTACAAAAGCGCGATGCGGTCCATCACCGGCCTGTTCGTCAACATCGACCCCATCGGCATCCTGAAAAGCTACATCGAGGAGCTGGAGAAAAACCTCCAGGAAATGCGCAAGCAGATCGGCAAGCTGCGCGGGCAGGTACGTCACCTGAAAACACTGGTCGAAACGAACGAAACGGAGATTCGGAAGCAGTTGCAACTCGCCAAACTCGCCAAGGAGCGGGGTAAGAACCAGCAGATGATTCTCAGCAGCCGCCGCGCCGCCCGCCTGCGCGAATCCAACCAGAAGTACGACGCCCTGCTGACTAAAATGGACGTGCTCAGCCGCGTGCTCAGTAAGATGCACGATAACTCCGAAGTGCTGCTGGAAGACACCCGCGACCAGGTGGAACTGCGGATCGTGGAGCGCAAGGCCATCCGGGCCAGCCATGGCGCCATGTCTTCCGCCATGTCCGTCATCAACGGCAATCCCGATCAGCGCGCCATGTTCGACGCGGCCATGGAGGGCATCGCCAATGACGTCGCCAACAAAGTGGGGGAGATGGAACGCATGATGGAACTCTCCAACGAGTTCATGTCCTCGGTCGACCTGCAAAACGGCGTTTTCGCCGACGAAGGCCTGCGGATGCTGGAAGAATGGGAACAGAAGAGCGACCTGATGCTCGCCGGCGGCCACATCGAAGTGGACACGCTGACGAAGCCCTCCACCAGCACTCAGGCGGACGACGCGCTCGACCTCGACGCTATTCCGCGGCGGGAGAAAGATGCGCGGCGGCGGGGCGGGGAGTCAACGGGATATGATTCGTTCTTTGAATAACCCGGGGCTGGAAGTCATGAGCTAGTTTACAGTGTACCGGATGTCGTAACTCCCAGCTACTAGTACCGCCCGTCCAGCCACTCCCCGATCGCCTCCAACGCCGCCGGATCGAAGGTGGTTTCAATCGTACCGTATTCCGACGGCGCGCCCGTTTCCGCCGGTTGGAAGAGGTGGTTCAGCTCGGGGAAGGGCACGATGGTCACTTCCTGATTGCCGTTAATGGCAAAAATGCGGGCCAATTCATTCAGGTTGGTCAGCCCGTCCACCTGCGTGTCTTTAAGGCCGTTGAGGGCGAGGACGGGAACCTGGACGTTGCGCAGAAAATCACTTGGTTTAAAAGCGATGAACCGGCGCATCCACGGGCCGGAGAGCGGGCGAACGTACTGACCGTAGAAGGCTTTCGGGTCGACGATGCTCTTTTGCAGGGCGGGGGGCAGGAACTTCATCTGCCCTTCGAAAACGCCGTAGAGGCCTTCCACGTATTCTTCCTGACCGAGGCCGGGGTTGTCTTTGATCCAGGCGTAGGCGGCGCGCAGGGAGGGCTCGTCGCGGGAGATCAGCACCTCGGGCTGGCCCATGGCGCGGAAGACCTGCCGCCGCTGCTCCAGCATCAGGCTGTCGATGGGAACGGCGGGGGCGGCGAGCAGGATGAGGAAGTCGACGGCCTCGTCGTTGGTGGCGACCACGGGGGCGATCATTCCGCCTTCACTGTGGCCCGCCACGCCGATGGGAATACCGGCGTATTCGGCTTTGCTCTTCAAAAAACCAACCGCGGCACCCGCGTCCTTCGCAAAATCATCCGACGTAGCTGCGGCGAACTCCCCCGTGCTTTCGCTCACGCCGCGATCGTCGTAGCGCAGCACGCCGTAGCCCCGCCGCGTCAGGTAATCGGACAGCACGAGGAAGGGGCTGTGGTTGATCTGGCTGCCCAGGTACGCGTTGCGATCCTGCGGGCCGGAGCCGGAAACGAGGACGATGAGGGCCTTGGGTTTGTCTTTGCCGGGCGTGGTCAGTTCCCCCGCCAGCGTCACGCCGTCGGCACCGCCGGGGAAGGAAACGGCCTTGCGTTCGTACGGGTAATCTTTGGGATCCTGTGACCGCGCGGTGATCGTGATCGGGCCTTCCTCGATCGGGAAGCCGTCGGGCCGGTAGCGGTAAAAGGTCATTGGGAAATCCTGGTTGGCTTGGCTGAAAACGCCCTTCAACTCCTTGCCGTCGAGCACGCCGCTGAAACCGGCCCCGAGGGCCGGGACTTTCAGAACGGCTTTTTTCCCGTCGAAAGCGAGCTCGGCGGGAATCCTGGTTTTGGTCTGCGACGGGCTGGTCATCACGGCGGCGTACGCGTCGCCCGTTCTGGTGATTTCGAGGCCGATGGGCAGCTCCGTTCCCATCGCATTAAGGATGGCGTACCAGTTGCCCTCCACCTGCGCGATTAGCGGGGAAAAAGCGGAAAGGAGAAGAGAGAGAAAGAGTGGGAGGGATCGCATGTATGATACTTTTGGGGCGGGGAACGCGGGTATAAAGAATGGTTTTCAGGAGGCATTGGTTCACACCAGCTCATCCCGTTCGGGCTCGGTGCGGTAGGCGAACGGCAACGGCGGGGCCGCGGCGAAGCCCGGCGGCACCAGCATCGTGATGTTGACGACGGGCGGGGGGATAAGTAACCCGTTCAGGATCAAGTGCAGGCCGCAGATCAGGAATACCCGACCGCCGTAACGGTGGGTTTTTTCCCAGACGTCTTTGTGTTTCAACGTCCGTGGTACGCGGATGCCGACCCATTTGTTGGGTGGGATGATGGGCGGGTAGTTCCCCGATCCCGCGAAGACGATGCCCGGGATGACCGAAAGGCCGGAGTAGCCGGGGAAGCCACCCCGCATTGTCCCGATCAGCAGGTAGACGGCCAGGGCGGCCATGCTGGCGGCCATGATGGTGCCGAGGCGTTGGTATTTGGCCGTCCACACCTCCCCGGGCTCGCCTTGCCGATGGCGTAGAAGGTGACGGCGGTCAGCAACAGCGGCAGCACACGCGCTCATTTATCGAAGCCGGAAGACCTTTATACTTAACCGCTTATCTTTATACCTAAATCACGCTTGGGCGATGACTAAATTTATCGAACCATTACTGCAATCTTTTCCCGAATTCAGCTGGACGCTGGAACGCTATCATGAAGCCATCAGGAAAGGTGTTTTCACTACGGCCGACAAGATCGAACTGATTTATGGTAAAATTGTAGAACTCATGCCCATCGGATCACCCCACTCGCAATGCGTCACCGTAGTCGCTGACTTTTTTCGCGAACGATTCGGCAAGCAGTATACTTACAGGGAGGAAAAGCCCATCACCATCACGGAAATTATTTCTGAGCCTCAGCCCGACGTAGTTGTAACCGTGAGAAAAGACTATTCTTACGGCAATCCCACCCCCGAAGAGATTTTCTTTATCGCCGAAGTAGCGGAAACATCCATACGCAAGGATCAAACCGTAAAGGTTATCCTCTACGCCGAAGCCAACATCAAGGAATACTGGATTATTAATCTGGAAAAGAGACGTATCGAGGTCTACATCGACCCGCTGCCGGAGGAAGGTGCCTACGGCTCCGTCAACAATTACGGTGAAGGGGTTACGTTTACCAGTCCTTTTGCCGGCGAGGTAGTCGTAAGTGAGTTACTGCCGGGTGTAGTCGGGGAAGAAGTGGAGTAGCGGTCAATGCACCCGCACCACGTACATCCCATCCCCCGTCATCACCTCCCCCGTCAATGGGTTGAGCACGATACATTTGGTCGGGAACTCGTGTACGCCGCGTCGGTTGGGTACGAAGGTGAAATCGGCCTTTCCGTTATCATCGACGGCCAGCGTGTCGGTACCGACGATCAGCGTGACGTTGGTGTGGGCATAATTAACGTTGGGCATAACCGCTATTGCCGTTGCCCGAACCGTATCGCCGACCAGCGGATGCTCCAGCCCGCCGTGAACAATAGGGTACACCTGGTCGATATGCAAGGCTTTACAACCGGCCAGCTGCGTTAACGCCGATATGATCTCCGCCTGCGCGTTCAGGAAATTCAGCAGGATGAGGTTGCGCTCGACGAGGAAGGTGCCGCGTTGTGACCGGGTGGGTATCTCTAGTTTCGCATCTTGAGCGGCTGATCGGATGCGCTCGATGGTCTCCCGCGCATGAGTTTCGGAGAGGTCGAAGTCAAGGTGTTGCGCCAGCAATAAAGCCTCGGCTTTGTCCGCCATTCCCTCCAGTACTTTGTTAGACTCGCCCTTCATGCTCGCCAGCAAATGCCGCTGTTCCACCCACGGCGTGGAATCGTCCATTTTGCGCCGCCCGGTAAGGTTGGCGTTTTGGTGAAAGGCCTCGCGCGCCTGATCGGCTTTTTTGATAAGATCTAGGATGGGTATAAAACGCTCGCTGCCCCAGTGCTCGTAAATGTAGGCTTCCAGCTGCCGTTTGCTGGCCGCTAAGCCTTCCATCTTCTGCCCGATGGTTTCCGCCTGAACGGGCGCGGTGCGGGCAAAGAGGTCCTGGTGCAACTCGTCCATGGCGCGCTCGTGGTACTTGAAGAAGGCGATTAGGAAGAGGGTGCCGAAGGCGATTAGGAGGAGGGAGAAGGGGCGGGACATATTTTAATTTTGTAAAACGGTAATGTTACTTCGTATGGATTATTCTACCCGGTATCTGAATAAACTTTCTGACCTTGATGTGTCAGCTGAATTAGGGTTTGTCACCGTTGCGGAAAGCTTAAGAAGGTGCTTACCTGTATTCTTTCCTTTCACGGAGAACTTGGCTAACCCATTCTCGTCAGTTAACAGTCGCAATCCATTCACACGAAGATCAATGCTTGCCGGATCGATATCGGAGCTATAGCTGCCGAGACCGATCTGAAATTCGTAGGTCTCGCCTAACGGTACTTCCGCCGGAGAATTAATTACTACGGGAAAAAATTCATCAAAGGTGTAGTTTCGATAACAGCCGATGGCATTGGTGTCATTTAGTAATGTCCTCAAGATATGGTAAAAGGAGAGAGAGATTAGTTGCTGGTGAAGTTCGCTTTCCCGTTGACCAGATGCGGTCATTACGGTTGTACTCCGTAATGTTCTTTCTACGAATTTATGCAATGATCCAATCTTGATCGCGTAATCTTCCTCATTCAAGTCGAAGTCTGAATGGTGTGTTTTAAAGACTTGAGCAATGGTTTTCAATACTACCTCCAATTGATTTTTAGCCGTTACGTGGAGGCTTAAGTTTGCTGCTAGTCGCTCGTCAGGTTTGCGGCCATCAAACTTTCCGTAGTTGTAAAATTCATTGTTCAAATAGGTTTGGTGCGCATCTTTTGCATCATCGATAGCATCACAGATACTCAGTAACGGTGAGAAGCGTGCTTTGCTGTCGTCTTTGAATATGTCTCGGTATTGTATAAGCTCTAAGTCGAGGTCAAAAAACTGCTTGTCTAAGATCAAGGCATTGACTTCCTTTGCGCTTTGAGCAATGTCTTCCCGGGCTTGAGATACTCGGTGCAAATGAATGTATACCAAGCCGGTTAAAATGACCAGGCCTACTGATATGAGGAGGAGGGAGTAGCGGGACATAGATTAATTTTTATTAACGGACAAAATACCCGTACTCCGTAACTCCCTGACGTGTCAATTCTCCAGTCAAGCGATTTCGTACGATGAGTTCCATTTTAAGTGACTTTTCGCCCCGACCTTGAGCCACATAGGAATAGTCTATGTAGCCATTGAGACCTGAATGTAGAGAGTCACCATTAACAATTATCGTAATGTCTTCAGGGCGAAGTTCTGTAGCATAAGAGCCCGCCCACAGACGAGTCGAGAGTGTATCACCATGTTTAGGGTTAACAAAATTGGTAGCAATAATAGGATAAAACTCAGGACCGAAGTGGCAGGAGATTACTTTGCCCCCGGCCATACTGGCAATATCCTCCAGTACCTCATCCAAAGCCGTCAAAAAGCCTACCTGGATAAGACTCAATTTATAAGCCACGTTGGAATCATCCGAAGCGGCGATCCGATCAAAACTGGTCAGCACCGGCTCAAGTCGGGCGTAAATACGCTCGATCTTCGTCTCTGCCTCTTCTCGCCGCAAGTCCATTTGTTCTCCGTACTCCCGGAGAATAGCGGAATACTTGGAAAATACCTTCCGCACGCCGCGACGTGTAATGACGTGAAGGTCCTGAAGGTCCGCTACCTGATGGCGAGGGTTGGTGGCAATCTGGTTGTTCACTTTGTACGCCTTATCAAACACGGCCTTGGCGTTGTCCGCTTCAACGGAAACTTGTTGGATGGGCCCAAACCGTTCTTTGGATTCGTCTTCCAGTAGCGTAGACATTTTATGCGTTCGCTCCCGTATACTCCGTTCCAAAACCTCAACGACCCGCTCGTTGACGCCCACCGCTAATTTGATGTCCGCATCCGTCCGGCTGGTCAGGGTTACATGCTGCCACCAAAAAGCACCGCTTGCAATGAGTAGGGCGACAAAGATTAACGAGACGGCATAGGCGCGGGTCATGGGCGGATGGTTTGAGATCAAACTTCTGTAGATTACAACTTCGGTTTCAGTTCTGATATTGGCAAGGGCGAGACGTTTAACGCCGGTAAGACGGGTGAAGAGTTGCACTCTGAATGCTAAACAGGAAGGCCCGTCTGGCATTCGGAGTGCAACTCCTCAGCCGTCTTACAACTCCAAAATATGGATAGCTATAGACGTAATGATCACCGCAACACCCTTGTCTCATAAGTCCCCACCCCCTTCTCCTTCAGCCAAACCTGCTGCGCCCGCAACCGTCGCAGGAAGTCTTCGTAGTTCCGCTTCGGCTGCGGCGTCCAGCCGACTTCGGCGAGGGCGAGCAGACGGGGGAAGGTCAGGTAGTCAATGTCTTCGATGTTGCGGATGGTTTCGCCCCACAACGGCGTTTCGATGCCCAGGATGTCGGCGTCGGTGATGCCGGCGACCATTGCTTTGGGGTCCCAGAGGTAAGCGGAATCGACCTCGATGTAGGCCGCCCAGTGCAGGCCGATGCGGCTCAGACTGTCGTACTGCATATCGAGGTAGGTGCGGGTGGCCGGGCTGAAGAGCACCTGATTGCCCAGCTGTTTGGCCATCAGGGCGTACTCCGTATGGTTCCAGAGCTGGGCGACGGAGCCTTCGGCCAGACCGGCGACGGCCACCTCGTCCCAGCCGATGGACTTTTTACCGTGGCTGATCACGATTTCCTGCGCCCGTTGGATCAGCTTCACGTAGTCGTCGTGCGGGGTGACGGCGCTCTCGTCTCCGCCGATGTGGAACCAGGGGCCGGGCGTAATGGCGGCGATCTCGCCCACCACGGCATCGATGAATTCGTAGGTGATCTCTTTGTTGGCGTCCAACGTACTGAAACCGACTTTGGTACCGGTGTACGGGTCGCGCGCCTTGCCGTCACCGTTCAGTTCGGCGTAGGCATTGAGCGCGGCGTTGGTATGACCCGGCATGTCGATCTCGGGCACGACGGTGATGCCCCGCTCGGCGGCGTAGCGGACGATCTCTTTGTAGTCCTCCTGGGTATAGTAACCGCCAGGCGTTCCGTCCACCTCGAAGCGGCCGCCTATCTCCGCCAGGCCCGGCCAGGATTTGATCTCGATCCGCCAGCCCTGGTCGTCGCTCAGGTGCAGGTGCAGGTGGTTGATCTTGTAGCCGGAAATGCGGTCGATGACCTGCTTGACGGTGTCCACGCCGAAAAAGGTGCGCGCCACGTCGAGCATGTAGCCCCGGTAGGCGTAGCGCGGCATGTCGGTGATCGTTCCGGCGGGCAGGAAGAGGCCGCGCTCGGTCTGGGGGCTGAAGGCAACGACCTGCTCCAGCGTTGTCGCGCCGTTGATCAAACCCTCGTAGTCACCGGCGCTGATGCTGACGCCTTCCGGGCTGATCTGGAGCAGGTAGGCCCCGGCCGGCAGGGTAAGCGACGCGTTGACGTTGGTGGTCAATGGTAAAGCGGGCACCCCCTTGCTTTGCAAAACTTCCACGGCACCCGCGTCCGCGCCCGAATTATCGTAGTCGGTCTTTCCGTCCGTCCAGAAGTAGCCTTCCGTGCTGCTCATTTCCACCGGCAGGGGAATGATCGGCAAGTCACTCAGCGGTGCCATGGCGGGCGGTGGGGGCGGAGTACCGTCTCCGCAGGCAAAAAGGAGGGTGGGGAGCAGGAGGTAAAGGAATAAGCGCATCATGATCGGATTAGGCCGTCAAGATATAGTACAGCCGGTCACTTCGATGAAGACCTGCCACGGAATCTTTACCCGGGTATCCGAGGCTGCTGTAGCACGCGCTAAGCCGGCTCCAGGTAATCTGATATTTTATAGAAGCGGCGCACGGAGATCAGAAGACCCATGAGTCCGACGGTTGCGAAAAAGAAACCAAAACCAGCTTTTCCATAAATGCCAATTCCCGAGGTGCCTTCCAAGTTCAGGGGGTTTCGTAATCCGTCGATCATTATAAGCATGCCAAACAAGAAAAAAGGGGAGGAGAACAAAATACCGATGGCGCGAAGGATAAAATTACGCATGGATTCAGGAATTGTGCGTCAGCCAGCCGTACCAGTTATACAACATGACGGCGGGCGCAATGAAGAGGAAAAATAAAGCGAACACATAATCACCCAGCTGCTGTCCCGGAACGCCCGGACTCAGGTACGCTTCCCGCGGGTCTTCAGGGTTGTACCAAATTTTCCAGCGTTCGCTACTGTTCAGGCATCTCGTCAAATTATCGTTCGTCTCCCCAAAGTTCATGTTCTTGCGCGGGCACAGCCGATAGGCAGCGTACTCCGTTCCCCTCACCCGGTAGCGAAAGGGAGCATCAAACTGGAGGTGGTGCGCCAGATAGCTGAAAATCCCTAAGCCTTCCTGCTTTTTGATCAGTTTCGGAACGGTACCCTCATCAAAGTAGGCTACGGCGCGCGGCCAGGCGAGTACCCGCTGCCGCCGTTTAGATCGTAAATTTACCGCGCGCGTCCGCCATAACGCAACGACGAAGAAAGCGGCACACACCAAGGACGAAAGGATGATCATGGGATGGTGGTTGAGACGGATAGTTTAATGCCTCTTTCGGGATCGAGGGGAACCGCTAATATAGGGCTTAGTCAGAAGTCTTTCAAAGCAGGAGTCATAAGCGCGATCCTACTCCTGACTAATGGATACTGACTACCCCGGCCGGTACCTTACCCCCACAACCCCCCAACGTCCGTACTTCGCCGAACTCCGCAATAAGGAGTCGTCCCCGTTCGGCTTCCCGAACCATTCTTCAAAGGCGGCATTCGTCAGGTTATTGGCGCGCAGGTAAACGGAAATGTCTTTGATCACCTCGTAGTCGGCCGAGAGGTCAACGGTGAGCAGGCGGTTGCGGTAGAGGGCGCGCTCGTCCAGCAGCCGGTCGAAGACGCGGTCGCGGAAGTTGGCGGCGGCCACGAGGTTAAGCCGCGTGTTCGGGTTGCTGTACACGAAACTGAGGTTAGCGGATTGGCGCGGGGCCTGGGCCAGCGGCAGATCGTCGTCGATTCCGGCGGGGTTGTCCACGCTATAGGCGTTGAAGTTGTACGTGCCGTTGACGTTGATGTACCGCAGCCGCTCTTGCAGAAAGCCGAGGCTCTGGTAAAAGCCCAACTCGAAGCCGAGTACGCTCGCGTCGTTCGCGTTGATCACCTGGTTGACGAAGGTCGGCCGCCCCAGATTCACCGGCGCGGAAGGAGAGGATGTGAAATAATCGGTGGTCTGCGTCAGCACCGTCGGGTTGTTCAGGAATTTGGCGTAGATGCCGATGGAGAACATGCCGTCCCGCTTGCCGTACCGCTCGAAGGCCAGGTCGATGTTGTTACTATTACTCTGCTCGATGTCGGGCATCGGGCGCGAGAATTGGTCGATGTTGATGAGCTGGATCACGCCGCTGCTCTCCGGCCGGTAGGTGGCGTAAGACGGGCGACCCACCGCCTGGTAGTAGCTGAAGCGGATCTGTTGATCGCGCGTCATCCGGTAGGTCAGGTTCAGACTGGGCAGCAGGTTGCTGTTGTCGAACGAAAGGGTATCGGCGGCGTCGCGGGCTTCTACCCTCAGATATTCGTAGCGGGCGCCGAGGGTCATGGACAGCTTGGCGCTGAAATTGGCGGCGTACATCGCGTAGGCGGCGGCGATGCGCTGCTTGGCGTCGTATAGTTGGGGCAGGTCCATCAGGCTGTCTTCCTCGATGGGGATGATGGTAGGGATGCCGGCGAACGTCCCCGGCTCGATTTGCGCCGGCGAACCGGCTTGCCCGAGGCGGCTGAAGCCCGCCCCGTATTCCCGGTCTTTACTGCGGTAACGACCGCCGACCTTCAGCAAGCTCGTCCGCTGCCTGTTCAGGTAGCGCGTGATGTTCATGCTGCCGATGGCGACGGTTTCTTCCAGTAAAGCACGGTCGCGCAGGGTGGCGGAAAACCCCAGCGGGCCGGTAGCTACGGCACTGTTCGGCGTTAGGTCGGTCAGTTGATCGCCGCCCGGGTCGAGGTCGTCGGCAACATGAATGGACCGTAGCCGGTCGTTCAGCTCTTCCGCATTCTGGCTGAAGCTGAGTTGGTAATCGAGCCGTGTTTTGGGGAAGTTGTTCTCCACTTCCAGCGTCACGATGCTCAGCGTGCGCTGGTTTTCCCAACCGCTGGAAAGTCGCCGGACCTGGTCATCGACCGCCGTGCCGGCCAAGAGCTGTCGTTGCGCTACCTCCTCCTTCACCTGACTGCGGTTGTAACTCAGGCGCATCCGGTTGTAGATGCTGGGGCGCAGCTCGATGGCACCGACGAAGCCGAAGCGCTGCGTTTGCCGGTCGGTATCGAAAGGGTAAGCGGCCTGTACGGTGTTGGTCGGCCCGGCCGCGTTATTGTAATCGTAGAGTTCCGTGCGGGTGCCGCGCCCCTGGCTCAGATAGCTGGCCGAGGCGAGGGCGTAGACCTTCTCGTCGGCCAGCTCGGAGTTGATCGTACCGGCCAGCTGGGTGATGCCGGTGTTCTGGTCCGGGTTTTCGTCGAAACCGAAGTTTTGGCCCTGACCGGCTTGCAGCAGGAACTCGAATTTATCTTCGGGGTGGCGGATGCGAAAATCGACGCTGCCGGCGATCGCGTCGCCGTCCATGTCCGCGCTGCGGGCTTTGATCACGCGCACCTCGTCCACCAGGTTACTCTGGATGATGTCCAGGCGGCCGCTTTGGTCCACTTCCGGCTGGATGCTGGGCAGCCGCTGGCCGTTGAGCGACACGGCGGTGTACTGCTCGGGCAGGCCGCGCAACGAGATGATCTCGCCGTCCGTCACGCTGCGGATGATCGACACGCCGGGCATGCGCGCCGTCGTCTCGGCGATCGTCACGTCGGGGTATTTGTTAAAGGTTTCGGAGTGGATGATGGTCTGGGCCACCTGCCCCACTTTTTGGTTGCGCAGGGCCTCGGCCTGACCGGCGGAGCGGCGGCCGTAGATAATGATTTCGCCGGTTTCCAGGAAGGCTTCCGACATGACAACGTCGACATTAATCTCCCGCTCGGCCACGCCGACGGTGAAGATCGTATCGAAGTTCTCGTAGCCCACGTAGCTGTACAACATGCGGATGTTGCCCGGGGGCAGTTCCAGTTCGTAGTGCCCGTCCAGGTTCGTCGTCGTCCCGATCACCGAGCCGACAACGCGTATCGTGGCCCCGGTCAGCGTATCGCCTTCCGCGTTGGTGATGTGGCCGGAAATGACGGCTTCCTGAGCGGATAGTCCGCCGGCGCAGCACAGCAGGGCAAAGAACAGGCGAGCGGCAACGGAAAGGCGGTTTGACATATGACTGGGCACTTTAAGGCTGGTTTGGGCGGTGAACGCGGGTGCAAAGAAACGGTTTTCAAGGTCGTTGTCTGTACCCGCGGCAGGGCAATCGCTTTTAGGCGGACCGGACGCTCGAAGGACGAATTTCGTTTTACTTGCCGAACTTTGCTTCGCTTCGTCCGGCAAGTAAAACAAAATTCGACGTTTCAAGGACCTATGCTAAAGTTGTGAACGCTTCGAGCGTCCGGTTTTACTAAAAGCGATTGCCCTGATACCCGCGGGCGCGCTAACCACTAAAGCCGGTGGGGCGGGGTGGATGTTTAGTGGTGATGGTGGTTTTTTGTGGTAAACGCCGGGTGCGAACCGACTTTCGAGAAATCAAGCCGTGTCGAATATCATCAAGTCGGTGAGACGGGTGAGAACCTCCCTTCCGAACGTAAGACGGGCTGTCTCGTTTCCCCATCCGACATTCGGAACGGACTTCCTCACCCCTTTTGTCATGCTGTTGCTTGCGTTCGGGAAATGAAACGCTTTTGCTCCTGAGAAACGAACAAACCAGGGTAAGCTTCAAACCCAATCCATATCTTCGCCACCCACCACCCACCACCCACCACCCACCAACAGCCATGCGCATCATTTTCCTCGATACCCTCACCCTCGCCGATCTCCCCGAAGAGCTCGCCAGATTCAACGATCTCGGCGAGTACGTCGGTTATGAAACCACCGAGCCCGGTCAGGTCGTTGAGCGACTGCGGGACGCGACGGTGGCGATCACCAATAAGGTCTTCCTCGGCGCGGCGGAGCTGGAGCAGTTGCCCGACCTTAAGCTGATTTGCATCTCCGCAACGGGCATGAACAACGTTGACCTTGATGCGGCCGCCCGTTTGGGCATCGAGGTGCGCAACGTCAGCGGGTACAGCACCGAATCGGTCGCCCAACTCACGATCATTTCCCTCTTCACGCTGGCGATGGACCTGATCCACCTCAACGCGGCGGTTTACGGCGGAACGTACACTAAACACCCGGCCTTTGCGTACTGGCGCCGGCCGTTTTACGAGCTGAGCGGCGCGCGCTACGGCATCATCGGCCTGGGCACCATCGGTAAGCGGGTGGCGGAGCTGGCGTCGGCCTTCGGCGCGGAAGTCGTTTACCACTCCACCTCCGGGCGGCATACCGACAATAAGCAATACGCCCACGTTCCGCTGGCCGAAATGCTGGCGAGCTGCGAGGTCATTTCCATCCACTGCCCGCTCAACGACCGTACGCGGGACCTGATCGGCGCGCCGGAACTGACGGCCATGAAAACCTCCGCCTACCTGGTTAACGTCGCCCGCGGCGGCATCGTCAATGAGCAGGCCCTGGTCGAGGCGATCAACGCGGGCGAGATCGCCGGCGCGGCCTCCGACGTCTTTACCAGCGAGCCCATTCCGGCCGATCACCCCTACCTGAGCGTCAACGAGCCGCACCGGTTGCTGCTGACGCCGCATATGGGTTGGGCGAGCGTGGAGGCGCGGGTGAAGTTGCTGGCGGGGGTGAGAGAAAACATTGGTGCTATTTCTAATTTTTAGCACCGCTCGTTGCGTCAACCTTCAGGTCGACCGCTCGTTCGCTCGCTGCGTCGACCTTCAGATCGACCGCTCGTTCGCTCGTTGCGTCAACCTTTGGAGCTCCCCACCAAAACGGAGAGTCACTTCGAGTCGATTAGGTTACTACCTTGTAAACCATTCAACTCAAAGACAATGTCTAAACCGAGAAAAAAATTCACGAAGGCCGAGAGGCTTGAAATCGTAAAGCTTAGTCTTGACCCCGAGACCAAAATTAGGGATTTGGCTGATCGCTTCGAAATAGCGGTCAGCACATTAACTCGCTGGCGTAGTCAGTACTTTTTGGAACATGGCCAACGGCCCGAAGGCCAAGGAGTAAAGAAAATGTCCGAGACCGAGAAAGAAGTTCATCAGCTAAAGAAACAGCTTCGTGAAGCTCGCCTAGAACGTGATATCTTAAAAAAGGCTATCGGCATCTTCTCCAAGGGCGACGGAAAATTTACAAATTCATAATGGCTCACACCCATGAATTTCCCGTTGAGATGATGTGCAGAGTAATGGAAGTGAGTTCTAGTGGATTCTACTCCTGGCGTCAGCGCTCAGAGCCTGAGAATGAGTCTGCTGACGAATTGAACGAGAGAATAAAGAAATCCTTCGAGGACAGCCGTGAGACTTATGGTAGCCCACGGATAGCAGAAGACTTGGACGTGCCAAAATCAACTGTTGCCAGGCGAATGAAAGCACTGGGAATCAGCGTGAAAGCCAAAAAACGCTTTGTTACTACTACCGATTCGGACCATGATTTTGCCATCGCTGAAAACTTGTTGAATAGAGAGTTTACCGCCGATCAGCCAGCAGAGAAATGGGTAAGTGACATTACCTATTTTAGAGTGAACAACCGCTGGAATTACCTGACGGCCATCATTGATCTTGCCGATAGGGCCGTAGTTAGCTGGGTGATCAGCGACAATATGACGGCTGAAGACACAACCATACGCGCCTTCAAAAAGGCAATACAGAACCGAAAGCCGAAGGAAGGACTCATCTTCCACTCCGATCGTGGCTCGCAATACGCCTGCCATAAATTCCAGCAACTGCTTGCAGTAAATGATTGTATCCCCAGTATGTCTCGCAAGGGCAACTGCTGGGATAACGCCGTATCAGAGTCGTTCTTCAAGACGCTTAAGAGCGAATGTTATTACCGACGTCAGTTTAGATGCAGAGCCGAAGCTTTTACCGTTACCTTTGACTTCATTGACGGCTGGTATAACACGAAGAGAATACATACAACCTTGGGTGGTATGTCACCGAATCAAGCCTTTAAGGCAATGACTGAATCTAATTGCTAGTCTGACCCGAAGTAACTCTCCGTTTTAATGGGGAGGTCCACAATTTGGACGGTGTTACGAAAGCTTCTCCTCCTTCTCCTCCCCTCCTCCTCTCCGTGGAAACCCAAACGCGCGAAGCGCGCACAAAGAATACGATGACCAGCAACATCTACCTCACCGGCTTCATGGGCTGCGGCAAATCCCACACCGGCCACCGCCTCGCCGACCTTCTCGGCCTGCC
>ENA-ORXT01003004-ORXT01003004.1-marine-metagenome-genome-assembly--contig:-NODE-3004-length-19267-cov-13.489109_pt1 | contig 19267 bp, 18 predicted proteins | sample MGYA00237868_ERZ511482 | MGnify/ENA metagenome assembly ERZ511482
TATTAGATGAGCGAGTTTATTTTGAGTGAAGCTTTTACATTGAACCAGAAGTCAGCACCATTATGTTGTCTCAGTGCCTCACGTCAGCACATACCACTTGGACTTTTATCATGTACAAAAAACATGCATTATTATGTCTCAGTGCCTCACGTCAGCACATACCACTTGGACAAGACCGATCAAATGGTCTTGGCTCAGAGGTTGTGATGTCTCAGTGCCTCACGTCAGCACATACCACTTGGACTTTTATGGCTATATGTATAGCTATAGGATTCCCGACTGTCTCAGTGCCTCACGTCAGCACATACCACTTGGACCAGGAACTAGGTTTGAAATCGTCGGGGCAAACTCCGTACGATTGTCTCAGTGCCTCACGTCAGCACATACCACTTGGACTACTCCAAAGTACTGGAGAGTCGTATCTTCAATGTCTCAGTGCCTCACGTCAGCACATACCACTTGGACAGAAAGTTTCATGTTTTTAAATTTTTATGATTGTCTCAGTGCCTCACGTCAGCACATACCACTTGGACGCTTCAAAACATGATGGGATGTGACTCTTTTGTGTCTCAGTGCCTCACGTCAGCACATACCACTTGGACTTGGCTGCGACAGTACTATCATCAGAAACATACAGGTCTCAGTGCCTCACGTCAGCACATACCACTTGGACTTTATAATCCTTCAGCGTTACCTGTTGAATTGATTTGTCTCAGTGCCTCACGTCAGCACATACCACTTGGACTTTATCTTTCCAAGGATGCAAAGCATCCAATTGATGTCTCAGTGCCTCACGTCAGCACATACCACTTGGACTTCGTTACAAAAAGAATTTGAAACACCAACACAATGTCTCAGTGCCTCACGTCAGCACATACCACTTGGACAGTCTTGAGCTCACCCGCTAAGATGGATGTTAATGTCTCAGTGCCTCACGTCAGCACATACCACTTGGACCTACTGGAACACCACTCGAAGATTTCCTCGAAGTGTCTCAGTGCCTCACGTCAGCACATACCACTTGGACGAAAAAGGCGATCTATGATCCGGCTCAGTCTCAAGGTCTCAGTGCCTCACGTCAGCACATACCACTTGGACAATCTTAATTTTAATGAGGCGTTCGTGCCTCAAGTTGTCTCAGTGCCTCACGTCAGCACATACCACTTGGACGTTTTCTCAGAAGATTGTGGTAAAACTTGGGAATGTCTCAGTGCCTCACGTCAGCACATACCACTTGGACTTTGATGGTAGAAGACTTCGTAGAGGCAAGATTCCATGATGATGAAATAGTCTCAGTGCCTCACGTCAGCACATACCACTTGGACAAGGGTCGAAACATAATCAGTTGATAATGAGCAATTTAAGCTACTTTTAGCCGTTGATAACTCGGTGTACACGTCCATATATCATTATAAAATTCATAAAAAAGCCGTCAAAAAATAAAAAAATCATAATTCTGATAAAACCATTTTAAAGCATCAAAGTGTGAATTTCTCCCACAATTTCTTCCCAACGAGGAGGATAATTACCGTAGACTTTAATGTTTTTAGTCTGCGATTGATGAATCGGAATCAGGAGAATATTGTCCGTCGTCTTCCAGGATTTTGCTTTGGTGAATTTTTCCAAATCTTTCCACAAGGTAGGAATTTTTTGTTTTTCTACCAAGCCCAGAAAGACCGAATATTGTACGCGGTGTAATCCCCAGTGCTGGAGTTTTCTAGCAATCTTGGTGCGGAGGTTATCTTGTTCGATATCGTAGCTGATGAGGATCATTTTACGGGGATTTGGTGTTGACGAATACGTTTGGCTAAATTGGCGGCGGACTGGTAAATATGTAATTGTCGTTTTCTTTGTTTGCCGTCGTAGCGCGTTTTTTCTTGCAGCCAACCATTAAAAGCGGGGATAATGATGCCTTTACCGAAACGGTTGAGATACCAGCCATCTCGTCGTTGATCAAAAGCAGAAGTAGTGATACGTTTGGTCAGGATTTGCTCCGTTAATAATTGATCGACCAGTGGACGCCACGGTTCGATGAGGTCAAAAGCCAAGGTTGGTGCATCGTATTGGTCGCTGTGCAAAATCCCCAAATGTGGATCGAGGCCAGCGGCAAAGATCGCCTGTTCGACTACCGTATATAACATCCCGTAGAGATAATTGATCCCGGCATTGAAGGCATCCTGAGCGGGCCGTCTACTGCGTTTGGGAAATTGCCAATCGGTGGGTAATACGTCCGAAACAGCTCGCCAGTAACGGTAACTTTGTCCCGCTTCCCAACTCATCAGATCTTTACTAATTTGTGAAAAAACCTGATCTACTTTTATGGCTTGAAGTTCCGATAATTCGGCAGAAAGTAAGGCCGCCTTCTCTTGTAAGGCTTCGTTAAAACTAGTTCTACGATTACTCAGATATTTTAAATGGGATATCTGACTCTTTGTTTTTTTATCAAATAAATCCAGAAGCCACTGGACAGCTTCGGGAGAATCGTCAAAATATACCTGCTGTCTTCGTAAGGTCGCAATACTTTCAAAGTAAGGACTCCGCAAACAAGCGGTAGCGTCGCCAATTCGATCAAAAAAGTAGATAGGAATCCCAAACTCTACGGCCAGTTCAATGGCCGCCGAACTCAGTAAACAATTTTCCGTTACTGCGATACTCGTAACTTGTTTGGGACTAACCAGTCGATGTTCTTTTCCTTGAAAAACTTTAAAGCTACCCGCTTGCACTTTTATCATCAGGCCGGGCGTGTTTAATACCATTTGCATAATAAATGTATTTTACCAATTCCTAAAATCAAAATCATACCCAAATTCCAGCCACGATAAAGCACCATAGTCTTCTGGTGGCTGGATCGCATCCAGATAAGCGCCCCGCAGTCGATTGACCCACCAGTGGTTGTCCCCCAGAATATGTTGGGCAAATGCCAGTTTACCTTTGACGCCTTGTTGTAAATCATTCAGCCATTTCGTAGATTGACTACGTCCGGTACTCGTCAAAAATTTGGCGTCCACCACCTTTGATAGATGACTAATGGCCGCTTCTAATTGTGGGAGATAATCATCCGGTAATTGTACTTCCGTTCCACTTACCAACAAACCCGTTACTGCTTTTTGGTCATCATCTTTGGGTGTAAATAGTTTGTTTTTAGTCGGATTGATATCAAAACCCCAAACTTGTACAATCCGCGTAACTTCAGAAATCATCCTCGATGGGATCTCCTGCTGACTGGAAAAACTCATATCATCCGCGTAACGGCTGTAAACCCATTCCTGCTGATCAGCCAGATATTGCAAATCCTGATCCAGTGGAATCGTGATCAAATTACTGATCACCGGACTCGTCGGGGCGCCCATCGGCAACCGACCTTTATAGCAAACCAGCCCCGCTAACAACTCACACAAATCTTCCGGAAAATCCAGCAAAGGAGCCGCAAACATAATCTTCACCGCCTCCTCCTTAACCGTATGAAAAAAATCTTTCATATCCATATTGAGCAACCATTTGGCACCAAGATGCAAAGTGGCATTGCTCAACACATGCCGTGGATTCGGATCATCCGCCGGCCGTACCATAAACCCATACGCCCCTTTGGTCCGATTAAAATAGTAAACCGCTTGCAAAAAATCTCCTAGATAATCCTGCACCCGTTTAAGCATTTGAATCGGGTCTTCAATATGTCGCTTCTTTCCATTTTTTTTAGGAATATAAAACTCCCGATACTGCGGATTGGTACTCAGGTTAATCAACCGATGCGGCTTTACGCCCAATAATTTGGCTAATCCTTCCAGGTCCTGACAGGCAAGAATAGCGTCTCTACGACGAGACAGGGTACGGATGGTGGGTTTACGTTTCATTGGTTAAGATTTTAAAAATAGTTAATCGTGAAAGTGTGTAGTCTACCGAGGTAATCTGTTACGTTTAGGTTTACTAAATCTACTCTTCTATGGAAGATAGTTTTAATAAACCTTTACTCAGTGCCTTCCGTGAGCACATACCACTTATGAACGCAGTGTAGTCCGCAGGACCGAATCTTAAGAAGATTCGACATGAACGAGTGTAGTCCGTAGGACCGAATCTTAAAAAGATTCGACGAAGAGAACGCGAAGCGGCTTATGCAATTTTCATTGATAACAACTAACCAGTGCCTTCCGTGAGCACATACCACTTGGACTTGGTTTCCCTTCCGGCGCATCTCTATTAATGGCTGTCTCAGTGCCTTCCGTGAGCACATACCACTTGGACAATTCAGCTTCCTATTGCAACTAACTACGATTGGTTGTCTCAGTGCCTTCCGTGAGCACATACCACTTGGACTCTTATGAAACGATTTATGTTTGAGGGCATCTTTGGTCTCAGTGCCTTCCGTGAGCACATACCACTTGGACTCAGAAAAACACGAGGAAATTCAAAAACCGACACTGTCTCAGTGCCTTCCGTGAGCACATACCACTTGGACTTAGTCAAAAATCTTCTGAATTAAGCAACACTGTCTCAGTGCCTTCCGTGAGCACATACCACTTGGACAACACTTCCGTAACAATTTCGCTCCGATTGCTTCTGTCTCAGTGCCTTCCGTGAGCACATACCACTTGGACTGTACAATAACAATCCAGCATTGCCAGTAACTTGGTTGTCTCAGTGCCTTCCGTGAGCACATACCACTTGGACCGGAATCTGCCCCCGAAGTTTACAAAAGGGTATTTGTCTCAGTGCCTTCCGTGAGCACATACCACTTGGACGTGGACTTGCTCCGGTTCAAAATCAGATGACAATGTCTCAGTGCCTTCCGTGAGCACATACCACTTGGACAAGGGTCGAAATATAAAGTGCTGATAATGAGTAAATTAAGCTATATCTAGCTGTTGATAACTCAGTGTACACGTACCTATTCCATTGTGAATTTTTCAAAAAAAGGTGATTTTTTTATAAAAATGATAAAATTTAGAAAGCTGTTTTTCAATCATATAAGAGCAATTTTAGTAATAAAATTAATTAAAAATTTGAGAATTAAGAACGTTTTTCCATTATTGGTGAGCAATTTTTAGACTTTCTAATTCCCAAGGCACTTTTGTAGATACGAGGGGACATCGTCTCTCCGTATCCATAGGCGACGAGGCGTCCAACGCCCATCCCGTCCGGTAATCGCAGTCTGGATTCGGCGATGACGGTAAAGCCAATGAGGTCGGCTTTCTGCCAGCGGATTTTTTTGACTTGATCTACGCGCAGGATGTTTGCGGTGATATCCGAAGAGGCGTATTCTGGTGTCAGTTGATTGGCGATCACCCGAAGATGCCCGGTGAGGGCGTTACTCAGGAGTTCTTTACGAGCAGCTTCCTGACCGTCCATGCCTTTCCATTTTTGGTAATTTTCTTTATTCAATGCGACCCAGCGGTGTACGCCTAGCGGAAAGGGTTCGTCGGAAAGTTCCAGTTGAAACGATCGGTTGGATAACCGGAATCCGGTAGTCGCATAGTTGATTCCTCTAATGGTGAGGGAACTGTTTTTTAATAGCTGTGGTAGTAGGCAACTGGTCAGCAGTTCTGCTCCCGTACCGATACCCGTCACAGCCGCGTGTCCACGGATGAGCGTATAGCGGATGAGGGGATAATCCCAGGAGCCGTGCGGTGCGGTATCCGTGGGATGGTTATGGAAAAGGGCTTCGGCGCGTTGGGTCAATTCGATGATCGCGCTGCGAAAAGCGGGTAGTTGATGATGGGGTAGCCGAAAGGGGAGGGTGAGGGTTAGTTGTTGCATGTTGTTTTTATTTTGATTTTAAGGTATAAAATAATGTGTGGTAATTTCTGACGAATTGAATTTTATCAGATTTCAAAACTTTGGTACCAAGGTAAGGTATTTTTATTTTTATGCAAATTAAGAAACGAATTATATATAATGTAATTTCCCGTTTTTATAAATTTGGGTAACGGATGAAAGTCATTTTAAGATCCTACCAAAAAAATTAAATATTCTTTTGGTATTACAAATTAGTATCTTATATTTACCCAGGTTACTGATACTCAATTACCCCGTTGAAAACAAACATCTTGATGAATACCATTTTTGAAAAACAAAGTGAAGGCAAATTTCTAAAATTGTATGCTGCTGCCAGTCAGGTATACGACGAAGGAAAAAGGATTAATAAAATTTTGTTTACCCTTACCTTACTTGGTGCTCTCGTCCTGCCAGTCCTTGACATCTTTTATGATGATTATAATGATTCTATCAACCTTATTCTGGGAGTTTTGGGAGCGGGCCTTACGTTGTACCTTGGCCGTCTCCCGGATAAGAAAAAGGAAACGGGCGCCAAAATTCAGGAGCAGTTTGATACCGAATTATATGATATGCCCTGGAATCAGGATGTGGTGGGGTCACCCCCTGTCGATCCATATCTAGTCAGTCAAAAGAGTATCGAATATGGTCAGAAGAATATAGAAAAACTCAAAGCACCTTTTGAAGATAAAAAGTGGCGATGGTACGGTAATTACGACCAGTTGCCCCACAACCATGCTGTCTTATCCTGTCAAAAAGAAAATCTTTACTGGGACGAACGCCAGAAGGGAGAATACGCCCAATTCCTGTTATTGTGTAGCTGTTTTGTGCTGCTCTTTGGTGTTCTTTTGTATAAGTTTTTTGTGGTAGACAAGGATATAATCGATTATCTTTCCAGGGTATTATCCGTACAAAGCCCGTTAATTATCCACCTCTTTTCCATGTATTTTAAAAATAAGGACAACACCGTCAAATTGAGAAGTGAAATGGCGCGTGTCCAGGATATCCGCAAGCAGTATTTGGAAAATCCCAATGGTGCTACATCATCTACCAATCAGGAAATTCTGGATAACGTAATAAGGTCTGTTCAAAATACCATTTACCGAAATCGATCTACGGGAATGTTGGTTCCTACCTGGTTTTATAAATTTAAAACCAAAATAAAATACCAGCGAACACTGGATGATGCCGCAGAAGCAGCTAATAGTCAGGCTTGACCCTTTACCAAAATAATCTCCATTCGTCACCTAATAATTTTACCAAATGTCACACCCCTTTAAACTCAGCTTTTCTTTAAAACAACATACTCCCATTATTCATTTTCAAGGCGATCATGTGGGGGCGACGCTCCGGGCTACGGAGGTGAAGCCGAAGCTGGATCGGTTTTTAATCAAATACTTTAAAGAACAAAATATAGAATATAAACACTTTATCTCCGACAAAAGTGTAAAGGGGAATCCTCCGCTTGCTTATCAGCTCAAAGTTAATAGTAGGGTCAAGAAAACTGAAATTATCAAAAAAGGAGATCAGAACATCCCGCTGTTTTTTGGAAACATGGGTAATGATTATGTCCCTAGAACTCTGGTGACAAACAGTAATATCACGGTAAGTATTTTCTGTACGAATACCGATTTACGGAATTATATCAATGATAAAATCAACGCTTTTTTTTCTTCGACAAATTTTGGTATGAGAACTACCAAAGGATTTGGATCATTTACAATTGAAAATGATTTTACACCTCCTGCCAACACTTATTCATTTTTCGTAAATACTGCAGATTGGAAAGTAGCGTTTTTTACGATTGATTTATTTTACAAAAGTATTAGAGGTGGAATAAACGGAGCAAGAAATCCCAGTTCTGGTGGATTCGTTAGGGACATCTATATGAAACCATTAATTTTCGTCTACGCTAAAGACGCTGGAATTAAATGGGAAAAAAAGATTATTAAAGAAAGGTCTTTTGGTAGAAAATTAAATGATCAAGCCAACGATCATCGAGGTCAAGTCAATGATCACGAAAACTGGCCATTGTGGGTAGAAGAGGAGAAAGAAAGAGTCGTAAGGGATATGCTAGGATTATCTACTGAGCAGACTTGGAGAGGCTACGACGGGGGACGAAACGGCGCAACCATTTTAAAATCTGATCCAAGTAAAAAGATTGAACGCTTTGCTTCACCCATTATTTTTAAACCAATAAAAACTAAAGGTGGATACGAAGTTTATTTCTGGGCGACCCCCATTCCAGAAAAATATAAAACTGCCAAAATGGATATAAAGGTAAATAGGGATATTATTGGAAGTTTTGCCAATTGGGATACTTTCGACATAGATCACTTTTTCTCTAATTACCTAAATGAAACGACGGTTAAAAATGCATTACAGTTTAACGATAAAGATTACAAGCAGAAAGCGCTGGCCGATAAATTGTTTAGCATCTACGCAAATATTGAACATAACCGATAAAAACCAATCATGAATAAAAAATACCTCGCCCTAACCATCGGCCCCATTCTCAAAACCCTGCTACAAGCCAGAAAAACCCGAGAACTTTGGGCCGCCAGTTTTCTGCTCTCCCGACTCATGGAAATCCTGTGTGAACAACTTGATCCGGCGGGCGCTAAAATTCTGATCCCCAGAGTAGCTGCTAGCCTTAAATCAAAACCACTCTACGGAGCGGGTATTTATCCGGATCGGCTCTTTATGGATATAAGTCATTTTAACCTGCCGAAGAACATCGCCTCTCTCGATCCCGAGGGACAAAAAGAGGCCATCGAAAAAAGAGTGCAATCACTGATTGATACATCGGTAGAGAAACTGGCGATGGAATGTGCCTCCAACATGGACGAAAAAACTCTGGAGCAAGCCCGTGAATTTTGGAGTTCGTTCTTTCGAATTCGCTGGATAATTCGGGATTTACCTTCGATAAAAGACGGGGCACTCACTCTCCAGCTATCTCCCTACCTGGAAAGTATGGAACTGGAGGATACCTGCTTTTTTGAAACTCCGCCACGAAATTTCTTTATCGAATTACTAAACAGTAATCAGTTTTTTGATGTCCCACTCACCAAACATCTGAAAGATGGAAAAGGAAGTTATAAAGATATTATGTCTGGTATCTATCCCAGTACTTCTGATATCGCTGCCTACGAATTATTCAAAAATCATTCGGCTGAAATGAAAAGTCTTGCTTTTAATGCGAGGGATGATGCCCACGAAATGTTTTATGAGCATATTGAAAAAAATGATAAGCTCAATAAAGTATTCTATCCTTGCCATAAATACTTTTGTATCGTGCAGGCCGACGGAGACTCCATCGGAAAAGCCATCGCCTCCCTGGACGAAGCAGCCGATTATATTCGTTTTTCCGAAACGCTATCCGAGTACGGCCAGGAGGCAGCGGAGATGATTAATTCTTTTGGTGGAAAACCCATTTATATCGGAGGAGATGATCTCTTGTTTTTGGCGCCGGTTAGATCGGATCAGGGTACTATTTTTAAATTAATAGAAAAGCTGGACGACCTGTTTCCAAAAAGTAAACTACATCCCGATGCCACCTTGTCTTTTGGTGTAAATATTACTTATTATAAATATCCTTTGTTTGAAGCAATCGCCGAGGCTTACAAAATATTGGGAACCGCCAAAGCCTACATCTCCGCTGCGGGTAAAAAGAAGAATGCTATTTCTTTTCAATTTACCAAGCATAGCGGCAGTACCTACGAAGCGGTTTATTCAAAAACCTTTGCTGTCGCTGTCGCTACCGCGATGGAAAAATTTCAGGAAAGCTCCATGCGAGAAAGTGGCGGAGTGGTTAGTTCTTTAATATTTAAACTCTACTCCCTGGAAAATCTTTTTAAAGAATTGATCAACCATGTCGGTACCGAAAACATATCGGATTTGGAAAAACGACTAAGTCATACCATGACCCACTACTTTAACGAGTGGAAAGGGAGCGAAGGATTTGATCAGCAAAAGGAAGCCATTACGGCACTACTAGTTGCTGCCATCAAAGAAAATGGTCAGGAGGCCTTATCCCTTTTTTATCCGGTGATGCGACTCATCCAGTTTATGATCGCTCCATCTATTTCTAATGAAAACAATCTAGCACATGATTCTAAAAATATCACTCAAACCACTTGACAAATTTTTCTTCGGCGGCGAAAATGGTTTCCAGGAAGCTGGCCAGGACAAAAACAACCGGAGGACTACCTACGTTCTGACCTCCCGCAATTATCCACAGCAAACGGCAGCGCTGGGCTTACTACGTAATCAGCTTTTACTACAAAATGAACTGCTCTGGGATAATACCGCAAAAATTACCGATCGAGGAAAAGCAAAAGCACTGATTGGCCGACACGGATTCCGGAAAGATTTTACAGATTCCTATGGAGTTATCCGCAAGGTAGGTCCCGTTTTTCTGGAGACCGCGAAAGGTGCCCTTTGGTCACCGGCGCCCCTGGATGATGTGTTGATGCCAGACAATAAATCGATGACACTGACCAGGGATGATCACCAGGTTTGGCTAAAAGGATATACCGAGAAGGCTGGATGTCACGCTTCTTTACAATCTGATAAAAAAACGCTAAAAACAGAATCAGCTTTTTTGAATCGCAAACAAGTGGGTATCACCAAATTCGTAAAACCATCTGGCAAACCAGTCCCGGAAGAGGAATCCGAAAACAGTTATTATTTTCAGACCTTTAAAACGTTTAACGCAGATCATGCCGACAAGAAAAATCATCCGGATCGTTTTTGCTTTTATGCGGAAGTAGATACCACGGACACCGCTAGTTTAAAGTCGGCCATTGTCGAATTTGGGGGTGAACGGAGTACTTTTAGTATGCAAGTCTCCGAAACTGAATTATCCGAAATACCTTTACCGGATATCGAATATTTACATACCCAACGGCCCTCCGATTTGCGTTCCCTCGTCTGTTTGAGTCCGGCTCTGGTGGATACCAAGGCAGTAAGTGCTCTGGCCGCTTTGATGGTTTCCAGTGTTCTCCCTTTTCGATTTTTACAATCTCGGATTAACGATAAAGAAGGAGCAGCGGGTACCGAATATCATCAAGCTGTTTATCGGGGCGAAGATAAAAAACAGGCCAAAGGAGCTTTGCTGGAAAGTCGTTTATTTCAATTGCTGGACCGTGGATCGGTCGTGCATTTTGATCCTGGAGCGACTACGGCCACGGGACAAACCATCGAAGAAAGTTTAAAAGAATTATTTAACCAGCCTGATCTAACAAACATCGGCTACAATCAATTTACCATCATATGAAAACCATGGATTTTTATCTTATTCGGGCTATCAGCAATTTGCACGTCGGTAGCGGAGAAGGCGAGTTTAGTATCGTTGATAAACAAGTGCAACGGGATCCGGTTACCGGATTACCAACGATTCATTCTTCGGGTATCAAAGGCGCACTACGGGAAGGAATGGAGACGGACAGCGATGTTCCGGCTACGGACGTGATCGAAATTTTTGGTTCCAAACCAAAAGGAGAATCGGAAGAATCGGGACAGCCACGAGCACCCAAAACAATGCAGCAAGGTCTCAATAACTTTTTTGAAGGAAAGCTCTTATCGCTTCCCGTAAGAAGTGATCACCACTTTTATTACCGGGCCACCTGTCCATTATTATTGCAGGAATGTCACGATTATTTACATCAGTTTAACGAAAATCATCCATTACTGGGTGAATTAGCATCTCTGCTCAATATTTCGGTGACGGAAGAAAATCCGATTTATTTCGGAAAAGAAAGTGGGGTGGTTAGATTAGAAGACTGGAATGCCACCCACCATGATCTGGCCATTCCGGAAAATTTAAAAGCGCATCTGGGAGATCGTATCGCGATCCTGCACGATAATGTTTTTAAAGAACTGGCGGGACAATTACCCGTCATCGCTCGTAACTATTTGGAAAACGGGATCAGTGGTAATTTATGGTACGAAGAGGTGGTGCCAAGAGAAGCCGTTTTCTATAGCATTGTTTCCCGACATCAGGACAAGGACGGCCTGAACACCTTTCTCTCAAATCGTAATCATCTGGTACAACTGGGTGCCAACTCAACGGTCGGTTATGGATTATGTAGCTTTAAAAAAATATAAATCATGTTGAAGAAAATAGAATATTTAATACCCAAAGCACTGGATGCCATTGATGCCCATCTGGTTTCTAAATATCCCGTTGCGATTCCCGCCGGCTATCAAGGAGCGGCTTCCGGATTTGGTACGACCCTGATGCAAATGGGATTGTTACCGACCCTGGCGGTTTATACGGATAAAGATAACAATGCCGATATTGACCGACAAAGGCTTCTGAAAACATTAATTGCCATCGTAAAAAATGACGATCGATTTACCAGCGATCGTGACCCGTTAAATGATATCAATACGTTGTTAAGAAAAGCTTCCGGACAACCAGCAGCCTGGCGAAAAGAGTTCACGGAACATCTACTACGGGCCTCTCTGGTCTTTAAACTAACGCTCCGAACGTATCATCTCCAAAAACCCAATTAACATGACAACTTCTAACAATGGCTTACAATTTTATAGATTGTACTACGAAGATCCTAATATAAAATGGTCGCAAAATTCGGACCGTGACAAGGAACAAAACAAGCGAATATTTGCCGCACAAAACAAAAAGCTGTTTAAAGCTACACTGCCACAACCAGAAAAAACCTGGGGATACGCCGATCATTTTACTTCCGTAGAACTGACTACCACCTATCCCGGATTATTACTCGGGAGTGGATTGTCGCACGGTTCGGGACTACTGGGGGAACTTAAGCTGGGATTTTTCCTTGATTATACTACCGGATTACCGGTCATCGCTGGTTCCTCCGTCAAAGGGGTATTGCGATCTGCTTTTCCACAATTATACCAGGAAAAGCACAAAGAAAAGTCAAAACAGATTACCCAACTCATTCAGTATTATCTCCACGAAGTCACCGAAAAAAACTGGACGACCAAAGCAGTGGACGCGTTGGAAAGCTTTATCTTCGGTACCCTGGAACCGGGGAAAAATCAGTCAAAAAAAGAAAATCCCGGAAATATTATTTTTCACGATGCGCTACCCGTTGATGCCAGTCGGGTGCCCGTGAACGGACAATACCGAAATAACTATCTGGGCGATGACTATATTACCCCCCACAAAGAACCCCTAAAAAATCCGGTACCTCTTGGGTTTTTAAAAGTCCTACCGGGCGTCGTTTTTCGTTTTCATTTTGCGCTGAAAATGTTTTCCTTTCAGGATAAGGAGGAAACATTTTCTCTAAGTGTCGCTCAGCAAAAAGCACTCTTCACCACCATACTACTGGAATTTGGGGTAGGAGCAAAAACCAATGTGGGGTACGGACAGTTTATGATGCCCGCTGAATGGGATCAACAACATCCAAAGGTAGAAAGTACAGCTAGCTCGCGCCCAGGTAATGAACGAGGTTCAAGGCCCAGAGAACCTTTACCTGTTAATCCGCCGCCAAAACCAAAGCCTCCAACGGGAAGAGAACAAACACCACTAGCTACCGCCCTTAAAAAAGACTTCCGTATTAAGGCAAGTATTGTATCTACGGAAAATAATAGTGTTTTGTTTGAATTAGCGGATGAAGCCAAGACCAAACTACATAAATCAAAAGCAAGTGTGGTAAAACGATTAAAAACCAAGTTTAAAATTGATACCGAACCTAAAGTGGGAGATGCTTATTGGATAATTATTCAGGCGGATGCGCCGGAAGGTAGTACAGAGGTTAACTTTTCTATTAAGCCAGTGATATAAATCAAGGTCTAATTTTTCTTAAAAAATAATTCTTATGCAAATACTTACCTTGCAATTTGACTTCCCCTTGCACCCCGGAGATCTCTCCGGCTTCCGTTCCGCCATCGCCGAGCTAGTTGGCCTGGAACACGAATATTTTCACAATCATAAAAATGACGTGGATCAATCGCAGCACCACTGGAGTTATCCACTCATTCAATATCAGGTACGTCGTGGCAAAGCACAAATCATGGCGATGGGAAAAGGCCGAGATGCGATCTATCAATACCTCTTGCCAAAACTCCCGGCTACGCTGACCTTCGCCAATCAGACCCATCGTCTGGGACAATTTAAAATCTTCGAGCAGGAATATAACTGGGCCATTTCCGCCCAGCCCTTCACCTACGGACTTGTTCACTGGCTGGCCCTCAACTCAAATAACTATACCAACTGGCAAAAAACCGACTCAGAAAAGACCCGGCAAGTCATCCTTAACAAAGCGATCACGGGACACCTGCGAGCCTTTGCCGAACGGATTGGCATACCCAGTACCGATATTATTCACGGTAGCGTCTTGCAAGTAGACCGGACCAAAAAATGACCTGGCATAAACAGTCCTTCGTTGGCTTTAATGCCCTGATCCAGTCCAATCTAGCGCTACCGTTCGGACCCGGCCTTGGCCGCTGCGTTGCTTTTGGTTTTGGAGAATTGCTCTCCGAACGACAATACCAGCAATCGGCTTTTCATCGCAGAAGAAAAGATCGAAAACAATTAATATCACCCTCAAATCAAACCATTTTTGCCAATGAAAAAATAATAAAAAACATATAATAATCTTAACTTAATTATTGATTTTCTACAAAATGGACCGAGTTATCAACAAGACAACCACCTTTAATTAACTGATAATAAGTTATATACGATTTTTAAGGGTAGGAGAGGTATATGCTGCCATTGGGCACTGCGACTTTTCTATCGGTACAGATTCTTGGGATCCCCATGTAGGAGAGGTATATGCTGCCATTGGGCACTGCGACTCTAGAAGAAAATACTAGCATTTATTCCAATCCGTTAGGAGAGGTACATGCTGCCATTGGGCAAATTTAACGCGCTCATAAATTATGGCTATGGCATGTTGTATTCCAAAACCGAGCAAGCACTTTTTGCGGCAGGCCTGGATCCACATCTGGGTATCCTGCACGCAGACGAATACGACCGCCCTACCTTGTCCTACGATCTTATCGAACCTTTTCGCCCCTGGCTGGATCGGCTGATCGTAGAAAATATTCTCGGAGCAAAAGTAACTTCGGATTGTTTTGAAACCATTGAAGAAGGCATCTATCTAAACAATAATGGCAAACGCTGGTTGATCCCGGAATTCAATCAATGGTTGCAACAACCGGTTCGCTGGCAGAAAAGGTAACTCACCAGAGAAGGTCATATTTTCCACCGAGCTGCGATGTTGGCTAAAACTATCAATATTACCATGCACCGTCCTCAATAAAAAAAATTATTATGCACCTGATTAGTTACGATATAAAAGGAGATCGTCTTCGTACTAAAATTGCTAAAACCCTGATTCAGTACGGTATGTACCGAGTCCAGTATTCCATATTTATGGGCGAATTAAAAGAACGATCCTTTACCGCTTTGATGAAAGCGCTCCGTACCCAGCAGCAAGACAAAACCTGGACGCAAGAAAATACGATTATGATTCTACCCTTGCATCAGTACAGTGAGGATCACCTGGAATTTTTAGGCAAAAAACCAGCTAATTGGTTGGAGATACAAGGAGATTTGTTTACCTTAATACTTTAAATAGTTATGAAAAAATACCTTTTAAATATCAACTAACTGCCTATGTAAAAACAAAAAAATACACATATGAATTTTAACTAAATTGTCAATTTTCCTACAAAATGCACCGAATTATCAACAATTCAACCATTTCTAATCACCTGATAATCAAATATATACGATTTTTAAGGGTAGGAGTGGGTTATGCTGCCATTGGGCACTGCGACCCTTCACTCAAAGCGAGTACGTTTTCGCTACTAGGTAGGAGTGGGTTATGCTGCCATTGGGCACTGCGACATTTGGACAGGAATTACCTACGCAATATTTCAATGAGAGTAGGAGTGGGTTATGCTGCCATTGGGCACCAAAACAATTAAGTTAGAATAAAGGATAGAGAACACTTTCCTTAGGGGAGGTATATGCTTGTGTATCAGGTATTACATATGCATACAAAAACACAGTACTTACAATGTAAGTACTGGAATCTATTTACGGTCATTATTCGGGGGTCTGGTGAATGACGATACTATCTGGAAGGGTTGTGGTTTTTAGATTAAACTTTAGCGTATCCGCCGGTATTTGAAACAGTTCTTTTTTGCCTTTGACCGTTCGCGCCGGAATAACAATTTGAATATCGGTAGAAGGATCGGTGTTTTTCTGAACGGGTTGAATGGTACCGCGAAAAAAGCTATCCGTCGATTGTGAGTCATTCCACATTGGGATAGAACTTAATACAAAAAAGAAAGCAATACTGGACAATACGATTTTCCAGTTGGCTGGCTTTTCTATCGCCTTTTGTGAGTTACGACTTAATAATAATCTATCAAAATAGTAGTACGCTCCTAATCCTGAAATAAAGAGTAGCAGAATGATAATACCATAATGCCATTTATTGTAAAGTGACAAAGCGTTGTCAAAAGAATTCATTCCATAAAATCCCACGATAAATCCTGGCAAAATTAAAAAAGAAGTAATCGCTGCAACTACCCGATTCAGTCTTTCAGTATTGTTATTATTGATCTCTGATTCTTCTAAAACAACGATATCATGAAAATTATGCATTTCCCGATCGATATGATTAACCTCCCGTTCTATTTCAAAACATTCGTGTAGACGTCGATAAAGTTCAATTCCCTGCGTCTGTGGCGTAATCTCCCGGAAGTAATGCTGGTTGATAAAGAGAGAGTAATTTTTATAAATACTACGGATATTTTTGTGCGCATTTTTACCGGAAGAGTTATTCTGGAGTTGTTCAGAAAACCCGAGTAGCGAGGCCCGCTGGAATAAACACAGGCCGACCATTTTGTGGTACATAGTGCGTAGGTGATTGACTAGAAACTCAGATCCGTAATTTTTTAAACTTTGGTGATCGGTACTTAAAACGACGAAAGAGTAATCGGTGATACCGAATAAGGTGCCAAATTTGGACCATCGGGGATTGGTGGCTTTTTTAATTAAGTCCGCAGCCATCTCGTTATTTTGACAAGTTTTAAAACCTGGATTATCCACGTGTACGTAATGATACCACCAATCATTTTTTAAAAAACGATCGTCCCTTCCAGACAGCGCCATTGAAATAGATGGATTCCCATACCAGCACAAGACAAACATCCGGTCGTCCAATACAGGCTTGATTTTTATGATCTTCTGTCCATCTTTGCTTTTAAATAAATCCAGCATAAAGTCAGGAAGTTGTCGTAAATCTTCGGGACGAGTTAAAGACTTTTGGTATTTTTCAAAAGTACATTCAGTTCCTAATACCTTAAGGCTTGAAGGGAGTTCGAGCTGTTTGACACCTCGAACAGTATTTTTCAAATTATTATTTTCATCAGCTTTGGAACCCGCTAATCCCTCCCCGAAATTTTCGTAATCTTCCGCCTCCGTAAATCTTTTAGTCGCTCCTAAAAAAGGGGGATACAAGCGACGACCAAACTGGTTGATGCGTAAAATATCGTCCGGTGCGGATTGGTCTTTTTTGTAATTTCCCAGGTAAAACATTAGAACTCCAACACCAGTACTGTAAAGCTGCAAGGCAACGTTATCAATTTGGAGTGTATAGGTATGTTCCTTAAACCCTTTAAAATTCTTATCATACTTTGAATAGGTTATGATATATTCCTTACTGTCATATTTATCTAAATCAACTTGTAAGTACTGCATCGACTTACTTTCCGTTCGATTTCCATAAATCGAATTATAGATAAACGGGTAGAAATAATTTTGCTCGTTATAATCCAGAATATATTTAGGCGAAAATTCAAGTCCCTCGTTATTCCATTTATCAGCCTTTACTAATTTATCAGCACATATCGCGGTCATTTCTTCCTGCTGCTCCTGATCTAACGGCCAGGAAAATTCACCTGCTTTTCCATCTTTCCCTTTAAAAATAAAAGGAAAAGAAAACAAGTGGTAGCTATAGACCTCCTGTTTCTCGGTAACCGGTAATTGAGTAATCTTTTCATCCTCATAAATCCAGCCGGTTATTTCGTCAACCAGGGCACTTAGTTGATCGGGAGATAGTTTATATTTTTCAATACCCAGAAAGCCATTTTCATCACCACCGTGATAAAGAAATTGTCCGACCGACTTATTTTTCAGAAAAGAAACCAGTTCGTTTTTTGCCGGACCATAATAGTTGAGGGATTGTTCATTATAGATAATGAGGTGCTTGCTTTTTTCCTGGTAAATAAAATCGGTAATGGCACTAAACCGATCGGTTTGTGCCTTGATAGTTGTAATTAAACCATCATCCCTTTTAAAAGACTTTACGGATTCCTTTGCCAATGCTTCTTCGCTTTCGGTGATCCCTTGTGCTTTACGATCTGCGGCTCTGATTTCTGCAATTTCAGATTCCGAGGCATCTGCCTCCTGCATTCCCTTGATGTGCTTAACATCATTGATGGCAATTAACTGACGATATCTGGTAAATGCTACTTCTATTCCAAGCTCCGTATTTAGAAATTCGATCAGCTGTTCCAGGGAAGATTTTTTATGAGACTGTTCGTTATGGTGATCGATTATTTTATATTCCTTACCTTCAAGTAAATGCTTGTCATCCATCTCCAGTTCAATGAAAACATAGGTTTGTTTTTTAGTGGAGTCATCCTCCTTTGATAACTCATCTTTGTAATCACTTAATTTTGCTCCCCAGCTTAATTCCCGATTAATTATTGTGAGGTTTTTTTCTTCCAGTATGTTTTTGATTTCCAACATCTCAAGATCGAGACCTCCTAGAAAAAAAATATATTTTTTTGTTTCACTTGACATAGGTGCAGATTATAGAAATAAATGAGTGTATTTAGCTAAAATAACTTCGTCAAGGTATTAAGTTTTTTTTGGAATTTATAGTAAAGGTTAAATAATGAATTTTTCCAAAGAAAGTGATTTTTTCGAAACTTCAAGATGTAATCCTTTCATTTGGAAATTATTTGAGTTAAAAGAATATGCATAATATTTTCAAACAGGAAAAGGGAATTTTAATTAAGACAAATAAAGAAATAATTGATCCTTAAAAGTATTATTCTTTAGTATTAAGTAGTACTGGAACAAATGAAAACAACACCTAAAATAGCATCGACGAAAGTTGATGTCCAAACTTATCTTAGCCAGGAGCGATCGCTCGGGCCTGCCTGCCAAAAGGTACGGCTGTTAGTCTACGGCACGGTAGCTGATTTCAGAATATTCAAATTTGGTTGGTGGTCTTCTTACCTGGAAGGCCTGTATAATGTTATTTTCATTTCTGATTTTTGCCTGCCGGTGAGGCGGTTTCACAAAAAATATGTTGATTTTTTGACGCGGCCTTATGCTTTTTTGGAAGGAATGGTTTATCAGTTTAGTGAAGCAAACGATTCAAACAAAAATTGCTTAGCTGGATACTTACCCCCAGAAACCGAACCACTAGTTTAGTTGAAATTTACTAACTTGTAAAAAACAACTTCACATGAAAAA
>ENA-ORXT01003005-ORXT01003005.1-marine-metagenome-genome-assembly--contig:-NODE-3005-length-19259-cov-17.656397_pt1 | contig 19259 bp, 12 predicted proteins | sample MGYA00237868_ERZ511482 | MGnify/ENA metagenome assembly ERZ511482
TGGGATGCGGTTGACGGGATCATGCAGCGCGCGGTCAAGCGCGGCCTGGCTCGCAGGGACGACATTGGACTGTACCCGGATCTGGACGTCGACGAGACCGCGTTCCGCAAGCGACACGACTACGTGACGGTGGTCAGCGATCCCGGCACCGGCGCCGTCATCCACTTGTGCGACGACAGGAAGAAGTCGAGCCTCACGGCCTTCTATAAAGGTCTCAGCGACGAACAACGTGCTGGCATCAGGACCGTCTCGATGGACATGTGGCCGGCGTTCATCAACGCCACCCTCGAGTCGATTCCGGAGGCCGAGTCGAAGATCGCGTTCGACCGCTTTCACGTCGCGCAGCATCTGGGCAACGCTGTCGACAAGGTGCGTCGCGACGAGCACAAGAAGCTCAAGCGCGACGGCAACACGATTCTCAACGGGACCAAACACGACTGGCTTCGCGCCGGGAACAACGTGCCGAAGAAGCGTCGCGGTTCGTTCCGCGCGCTGTGCGACAGCACGTTGAAAACGGCGCGCGCGTGGGCGTGGAAGGAGTCTGCCGCATGCCTGTGGCACTACCGGTCACGTACGTGGGCAACGAAGGCATGGGAGCGTTGGTATCGAGGCGCAATCCGAAGTCGCCTGGAACCGATCAAGCGAGCGGCGCGGATGATCAAGCGGCACCTGTGGGGCATCGTGAACGCGATCGTCACCGGGACCACTAACGCAGGGGCGGAGAGCATCAACAGTCGCATCAAAATGGTGAAGGTGCGCTCACGTGGCTTCCGAAACAAGGAGCGGTTCAAGACGGCAATCTACTTCCATCTCGGCGGTCTGGATCTCTACCCAGAAACGGCGGCGCGCTGAGCTGACCCACACGATTCCCGGAAGACCCATACTTTTTAGTTTATGCGGATGACGACGCGAATCATCCTGTCGATTGCGTGGGCTTGGTTCCAAGTAAACTAGAGCTGTACAACAATTCAACCGAACTGAATGACCGGTAGCCGTGCGATCGACCCCGAAAATCGCGCTCGGCGAGCGACAACCGAAACCGCGTCGGGAGCAGTATCAATCACTCGGATCAGGCTTTCTCGTATCGTCCGGCACGGTGTCGTCCGCTCTTTCGTCCAGGTGCACTAGCGTTTCAAGATCGCCGAACAAGCCGGCTGCGGCGCTTGCGGCGAGCGCGTCGCGTACGCGCGAACGCCAAGACCACGTTGCCGCACGCGCGACGGCCGCATCGCTCATCATCCGTCTCGATGGCTCGTCATCATGCAAAGTGCCGAGAGCCTCGGCTAGCCGTTCGATCACCGTTTCCCTGGAAACATCGCGTGTGTCGATAGCGAATCCTGAAGTCGCATCGATGATGTCGGGCGGGCCGCCGAGATCCAAGCAGACCACTGGTAAAGCATGATGCAGGGCCTCGAGCACGACGTTGCCGGACGAATCGTGAAGGCTCGGAAAGAGCAGGGCGTGCGCCTCGCTGTAGCGGGCGAACAATTCCGGCTGCGTCAGGTGAGGGGTGACGGCTATCTGGCCGCCGATACCGAGTGAGTGGCTGAGCTCGTCCACCCAGCCCGCAAGTGGACCGCTGCCTATTATGACTAATCGTGCCTGCGGCCGGGTTTCGGCAAAGCGGGCGAATGATTCGAGCAGTAGATCTATTCCTTTTACACCAATTAGTCTTCCGGCAAACATGACCTGGAAGGGCTCGTCTAAAGAGCGAGGCTTGGACGCCACGATCTTCGTCCCCAGCGTCGCTGAATCGAGGCCAATCTCGAGCATGACATGCGTCCGTCCCCGAACGTGGCGCGGCAGGGCGTCGGCGGTGTAGGCGGTCTTCGCGAGAACAAGATCGGTCTTCGCCAACGCGAGATTGAGCAGCGGGTTTACTCGCGCGACTATGTTGAGAAAACTTCTTGCCAGCTCCTTTAATTTCTCTCTTGCGGGCATCTGCGTCTTCAGTCGCCATGGTGCCTCCTCTCCGCCGCCGACCGGGCCAAATACGAATGGTGCGTCCAAGAAACCGAGAAAGGAGGGGTGTCGAAATACGCCGTAAGTGACGTGCAGGACGAGTTCAAAACGACGTTTTCGATGCAGACGCATTGCTGGTAGCAGTAAAGCGTATTGCCAGCCGGAGTAGAGCATCTGCGCCGTTCGCCGGTTCAGCCTTACTTTACTGAGAAGCCAAGGCCTGTAGAACTCGAACGATGGCAGGCGCTTGTCCGAGCAGGTCGACCGCAGGTCGAGCGCAATTTCGATCGCCGCACGACGCGTGACATCGGTCAGCACAGTCACGTCGTGACCATCCGCGGCAAGTGCCATTGCCCAGTGCCACCCGACTCCCCCCTCGCTACCGCCACTCGGCGAGCAAGCGAACGCCGAGATTAAAATCCGCATGGGATCACGAGTTATCAAGTCGGTCGAGCGTCTTTCCGAACTTCTCGAGATCGAGGCTTAGCTCGCCAAAGTAAGGGTTGTAGCGGCTCATTACCGACTGGTCTTCCGCCAGAAGGAAGTCGTAGCGACAGCCAACATGGCTACAGATAGCGCCTATGTTGTAACTCAGGAGCTTCGGAGGCTGTATCTCAAGGACGGTGCATTTCGGGTCGCAGAACATCACGTTGGCCAGCCCCGCACCCGAAAGACTAACTATGCAGCTAGCTTCTGCAAACAATGTCGCCTTGCCGGCCAGGTCGAAGGCAGAAAGCTCGACGGTTGTAAATCCTCGTGCCTCGAGATAGTCTGATACCTCTCGCTCGTTAACAAAATTTCTAGATGGAGCGTCGCGACGCGAGACATAGATCTTTCTGTGCGGTGTTGGCGGTCTGTCGGGAAGCAGGAGCGATCGATAGCCGTCGATCGCCCAGCCAGGTTGAATTGCCGAGGCGCGGCCGCGGGGTGAAGTCGCACATAATAGTTCCTCGAACTCGAGGATGTCGAGCGGAGCTAACTCGATCACGCGGTTCGGGTCGATGCCGAATAGTTCCAGCGACTGGGGATGGAAGTCGTGAAACATCGGAGGCACTATCACATGATCTGTCGTCAGTCGCTCGTGCACCTTCGCGATTTGGAACAGCATAGAGATGCCGTCAATAAGCCAGTGAGAATAGTTTCCTCCAGCCATTGCAAGGGTGCCGAATGCATTCAACGTTCGACCGGGTACTCGCCGATTCGGTACGAGGGATAGCTTTCCGGACGTGGGTAGACGCCCCCGAAAAGACGAAAGATCGGGACGAAGTGTACCGGCGGCATCGAATACTGATCGATGGGTAACACCATTGGTGTACACGGTTGCATCGGAAAGCGTCACGACCGAATGCTCTACATCCGTGACAATGCGATCTGCATCTCGCACGTCCTGCGCATACCGTCCGGACGTCGCATCAATCAGGTCAAGCAGTTCGCCGGGCATCGCGTAACTCGAGCGATGATGCCACCGCGTCTCAGTCACTGGTCGACCGGCGTTACACGATGCCCCCGCCCCGGCCGATCGTCGACTGCGACACAGCGCCGCGCTTGCAATCATCGCCTGCTCCCTGAGGATCGGGACCAGCTTCGGCAGCTTGCCAACACCCAGTGCGGCGACCTTGCGCATCGCATCCGCGTGGGCTAGCGGTGAGTAGGCGGCACGTTCGCTGTTCATCGGGCCATCGCAGAAGGTCGGGAGCGCAGTATAGCGGCCGACTGGGTGCTAGGCTTCGATCGCGCGCCTTCGGGTGTGACGGTGGTTGCCCCTGGGTCTGCCGGCGACGATAGACTGTTGTCCATGAACACGACCTCTGTAAGTGGCACCAAGCAGCGTGGCCGCCGCCGCCGTCGCGACTCCGGTGGCGCGACCGACCTCGTTCGGGGATTCTCCGGTTCCAAGCTCGGGCGATGGGTGAAGCGATTCCGTCGGGACAACTCCCGGCGAGTTCGCTCGCCTGGATTCGCGGCACTGGCGGTCTTCTTGTTCATGTCGATCTACTCGCTGGACTTCTATGTCTTGCTGAGTCTCCGCGACTTTGAATTCACCCAGACCCACACGGGAAACCGCGGCACCGCCGATGATCCACGTCGCGAGATCGGCGGGAAGATCCATTTGCTCGTAAGTCTCTTCATCTACCTTGCCGGTGTGATTCTCGCGGTTGTTCATCGGCAGACGGTCGGGAGCTTCCTTCGCGCCAATGTGCACTTCATCGCTGCGCTGGCATTAGTCGGCGTCTCTGCTTTCACTAGTCCGAACGGCGCGGAAGTCGCGCGCAGTGTCGTGCAGCTCTCCATCGGTCTTATTATCGCAATAACCTATGCAGCGACGCACGTTCGCGGCCCGTACCGCTCGTTGGCGGTTGTCGTTTTCATCCCGCTTTTCCTGACACATCTGGGGAGCGTGGTGTTGTTCTTTGTCGAGGGCCTGAGTTTCACCAGCTTCTTCGCCACGGAACTACGCTACGGCGGACTGGCCGGTCACCCTAATAGTCTCGGCGGCCAGTGCGTGCTAGGCATATGGGCGGCGCTCGTGCTCGTCACCGACAAAGAGTCGCCTCGGAACTGGCGGATCGGGGGGGGGGTCGGTGCGGTTGTGTTCGCCTTCACTGCCACTATCACGGGCAGTGCAACGGCCTTGGTGGCAACGGTGACCGTTGCATCGGTAACCTTGGCCCTGCGGTTGCTTTCGGTTTTGGACGTCCGGTTTCGGACGCCGGCCATTCTCGGATTTTTCTTGGTCTCGTTCGTGCTGGGAGGCGGTCTCTTCATCCACAAGGGCGCCGAAGAGATTTTAGGTGGGCTCACCGAAAGCGTCGGAAAGGATTCTACTCTCACCGGCCGCACCGAGCTGTGGGAGATTGGCATCAGCGCCGCCTCAGAGCGTCCGATTCTCGGCTGGGGGCTCGACAATCAGGCGAGGGTCAAAGACACGCGGGAATATCACATTCAGTACGCGCATTATCACAATGGCTTCATCGACACTTGGGTCGCGTCCGGCGGCTTGGTCGTGCTGCTTTTGCTATACCAGATGTGGCGCTTCGTCGTCATGTCTATGAAATCGGTGATGGTCGAGCCCGGTCGGTCCATCTTGATGCCAACGCTGGTGATCCTGATTATTTTGAATCTGTCCGAGTACTCAATGCTGAGACCGTTGAGCGGGATTTACCAACTCTATTTGTGCGCTTGGGCGCTTCTTTGGTTCAGCCTCTTCGCGCCGGAAACCGGGCGAATACGTGCCGGAACTTCGCGAAACGCCCGCGGCTCTTCCCGTCGATCGGACCGAAGGATGAGTTGGTGAGATGACAAACCGTTTGGTAATTCAGAGTGTCCGCTCAGGCACAACTAGGTCAAAGGCAACGATGGAAATGTGCGGCTCGCCACAGTGGTTGACGTATAGGTAGGCCCTGTCGACCTCACCGGTAGAGTCGACTGTAGAGCGCGCCCCACAATAGCGTTGCTCGTCGCTCTCGTACACGGTCAGCCAATCTTTCTCGCCGTCGCGACGGACGAACACGTTAGGTCCGGAGGCTACGGCCCACAGATTGTCGTTGCGGTCGAACCATATTTCCGTGGCGCTGTAGGGCAAGGGGTCGGCGTGCCAGATGCCCTCCGCGACATGGTGGACTTCCCGCCCGCCTTCCACCGGGCTCAGCACCATGTGCGGCTCTCCCCGAGAGTTCACTGTGGTGTTGCCCACGGTGTAGTAAGCACGATCGTCGTCGGGAGTCACGTTGCCGCAGCGTTCGAGCGGGAAGGGTAGCGGGACGGATTCGGATTCGCCAATCTCGTAAAAAAGGTCGCCATCGCTGCTGAATAGATGACAGGGGCGAGTCACCCTGGAACCGGCCACTCCCTCACGCCAGAACCAGCTCGCGTGCACGGTATTGTCCGGAGCGAACGCGAGTCTCGGGTGGTACAGCGTCCAGCCGGTTTTCGCCGCGAGCGCCACGGGCGCGGTCTCGTCCCGCCAGAAGGTCAGTAGGGAGGCGGTTTCGTAGTCCTTCCCTCTTGCCACGGGCACGGGTCCACCGACAGCAGTCCATGTGTCGAGGTCCGAATCGTGGCGCGCCACGCCCGCGCTCATCGTGCGCTCGGCAAACGAGCGCGCGGGCTTCGCCGCGAAGCGGTAGGTTGCCCAGAGTTCACCGTCGCGGTCGTTGTAGAACGCGGGGTAGGTGACCTGTGTGCCGGGGATATCGGCGGAGCCCAGCTTCGGGTAATTCGCCTGGTTCCTGTCGAACGCCCGATCGAGCTCGGCTTGATCAACCACGTCGCCGCGGAACGTGAACTCCCCGATCTCTCCCGGGCGAACGCTGCTCGCGTACTGCCAGGGTGTGTTGTGCATCGAATAGGCGACGTGCACGTAACCCGCGCCATCCACGCCGACCGCGGGGGGCGTGTGCCAAGGGTCGAAGGGCGTGTGCTCATCGATCACCGTGCTCTGCCACTCCCATTTGCCGTCGGCATCGGACTCCCCCCGGCGAATCACGGTGAACAGATCCTGTCCCTCGCCGTCTCCGTCAGGTCCCGGTTCGAGATTGATCGTGTAGATCGCGCCGTCGCGATACGCGACGGGTGTCTGCTGTGTGGTTGTCTGCGCGGTCGAGACGGCGAGCCCGTAGAGCAACACCGCCAGGAACGGTGGCGCATCGGTGCTCATCGCCCGCGGTTCACGCTCTGTCGGCGATGGAGACGCGCCGGCCGCACAGGCAAGCGGAGCCATGCCGGCGATCGCGACAAGCGTCGCCAGACGTGCACCGTTCCAATCCGTCGTCATCCGCGTGATAGCTCCCCGGGTCGCATTCGCTGCCCGAACCTTACCGCAACCTGTCGAGCGCATCGGGACGTCAAGAGCGTCACCCTTTGCCGAATCCGGCCTTTTCGATCGCTTCATATCAACCGGTGCCGACCGCTACCGCCTGAGAATCCGGAGTGCATGGCCGCTCCAGAACGTCGATCCCGTCACGGGTGGTCGCCGTGTCGCCGGCTTAGTCGAGTTTAGAGGTAGAACGTTCATGATCGGAACTGCACTGCGCGACGGACGCGCCATCGCGGGCGTGCTCATGCTGTCGTCGATGGTTTACGGCTGCGGCGAAGGGTCCCTCGACGAAAGCCACGAGAGTGCCGCCACGCTCGGGACGGCGGCGCAGTCAGGCTCCGCGCCGGAACCGGCCACCGGCGACAGCGACGTACCGACAGCCCGTACCGAGACCGCGGTTGCCATCACCGGAACGCTGGTAAACGATGGCCTGACCGTTCAGGCGGCCGCCGCGCTACCGTCCTCGACGTCTGCGGCGCCGGTATTCATCCCGGCCGCCGCCTTGCCGGATGTTGCACCGATCGTCGACTTCGGGTCTTCGGCCGAAAGCGCCTCGGTGGCGGCGGTTCCCGAGGTTGTCGATCGGGCTGAGGAGGATGCGACGAATCTCGAGGCGTTGCGAATCGAGGAGCAGAGGCTGGAAGCCGAGCGGGAGGAGGCGAGGCAGCTCGCCGCCGAGAGCGCACGTCTGGAGGCCTTGCGCATAGAGTCTGCAACGCTCGTGACCGAAGGTGGGGAAGCGTTGCGCCTCGCCGCTGAGCAGGCAGCCGAGGACGAGCGTCTAGCCGCCGAGCGAGAGGACGCGCAGCAGGCGGCCGAGCTCGCTGCAGAAGACGAGCGTCTGGCCGCCGAGCGGGAGGACGCGCAGCAGGCAGCCGATCAGCTGGCCGAGGACGAGCGTCTGGCCGCCGAGCGGGAAGACGCGCAGCGGGCAGCCGAGCAGCTGGCCGAGGACGAGCGCCTGGCCGCCGAGCTGGCGGCCGCGGAGGAAGAGCGCCGTGCCGCCGAGGAGGAAGCGAAACAGGCGGCAGAGGAGGAACGACAAGCCGCCGAGCAGGAGGAGTCGCGGAAGGCGGCCGAACAGGCCGCAGCGGAAGCGGCGGCCTCGCAGTCGTCGAACATGATCACGATCGGAAATCTGCCGGGCGACGCCCGGTGTCTCGACCTGAGCGAACAGGAGAGCGGTTTCGGCAGCATCGACAAGGACAACTGGCGAACCTGGCTTTCGGGCGTGCGCTACTCGACGAACGGAGAGTACCTGGCGGTGGAGCGCGGCAGCGACGGTCAGCAGACGCTTCGGCAGAAGTTCGTGCCGGCGAGCAATGGCTCCGCCCGCGTGTTGATGGGTCGGGAGCTCGACCCGTTCCGCACGTACCGTCTTGTCCAGTCGATCTACTTCGAGCCTGATTTCGACTGGGGCGGCGAGAAGAACCAGGGGGGCAAGATGGGTTTCGGCTTCGGCGGCGGAACGACGCCGAGTGGTGGTGATCTGGACACCGCAGGCTTCACCGCCCGGTTGATGTGGAAAGGCAATCGAGACGGTACGGCAACTGCCCGAATCTATTCCTACGCGGCCGACCGCTCGTCCAAGTACGGCGAGGACATTACGCTCGAGGGGTTCGATCTCCCGATAGGCGAGTGGTTCACGCTGACGACCGAAATCACAGCGAACTCGGCCACTAACCGGTCCGACGGTTCGGTACGGGTTTGGGCGAACGGCCAACTGGTGGTCCAGCAGGAGAGTATCGGCTGGCAGACATCCGGCGGCACGCCGAAGGTCGAAGACCTGTTCTACGCCGGATTTTACGGTGGCAACGACCCGACCTGGGCGCCGGATCGGACCACGTACATGCGCGTGGCGGACGTGTGTTGGGCTGCCGTCGTCGACGGCTATTCGGGAATCGACCCGGATGCCGGCCGAACCGGCGTGCCCCGAGATCGAGACGGATCGGAGGAGTCAGGGATTTTTTCCGACGACAACTACGTCGCAACGGTGCGAGGTGATGCCATCGCGGAGCTCGAGGGCGCGCGGACCCGCATCCAGTTCATGATGCCGACCGACGAGGACGTCGTGGACGGATCCTTGAGTCGAGCAGTCGACGCGCTGGATGCGGCGCTGGACCCCGCCCATTGGGCATCGGACGAGGCGGCCTCCCTTAGTGCTCCTCCCGTGCTGGGGCTGGACGGTGCAATCGACGAGCTCGGTCAACCCTGGGTCATCGGTTCGCCGCTGGAGGCGGTCCGCAGCGAGGCGGCGTCGGTCGCGAACGATCTGGCCGCTGCGGCAGGAACTCTCGCCGAGGCCATGGTAACGCGGGCCGAAATGGCGGCGAGGGTCAGAGGTTGCCTTGATGGAGCGGGTGAAGCGTTCTGCCGCGCCGTGCAGTCCGACGTGGAGATGGCGCTGGAGGCGCTGACGACGATGCGGAACCATAGCGACGATCCGGCGCTGTCGACAAGTCACGCTGCCGATGCCTGGCGCCACGGCGTCGCGGCATTGCGAGGATTGTCCGGCTGAGTGCCCGGTGGGGCGGGTCGCCGCGCTCAGCCGTACAGCGGTCGGGTGTCCCGCGTCACCTTTCCGAGGTTGGAGAAGGCGCGCTTCATCCAGGTCCCGCTCGAAGGGTGACCGATTGTCACGAGAAGCAGTCCGATTGGTAGCGATACGGCGAAGACCGCCGCGCCGCGCAACGCGAAGGCGACTCCGGTGCCAATCTCACCCCTGCCGTCAAGGATTCGACGGTAGTTGCTACCCTGAGCAAGGCAGCGGCGCAGTGTCGCTCTCACGGTAGAACGATTGGCGGGGATGTCCTCGTGGACGATAGCCTCCGCCGCCCAGAGCATGACCGCGCCGGCATCGCCCAAACGTAGGAAGAGCTCCGTGTCCGAGCCGCCAGACGTGCCGTAAGCCTCGTCAAAACGCAGCTCCGGCACGCCTGCCCGGTCGAGCAGGAAGTTGCCGCTGGCTGCGTATCGAACCATTTCCCCGGTGTTCAGGCCGCGTACGTTGTGCAAGTCGATCGTGCGTACCCAGGCCGCCGTCGACGGGGCGTACACCGGAAGGATAGGACCCGCCACGATGTCGCAGCGGTACTCGAGAATGACGTCGGTCAACGCGATCAGCCACTGCGGTTCCGGGAACTCGTCGTCATCGATGAACGCGATCAGCTCGTGGCGTGCCGACTCGACCGCCAGATTGCGCCCGGTGGCGATATTGTTCCTGGGGGAGTCCACTACGCGGCAGGGACAAAGCGTGGGCAGCGCGGACGCCTCGACGATGGATGCAACCCTCGCGTGCGCCTCGCGGCCACCGTTGTTCGCGACAACGAGTTCGCAGTCGCCGTCGTATCGGGCGACGGCGCCGGCAAGATACTCAAGCAGCTTCGCGAACGCCGTCGCACGCTTTTCGACCGTGATCACACAGACCGAAATGGAGGGACGCCGCGTCGACACCTCCTCGTAAGACTCTTCGGCATTCATCCCTTCCTCGTTCATTTCCTCACCCGAATCGTCATCATCAGACTTCGCCGAGCACCCGCTGCCGCCGGCGCCACATCAGGATAAGCGACACCAGCTCACCCACGATGACGAACAGCAGGGCGATGCGCATTTCGCCCATAGCGAGCCCGGTTCCGAGCATGCCGCTCATCGTCACCAGCATGGCAATCACACCGACCCCCAACAGGTAGCGGAACTCCATGCCGACGACGAAGAACTGTCCCATCCAGAAGCGGCAGGTGGATGCGAAAAGCATCAGGATCCAGATCAGCAGATACCAGCGTACCTCCGCGTAACCGGGAACGAAACGATCGAACAGTCCGGTGACGTGCAGCAACGCAAGACCGGCGGCGTAGGCGCCGGCGAACAGAAGGTTCGCATTCTGCAACCGCACGATCCGCTCCTTGAGTCGATGCACACCCTCGTTCTTGAACGCGCGTCGCAGCTGGGGCGTCGTACTGTTGACGAGTCCCTGATTGACGACAGCGATCGGTGTGACGATCAGGCGAGCGAGATTGAAATAGCCTACCGCGACCGGGCCGCCCACGAACATCAGGAAGGGGTGCATGCTCTGGTTCTGCAGCCAGGTGACGGACATGCCGAGGAGGCTGAAGCGGGCGTGCTCGAAGTAGGCGGCAAGCACGCGGCCCGCCCCTCGCCAGCCCTTCCAGCTCGCCCGGCCAAGCGCCCGCAGACATCGCATGTTCGTGCCGAGGCTGACGAACAGCGAGATTCCCATGGTCAGGAAGGTGAGGGTCACGACGTTGTCCGCATCGACCCGAAGGAGGATGTATCCGAGGAATGCCAGTTGAAGCGTCACGAAAACGGCGGTGCAGCGGAAGGAGTAGACCTGCTCGTCGCGGGTGTAGAGGAACTGCTTGAACAGGTCGAACAGGTTGAACAGACACAGGTAGAGGCAGGCGCCGATGATCTCGGAGCGGTATCGATCGACGTCGAGCCAGGTGGCGCTGGCGGTGAGGAGCAGTGCGAGGGCAAGGAGGCCCACCAGCATGAGCGCGAGCTCGACGGCGAGCGTGGAGAGAAGTCCTGTGCCTGCCGGCTCTTCGTCGTCGTCCGAGATCGCGAGCAGCATCTGGCGGTGTAGCAGCGTCGCGAACGCGCCGCTGGCGAACGTGCCGAGCGTCAGGATGAAACTGTATATGCCGAACCACTCGATGCCGGCCGCCCGGACCACGACGAGCGAGGCGACCATGTTCGAGCCACTCATGAGAATTTGCTCGCCGATGCTCGCGTAGGGGCGGAGCGCGGCCGGGGAGCGCAGATGCCTGGCGAACTCGAGCGCGCGGTTCAGCACCGGATGGGAGAGCATGTGCGGGGACCGCATAGTGTTAGGGGAAAGCCGCTCGCATGTCGGGGCGAGCTCCGGTGTCAGGATAGGCCTTTCGGCAGTCGCCGGCCGAGGTCAATCAACAGGGTGAGCAACAGGGCACAAAGGATCGCGGCAACATCCACCGCGATGTCGCTCGTTCTCGTGGTGCGATCGGCCAAGTGAAGCTGTAGCCCTTCGGTACCGACGGCGAGTAGCACGAGTACCGCAGCAATGCTCGGCATCGAGAGGCGAATGCGCCGCTTGAACGCAAACAGCGGGAAGGACAGAACAAGGAAGGCGAGGAAGTGTCCCCCCTTGAACAGAAGCTCCGCAGGAGTCAGCGAGCTGCGGTCGAGCAACGCTGCGAGTTGTCGTTCGACAATGGCAAGTACCGGTCCCTGCATGTTCTCGGGAGCCAGAACGCCGACAAACGTCAGCGCAAGCGGAAGGGAGACGCTCGACGCGAGGAGCCCGGGGCTCCGGCGATACGCCCACCGTAGGGCAACGACGACGAGAACCAGCCAGCTGAGGAAAAGTGCCACTCGCAAGGGCGGATAAAATTTCGCGAGCTCGAACCGATCGACGCTCCACTCACGCAACGTGAACGAGCCGTCGCTGTGTCTGCCGACCAGCGCCACGACGAGCTGCCGCGCCCGCTCGGGCACTGCCACGGTGCGCGCGAACGTTCCCCCGTCGCCGCGAACATCCCGAAGCAGACCGATCGTGTGGTAGTCGAATGGTTCGCCGCGTTCGTCCTTGAACCAGACGAGCAGGGCGGCGCTGCGCGCGGCGGCTCGAACGCTCGGCTTTCGCTCGACCGACACGCTTCCTTGAACGCCGAGGAACTGCTGGCCCGTGGCGTTCGTCGACGCGAGATCGACCGTTCGATAGGCGGAGCCGGCGCGGGCATCATCCGGTGGCTCTTTCGAGCCGTCGAAGCGCAACGTCGTCTCATCCAGCCGTATCTCTCCCCGGCGACCGCTGAAGGTCCAGTTGTCCGGCTCACCGGGAAATCCTCCCTCGAAGGCAATCGGTGCAGCGTCGGTGAAGCGAAGCGCGTCCGTACCCGTCCACCACGTCAAGACGGTGATCGCTGCGAAAACGGTGATGAAGGGTGCGGAACGGGCGCTCGGCGTCGTGACGGGCGCCGTCACATCCGTCGGCTGGACGTGGAAAAGATCGCGCCCGGCATCCGTCACTTCAGGCGGATGGCGTAGACATCGACACTCTTGCCGTCGCAGGCGTGCGTGTGAACGAACGCGGTGGACGCATCCTCGTTCAGTACGGCTCGCGGAAAACAACTTTTGCTATCGCTCTCCGAATAGACCATTTCCCACCTGTCCTCGCCGTGACGCCGGCGCGAGACGGTCATGCCGTTCGATATCGCCCAGAGATCATCGTTCGCGTCGAAGAATATTTCTGCGGCGTTGTACGGAGACTCCGATTCGGTCCATTGCCCCGAATCGCGATCGAATGTGGCGATGCGACGAATTTGGTCGTAGGGGCTCACCAACACGTGCGGGGCTCCGAAGGCGTCCATGGCTACGCTGCCGAGGCTGAAGAAGCGCTCCTCGTCCGTGTAACCGATGTTGCCGCAATCCTCCGGGCGGATGGGCAATTCGAGTCGGCTGCCCTCGAGACCGCGCGCCTCCTCGTCTTCGTCCTCGTCGATGACGAACAGGCATGGACGCCGCAATTCCGCGCCGGCCACACCCTGACGCCAGAAGAGCTGCACGTGCATGGCGTTTTCCGCGTCGAAGGTCAGTCGCGGATGGTAGACCGTCCAGCCGAGTTTCGCGGCGACCGTCGTCGGGTGCTCGGGGGCGTCAGGATGGGGTTCGAAGTCAACGGCAGCATCGAGCTCGATCGCGGCGCCTATCGGCTTCCAGTCCTGGCTGTCGACGTCGTATCGAGCGATGCCTGCGCCCATGGTGCGTTCCTCGAAGGGGCGGCGCGGTCGCACGGCATGGCGATACGTCACGTACAGCGCGTCGAGGCGATCGCGGTAGAAGGCGGGGTAAGTGATCTGATTGCCCGGGATCTCAGCGCGCCCGAGCGTTCGGAACGTGGTCAGATTATCCTCGAGCCAGAGTTCTCGCTCGACGTCGCTCAATCGCTGGCCGTGAAATTTCAGCGACGCGATGTCGTGCGGTTCCTCCGAACGACGGTACTGCCACGGCGTGTTGTGCATGTTGTACGCGATGTGGATTCTCCCGCTTTGATCGAGCGCGACCGACGGGGCGGTGTGCCAGGGGTCGTGCAGCGTGGCGTCGCTCACGACAACGCTTTTCCAGTGCCAGACGCCGTCCGCGTCGCGCTCGCCCTGGCGAAGCACGGTCCGTTGAAGAAGCTCATCGCCGTCGCCTTCCGGGCCGGGTTCGATGCCGGCAATGTAGACCCGCCCATCCTGCGCGTCGATCGGACTCTGCTGGACGTTCAAGTGCGATGTCGAGACGGGCAGATCTCGCAGGATGGCGATCATCCCGCCCACTTCGGCCGCGATCGGCATCGGCGGCTCCGCTTCGACGGCAGGTTCGGCGATCGCGAGTGCTTCCTCGAGCGGTTCCGTCACACGGTCAGGACCCTCGGCGCCATCGTCGGTCAATTCGACCACCTCTCCGCCACTCTGCGCGTCATCGCCGTCCCGTGCGCCGTCCGGACCGTCGAGCGTCTCTCCTCGAACCGCGATCGATACGATCACGTCGCGCGACTGGCCGACATCGTCCTCCCGAGCGGTGGCGAAGGGCGAGTCCGGGCTCACGTCGTCGTCCGACGAGCTCCCGCAGCCAGCGTTCACCAAGAGCAATGCGAGCAGCGGTAGAAGGGCGTGCTGTCGTGCGCGTGTGACGCTGAAGACCGAGCGGCGAGTTCGTTTCGAAGGAAGCATCGGCGGCAGCATGCCAGAGCATTCGCCCCGTGTCGGCATTATATTGACGCAAGCCGGTCGAATCGCCGGATTCCCGGCACGAGAGCGCTCGATACCTCCTCGATACATCAGTTCCCCTTTCGACGACGGGATGCTGTATCACCACGTCCCTGCTTGCCCACGGACGACGTTGATGAACGGCTCGGACTCGACACCCCCCTTTCACTGTCGCTTCTGCGATACCGAGTTGACCGAATCCATGGTCGACCTCGGCCTCTCCCCTCTCTGCGAGGATTTTATCCGGCCGGAGGAGCTCCGCGCGCCCGAGCGCTTCTACCCGCTGGAGGTGTTCGTCTGCACGACGTGCTGGTTGGCCCAGGTGGAGGAATACAGCACCAACGAGGAGATTTTCGACGAGGACTACGGGTACTTTTCATCGTACTCGGACACCTGGTTGGTGCACTCGCGAAGCTACGCCGAGATGGCGATGAAGCGGTTCGCGCTGGACGCGGGCAGCTTCGTCGTCGAGATCGCGAGCAACGACGGCTACCTGTTGCGCAACTTCGTCGATCGCGGCGTGCCGTGTCTCGGCATCGATCCGGCCGCCAACGTCGCCGCGGCGGCGGAGCGGGTGGGGGTCGAGACTCGCGTCGACTTCTTCACGGAATCGCTCGCCCGAAAGATGAGCGCCGGTGGGCGCAAGGCGGATTTGCTGATCGCGAACAACGTGTTGGCTCACACCCCCTACCTGAAGGATTTCGTCGCGGCGGTGTCGGTGCTTGTCGCTCCGGAGGGCCGGGCGACGTTCGAGTTTCCGCACCTTCTGCGCCTGCTCGAGGAAGTGCAGTTCGACACGATCTACCACGAGCACTTCTCCTACTTCTCGCTCTACACGGTCGGCGAGATCTTTCGCAGCGTCGGCATGGACGTGGTCGATGTCGAGGAATTGGGAACTCATGGAGGCTCGCTTCGCGTGTTTGTCGAGCATGCCGCTCGCGGTACGGAACCCACGGCCGAGGTGGCCCGTGTGCTCGAGGAGGAGGCGTCGGCCGGCCTGCGAACCGTCGGACCGTACAGACAGTTCGGTCAGCGCGCGGCACACGTCAAGCACCAGTTGGTCAAGCTTCTGATCGAGCTGCACCAGGACGGCAAGACGGTTGCCGGTTACGGGGCGCCCGGCAAGGGGAACACGATGCTCAACTACTGCGGCATCAAGTCCGACCTGCTTCCGTACACCTGCGACCGGAGCGAGCACAAGCACGGGCGTTACACCCCGGGCTCCCGAATCCCGATCTATCCACCCGAGCGGATCGACGAGCTGCGGCCCGACTACATCCTGATCCTCCCCTGGAACCTGCAGAGCGAGATCATCGCGCAACTCGCGCACGCACGCGAATGGGGCGCGAAGTTCATCGTTCCGGTCCCGATGGCGACGATCATCGACTGATTGCGGCAAGCGGCGATGCGGCGTCGTGTCACCTCGCCCGGCGGCGGCATCTTCACGCCTCGGCAGCGTTCCATTCACCACCCGCGCCACGGGGAGCGAGCAAATCGTGCTCGACGAGCAGTACGGCGGTTTCGTGGAGGATGTCGATGGCGATACCCGATCGCTCGGCAACCTCGAGTACCGACGTGTGTCCGTCGGAGGCATTCAGTAGCCAGAGCATCGCCATCTGCGCCGCTCCGGGATCGTTGCGGGCACCGAGCGCCCCGTAGAGCCCACGGCGACCAAGTTGCGGTTCGCCGTGGGGGCAGAGATTTTCGTAGCAGATGTCGCGATCGATGGCGGAGGCGATTCGTTCGAGCAGTGCCAGTCCGTCGGCGAGCCCCGCTGGCGTGACGAAGTCCAGATCGTCCCCGCTCGTGTGGTATTCGGGAAAGGTGCCATGGACGCCTCGGGTGAGCCTTCCCATCGGCAGTCGGAACCCCGGAGAGCAATACTGGCGCTCGTCGTAGCCGTAGGGGCCGAACGGTATCGTCGAATGGTGCTTCGGATGATGCTCGGCGAGCACGTGACGAACGATACGATCGATCCAGGCATCCCCCGAGGGCGTTTCCTTGTAGGTGTACGAACTCTCGTCGCCGAGGCCGGTGATGACCAGCCCGCCGCGGATGTTCGGCATATTTCCCTGGCGCGAAGCGAGCCAGCTGATGGCGCCGACCGTCCCCGGGACGAACACGAAGCGCCAGGTGTGGCGAGGGCTTACGCGGGCTCGGGACGCAGCCAGCGCCGCGGCAAGTACCATCCCGGACAGGTTGTCGTTCGCGAGCCCCGGATGGCAGATATGGGTCGAGACGAGGATCTCGTCCGTCGTTTCGCCCGGCACGACCAGCTCGCCCCAGTCGAGAGTGCCAGGCCGCCGATCGGCGTCGATGACCACCCGAAACGGTCCGTCGCCGAGCGTGTCGCGCGTCCTCTGGCTGAGGCAGAAGCCCCAGGTGTCGGCGTAGTAGGAGGTTCGATACGGAATCCGTTCCGGTTGCTCCGGCAATGAGTGCAGATGCGGGTCGAGCTCGCTTCGGGTCATGACCCGATCGACGCCGATGCTGAAGTTGACGACGTGCAAGGTGCTGTCGCGCGCATCGACGACGATCGTGCCATCTGCACGCTCCAGACGCGCCCCTCGGAAGTGCCATTCGGGCGGTACGATCCAGTCGAGTACCGCCGTACCGCTCGCGACGCCGTGACGCTCGATCGGCGCGATCTCGGTCAGCTGTTGCAGGCTCTCCCGAACGCCCGGGCCGGCGATGCTGCGCATGATGGGAAACAGGCGACGTACGTGATCGTGCAGATGCTGTCCGTTCACGGTCTGTTGGCCCGGTGGATCGGTTGTCGGGAAAGTACGCATCATAGCGAGTAGTCGCGGGGGTGACGTCCTCGCGAGAGTTCCGGCCGGTCACGTACGGCCGCTCGGCCGTTGCCGCTATACTCGCGGCCTTCGATTCCTCCCCCTGACGCCCGGAGCCGCGCGCGTGCCACAAGACAACACCCGATACCGCCTTTGCGCGGTACGACGGCAGGCGAGGATGCGGACGGTGGTCGCTCGAGCGTTGTGCTTAGCCGCGGCTGCGGCGACGGGGCCGCTTGCCGCGCAGGACGGTGACCGGGTGGGCGTCGCTGTCGGTGAGGCCAATGCTTACCCCGAAGTGCGCATCGACTACCTGTCGAACGACAATGTCTTCGTCCAGGCGGACGATCCGGTCGATGGTTCGTCGGTCGTGGTCTCGCCGAGCGTCGAACTCGTCGCGGACCGACGGCTGCTGACGCTCCGGGCGACCTATGCAGGGCGTTTTTCCCAAGGATCAGAGGACGTGCTCGACTACGCGGATCACACGCTCTCGGTTGTCGGTGACGCCGCGCTCGACAAGCGCAATCGGTTCACCGGCTCCGTCACCTACGCCAGGGGGCACCAGGAGGTCGGGTTCAATCTGACGCGGGGTCGAGCGGTCGATTTGAACGAGGCGGTCGTGTTCAACCGGTTCTCCGCCGCCGCGGCCTACCGATATGGAGTGGTGGATGCACGTGGCAACGTGGAAGTCGGAATAGACGTCACCCGGAGGAACTACGCCAACCTCGAGGCGATCACCGAAGGTCGGGATTTCACGGCGGTCCAGCCGTTCGGCCTGTTTTCCTATCGACTGTCGGGCGACACCCGAGCGCTTGTCGAGCTTCGCTACGGGTCGTTTTCCGTGGACAACGGCGTCAACGATCGAGGCGAACTGTCGCTTTTCGGGGGCGCCGAGTTCGCGGCAACTGGGCGAATAAGGGGCGGATTCCGGCTCGGAGCGACGCAGGCGGACTACTCGGACGCCTCCCGAGAGGACGTTACGCTGCTGGCGGCAAGTGCGGACGTGTCCTACCTGTTGCGCGAATACTCGACGCTCCGGCTGAACGTGGACCGAGAACTCGACGACAGCGCCGTCCAGCTGAATGGCGGTACCAGCGCGCAGGCGATCACCGACAGTCTCCGCCTGACTTGGCTGCACGAGTGGACCAGCCGCGTCTCGCACAGGGCGTACGTGGAGCGTTCGTCTGTGGTGCAGCTCTGCCCGGACGGGGACTCTAGTACGGTCTCGGCGAGCCTCGAGCTGAACTTCTTGGTTCGGCGCTGGCTCTCGTTCGGCGCCGGAGCGTCCGGTGAACGGCGCGACGGTGAGGCGTGCGCGGACGGGGACATCGAGGATGCCCTCGACTACGAGCGGAGGGTGCTCGGCGTGCATGTGCGGGCAACACTGTGACGAACCGTCTTAGATTTTTTTCATGTTAAGTTCAGGTTCGGTGCGGGCAGGTTTTGTGTACCATTTCGGACCATCGAAGATTGCGAGGGCCGAGCCGCGGAGTCTGGGCGACCGATGCGTCCCGAAAGGCTTGATCCGGTAGCGGTTTCGCGGATGAGAATTGCGAACTCCACGTCGCCGGCATGGTCACTCGTCCCGTAACCTTGCCGTTTTCCGACCTCCCGGATTCCCTAGCGCATGATTTCAGTTACCCGAACCGCCATCCGGCTCACCCTCGTTCTGTCTCTTGCAATGTTGGTCTCGTCCCCGCCCGCGCTCGCGCAGGATGCCGCCTCGGATGCCGAGGGCAGCGCCGACGGCTACTTGCTGGATCAAGGCGATCGTATCGGCATACAGGTCTTCGACGAGCCGGATCTGACCATGGAGTCACGCGTCAGCGCGAGCGGCTCGATCAACTATTCCTACCTCGGCGACCTCCGCGTGGCAGGCAAGACGGCGCAGCAGATCGAACGCGAGATCACCACGCTGCTGCGCGACGGCTATCTGGT
>ENA-ORXT01003006-ORXT01003006.1-marine-metagenome-genome-assembly--contig:-NODE-3006-length-19258-cov-187.818623_pt1 | contig 19258 bp, 8 predicted proteins | sample MGYA00237868_ERZ511482 | MGnify/ENA metagenome assembly ERZ511482
GGCAGTATGTTAATTATAGGTTCGGCCGCTGGCGTTGCAGCAATGGGTATGGAAAAAATAGATTTCATTTGGTATTTAAAAAAAATATCGTGGTTAGCCTTAGTAGGTTTTTTAGCCGGTGCAGTCGTTTGCATTGCTATGGAAAATATGTTTGGTTAATACTTTTTTTTGAAACGAAACCATTTTACGTTGTTGTAATTTTGCACCCGCTTTCCGTTCCAAGTCCTCGCTACGCTGTGGGCTTTCCTCTGCAATCGGGGTTAGTTTGGGTACAGTTATCGTTGTTGCTAAGCATTGTCTTTAGTTAGTATAAACGTTATTCTTAAGCTGCCTCGGTGTATTTTAACAATTTTTAGTAAAAAAAGGATTAACGAAAGTGATAACAATTCATCCAAGTTGGTGATATACTTATAGATGAATTAATAAACCAACAAATTTAGAACGTGAAAAGCAAAACCTTTATAGTAGATAATGACAAATTTAGCTCCTCAAAAATTGAAGATTTATTAAATAGTAAAATGCCCGAATTAGAAGTAATTGGCAGCTTAAACACCACACAAATAAACGCCAAAATAATTGAACAACAGCAAGCCCAAATGCTTATTTTAAACTTAAATTTGGTAAATTCTACCTTGCTACACCAATTGCGACAAATAGAAAACCCAAACTTTGCTATTTTGTTTATTGCACCAGAAATAATGTAATGCACTTACAAGTAAACACTTGTGCCTTGGCAGATCGAAGCGAAGACGCTTCGATCAGTAAATACACACCTCCAAAGCTTGATTTGATGCATCGGTCAGTAAACAGGCGCATCTAAAGCTTGGCCTTAGGCTACAGTATCCGAATTGGTTTTATATTAATATAATACCAACGAGTAAAAAAGTTTCCATTTTAGCCCCGATTGTAGCGATATCCTTTTTATGCAGCGTAGATATTGAAGTAGCGCAAAAAGATTTAGCGAAAAGCGGGACGGGTGTTTCCACAAAATACTGTTGTTTTGCTTCAAAAAAAAAGATAGTTATAAATCTTCTTCCTTTACCAAATCGAAGGTGTCAATAAAGCTGGTGTTGTAGTGGCCACTTTTAAATTGTTCGTTTCGCATTAGCTGTTTATGAAATGGAATAGTGGTTTTAATGCCTTCAACAACAAACTCATCCAAAGCACGGGCCATACGGGCAATAGCTTCGGCCCTATCGTTGGCTCGTACAATTACTTTGGCAATCATAGAGTCGTAATATGGAGGTACTACATAACCTGCAAAAGCGTGTGTATCAACCCTAACCCCAAAACCTTTTGGGGTATGATAGGCTGTAATTTGCCCTGGACAAGGTGCAAAGTTGTTGTAAGGGTCTTCTGCATTTATTCTGCACTCAATGGCATGAAATTGTGGCTCGTAATCTTTGCCAACTATTGGCTCGCCTGCGGCAATCAATATTTGTTCTTTTATTAAATCGCGGTCAATTACTTCTTCGGTTACGGTATGCTCTACTTGTACTCGGGTGTTCATTTCCATAAAGTAGAAATTTTTATGCTTATCTACCAAAAATTCTACCGTACCCAAGCCTTCGTAATTAATAGCTTCAGCTGCTTTTATAGCTGCGGCGCCCATTTTTTTGCGGGTAGTAGCATCTAAAATAGGCGATGGCGCTTCTTCTACCAATTTTTGATGGCGGCGTTGTATGGTACAATCTCTTTCGGATAAGTGAATAACTTTACCAAACTGGTCGCCCACTATTTGTATTTCTACGTGGCGAGGTTCTTCAATAAATTTTTCTAAATAAATACCATCGTTAGCAAAAGCATTTTTGGCTTCTGTTTTGGCCGAATCCCACGCATCATCAAACTCGCTTTCATTCCACAATACTCGCATACCTTTACCACCACCGCCGGCGGTAGCTTTTAGTATTACTGGGTAGCCAATTTTTTCGGCACTTTTTTTACCTACTGCTTTGTTAGGTATTAAACCATCAGAACCTGGTATAACCGGTACTTTGGCTTTTTTCATGGTGGCTTTGGCTGTAGCTTTGTCGCCCATTGAGTTTATCATGTGCGCAGTTGGGCCAATAAATTTGATGTTGTAATCATTACAAACTTCGGCAAACTCGGCATTTTCTGATAAAAAGCCATAACCTGGGTGTATTGCATCAGCATTTGTAATTTCTGCTGCCGACATTATGTTGGGTATATTTAGGTAAGAATGTTTACTTGCTGGTGGGCCAATGCAAACTGCTTCGTCGGCAAACCGAACGTGTAAACTGTCTTTATCGGCAGTAGAATATACGGCTACTGATTTGATGCCCATTTCGTGGCAGCTTCGCAATACTCTTACGGCAATTTCGCCTCTATTAGCGATTAAAATTTTCTTAAACATAAAATTGACTAATCAGGAATAATTTCAATCATTGGTTGGTCGTACTCTACAGGGCTGGCATCATCAATTAAAACCTTAACTACTTTGCCACTTACTTCTGCCTCAATTTCGTTAAACAACTTCATTGCTTCAATAATACAAATGGTGTCTCCTTTTTTAATTTTATCGCCAATGCTAACAAATGGCGGTTTTTCTGGGGTAGAAGAACGATAAAAAGTACCAATCATAGGGGCTTTTATAAATGTGGTATTGCTTGTTACAGCAGTTTCTGCGGGCTCGGTTGAAGCAATTGGGGCAGTTGCTGTTTCAGCAACACTTGGCATTATTGTAGGGCTATGCATTGCTGCCATTACCGGCGGGGCTGGCGCACTTACTACTACTTGCTTATTTTTTAAAGCCTCCAAATAGCTTTTTGATTTTAAACACAACTTAAAATCACCCTTTTCTATTTTTAACTCGGCTAAGCCTGTTTGGTTTGCTTTATCAATTAAAGCAGTTATTTCATTTATTTTCATAAGTTACGATTTTACACGTTCCATATAAGATTTGTTTTTCACATCTACCCTTATCTTTTCTCCTTCATTAATAAACAAAGGCACTTGTATTTTTGCGCCAGAAGAAAGTGTAGCAGGTTTGGTTGCAGCATTTGCGGTATCGCCTTTTATGCCAGGTTCGGCATAGGTTACCTCTAATACTATATGGTCGGGCAGTTCGCAGTTTACAATTTGATCGGTTTCGGTATGATACAAAATTTCTACATTTACCCCTTCTGTTAAAAACTCGCTACCTTCTAATAAATGCTCTTCAACAGCTACTTGATCGAAAGTTTGGTTATTCATTAAATGATAACCGCTATCGTCTTTATACAAAAATTGAAAGTTGCGTCTTTCAACTCTTACAATATCAATTTTATGACCAGCAGGTATGGTATTGTCAATAACTCTGCCTGTACTTAGGTTTCTTAATTTTGTTCTAACAAAAGCAGGGCCTTTGCCTGGCTTTACGTGTTGAAATTCAATAATTTTATAAATTCCATCTTTAAATTGGATACACGTTCCGTTTTTAATATCTGATGTTGACCCCATTATTTTTTATTTTGACCGCAAAGTAAATAATTTTTATGGTAAATTTTGCTATCCTTAGTTTAAGAGACTGCTTGCTCCACTTTTATAAGAATTGATTACATTTTATTTTTTTGAAGTAAAAGAGCGATACTTGCTTTAATTAATGTTCCTACCTTTTGCTCCAAATTTTCTTTAAAAAGGTATTTTCTTCTGCTTTGGTGTGCGGGTTTTAAGTTTCAGTATGAGATTTTAACCTTTTACCAGCTACATAAGTTAGACTATTGTTAATGCTAATTAAAAACAATACTTATGCAAATACACCATTATTTTTGCCCTGCTGCTTTAAATAATTGTTTTATTTGGCGCAATTCATCTCGATTAATAGGGTGTTGTCGTTTTTTTATCAATTGCACCATGTACACAAACTCTTCAACAGGGTTACTTTCTACAACTTCTTCTGTTTTTACAATTGGCTCTTCGCTACCATGTGCTTCTAACTCTTCTGGCTCCTCTTCATCTTCTTCCATTGCAGCCAGTATTTGAATACCAAAACTTTTGGTTTTTTCAATATGCTCATACGACATTCGCAACAAACGTGTAATTAGTGGGTCTTTTACCAAATCTTTATAATGCGGACGAATTTCTTTTAATAAGCTCACTAATTGAGGTGTAAAGCCGTTTTTACTGACTTCTTCTATTATAGCATCTAACTTTTCCATAAAAAAATTTTAATAAAGCAGTTGCAAAGGTAGCAAATTATAGTTTGATGCAATGCGATAAAAGAATATAAGCTGCAGCAATTGAATAAAATAATATGACTGCTTAATTTTATGCGGTTAATTCGATAATAGGTTGTTAGAAAAATAGCCTCAACAGAAGTGGTTATACCATTTTATAATGGGTGTTTGGGTTATACTTTAAAGTTTTGTTAAAACGGTAGCTGAACGGATGGCGGGGAGCAAAGTTTCTGCTAGGTACAATTGTTTCGCTTCAAAAAAAATACAACTTACTTTTTTTGTGATGGGGTTTGATATTTATAACTAAAACCAACCCAAAAATAAAGAAAGCGGTTACTCATAATAACCGCTTTTTGTTAAAACTCAAATTGTTTTTCTATTGCTTCAAAAATTTCTTAATGTTAATTTGTTTTTCATCTTTTAAAATAATAAAATAAGAACCTACTGAGCGTTTGGCTATTTTTAAGTTAGTTAAGTTCATTATTTGCTAATGTTTTTTCTAATATCACTTCTACCAAAATATTTACAATTTGTAATTGTGTATTAGCATCAACTACAAAATTGGTATTAATATTTAACCAGTTTAACACAGGGTTGGGTTTAATGTTAAAACTATTGATCTTTATTGTTTTATTGATATTGGCTTTCGCATCATTAATAAACCGTGGTGCTAAATCACCTAATAAGCAGAAGTTGTTACTTTACATACTACCAAAACTTTTACCGCCTGTTGTAAGTAAGTTTCCATTTGCAGTAGTTCATAGTTTTTAAATTTTATAAAATCCTTCATTAGGTATAAATCAAAAAAAACTCCAAATGAATTTTTCACTTGGAGTTTTAACTATGGTTTTATTGATAATATTATTTTAATGTAAATGCTACTCGTGCAAACAAATGCCTGCCCGAAAAACTAAATTGTGGTGCCCTACGCGAATAAATAAAACGTCCGCTTGATGTAAAAGCTGGGTCTACTTCGTCCGGATAAACATCTAACAAATTATTAGCTCCAATTGTTACCGAAAGATTATCTGTAAAGCTGTAGCTTGCACTTAAATCTGTTATAATTTTTGGCGTGTTGTAAGGGTCAATTTCTGCATCGGGTAGTAATTCTAAATCTTCAGTAAAAATGGCTTCATTAGTTGCTTCTGTTGTCGCTCCAAAAAAAGAATTACGCAAATACACCGAAACCCTACCTAAATCTAAGGTATTGCCTAAGGTAACTTTTATTCTTGGCACACCTTCTTCTAAATAAATTCTGCTTTCTTGGTTAAAATAAGTTCCCACTAAACCTTTTTCTTGTAGTAATTTAGAAGCTTTAATACCATCAATAACAACTCTATCATCATCATCGGCCAAATCATCATTAGTGATATCTCTTCTCCAAATATTTTGTGAAAAGGTGGCTGCTAGGTCGTTTGTTAAAATCCAATCGTTACCTACAATAGCACTATGCGAAATAACGGCATCAATACCTCTTGAACGGGTATCTATAGCGTTAGCAAAAAAGGTGGCTGATTGCGCACCTGCTTGTTGAAAAATGGCTTGTAGTTCTGGATCTTCTCCTGGAACAAAAGATCCTGTTAAAACAACGCGGTCATCAATATCAATAAGGTAGCCATCTAATGTAATTTTAATACCTGGGCCAGGCAACTTAGCGGTAATACCTGCGCTAAAATTGTTAGAGGTTTCTTGCTTTAAATTTGGTATGCCCAATAATTTTGCAGCACGAGAGGTATTGGAGAAAGTACCTCTTTCTTGCGGTACAGAAACACCATTTACCAATTCAAAAATAGTGGAAGTACGGCTAAAGTGCGACTGGTGCAACGAAGGTGCTCTAAAGCCGGTACTAAATGCCGACCTTATGTTTAGGTTATTCCCAATAGTATAACGCCCAGCAATTTTGTAATTAAAGGTAGAACCAAAGTCTGAGTAGTTTTCGGTTCTTGCTGCTACGCCAATATAAAAATCATCGGTAACATCAAATTCTAAATCAACATAGGCACCAACGCTATTACGGTTAGCATCAACATTATTACTTGGCAAAAAACCAGCAAAACATTGTGCCCCCGATGGACGGTTTCTGCCTAAAAAATCGGTGGTCAACATATCTGATGGTGTAGTGGGGTTTACTAAATTTCCATTAACATCGTAATTACCATACGACAGCTCTGTACCCGGAATTACCTTGTAATTTTCTAACCGATACTCTGCACCAAAAGCAACATTAATACCACTTAAACCACGTGGGTTATCAAAGTATTGCGACACATCAAAATTAGAAGTTGCTTGTGTAAAGCTATGCCCACCTGCATCAAAAGCTACAGGTGAAGAAGCCCCAAGAGTTGCGTTGTGGGTGTCTGTCATTCTAAATAAAAATTTGTTGCTACCGCTAACGGTACTAAAGTCTAAATCCCAATTTGCAATTTTTCCTCTTATTCCACCACCTATTGATTGATCGGTAATGTTGGCATTTATTTTCGGCACCGTGCCATTTGGGTATATGGATGTTGTGGTTCTATCTTGGTTTGGCAAACGGTAAAAACAGCCCGATTGGCCATCTCTATAACTAGCGCCACCAAAGCCATACAATTCTAAATTTTGCCCCAAAGGTATTGCTGCATTTACAAACATTTTACCACCTCGGTTTTCCGATTGGCCTACGCGCATATTAAAATCGCTACGTTGTTGGCCTCTGGCAGTCAACTCTGCAGCTGTCACATCTGCTCCAAGTAAACCTTGCAAAGCTGCTAAGTCTGTAGTATTAGCAATATCATTTTTAAAGTCAGCCGAAAAATGATCCACATTTTGCGCATAGTTTCTAATGTCATCTTCATTTAACTTACTTACATCAGCACCTGCAGCTGAAGCTACATTTTCAATAGCATTATAAGCGTTAAAAACGTTGCCTGTAAACTCTAACATTCTATTGGTAGCACCACGCAAGTTCACTTGCCCCGTCATATTTATATAGCCACCTTTGTCGCCCAATGGCAAGCCATAGTTCAATCCTAAATCCATACTTTCTCCGTCATAATTTTTCTGTTCTCCATCAAAAGGCCCAATACCATTAGTAAAATTTGCACCAGTTGTTAATAACAGGTTCAACTTGTTAACCTCTTTTTTCAAATTTAAATTAATAACCCCCGCAATAGCATCCGAGCCATATTGCGCCGCAGCACCATCGCGCAACACCTCAATTCTACCAATTGCCATAGCTGGCAAGGCATTTAAATCGGTAGCTACGCTTCCTCTACCAAAAGTGCCATTTACATTTACTAAAGAAGAAGTATGCCTTCTTTTACCATTAACCAACACCAACACCTGATCGGGTCCCAAACCTCTTAAAGATGCCGGATCAATATGATCCGTACCATCAGAAATGGTTTGCGTATTTGATGTAAAGGAAGGTGTAGTATAGTGCAGCAGTTGGTTTAAGTTAGTTTGCGGTGCAGCAGCTATCAATTTTTCTACGTTAATAACATCAACCGGAACAGCACTTTTTACGTTGGTTCGGTTAGTAGATCTTGTGCCTAACACTACTACTTCATCAATTAATAATCCTTCTTGCAAATTAAAATCTACCACAATTTCTTTACCCGCTTCAACTATTGCATCTTGCAATTGCGCATCAAAGCCAATATACCTTGCCTCAATAGTATAGTTGCCCGGCTCAATAGTAATTTCGTAAATCCCATCCATATTACTGGTACTACCCGTTGAAGTGCCAGCAATAGTAATTGTTGCGCCAATTAATGGGCCATATTCATCAGTAACCGTGCCTGTTATTAAGCCTTTTTGTGCATAACCTAACAGCGGCAGTATTAGCATAAATACTAAAAATGCTTGCAATCTATTTGTAATCTTTCTTTTCATATACAATTATATTTATTTTTAAAAAATTAAAATTCGTTTATTTATTAAGACTTGTAAATATACTTTTTTTTTGAAGCGAAGCCAATAACCTGCACATACTTTGGTCCCGCTTTCCGCTCAAATCCCAACACTTCGTGATTGGGATAACCGCTGCAATCGGGGCTAAAAATTCTTACCTCGCTTCACCACAATAACCTTTATAAAATATTGTTTAGCAAAAAAACAGAACGATTACTTCATTGCAGAAAATCAACCCATTTTTAATTATACTTGATAACCTTCGCCACGTTATCGTTCTCGTCCACGTCCTCGTTTTACTCAAAAACAATCAACATTATAAAATTAAATAACTGCAAAGCCAGTTGTTCAAAATACTAAAAGCCTTTACTATTTTAAGTATTAAGCGATCTATAAAATTAACATTTTTCTCCAAACCTAAAAATTGATCCCTATTTGATAGCGCAGTCACCTCATCAAAATCAACAAAAGCCTACTATAAACATAGTAAATCTTCAAACATATCAAAATGCAGTAGCTGAAAAGATGATAATATTTAAATTTTTTAGTAGACAAGTAGCTAATTATGGGCCGCCTCTATTATACTGGCAACATACTTAAAATTACTTTTAAAATTCAATTTATGCTTTGTAAGTAATTCTCATATTATTAAACAAAAAAAGAGATTACTAAAACCTTACTGGCTAAACCGTTTACCATAGGAGCGCAGTTTTTTTTGATTGTTTATGTATTAAATATATTTGCGAATAATCACTAACTTTCGGGCAATTATTACATAAGCCACTCAAGTTTTGTAAGTAAAAAAAGAAAAATTGGCCTTAATAGCACATTTTTTTATTAAAAACTTTTGTTGCCATTAAAAAGCCCTTATATTTGCAAACTGTTTTAAAAACAGAAACCCATTTTGGGTGATTAGCTCAGTTGGTTCAGAGCACCTCCCTTACAAGGAGGGGGTCGTAGGTTCGAATCCTACATTACCCACATCAGTTAAAGAGTTGCATAAGTCTATGCAACTCTTTTTTATTTACCTATCTTACTCAAAACTTTTATCTTTAATTGATGATTACAATTAGCGTTGGTTTTTTATTACAAGTTTTTTAAAAATTGCGCGGAGTTAAAAGTGTTGTATTATAAATTTTTATGTGCAAGCTTGCCAAATTTTATGTTTTATTTCACAAAAATAATACACTGATTATCAATTGTTTGTGTTGTTTTTTGTGCATTTTTCGCACCTTTTCGGGCGAAATAAGTGTTTATTTCACACATTTTTGTTCATAAAATACTCCGTTCCTTTATTAGTGCCAGACTTATTAACAGCACCTTCTTTAATTAAGAGGTTGAGTTGTTTCCGTATTTTTCTAACAGGTATCTCTGTGTCAATTCTTATTTATATATCAAATGAAGTATATAATTGAAATTATTTTAACGCACGTGCAAAACTTTTCATTCAAAACAAACGGAAATCTTTACCTTTATACCGAAAGTAATTTACCGTAACATCATTGAATATAAGTACCGACTTAAACGAAATACAACAGCAAGCCGCACAACAGATTGACGGACCTATTATGGTTATTGCCGGACCAGGTTCTGGCAAAACCAGAGTTTTAACATACCGTATAGCGCATATGATAAAACAGGGCATCGACCCTTTTCATATATTAGCACTTACATTTACCAATAAAGCAGCTGGTGAAATGCGGGAGCGTATTACCGACTTAATTGGAAACGATGCCCGTAGCGTTTGGATGGGTACTTTTCACTCTGTTTTTGCACGTATTTTACGAGTAGAAGGCAGTCGCTTAGGCTACCCAAGCAACTTTAGTATTTACGACACTACCGACAGTAAAAGTTTAATAAAACGTATTGTAAAAGAAGAAAACCTTAACGACAAACTATACAAACCCAACATTGTTTACAACCGTATTTCTAATGCAAAAAACAGTTTAATAACGGCAGTTGAATACAACCAAAACTTTAATTTAACCGCAGAAGATGAAAGCAACCGACGGCCCAAATTAGGTACCTTATACCGTACTTATAGCAAGCGAATGTTTGAATCGGGCGCTATGGATTTTGATGACCTTATTTTAAACATGTACTTACTGCTTTCTAAGCATCCTGATATGTTGTACAAATATCAACATAAGTTTAAGTATATAATGGTTGATGAGTATCAAGACACCAACTATGCCCAATATTTAATTATTAAACTATTAGCCGATGTATTTCAAAACATTACTGTAGTTGGTGACGATGCGCAAAGTATTTACGGCTTTAGGGGAGCAAATATTCAAAATATACTAAACTTTGAAAAGGATTATCCAGAGGTAAAAACTTTTAAACTCGAACAGAATTATCGATCTACTAAAAACATTGTAAAAATAGCCAACCAAATCATCACCAAAAATAAATTACAATTACCTAAAGAAATTTGGACAGACAATGATGAAGGCAATAGGGCTAAATTAATTAAAGCGGCTAGTGATAATGATGAAGGGCGCATAATAGCAGATTTGTTATTTGAACTAAAATTAAGAGATCATTATAAAAATAGTGATTGTGCTATATTATACCGTACCAACGCTCAATCTCGTTCTTTTGAAGAAGCGCTACGGCGCCAAAATATTCCTTACAAAATTTATGGCGGTCTGTCTTTTTACCAACGTAAAGAAATTAAAGACTTTATGGCCTACCTTAGGCTAACCGTAAACCCTAACGACGAAGAAGCCTTACGAAGAGTAATCAATTACCCAAAACGAGGAATTGGAGCAACTTCGTTAAACAAAATAACCCTTATTGCCAACGAAACCAATAGAACGTTGTGGCAAATTATAAGTGAAGCTAAATTGTATAAGTTAAGTGCAAGAATTACAGAAGCTTTCAACGATTTTGCTATTATGATAAAAAGTTTTCAATCGTTGGTGGCAAAAAATGATGCTTATAATTTAGCACATCATATTGGCAAGGCTACAAAAATTTTTACTGAATTGCATAACGATAAATCTGTTGAAGGGCTAAGCCGTTACGAAAACTTACAAGAACTACTAAACAGTATTAGCGAGTTTAGAGATTCTAACTCAAACGAGCAATTGCCAGAAGAGGTTAACGATAAGAATAATTTAGGGGCCTACTTACAACAGGTAAGTTTGTTAACCGATACCAACACCAACAACGAAGAGCTGGACACCGTAAAGCTGATGACCATACACGCCGCTAAGGGCTTAGAGTTTAAAGTGGTTTTTGTGGTGGGTTTAGAAGAAAACTTATTTCCATCTATGCTTTCGCTAAATAGCAGAGAAGATTTAGAAGAAGAACGGCGCTTATTTTATGTAGCCTGCACAAGAGCAGAGCAACAACTTTTTCTTTCGTATGCTAATATGCGTTACCGTTATGGTAATTTGCAATATTGCGAACCAAGCCGCTTTGTTGATGATATTTCAATATTTGACTTAGAAGCGGTAGGAAGCTCCACTTCAAAACCAAAAGTTAAAACCGGTTGGGAAAGCCCAATGAAGCAACGGTTTAATTTTTCGAAGCAATTTAATAAGCCTGCCAAACCTCAGAGCGATGTAAAAGATGCTGAAGATTTTCTGCCTGATAACCCTGCTACGTTACAAAGTGGTATGAAGGTTATTCATCAACGGTTTGGTAGTGGTAATATTCAAAGTATAGAAGGTGAAGGGCCTGCTAGAATGGCATCTATCAATTTTCAAAAATTTGGGCAGAAACGTATTCTATTAAAATATGCTAAACTTCAAATTATTAAATAAGTAGCGTTTGCTGTAGTTTATTTTTTTATGAGCTGTTATATCGGTATGCTTTCACTTATTTTATAACATAAGGTAGGTAAATAAATAAACAACTGTACTGCCTTTGGATAAATATTATTTGTGCTACTTATAGAGGCTTATGTACGAAAAAATAGCCCCGACAACTCGATAACTATTGGGAGAGATTATGCCATTTTGGTGGCTGTTTGGCTTATGAAGCGTTGACAAAATGGTATTGGATCCGACTTCTGACAGCTACCGGAAAGGACTAAAGTTTAGGTGAGGAAAATCATTTCTTTTATAAAATTTATCTGCTAACGAGTACATTAATTTATTTTTTTGAGCGCATTTTTATGTAATTGCACTACTATAAAATAACTCAATATAAGAGACAATACAATAAAAAAAGCTCCGGCACTAAGTACCAGAGCTTTTGTATTATTAAGTTCTGTATTTTATATTAAGCACTACTCAATTACAAATTTTTGAGTTACTTTATCGTTGTTAGAAATAATTGATACGAAGTAAATACCTGCTGGTAAGTCTTCTACACTAATATCTAATTGAGCAACGCCACCATCAGAAATACGTTGGTATTGAATTAGTGTTTGTCCTATTAAGTCAAACACTTCAATATCAATATTGCTTTGTTCTGGAGCAACGTACTGTAATGTAATTACATCAGTAGTTGGTATCGGATATAAATCTGTAATATTAAAGGCAGATTCACCTCTTGTTACCTCAATCACATCGGATTTGCTTTGTGTACCATCGTAATCAGTTTGTACTAAACGATAGTAAGTTGTACCCTTAGCAGCTGCTCTGTCTATATGGTCGTAAGCAATTGGTGTATTGCTATTACCTTGCCCTTTAATAGTTGCAATTGTACTAAAATTGACACCATTAGTTGAAGCTTGTAAGCTAAAGTAATCGTTGTTAATTTCTGTAGCAGTTACCCATTTAAGTAGGTTACCTTGGCTAATTGCATCACCAGTAAATAATTCTAAGGTAATCGGCAATTTCCCACAAGTAACTACATCTGTATAAGTTGTAGTACAACCATTAGGGTCGGTTACGGTTATGCTAAAGTTAGCACCATCTGCAATAGGACCAACTGATTGAGTTTCACCTGGTGCAATTTCACCACTAAAGTAATCACCTGTTACTGTATAAGATTGACCTGGGGCACACTCTGGCAAACCACCATCAACATTAAAAGTATAAGTAAAGTTACCATTGCTGTCATCACATTGTGTAACAACTGAAATATCAATTGTAGGCAACAAAGTAATTGCTAAGGTATTACTGAAAGTTAAACAGTAATCACTGTAATCAATTTCGTCATCAGCATCTTTTGTTGCACCGAAAGCAGTTGCATACACAGTTTGTTTTATGCCTGCTTCATTACAATAAAAGCTTCCACTACCTAAAATATTGGCTGGTGGAAAATTATCTGCTCCAATTTCACCATCTGTATGCCATACAATTTTCACACCTTGCCCAGCATCTAATAAAAAGTCGCTTGCCGATACTGTAGCACAGCTACCAGCACATATATAATTCATACCACCATAAGCACCACCTTCAACTAAGGTTAAAATACCTGCTTGACTTAAACATCCTGGATCTATTGGTAAGCCAGCACATTCGCAATCTGCATTGTAAGCATCGTTATTTGTGTTAGCATCACCATCGTCACAAGCAGCACCTACAACGGCAGCACCGCCACAAACGCCTGCGCAATCGTTGTATTGGCAAGTACCATCATCTTCTGTAGCATCTGCATCATAATTACAAGCTGAAGCATCGGTACAACCTGATGTTGTTGGGCCTGTTGTTGGAACTAAACAACTACAATCTGATTCTATAGTGCCAGAGTTGCCCATTGAGTCAACACACGTAGCTCCAACTATTGCAGTACCACCGCAAACACCTTCGCAATCATTATATTCGCAAGTATCATTATCCATATTTGCATCAGCGTCATAATTACAAGCAGTTGCATCTGTACAACCTGGCACAGGAATGAAAATTGTTGGACAAGTACAATCAGCATCATAAGTGCTTGCATTGCCATCAGCATCGGTACAAGCAGTTCCTGGGGTAGCAGTACCACCACAAGTGCCAGCACAATCGTCTACAGTACAAGAACCATCATCTTCTGTGGCAGCTGCATCATAATTACAAGCATCCATATCAGTACAGCCTAGTTCTGCTGTTACACATTCTTCTCTTACTACAGCTATAGAATTAGATAAAGCAAAGCAACCTGTTAAATCACCAGCATTTGCACCAACATCAGCACCTCCTAAATCATCAAAATTTAACCACCAAATTAAACAAGTGCCTATGCCTGCACCATCTAATATAAAAGGTGGGCCATCAGGTAATGCTAAAATATTAGCATCAGAATCTGTTATTACCCAAGCACCATTAGGCCCTTGACCTGCATCTGTAACAGTTACATCAATTGGCTCGTCAACTCCATCATTTACACAAATAGAGGTTTCAGCAGAACCATCAGCAAAAGTAATTGCTCCAGCTGCAACAATTACACAAGATCCATCATCGGTAGTAGCCGAAGAATTAAAGTTACAAGCATCTGCATTAGTACAACCTGGTATTGGTTCAGCAACACAATCACAACTTCCATTATAAGTACCATCGTTTCCGTCAGCATCCATACAATCTGAACCAGCAGTTGTAGAACCACCACAAACACCTGCACAATCTTCTGTTGCGCTTCCGCCACATTCGCCAGCACAATCATTTGTCGTACAAGATCCATCATCTATAGTTGCAGCTGCATCAAAATTACAAGCATCCATATCAGTACAACCTTCTACTTCTGCTGGTGGGCAAGAACAATCGTCTGCATAAGCACTTGTATTTCCGTTTGCATCTGTACAAGGGCTACCTGAAGTTGCAGTACCACCGCAAACACCTGCACAATCATTTGTTGTGCAAGATCCATCATCTACTGTAGCTGTTGCATCATAATTACAAGCATCCATTTCAGTACAACCTTCTACTGGGCTTGTACCACAATCTGTTGTAGTTAAATCAACGTCTACTGGTTCAACAATAGCACATCCGCCCGATTCATCAACAAAGCTTAAAACTATTTGAGCGCCGCCATTAACAGCGGTAACGTCATCAGGAGTTAAGTATATAAGCGTTACATTTTGTGTTGCATTACCTGTTTGTGGTGATGGCGAACCTCCAAAATTGTAAGTATAAATACTACCAACTGTTGTAGTTAACGTAGAGTTTAAGAATGTTACGTTATCTGGACCCATTGGCACATTTGATGATGTAATGGTAAATGGTACAAATAATCCACCACCAGTACCACCAACTGTTTCTGGGCAATAAGCTTCATAATTTAAACTTAAACCAGGCACGCCATTTTCATCTATAGAGTTAGATGCAATACCTGCATCGCAAGGGCAATCAGTAGGGCAATTACTGAACATTTCACCTACAACACCGTTACAAACACCATCGCTACAGTTTGTACAATCTTTAGTACCACCACCTAAGAAATCGGCCAATGGTTGAATGTAAAAACAAAACTCGCCAGCTAAATTACCACCAAAGGTTTCAACCATTATATAATATTGGTTGCCAGGTGTTAAAGTTACCTGAACAGAAGAAACATAAGGTGGGGTGTTTGAATAATCATCATTACAAGCAATAGCAGAAGCACTTCCGCTTGGGCAACCACTTTCACCATCAAATATTGCTATTTGAGTATCTGCATTGTTGGCTAAAGGATTGGCAGTACAATCGGCGAAAGCACCGGTTGATACAATATAATCTGTTGGGCTACCACCAGCTATATCATCAGGCACTACAAATGCATACCAAGTAGTGCCATCATAACCATCGTTAAAACAACTTGGTAAAGGTGGCTCTGAAGTACCTACTGTTGCATCCCCTTGTTCATAAGGGCCAATCATTTCACATTCTTCGCTAAATGCCGCAGAAATGTTTACCGCAGTTACACATTCGTCAGAATCTTCAACTACCATCATCTCTGTTTCACCTGCGCAGGTGCAATCTGCTTGATATACATCATTAATAGTTGCTGCATCACCATCGTCACAAGTAGCACCAACAGTTACACAAGAACCATCATCTACTGTTGCATCCACATTGTAATTACAGGCTGCCATATCCGTACAACCCATAACATCAGGAGGGCTTTCACCCATAAATCGTAATTCCACATCATCAGAAAAGCCATAACCTGGACAAGGTGAGCCATTTAGGCCTGCATCCCAAGTTGCAACGGGTTCTAAGTCATCAGGATGATCTAAGACATCATCTGAGGCTGCTACCCACAACTTAAATGTAAAAGTTTCACCTGCATCTACACCTTCATCCAAATCAGGAGTTGTAACGTCATTTCCATAAACTTGAAGGTTACAAAATGCTTCACCATAATAGTCTAAAAGTTGAACAGCACCTGCACAATTTCCGTCTTCATCAAAAGCTGCAATCCAATCTGAACTAGAAGCAACTTCTCCATTAACCGTTACAGTTGCTATAGCGCCCCCCGAGGTATTGTTTGGTGTAAAATCAAACGCTCCAGGTTGGGCTAAAAGTACCGGTATTGAGGCTATTAGCAGTATATAAAGTAATAAAGTCTTCTTCATCATTTATCTTGTTTTATTTTTTTAAATATATATTATTTTTAAATAATTTAATTATATGATTCAATATTTTATCTAACCACATTAAATTTACCCGCTGTAAGCTGATTGCCTGCAGTAAGTTGATAAGTATAAATACCTACTGCTAAGCGCTCTACGTTATAATTGATTATTTGCTTACCGCTGGCTAACGAAGTATTATCAATATTTGCTATTAAACTTCCTTTGGTATCAAATATCTGCAACAATAAATCAGTTGCTTCATTTACCGTAATTTCAAAATTTAATACATCTTTAGCTGGTATTGGATATGCTTTTACCGCAAAATCATTAGCCAAAGTTTCTAACTTAAATTCAAGATTTATTGCTTCAATTCCGTAATCACCTTTAAATGTTGTTGATAAATCTACAATCTGATTATTCCAACTAAATCGTAAATTTTCGCCAATGCTTATGTTTTCTTTATAAGTAGTTGTTGCATCATCACCATAAATTGGTGCAGTCATTAAATAACTGTCTTGCACTACTTTTAATATGGCAACAGTTTCGCCTGCTTCACTTAATATTTCTACTTGCTCACCAACTGGCAAGTTACTAGTACCGTTAATAAAGCTAAAAACATTGGTTAAGTTGTTTGCTTTTTTTGCAGAAGGATTAACTACTTTAACCCAATTACCAAAGCCATTTGTTAACATTTTTAAGGTGTTTAAGAATGGTGGACCGTCTGGATCAAAAGTTTTTGCACCATTATCAAAGCCGGTAACAAATTCTAAATCACCATTAGCGATTAAATCCGCAAAATAAACTTCTGTATTTTGCTGCTCATCTGGTGGATAGGCTACTAAGTTCCAACCTGCATCATAAGGTTTTCTGAAATCATCGGCTATACAAGGGCCAGAAATAGTTAATACATCAGCGTTTGTTGCTTTTACCCAATAACCGAAACCATCTGCTACCATTTTTAATGAATTTAAGAATGGAGGACCATTTGGATCAAAAGTTTTTGCGCCTGCGTTAAAGCCAGTAATAAACTCAATGTTACCACCTGCAGGAGCGTTAAAAACATCTGCACAGGTTTTAACAGCTGGGCTTACGTCAAGTGAGACTAAATTCCAACCTGGGTTAAGGTTTATTGTTTGAGTACAACCCATTGATGCTCCACAATTTGCATCGCCAGCAGGGTAATAATCTAAGGCAATAACAGTTCTGTTGGTTCCATTTACATCAGTAGTAAAATCAGAACCGTTATTAGTAGTACACCCAATTATTATGGCTCCTTCTGCATCTAAACATAATGCGGCTCCTTCTATTAAAATTGCAGTACCATTAGGATCTGCTACAATTTGGGCGCCTGGTGTAAAATCTGGAGGTAAAGAGCCATCTCTATCTATTAAAAAATCGGAAACAGCTACTGTTGGACAGGTACCCAATGGTATCCATCCTGTTACGTTAATCCAATCACCATAAGGGTTAACATAAGCTCTCCAATAAAAATCATAGGTTCCACCATCACAAGCTAATGTTAAATCTTCGAAACCATTAGTACATAAAGAAATATCACCGTCTTCACAGGCTACAATACCATCATTTAATAATGACTCTTGTACACCACCTGCAAAACAAGTTAATGTACAATATGGATCAGTTGCTTGAGGGTAGTCGCTATAATTTAAAGTAATTGTTTCGCCACACATATTACCGATACCATCTGGCACCGTACTTGTAATTGTTATTGAACCCGCAGCTATATCTGCAGAAGTTAACTCTATATATTCTAATGAGCCAGAAGGTATTATATAAGAGCCGTCTGCTTCTGGAGCAATTCCAACAAATGATCCATTAGATATGGTAATATTGATACCATTATTTTCACCATTACAATCGGTAAAGTTAACACCACCAAAGCCTAAATAGGTATTGTCACCACTAAAACCATTTACTCTTTCAGAGCAGAAGAAAATATCACCGCTAAGGTCATCTGAGAAGAAAAAACCATCTTCTGCTTCGTCGTAACGTACCGCAGCTATATTTCCATAAGGGCATTCATCTCTACAATCTTGACTTTCACAATAAGTTTCAACTGGTGCACATTCTCCATCACCTTCTTCTACTCCACAAACAACAACTGTTAAACAAAATTGTCCTTCAACTGCGGCCCAGCCATCAACAATCATATAATATGTTTCCCCTGGAGTAAACTCTAAATTTAACCAACCAGAAATCCAGGGTATTACTGTAAATAAATCCTCATTTGCAGCAAAGTGATCGCAGGGGCCTAAAGAAGAATCAGGGCATTGCGAACCTTCATAGATGGCAACTTGTGTATCTGCGTCTCCAGCCAAAATATCGTTCGGATTTAAACCACAATCATCACCAAAAGATCCATCAGAAGTCCAAATAGAATAACTTACAGGGGATCCGTCTCCATTTAAATCTGGAACCGTCCACTTATACCAAACGCTTTGTTCAAAAGCGTCTGCAGGATCACCAAAAAGGTTTCCATCAGTTTCGTCAGGACAAAAAGGCCCGATAGGATCTACATCATCTGTAGTGTTCGCTTCATTTTCTCCTGGTTCTGGTGGATCAGTAGTATTTGGAGTTCCTCCGGTAAGCGTAAAAGGACCATTATTAGTAACAGTTCCACAACTGCCCTCAAAGGCATCACTAATGTCGATTGCGCCTGTACATTCGTCATTAACTGGTTGAGCAAAAAGATTTACACTCATTGCCAAAAAGCAGCAGCACAGTAGTAAATTAAAAG
>ENA-ORXT01003007-ORXT01003007.1-marine-metagenome-genome-assembly--contig:-NODE-3007-length-19242-cov-20.762379_pt1 | contig 19242 bp, 27 predicted proteins | sample MGYA00237868_ERZ511482 | MGnify/ENA metagenome assembly ERZ511482
CGTTCCTCCGCCTTCCTCCATACAGCCCCGACATGCAGCCGATTGAAGGCGTTTTCAACGATTTCAAGGTGATCATCAGAAATTTGGTCTACCACAATCAAGCACTGGTGGAAGACCCCCACCTGCTGCAGGCGATGGCAGCCAGTTTCTTGAGTCAGCGCCACATTGTCGGGCAATTCGACCGCGTTGATCGGGTTTTGGCGGCAGTTCGTGCCCAGTAAACACTTCTCACCTTGCTGTCTCTGACCCCACTCGCTTGAAAAGCACGTCACGGCGTGGCATCACAGTGCCGTCCGGAGCACCGGCGGATGCGGTGGCCGTGGCCGGCGGCGGCGGCCTCGGCGGCGGTGGTCTCGGTGTCGGCGCATCGCACAGAACCCGTATTTCCTGCTACCGACGCGTTCGATGCGGGCGGCACGGACTGCGGCGGTGGGTATGTCGCCGCGTCAGTCGTGTCCGGGAATGTTGCGCCTGCTGCACATCGGCTGGCGGGGCGTGGTGCCGACGACATCGGCCGGGCGGTGGCTCCGCGTTCTACGGTGGGCGGAAGGTGGTGGAGACCACTCGGTCTGTGGTCGGCGCCGTGCGAGGGGTGGAGGGGATGCTGCAGCCGGCATCGGCGGCACAGTGGGGGGGATGGAGAGGACGCTGCAGCCGATACGGTGGCAGTGGCGGTAGCGCTTTTACTTTGATGGCCCTGGGAGAGCTTACTGGCCTGAGTGACATGAGTGGCCTGAGCGGGCTGTCGGTGTTGGGGCTGTAGGTGTTGAGGGGGGAGGGGATGCCACTGCCTTTGTTGGGGGGCGCCCATCTTCCAGGATACTGGCGGTGGACGCGGCGGTGACGCCGCTCATGGCGGCGTGTGTGGGAGGGATCTATCTTGGAGGAAGCCGAAGGCGGCGGTGGAAGCGGCGGCACTCGCCGCGCGTGCGCCCCGTCGCCGGCGGCGGCCACAGCCACCGCCGCCACCACCGTTACCGTCGCTGCCGCCACCGCCGCAATCGGCCGCCGCCAGCGCCGCCGCCGCAGTGGGCCTCGCCCCCTCTGTGACCGCCGCTTGCGTCGGCACCGCCCCCGGCGGGAGCGGAACGCCGCGCGCCGCCGGAAGCCCGGGCTTCGCCATCGCTGCCGAGATAGCCCTCGCCGTCGCCGCCGTCTGTGCCGCGGCCGTCTGCGCCGCTGCGGCCATGGCCGCGGCCGCTTCGCCCGAAACCAACGTCGCCACAACAGCAGACCGCCGCGGTCGCACGGTGCACGTGCTGGCCACCGCAGTTGGGATAAACAACGGGGGGGGATGCGCGGGAGGTTGCTTCGACGATGCGGCAGCAGATGAACCAGGCGGCGATGTCTGTCAGGCGGCGATGGCGCAGCACCAGGCGGTGGCGGCGGCGGCGGCGCTCGTGGTGGCGGCTGTGGGGCAGCAGCAGCTGCGGTTGTCGGGCCTGACGTGTCACCGAGAAGGCAGCCGCACCACCAGACGGCGGTTGCTGCCAGCGTCCGCCATTCCACAAGCGGCAGCAGCTTCAGCAGGTGGCCGTGGCCGCCCCGGCGGCGCCGGCGCAGCAGCATGTGTCACCGGGGCGGCAGTTGCCCAAGCAGACGGCGGTTGCTGCCGGCGTCTGCCTCTTTGCAAGCAGCTGCAGCAGGCGGCTATGGCCGCCTCGGCGGCGAAAACGCGGCAGCACGTGTTGCCGGGGCGGCAGTTGCACCACAAGACGGTGTTTGCTGCCAACGTCCGTCTTTCCGCGAGCAGCAGCAGCTGCAGCAGGCGGCCGTGGCCGCCCCGGCGGCGACGGTGCAGCAGCACGTCGCCGGGGCGGCAGTTGCACCATCAGACGGCGGTTGCTGCCAGCGTCCGCCTCTCAGGAAGCAGCAGCAGCTGCAGCAGGCGGCCGTGGCCGCCCCGGCGGCGACGACGCGGCAGCACGTGTCGCCGGGGAGGCAGACGCACCACCAGACGGCGGTTGCTGCCAGCGTCCGCCTCCCCGCAAGCAGCAGAATCTGCAGCAGGCGCCAACCGCTCGCGTCAGTCGGCGGCCCCGGCAATGGCGTGGGGGCGACCGCCGCGGTCGTCGCCGCATCGGTGGTCACGTTGTCAAATGGAACCGCCTAGGAGGGGCACGTCATGCCTGCGCCGGGTTTTGCGAAGCATGCGCGACCGCGGCGTCTGCCGACTCCTCTGCCGTTGCGTGCAGCGGCGCCGCCGGTGGGGCGCCCCGAAACAGTCGGCGCGGAGTCCAAACCGCTCGTCTGCACGTTCCGCTGCCGACGTCACCCTCGGCAGTGCCGATGCCGCTGTTTCCGCCGGCTGTGCCGGTGGCTGCGGCGGCGGGGCGGGCGGCTTGCGGCCCGCCAGTCCAACTGCACGACCATCGTGTGTGGTGGAGGTGGCAGTCCAAAAAACAAGAGGTAAGTCATTTAAATGGTCAAGGTCGCACACACCCTCCCCTACTGGGCACCATCATAAAACGGGTGGTTCGACACACAGCTACCGCAGGCAAGCGCAGTTGGCGTGTGCTGCGTGCAAATGAAGTACGTCGTCTTCTCGTTTTGAAGGTCCCAGCGTGACCAAAAGCAGTCGACAACTGCGTCCAGCATCTGCACAAACACGTTCATTGCGACGGATGACGGGGGTTGCTCGGTGGGCTCGCGAAACGCAGACGTGAAGAGGAGCAGCAGACCTCGCTGCGTGAAGCAGCCAAAGGGCACGGGGTTCAGAGTTGTCTCCATACGATGGCGCCAGTGGATGAGCGAGGCCAGGTCCTTGTCAGGGCACATGGCCAGCATCAGGTTGGCGGCCTCCCACAGGTCAGCACGGCAGAGGAAGAGGGACGCATCGTAATCACGCGGCTCCAAGTCCACGTCGGGATGCAGAGGACAACGCAGTAGGACTGCGTCGTCCCCGCGGGGAGGAGAGGGAACGGCCGTCTCCATTGTTGAGTGTTGCAGGCGGGCTGGGGGCTGCGGGAGGGAGGATGGCGCCGCCACGGGGAAAGCATGCGCCACGGGGAAAGCATGCAGCAGAGATGTCCGTCTCAGTGAGGTGCCCTCGCCTCTCGTCCATCCGCGGCGGCGGCATCGCACAGTTGTACAGGCAGCTGCCGAAGTCGGCAACTGATCGGCCTTGCGACGCAGGTGTGCGGGCAGGTGCCGACCCAAATGGGTGCGACACCTGCCGTACTGGTACAAACGGGATGCATGAGTTGCGACAGTCCCGTGAACTACGGACTTTACCACTCGTTGGGCCTCTGTGAGGCACAGTGCAAGAGACAGCATGGGAGTTTGCGGGACTGGCGCGCAACGCAGTCCAATTCGGGGCATTGTGTCCAGCGGTGCTTGCCTGGCTTCGCGCCATGATGTTGCCACACACGTACCGCGCGGCCAGCAGGCAGCGTTCTTGGTCGTCCGTGGGTTTAAGCGATCTGCGGGCTCGGGTTGGCTCCGCGTGTCACTGGTGACAGCCCAATGGCTGCACGCAACAATGTCAGATCGGGCACCTGGAGTTTCACTCGGATCATGACGTGGACAATGGCCCCCCCTCTCACTAGCTCTAAGAGCAGAACAGAATGATCGTTTCGACAGGCACTTGTGAAAATAGGGTGGAAAAAAACGTGCTTTGTGGCGTCTCCATGCTCGCCGAGTTGTGGGTGCACCTGTTTCATGCGTTCACTGCCTCTGACCGTACTTTGTTGTCTTCTGTTGCGCAGTGGGCTGTCCTGTTGGGGCCGTGACCGCCGGAGCAGGGACGGCGGGTAAAGATAACGCGGCGTCAGGGGATTGGTGAGTTTCTGCTCCCTTGCACGTGAGCATGAAATTTCATGAACGTCCGCCATGCCGTCATTCAACTGGACCCTGCGGCAGAGTGTCCACTCGCTCGGCTCCATGAATAGTCGGGTCTCAATCTCTGTCGACCACTAAATTTTAAGCACGTTGCAGTGCTTCTTTCTCTGATGGAGTGTAAAGGTTCGACTCAGAACAGCACCCTTGTAGACGCCTTCCTGTGCAGAGCGCTCTGCACGAGAAGGCGCCCCAGCACCCTCTTCGTCACTTTGTGCGCGGCAGCACCGAGCCCCTGTCTTCTCCAGAGCAGGCCCCCTGCACAATGTCTTCATCCGGCACTCATTCGATGATACCGCCTGCTCCCGAGCTACCGGCACCTTCCTCTGGTGCTGCTCATCCTGCAGACGAATTTTGTTCAACATGCGGTGCAGTGCTGCACCGCACTTGCACAGACGATTCCGCTTCACAGTATGTGCATGTCTCCGTCCGTTTTGGTCCTTGTGCTGTTTCTTCGAGCGGCGGCGCTGTTCTGCATGTCGGCAACCACGCATGGAAGCTGGGAGCCCGCTGCATGTGTCCCTCGGCGCCATGTCCCAGCGGAGAAGGTGGTGGTCGTGTCCGAATTCCTCCTGGTGCACGTGTGTGGTTCGAGTGCCCGTCCTGTGGACTGCTGTTTGGGTCCGGTGCAGACTTTGACCGACACGACTGTCGTGCTCAGGGCAGTGGTGGTGTAGTCGCTTCATCTGGGATGGCCCCGTCCGGAAGAGCTTCGTCACGGACGTGAAAGGGGCACCGAGGTGTTGGCCTTGTCCATGTAGCCGCGGGTGCGGTCCTCTCTGCAGCAGGCCTCTTCATATGGGCGATGACGCCGCAGATTGCATTGTATGCGTCATCTTGACGACGCGCGACGGCCTCGATTGGGTGAACACCAGTCACTGCGGCGTGGGGATTTTGCGGTGCGTAGCACGACGATGGTGAGTGGGTCTGATGATTGGTTGCCACTCTGTGGGGTGCGTTCTCAGGATGATATTGTTTTGTGCGGTGGGGCGAAGGTGAGCGGTGTGTAAGAGTGGTAGTGCAGCCTGTATGAGTGGGTAAGGTCGTGTCGTGGCGTCGCCAGTGGTTTATTCCAGGTGCCGAGAAGCCCACGCTGATGGAAGGTGACACTGGCCTTGTTTGCGTTCCTTCCTCGCTTTGGATTGCTGTCATGGTGTGGTGTGTCTTTTATTTCGGTATGTCTGGTGCCGAGCAGAGTGCATATGGAGCCGGGGGTGGGTGGTCGCCGCTGGCGACGGCCGGCCGTGAAAGGGCTGAGTCGGGTCGAGTGCTTTGGGCCTTCCAGTGACGTGGCGGTAGCGGCGGCGATGGTGGCACCCTGTGCGGCTAGCTTTCTATTTGCTGTTCCCCGCCTTCTTCCGCTTTCCCTCACCGCACGACGGGCGTCCCCGCCCCATTCGGTCCGACACGGCACCCTTTGGCGGCTGGGCGACGGCCTCGAGGTGCGCGCACGCGGCGCCCGGCGGCCGCGACCGAGTCCATCGGCTGAGCCACATCTCTTTTTCAGGGTCGACCAGGTCGGGCCCCCCCCGTTGCCGCAGCTGCCGCGACCTCCGCCTCATCACAGTTTCCCTCTGCCGCCGCTAACCAAGCACGCCACCTGGCCGGCAGCCCCAGACGGACAGCACGCGCCGGCCGCCGCCGTCGTTCCCAACCACCTCCACGCCGGCCGCTGCGACGTCAGGGCACCAGCGGTGTCATCCACCCCACACTCGACTCGAAGCGTGGGTGCCATGTCGGCGTTGGCGCTCCTGGCGGCGCACCCTGCCACCGGCACCGTCGCGCTCGTGTCGGTGGTAGTTCTGCCGACGATGGTGCTAGCCTCAGCGTGGGAGGCGCACGAGACAGTCGCTGAGGAAGCCCCAAAGGCGGCCGGCACAGGCGACAGAGGCAACGCGGCGGCCCCACACCTCGATGGCGCAGCAGGCACACGGCCACCGCTGTGGCGACACTTGACCGGGCGTCTGCCACCTGGCGCCTGTTGCGCGTGTACATGGCCACGCGTGCCGCTTGTCTCGGCCGGCACAGGGTCCACGCGTCTGTCATTGGTGCTCTCGAACAGTTAGGTGGAGTGGGGCGGTGAGTCGTCGTGCAAATGTGAGTGCGACGGTGCTCAAAGAACGCACGCACATAGCGCGATGCACTTTCGCATTGTCGGGGGCAACGTCCCTCTTGTACGGCAGCTCGCAACGGTCGCATGCGTGCACGTCGGACGTTCGCGCGACGTGTTTCCACACGTCGTCTCACCGCTCTGAAACGCGACGTACGTGCAGACAGAGCGCGCCACCAGCGCCCCAAACGTGCACGTGGGGAGTTGGTGCGCCAGGATGTTGCGGGAGCCGCGAAGGCAGCGGCGGCGGTGCCGCGGGTCCTGACAACAGCGGAGGCGGCGCGGCGGCGGCGGAGGTTTGGGAACCGGGGGGGCGGGGCATGTGTGGCTTGCGCCTCAGCCATGTAGGCCGATGGAGTCTGCACCCCCGGCCGGCGCAACCCCACGCCTGTTCCCGCGCATTCGCGCGTGTATCACCCTGTCGCGTCCGCATCTCCACTCCGGGCACTCATCAATCGGCCACGCCAACAGGAAGGCCAATGGCCACGCCAACCGCCGGTCGTGCTGGAGCTGCGCATGATGCGGGTGGCGGCCATGCCTCTCACGGGCCAGCGTCCTTCCCAGAAGAACAGAGACAACGGCACAGTGGAGAAAAACCAGGAAGAGAATAGCAAGAAAAACGAATTGAAGCGTGTGTTTTTCCACGAATCGAACCCCGGTCAGGAATGTATCAATTCGCACATGTGCCCAGGACTCAGTCGACTGAGTCGAAGTGAAACTTGCGCCGCATGGGGGATGTCGCGGGTTCGAAGGCAGCGGCAGATGTGCATGATGGCGAAGAACTATTGTGAGAAAATCTGCAGGATGGTGATTGTGTCGATGACTGAACGTTCACAGGGATTGCACTCTGGCGGATCGGGTATCTACAAGGGAAGGGATGCCTCAAAATCTTCTCCACTGTCTGTACGGACGCAGTGAGAGTTGCAGCCCAGACGGGCGCGCCCCTCATTGCATATCGCACCACCGAGAGGCCAGAGCAAAAGTCAACGCACTTGCGATGAGTCCCAAGTCCTGTCTTCACAGCGCAACGCGGCAGCGCACAAAAGGCTCTGTCGGTGTGAAGTCGAAGTGCTGGACAAAGCCGAACAACTGCTCCATCATACAGTACATTGGACTGGCACTGCGTACTTCTGGATCATCACATGGTTCTCAACGCTCATGTCCACGTGCTTTGCTGAGGGAGAACCGTCCCGATCGTCGAACCACTTTCCAGATCCTCCTATGCGTCAAATTTTCCTCGGAGGTCCGTCCATCTGTCATGGACGTGAGGCCAGGAGCGCCCCAATGGCTGCCCTTTGACCTGATTGGGCAGCGCCGAGATCCACTTTCCACCGTCGTTCCAGCGCCGTTGACGTCGTCAGCGTCGTCGTGACTGGCGGCCATCCTCATCCCGGTCACATCCCCGTCGGGACCATCCCCATCGCGACCATCCCCATCGCGACCATCCCCACCGCGACCATCCCCACCGCGACCATCCCCGTCGCGACCATCCCATCGCGACCATCCCCACCGCGGCCATCCCCACCGCGGCCATCCTCACCGCGGCCATCCGCACTGCGGCTGTCTTCACCGCGGCCATCGTGACCACGGCCATCCCCACCGCAATCTTTGTCACTGCAGCCATCCCCACCACCCCCATTGTCACCCCGCCCATTGTTACCACGCCCATCGACACCACGTCCGTCGTCATAGCGGACATCCTCACCGGCCAACGATACCGCGGGCATCGGCAGCTCCGCCGTTCCCACAGCGGCCTGCGTCAGGGCGGCGCTGCCATCGTCACCGTGGCAATCGCCACTGCGGTCGTCCACACCGCGAGTTTCGCCGCTGCGGCCATCATCGCACCACGGCCAGTGTCACCACGGTCATCATTTCCACCGCCATCGTAACGACGGCCATTGTCACCACGCCCATCGACACTGCGTCCATCGTCACCACGGTGCGGCGCGGCCATAGTCATCGTGGCAATCGGTACCTCGGCCACCTCCACCGCGGGCATCGCCACAGCGGCCAACCCCACTGGCACCATTAAGCTCCTGTCACTTGTGCACGGGGAGTCTGCTGAGTGCTCGGGTGCGAGTGTGAGGGCCATTCTTCTTTTTGCGTGTGTCGTGGTCCGTTAGCTGGAGACTGACCGACCGGCACTCGCTAGTCGCAGATGTTCTCATGGTGGCATGTTGCTCTTGCAGTTTTATCTGTTTCATCACGCCTCCCGGCCTCATTTTCTCCTCTCTCAGATCATTACATGAAGAAGACGCACTATTTCCCAAGAGTGTAGGGTGCAAGGCGGTGACCGTGCTCTGGGTGTGCGGAGGGCGCGTGGCGGGCAGGTATCTCAACAGCCATGATGGTGCCGCCAAGCTTGCAATGACGCACCCTGCCCTTAGCGGCTCGCGTGTGGCCGCCCAATTGCACACACATAGAGCTTTGCATCTGATGCTGCTTCATTTGACATATGTGTACGAGAATGTCCCTCTCGCGTTCTGGGTGGCGTTCCGACCCGAGTGGTCACCAAGTGCGGCTTAGGCGTTGCATGAGCATGCTGAGAACAGAGGCCGTTCTTGACCCTCCTGATACAGACGATAAAGTCATGAGATTGCCCGCCTCATGTTCTCTAGAATAATGGCCTGGTTCTTTTTGGACGCGTCCTCAGTCCTCCAGGCGGCCGTCCAACACGTCGCCCACCAGCCCTTTTACTTAGCGCGGGGGTGCCTTCGTCACAGCGACCCCTCCTGGGCGAAGACGAGGAGGCTCCGGTGTTACTCACTGGCTTGCGCGCCCACCAGCGCTGCCAGGGTCAGCTGGCTGCTCAAACCGCACTGCCATGGCGAGCTGGCAGCTCAAACTGACCGCCTCGGCCTCGGCGAGTTGTCGTGCCGCGGTGGACGCCGCCTTGGCCGCGGCGGTCCCCCCATGGAGGCGGCCGCAGAAAGCCCCCTTGTCTTATCGTTTTTGCACCTTCGTGTCTTGCTCGTTCTCTTTCCTGTGTGGGGAGTGGCGGGGTGGCGACTGTTGGGCACTGGAATCGGCCACACGGCCTGTCGGCCGACCGGTCTTTCTGTCCTCGTCGGAGCTTCGACTCGGCGCTTGTTGGCAGTGTCTCTCGAACTGTTTGCACCCCTGTCCCGCGTCCGCTGTCTCATGTTTCAAACTTTTTTCATCCTCCGGACGCGCACTGCCCGCCCCACCCCGTCCCGTCCGGGGATCTGCAGTATCCAGTCCGCCGCCACATTCTGTGCGCCCTCCCTGTGAAGAACAGATGGTCATCGATAAAGCTTTTGACCGCCGCGACCCTCCAGCAGCGTGAATGCCACTCTCTCAAGTAGACAATAAAGCATGGCGCATACCAACGACACGGCATCAAACAAAAATAACTATACCATAAGAAACGTTGAAACCCATCAGGGGAGGACAAGCGAAGTCGCGTGCAGCAAGAGAGCGCACAGCATTGCCTTCCGGCTTCAACTACGCGAGTCGGACATAGCCCAGCGGTCGCAGGCCGGCACCTGGGTTAAACACATGTGACCGAACTGATGACACACACTGCAGAAGCCGTGGTAAGAAGAAGCGCCACGGGCCCCGCAGCGACAACCGTCCTCAGCCAAAATCTCGGCGACCACGAGCCGACAGCAGGGATGCTCGACTGGCAACCTGTGGCAACAAAGGAAATCCAAGTGCGGGCCGCTCGACGCATGTTGCGTGAGTGGATGCGCTTGTTGCGGGCCGCTAGAAGTGCATGAACCGTGGGCTATTACTTTCGAATCCAACAACATCAACACAGCGATATGGTGGAACCCCCCTCTTGAGCGAACGTTAGAAGACTACCATATCTCGCCAAACAGCAGCTCAAGCCTAAGCGACAAGACGGGCTCCCGACACAGTGCAATGGGCTCGGCGTCATGTTCGTCAACAATACTCTCAACCGTTGGATGCAGCAGGGGGAAACATACCTGCGGGAGAACCACTGGGGGGTTCCCGACGAACATCGTGCACGGGGGAGCGACGCAGGCCAAGAAACGATGAGGGCCGACATCACGCCAGTGTTCTGGTCCGACCGCGGTGCGCACCACGACGATCACGGTACCGACGTCACACGAAAACCCAATCGGCTGAGATCGCCACAACAATCTCGTCAACATGGGCCACTATTGGAGAAGGTGGGCTACATCAGAACAATTTTTTCTAAAACGCCCGGATCGCACATCGGTTCGATCGACATGGACGAATGCGCACCAATCTGGGTGGCCGATTCAGGTCATGACCACTGGCACGAAGATTGTGGAGTTCAAAGATGCCGAAGGAGCTCAGCCTCTGGACTGATGGGCGCCGTCAATTTGTTTTTCTTTGGTCCAACAAATGGCGGGGGCGCCACAAATGGTGGAGCAGCTGGCAGCGTCGCCCACAGCACTGGCCGCACCACAAAAGCATGGCGCCACTTCTCAGGACAGAACCAACCCCAAGAGGGGGGTACGGCTCCCCCCGCCTCCAGATAGAGTCAGGGAAGCAGCAGCAGATCGCTAACAGCGTCATCGGCAAGCAAGAACTGTCACCTGTGCCGACAACGGCGTTGCACATGAGCTTTCCGATCACGTCCGGCATTGTCTGGCATGCGGTGACAGGGTGCCTTCTGGCGTGGGCTTTCCTGCTGCCAGTCTGTTGTGGGCTCCTCCTAGGAGACACGAACACCAAAAACCGTCCCACACGCATGCTCTTCGTCGAGGCCTCGTTCCCATCAATTGCCGAGGTACTTCACTTCGAGCAGCCACTTCTGGCGGTCCCATCTGCGACGTAAAAAAGCACCCCACTCAATGAGCAAGGCCGTACACCTCATGATGACCACGTCTTTCGTGCACACGCTCGAAGACATGTGTCAAAACTCGAACCATCGCCGAAAGACGCTTCAAATATGGATAATAGCGTCCTCCAATTGGTTGCATGAGATTTTCGTGTCTGGAAGGAGTCACACCTGGCACACCAGGTGCAGAAGTGCAGGCGGGAATGCCCCATTTTGGAACTCACATCGTACCGTCTTTGTTCAGTTCGTACGGGCAAGTGCAGCCCATGTTGTCCTTTTACTTCCCTGTACGACCGTTTCCTTTCAGGGCTGCGGTTCTCCCGTGGACACTGATTGTGGACAGGGTCACGGAAACCGCGAGCAAGATGCGTTTGCGACTCCATGACGTGAAACGATTGCGAACGTGGCCCGCGAGTTGGATGATTCCAGTTGGGAAAGTACCACGATGGTTTCGTGCCCTGGTCCTGGGCTCCAGCTGAGGCCTGCTGTGCACGCACGATTGAAGTATTTTCGCAGCAATGCCCGCAGGGGCGTCGTCGAAAGCAGATTCGGAAAACTTTGGTTCGTCATCATGGTGTGCCGGCCCACATGAGAGACAGGCGTGGTCAACGCTGCGCATTGGCGACTTCACGTCTGGCGGTTCATTCAAAAGTGCTTGCCACGCCCGACGCCGTCGTTCCAGTTGAAGTTGTGCGGGATTGCGCCCAAGCGGGTACGCGAAGCCCCTTCCCCTTCAAGCCCGCCGTGGGAGTGCCCCACCTACCGCTGCCCACCACCACCGCGACCAACCTGCCGCCACCTCCGACCGCTGCCACTACCGCTGCTGCTGCTGCTTCCGGCTCCGCTGCTGTTGACGGCTTCGCTGGTGCTATCGACACCGCCGGTCGCGCTGCCGCCGCGTATCGCCGTCGCGCCGTGTGGGCGGCCTCTTCAACAGAGGGGTGCACGCCCGCGGGCCCCCGCGGCGCCGAGCTCGCGGGCACCCGCGCGGTCAAGCGCCCCGACACTTTGCGGAGGAGGGGGCCGACGCCGCGCCCGCCCGACGGTGTGCGCGCGGCTGTCGCGTCACCGCCGTCTTCGTCGCCAGCGTCGGTGCTCGCCGTCGCTGGGAGTGGCCGCACCGCCCCGCCTTGGGGTGGCGGCGTTCAAAGCCGGTGGAGATCGGCGGGTTCCTCGCGCCGTCGCGCCCACCTCCTCCCCCCCCGCTTCGCCCGATGCAACGCTGGCAGCGGCGCAGTAGACGCTCTCGAAGCATATTACCGTGCGGCGGCAGTGGGCGGCCGCCGCCGACTCCCTACCAGACGCCGCTTAGCGCGCTTTCTGCACCAACACCGCTACAGCGAGAAACGACCATGGTGGGAGGCCGTGGGAAGGCGACGTATCGCCTTGACGTCAACAAGAGCCCCAGCGTGGACAAAAACATCGGCAAACGCGGGCGTGGACGGGCCCGCCGGTGGAGGCGGCGGCACGAGTGCAGTGATGCCACGAACGGCGGCGGCGGCGGCTGTTGATGGGCCCGCCGCCGTCGGCCGCGGCACATGCGCCGTCGCGGGAGTCACCAGCGCCGCCGCCGCCGCCGCCGCCGCCGTAGCAGCCACCGGCGCCGCAGAGGCCTTGGACGCCGCCGCTGGCCTCTCGCCCACCACAGCCGGCGGCAGCATCAACGCCGACGCCACAGCCGCCTGAGGCTGCCAGAGCTAGAGCGGCGCCATCCTCGTGGCCGTGAAATGAGCATGGCGAAGCGGGACCTGCGCCGGCGTGTGGGGGGGAGGGCGAGGGCGCGGAGCGCGGGGCTGCCAACGCACCCGTCGGGGCGTTCCACGCCGCCGCGCGGCTTGGGGCGACGGGAAACCACGGCGGCCGCCGCGTGTGCCGTCGCTACCAGCAGGGGCGCGCATCGTGGGGCTTCGTTAGCGGCCCGGAGCCGGCCGACGCAACCGCCGCCGCCGTCTGCGCTGCCACGACTGCCGGCGGCGCCGCTGGCACTCGCGGTGCAGGCGCCACCCCCGGAGGGAGGCCCAGAGCGTGCCGCGACAGCACCTTTCCGGTCGCGGTCGTCCCAAACGGCAGGGTGGTCGTCGCCGCCGCCGTTGCCGCAGCGGACGTCGTTCCAACCGGCACGGCGGTCGTCACCGCCGCCGATGCCGCGGCGGACATCGCCCCCGCCGACGGCGACGTCGTAGCCGCGACCGCCCTCGCCGCCGCCATCCTCTGCCGTGCCGCCGGGTCAGCCGATGTCGACGCCGACGCGGCGGCGTGCGTCGTGACGCCTGTGGAGGTTCTGACGTTGTGATGCGCCGCCACCGGCGCGACGGTCGCCGTTCTGACCGCTACCGCAGCCGCCACCGCCGCCGACTGTGACTCTGTCGCGGACGCCGCCAACAAGGATGTCGCCGCCGTGGGCGCCGCCGCCGCCACCATGGGGGACGAAACGTGGCGTGCCACCGCTGTCCGGGCCGCAGCCTCCGGAGCGGCTCCCGCTACCGCGGGGCCTGCCCGCGGCGTCGCCTCCGCCGGCGCTGCGTCCCCAGCGTCCGCCGCCACCACCGCCGCCGCCGCTCCCAGCACTCGGAGCAATCGGAGGGGGGGCGGGTGCTGGGGGACATGGGGGTTGGTGAGGGAGAGGGGCGGTGGGGTGGGGGCTGGCGACGGACGAAGCAGCATGCGACGACGCGGCCGCCGCCACCACGGCCGCCGCCACTTCCACTTCCGTCTCCACCACAAATGCCGCCGCCGCCGCCGCCGCAGCCGGAGCTTCCTCCGCCGCCACCGCGTCCGCTATCATGGTCGCCAATGCGGCCGTCGCGGCCGCCACCACGACCGCCGGCAGTGGGCCGCCGCCACCGCCGCCGCGCGTGTCATCAGCTAGGACGAACGGGACGAGATGTCGTTGCGTGGGCTCTGTCTTGCCGCAGCTGCATGAGCGTTGGGAAAGGGAGCCAAGACGCCATGTGGACTAACAATCCTGAGTAACTCCCCGTCGAGGTCACATCCACTTGCAATATTTTGCAATGTCCTCGACCGATGAGTGGACAAGGGTGGGCCGTGCTGCGCACAAATGCTCTCAGCGCCCGTTAGCGAGGGCATTGCGCGAGACTTCCGAGTGGTCTTGGAGCTCCTGCGGTGTCGTCTCCGAGCCTGTCCCTCGTCAGTCGTCTATCTCGTTCATCTCCGTGGGTCAGCCGTCCATCTGGGGCGCCTCTGGAGGGACTGCTGAGTCGTCAGCCTTGACTCGTGCTCATCGACCGGCGGGTGCGTTGTGACTGGCGGGAGCTCGCAGACCGACCGGCGGGTGTTTGAGACCAGCGGGCGCTCCCGGGCAGGATGTCACATTGCCAGTCGCGGTTCCTGGCTGATGGGAGGCTTGTTACCGACCCGCTTCACGCTCGGCCACCGGCGCCTGCTCGCCGAGCAGACCTGCTGTCTGCTTTCGCCTGCTGTGCGCCGTCCGTCAGCTACGTGCTAACCACTGGTCGCTTGTTGTCCGCCCACTGTGCTCCTGGTTCTTTTCGACTGCGGCTTTCTCTCGCACTGGCATCTGCTCACACGGCCTACAGTGTGTCGACCGCCGGTTTTCCGTGGTTGTCCGGTCTGTCTTGGACCGTTGCCTCTGCATGGTCCGCTGTCTTTTCAGAGAGACATGGCCTACCCCGCCGCTCTGCATGTCCCTCCCGACCACGCACGTGCATCTTCGTCCGATGGCGGTGCGTCGAGCGTCGACCCCGGCGAAGAAGCCATTGACATCGCGAGAGCGCGCACCGGGGACCGTCGCGCGATAGCGCGGGTCGTGCCGCGCATCGTCCGCAGGACGTTTCGGCTGGCGCGGCGACGTCGCCGATCTGCTGCTGCAGCTGTCATGAGAGCAAACCGAGAGGCAGTGCGCCGTGCACAGCACGACCGGCATCTTCAGATTCGTGGCGGCGCAGCTCCGCCGCCCGTCGAGTGCGCCGCCTCCCTCCAAGACATCATTGCGCCGGCTGCCCGCTGTGTTTCGGCGCCCCTGGCGCCAGACCCCAAGAGACCACGCCTGACGGAGCCTCCCTCGCCGCCGAATTCGGGGGCAGGGGGGGCAGGTGCCGCTGTTGCTATCGCATCATCCGGCAGCGAACCGCCCATCAACCCATTTGTTGATGTGACGGAGCGTACGGCCGTTCAGCCGACCATGCTCCACGCAGTGCGACCACCCCCTCGGATGACCAGCTACACGTCTGTCCGCCGGTCGTGGCGGCGAGTGGAGGCCTCTTCCCAGGCTTTTGTACTCCCGTACGTGGGGAGTTCTCCTCGTGTCAGGGGCTCGACGGCGCGTTTGCTCGACGAGCAAAATGACTCATCAACGCCCGGCTCTGACGGCAGCGACACATCCGGCGACGAAGCGAGCAGGACAGGGAAAGCCTGCTACTCCCTTGCTGCCCGTACTCTCAGAGCCATGCACCGAGAAGCTCTTGTGGCTGTTGTGGCCGTGCTGCGTGCGGACGCTGTCGTGCTCCGTGTCGTGCGTCGTTTTCTCCGCGTGCGTCGGTCTGCCGTCCGTCGTATGCTTGACCAGGCGGACGCCCGTAACGCCGCCGCGCAGGAAGTGCAGCGGGCCCGGACGAACGCCGCTGCCCAACACTCTTCTCTGCAACAACTAACGGGCGGCGCCTGCCTCGCGGCAGTGTTGGCGGCGGGCGCATTGGCAGAGTCCCCGGAATCACCGTCTGACGTAGACGCGTTGACGGGGCCGCGTCCGTTCGACCGACGTGGGCGCGCGTCGCAACCCGGCACTATCCCTCATTGTGCAGATGCTCTACGTGCAGGCGTCGCCGCTGCCCGCGCTGTGAGGATGGCTGTGCGTGCTGCGGGGGGCGCTACCTTCCCCTCCGTGTCCCCACTCTTCGGCACGCTGCTGGGATGCCACCCTTTGCGACGCAATGGAACGGCTGGTTCATCTCGTGTCGGCGTCGCTGCACCCCCAAGGCTGCTCGACTCGGCGCACCGTCCCCGTGACGCGTTTCTCCGATTGTTCTGTCGTTTTTGTTTTGTGTACTGCTGCCGTATTCACGGCACGCCTGTGCGTGACGCGCTCGTCGCGCCGTTCCCGTCGACACCCGTCGTTTTTCCATCGGATCCACGCCGCCTGGAAACAGCGGCGGATGGCGGCGATTGCGACTTTAACGCCCAAGGCTCGGCGTTGGTGGGTGGGGCAGATGGCGGCCGTGCGCGCCGCGCCCGCGCCATGCATGCGGCAATTCGCGTCGCGGCCGGACCCTGTCGTGACTGCCGACTCGACCTCCGCAGCCGCGCGGCTGTTTTCGTGCACGGGTGCCGCACGGAGGTCTGGGCCGTCGAAGACGTCCAGCTCCTTCGCGCCGCAGTTCGCATTGTCGGGCCGTTTGATACGTGCCGCATGGCCCGTTTCGTTCCCAACTCGACATGTCGCCGGGTGGCCGAGTACCTGGTGGACTGGGGCTGGCCGGGCGCCTGGCGCGAGGTGCCCACGACACCGCGACCACCCCCCCGACGAGACGCTCCTCTGTCCTACCCCCCGGTGCTGTCCCTCCCCAACAACAGCCAAGAGTCGGTCGTCAAGAAGTCTCCGCCCTTCATTCCGTGCTGGCATGTCGGGGCGTGCACACGGTCCAATTGCCGGTGCGTGGAAAACGACGTACCCTGTGAGAAGCAGTGCGGGTGTGCTCGTACCCGGTGGGCGTCGAGGGGGCCAGTGGTGCTGGATGCCGACGAGGCGGCTTCCATCTCCACCCCCGCCGACGGCTGCGCGCCCACGGATGGGTCGCTGTTTTGCAGCAGGCGCATATCCTGCTCTTGTCCCTCGCCGTCGCGCTGTGAGACGAACTCGTGCCCTTGTTTTGCCGCGGACCGTGAGTGCGACCCAGACGCGTGCATGATGTGCGGTGCCCACCTTCATCCCGCGTCAGGTGTGGACGGGTTGACCACGGGATCAGTTGCCTCAGAGTCTCCCATGGCCCGCTCCACTGCGGCCGCGACTGGAGCCTATTGGCGCCTGATGCGGTCGCCGCGCCCGACCGACCTGGGTGTCATGCCCGGGCGTGGCGGAGGTGCGTCTACGAACAGTCCGCCGTCGGTAAGACGCTGTCGCAACATTCAAGTGCAAGTTGGTGCCCGAGTGCGCCTTGTGCTCGGCGTGTCTCGTGCCCACGGGCTTGGCGTCTTTGTCGCCGAAGCAGCTGGGGCCGGCGACTTTGTGGGTGAATACGTCGGGGAGATTGTCACCGCCGCGGAGGGGCACCGTCGCGGTCGTACTTACGACGCCCTGGGGGTGAGCTATCTCGCCACTCTGTCGCAGACAACCATCGTCGACGCCACTCGGGTTGGAAGCCGGACGAAGTTCATCAACCACAGCTCCAACTCGCCCAACCTGGAGATGAAGTTGCTGAGCATTGGTGGGACCATTCGTGCCGCTCTGTTCGCTGCGAGGGATTTGAGCGCCGGAGAGGAGGTCTTTTTTGACTACGGCTATGCTCTTGACTCGTGGGTTCAGTGACAAGCAAGGGAGTGACAGAAGGGCATTTTCAGCTCGAGTGTTTGTGCGTGTGCAAGTCAGATGGGGGGTCATGTTTCGGGCGACTTCTCGTCCCGCGGGCTTGCGCAAGGCGAACCTCCATCCCTCCTTTCTCTTTCAATGCGTTTTAGAAGGCAGCGCAACAGGGCTTCATCCGGGGCGCCAGCGCGTCGAGCTGCCACTCCGGCACTGGCGCGCCCTTCGCGGACAGTAGCCCACCGTTGCCGCACCTGCTGCTGCCGCCGACGCCGCCGCCGGAGGTGTCGGAAGGGGCACCGCGGCTGGCGCCTCCTCCGCCGACACCGGCCTGGGCGGGAGGCCGTTGTCGCGCTTGCTGCTGCTTGCTGCTCCCGGCTGCGGCCCCTGGTTGACAAAATTGGTGTGCGATGGACGGCGCCGGAACAGCACGGTTGGAGTGCTTGTTGCCTTTGCGCGGGCCTCCCCAATACCGACCCCCCCATCTTCGTCCCCGCTCACCACACGACCGTCAGATCTGGGTCGGCTGTCGCGTCCAGCAGCAGCCGCAAGAAGGCGACGCGCTCGGCAGCGTCGGTGGTGGCTGATTCCCCAGTGCTGCCCCGCCGCGGCCGGTCGGCGGCAGCCGAGCAGCCCGCCGCTGCCGCCGGGTCGTCGTCGGTGCCCTCCCCCCCCCAGTCGGCGGCGCCACCGAAGAAGGGCGAAGCCGCCAACGGCCACCACCATGCCGCGGGGGAGGCGATTGCAAATGGAGTCGTGCCGCCGTCCGCGTCGGGCGTAGAAAAGAGCGCACGCCCCACACCGCGGGGCCACAGGAGCACCGCGCCAAAACGTTCGACGAGCGCGTCGGCGGTGTCCCCCTTGTTGGCGGTCGGCTCGGCGGAGGCGGCGGCGGCCGCCGCGCCAGCGCCGCCTTCGAGGCCCGCCAGCCGCCGCAGGAGGCCGAGCGCGTAGGTGAGGGTGTCGGCATGGACGGGGGGCATGGTCACCACCACCCCGCGTGCGGCGGCGGGGGAGCGCGCCACCCCCGCCGCCACTGCCACCGCCCGCGCCGCCTCCGCCGCCGGCGCCCGGTCGTAGCAGCTGTACGGTACGACCGGCTCGTGGACGGATGCGAGCCAACGCAGCAGCGCTGACCGAGTGCAGCGGTTGGCGCGGTCGCCAACGTCGCATGCTCCCCGCGGTCGGTGGCGGCGAGCACCGCCGCCACTACCGCAAGCTCCCCGCCGTCACGGAGACAAATGGAGGCGTCCCCGGGCGTCACCGCCGGCAACAGCGCGTCGACAAGGTGCCACAGCTGCGGTGGCAGCGGGTACCGCTCGCCGCCAGTGGCGGCGGGCCCCCATGAGCGCGGCGGCGCGTCAGTCGCTCCCGCCCAACCGGTCCCACCCGATGCTGCCGCGGCGGCCAAAGGGGCCGCTCGGGTGGAGGCCGTCGGGCCCGCCGGCCGCATCCACATAATTTGAAGTGATGCCACCGAGCAGCGAGAGCGTCGAGCCGCGCGCCGTCGCCGCGTACTCGCCGGCGATGGTTACCCGCGCAAGCGTTATGGTTTTTGGGCAGGCAAACGGTTGCCGCCGTCTCCGCAAGAGGTTGGCGCTCACAAAGCGAGCCGCCCGCTGAGGGGCACCTCCGCAGCCGTCAGGACAGCCGCCCACACACATTCCAGGTCAACAGTCGCGGCGACATGAAGGGTAACCGCCTCGCCCGGGGGCAATCATTACCTGCATGACCTGGTCGCCACCATTACGCACTGTTGAGTACGCCCAGGAAGGGGGTTAGCCGTACCCCCGACCCGTCACTCTCCCCGCTTGGTCGCGACAACGGTGAGAACGAAGGATGCCTGTTTTCTCCCTCATGCCTCTCCCGCCCGTTCCCCCCATCACTATATCGGGGCCACGCGGTCCTCCCAAGCCTCTCCCACGCACAGCAAAGCAGTCCCCACTCGCCCCGTCCCCGAGCAGGCATACAGTCGGAGGGGTGGGGTGGGGAGAGATGCCCCCT
>ENA-ORXT01003008-ORXT01003008.1-marine-metagenome-genome-assembly--contig:-NODE-3008-length-19235-cov-12.500679_pt1 | contig 19235 bp, 12 predicted proteins | sample MGYA00237868_ERZ511482 | MGnify/ENA metagenome assembly ERZ511482
TTATTTTTTAGAGGAAAATAGCAGAAAAAGAGCATTTCAGATAGGTGTTTCTTAAAGGAGGACAAGTCTATTTATATTAATCAATAGAATAAACCGAACTAAAAAGCAGCAATATGTAGCTAAATCCTATGTCAACAGGCTACTATTAGATTATTGCTTCGTTTCCTGACAAATAGTTGCTATTTCTTTGAATACAGATAGCCAAAAAACATCAATCGTCCTAATAAAACCCTACCTTTGCGCATTAATTTAAAATTATATGAATGAATTTGCATCGTTGGGGCTATCCCAACTATTAGTGGACGCTGTTGGGGATTTAGGATTTGTGACACCTACTCCTATACAATCCAAGGCGATTCCGAGATTATTAGAGGATGATACCGATTTTGTTGGTTTAGCTCAAACAGGAACTGGTAAGACGGCTGCATTTGGTTTACCCTTGATTGATCTAATAGATCCTGAAGAAAACTATACCCAAGCAGTCATTATTGCACCTACCAGAGAATTGTGCATTCAGATTACTAAAGAACTAATTAATTTTGGGAAAAATTTTAAGAAGCTAAGAATCGTTCCCGTATATGGGGGAACGGATATTCGTACCCAAACTAGAGAAATAAAAAGAGGTGCGCAAATCATTGTTGCGACACCTGGGCGATTGCGAGATATGATTAACCGAAATGCGGTTGATTTATCCAGTATTGAGTATGTTATCTTAGATGAAGCAGACGAGATGTTGAATATGGGCTTCAAAGAAGAAATTGATGCCATTTTAGAGGGAACACCTGATGATAAGTTAACTTGGTTGTTTTCTGCTACTATGCCGCAGGCTGTAAGACGCATCTCTCGTAATTACATGACGGATCCTTTTGAATTAAGTATTGGTACAGCCAATTCTTCTAATAAAGATATTTCTCACCAATATGTAGTTCTTAGACCTTCTCAACGATATGAGGCATTGCGTCGTTTTTTAGATTATAATCCTAATATTTTTGGTTTAGTCTTTACTCGTACTAGAAGAGATTCTAAAGAAATAGCAGAGTTATTGAATAGGGACGGGTATGCTTCAGATGCTTTACATGGAGATTTAACGCAAGGTCAAAGGGATTATGTAATGTCTCGTTTCCGTTCTAAACGCTTACAGATATTAGTAGCAACGGATGTGGCAGCAAGAGGTATTGATGTGGATGAAATTTCTCATGTTTTTCACTACAATATACCAGAAGATATTTCCTTTTATACGCACCGAGCTGGTCGAACAGGTAGGGCGGGAAATAAAGGAATCTCTATTGTATTCATGCACCCTAGGGATATGGGATTGCTTAGAATGGTAGAAAGACGTGTAAAAATTAAATTTGATAAGGCACATATTCCTACGGGAGAAGAAATCTGTGAAAGTCGTTTATTAAATAGAATGACAGAAATCAGAGAGACAGAAGCGAGTGAGGAAATAGAGAAAGTAATGCCGAAATTATTAGCTGAAATTGAAGATTTAACGAAGGAAGAATTATTAAAAAAGGTAGCTACGCTATCTTTTACTAAATTCTTAAAAAAGTATAGAAAAGCTGCAGATTTAAATGTGCCGGAAAGAAGAGAAAGACAATCTTCTTCTGCTCGACCTAGAACTAATAGAAGGGGAGGTAGCAATAGACAACGTTTATTTATGAATGTTGGTTCTTTTGATATTGGGGATAAAGCTGGTTTTTTATCCTTAGTTTGTAAAAGCCGTCAAATCCCTGGTCATGCTATTGGTAAAATAGACATGCACGAAAAATTTACGTTTTTTGAAGTAGAAGAAGATTATGCAGAGCAGGTGATGAAAATTTTTAAAGACAGCTCATTCCAAGGGCGACCAATTCGTATTAATAGTGGTAATCAAGATCAAACTGGTGGCGGTGGCGGCGGTCGTAGAAATTATAGAGGCAGAAATGATAGAGGTAATGGGAATAGTAGAAGACGAAGATAATTGAACTGATAAAAGTTTAAGTTTGATTTCTTAAACGAATACGACCTTGAGTTGCAGTAAATCATTTGGATACTGCACCATTAAAGTGCCTAAACATTAATTTTGTTTAGGCACTTTTTCGTTTATACGATTATATTTATTTTATAAATATTTAAATGGTGTATTAGTAAGTACTCAATGTTGATTAGGATTATAAAGAGAAATTTTCAAACCCTTTTTTTATCTAAATTAGCGGGTAAAAAGTATATTTGGTAGAGAACTTTTTTAGAGGGAGTGAATTTGATTTGTTTTTTTGCAAAAAAACAAATCAAATTCACTCCCTCTAAAGAAATCTAACTTACTATTTACCTGATGCCAAAAGTTGGCAAAAAATAATATCTAAATATTTCTCCTATTATGAATTTTCAATCAGCCTTTAAAACAGCCATTCAGACACATTATGAGCGATTGAGTAAATTACCTTTAACCATAGCCAATAAAAAACCAGCACCAGATAAATGGTCTCCTAAAGAAATTATTGGCCATTTAATTGATTCTGCCTGTAACAATCATCGCCGCTTCGTGCAAGTGCAATGGAAAGATAAAATGGTGTTTGATGGTTATAAGCAAGATAAATGGGTGCAAATACAAGCTTATCAAACAGCCAATTGGCAAGAATTAGTAGATTTATGGCGCCTGTACAATCTTCATATTTGCCGAATTATGGAAAATACTAGCACAGAAAAGCTAGAAAAAGAAGTTAAGGAACATAATTTGCATCTTGTAGCTATGGTGACTGTTCCAGCAGAAGAATCGGTGACTTTAGGATACTTTATGAAAGATTATATCTTTCATATTGAACACCATCTAAAACAGATTTATTATCTTTCGGAATAATTAGACTTGTCCTCCTTTAAGAAACACCTATCTGAAATGCTCTTTTTCTGCTATTTTCCTCTAAAAAATAACTCAATAAAAGGATTATTCAGTGATTTTTTAAAGAAAACTAGCAAAAAAAATAGCTATTTCATATAAGTATTTTTAAAGAAGGACAAGTCTATTGAGAAAATGGGTTATTTTTAAACTACACAACAACCAATGAAGAAGCCCTTATTTAAAATACGGGAAGACGGAAAATATGGCTTTATAAATGGAGATGGGACCATTATTATAGAGCCACAATACTATGATGCAGAAGAATTTTATAATTGCTTTTCCAGAGTACGATTTAACAATAAGTTAGTTCCTTTAGATAATATGGGACGCTTATTAATGAAAAATTTATATAATCATGTAGGCTATTTTGAGAATGGATTGGCTAAAGTAAAATTAGTCAATTTATGGGGATACATAGACCGACGTGGTAGTTTGGCTATCGACATTCAATTTCAGCAGGCAGGAGACTTCCGAGATGGTTTAGCTCCAGCAGGTGCCATCGGTCAGATGGGTTACATAGATAAAAATGGTGCTTTTCTTATTCCACCTACCTATGAAAAAACATCGGAATTCACAGGGGACTTGGCAGCCGTACAGCATAATAATAAATATGGATTCCTTAATAAAAAGGGAGAATTAGTTATAGAACCGCAATTTGAATTTGCTACTTCTTTTCAGCAATCCGTAGCAACTATTTTTACCGAAAACAAATGGGGGCTTATTAATCAACAAGGCAAAATTCTACTTGAACCGCAATTTGACCGAGTAGCAGGTTATTCAGAAGGAGATTTCTTTGATGGAATGGCATTGGCGAGTAAAGAGGAGAAATATGGCTTTATAAATGATCAGGGAGAAATTGTGGTTGATACTATCTACGACTTTGCAGGAGATTTTGGAGAAGGTTTAGCTCATGTAGAAATTAATGGTCTCTTTGGTTACATCGACAACTCTGGCAAATTAGTTATCTTGCCTCAGTTTGAAGATGCAGGTGTTTTCTCTGAAGGCCTTGCACAGGTCAAGGCCAATAATAAATGGGGGTTTATTGATACAGATGGTAAATTTGCTATACCTGCCCAATTTGATTCCGTACAGCCTTTTAAAAATGGCTTAGCTTGGACAGAGCATGATAAAAAATGGGCGTATATTGACCGCTTTGGAGAGATTATTTGGAGAGAAGCTTAGGAAGGAGAAGTCAGAAGAAAAGAAGTCAGAAGTCAGACCGAAAAATTACATTTTTCTGTGAGAAGTGAGACTTATGACGTGTTTAGCACGCTGTAAATTAAAAACAATCTATTGATTAGGAATGGATATTCTCGATATTTTCACAAAGAGCAATTTGTAGCTTTGAATATATTTTTAGAGAGCGTAATTTTATTTTTTTGCAAAAAAATAAAATTACTCCCTCTAAAAAAAAATATTCGCCCATTACGAGTCACTCAATAACTCCACAAAGGCAGTTCTACCATCCCCAAAAGAAACGGCATATTCCAATGCCGTTTGCTCATTTTTATTCTTAATACTGGTATCCGCACCTTCTGCGAGTAAACCATTCGCCCAGTCAATTCTATTATATTTAATCGCCCATTCTAGTAAAGATTTTCCTTCCACTAGTTGATTCATATCTAAGTCGTGCTTGGCATACAGAGGCAATAAGCCAATGGAGCCTTTTTCTAGTCCTTTCAATAAGGGAGAGGTGCCTTCTCTACCACCAAAATTAGGATCTGCCCCAGCGGCTAATAATAAATCCAACATCTTGGGTTTATTATAAGATAAATATTGTGGACTTAGCAATTGATCGGTACTATTCAAGGCGGCTTTAACTGCTTCTGAATCTGCCTTTTTTAGCATAAACTTTACTAGATTATAAGATTCCATACTGACCGCCATAGATAAAGGAGAGTGTCCTTTTTTCGCATTCACAGTCAAAATATCTGCCCCTTTGTCAATCAAAGCACCTGTGGCTTTCGCATTTTTCTTTTCTATGGCAAGCATAAGCGGATTCAATCCTGTTTTTTCATCTATTTTATCAATATCTGCCTTTTTTATTTGCGTCAATAAAGCTGCTAATGCCGCTGTATTGTCTTCTGTTATCGCCATACATAAAGCTCCAGCCATACTACCAGCTTCTTTAATGTAAGGAATGATTGCGCTTGCTTTTTTCGCAGTTGTTGATTTCTTTTTATTCGTAGTTGCCGCTGTTTTAGTAGGTACTTTCGTTTTAGCAGTTGTCGTCTTTGGAGGTGCTGCTTTTTTAGCCTCCGATTTTTTTGCGGGTGCAGCTTGCGCTTGCTTTTCTTTAGCAATTCTTTGTTCTAACTCTTTTTGTAATTTAGCTGCTTTTTCCTTTGCCTCTTTTACCGCCTTTGTAGCTTTTGCATTAGCCGCTTTTACTTTCGCTTCTAGTTTTTTAGCCTCTGCTGCTGTCTTTTCTGCTAAAGCGATATTCTTTTCAACGGCCGCTTGTTGTTGTTGCGTCTTAGGAGAAGGTTTACGTTGTTTTTTTATTACGGGTGGGAGGTCCGTGCTGACTTCTGAAGCTATTCTAGTGGTTTGTTCTTCTACTTGAACACTCTTTTCTGGTTTTGGCTTACTAGCTTTGGGATTGGTTAAGAGTTGAAGCATACTTTGACTACCTCTACGCTTTGCTTCCTGTAAAGGGGTCGTACCTGCCGCAATCGCCAAAGTAGGGTTCGCTCCAGCATCTAGTAGCATCTTTACTATTGGCTCATGCCCCCAAGTAACTGCCTTATATAGAGCAGTTTCTCCGTCCATTCCTGGCAAATCTGGGTTTGCTCCTGCTCTTAATAAAGCTTGTATCATTACCTCATTCAAATTATCAATAGCCATTGGTAAGGCGCGCCGGTTAATTCCATCTTGTTCATCTGGATTAAAACCTGCATTCATTGCTCGAACGACGGTTTCTGTATCATTTTTATCAACGGCACGAATTAAATCTGTAATATCCATCGAAAATCGATCACTGATACTACTAAAAAAACGACCTAATTTTTTTCGAGTACTGCCTTTATCTTTATTATATAACATCTGGTGTGAATTTGATTTTTTTATAGCGTCAAAAAAACGCAAGTATTTTGACTACAAATATAAGATTATTGATAGCTAGTTAGGTGATTTTTATTTAAAAAATAGGCGCATAGGAACTTGTATGCCCTATGCGCCTATTTAATTTTTTAACTTAGCTCTACATTAAAACTCTAAGAAAGTCTAGTTTTTTTCTATCTAAAAGAGCAGGTAAAAAGTATATTTGGCATATAGGTTTTTTAGAGGGAGGAGATTTGATTTGTTTTGTATAAAAAACAAATCAAATCCCCTCCCTCTAAAAGAACCTACTCAATCTATTGCTTGCCTGATGCCAAAAGCCTTTTTTCTAATCGTTACTAGGATTGCTTCTTTCGTGCCTTTAAATCATTTAAAAAACGATCAAGTTCCATTTCATCATAAAAGAGCACCTCTCTAGGTTTACTTCCAATACTCGGACCGACAATGCCAAAACTCTCCATTTGATCCATAATTCTTCCTGCTCGATTATAGCCCAATTTTAAGCGGCGTTGAATCATGGAAGTAGAGCCATGCTGATTGGAAACTACCAAACGAGCAGCATCTTCAAAATTATCATCTAGTTCAGAAAGTTTCATTTGTCCACCAGAAGCATGTTCCTCATCATCTCCATGAAATTCTGGTAAGAAATGGGGAATTGGATACCCCTGTTGTGAACCAATAAAATCAATTACTTTTTCTACTTCTGGCGTATCTACAAAAGCACATTGTAGTCGTATCATATCCCCACCAACAGTCAGCAACATATCTCCTCTACCAACCAATTGTTCCGCACCACTACCATCTAAAATCGTTCTGGAGTCAATTTTAGAAGTTACTTTAAATGCCAGACGAGCAGGAAAGTTCGCTTTAATAACCCCGGTAATAATATTTACAGAAGGTCGCTGAGTAGCAATAATCAAGTGAATACCAACGGCTCTTGCCAATTGTGCCAAACGACCAATAGGTAATTCTATCTCTTTACCTGCGGTCATGATTAAATCAGCAAATTCATCAATTATTAAAACAATGAAGGGTAAGAATTGATGTCCCTTTTCAGGGTTCAGTGTGCGTTTAACAAATTTTGCGTTATATTCTTTTATATTTCTAGAATGTGCCTTTTTCAATAAATTATACCTCGTATCCATTTCGATACAAAGGGAATTCAATGTATGCACTACCTTATTTGTTTCTGTTGTAATCGGTTCATCTTGATTCGGCAAATAGGCGAGGTAATGGTTTTCTAATTTAGAATAGGGAAATAGTTCCACTTTCTTTGGATCAACCAATACTAACTTTACCTGAGAAGGATGCTTTTTATACAAAAGCGACATAATAATCGTATTGATACCAACCGACTTACCCTGTCCTGTTGCACCTGCCACTAACAAGTGAGGCATTTTTGCTAAGTCTGCCACAAATACCTCATTAGAAATCGTTTTCCCTAAAGCAATCGGCAAATCCATTTTAGCATTCCTAAATTTATCAGAATCAATTACCTCTTTAAGCGAAACCGTTTGTTTATTTCTATTAGGCACCTCTATACCTATCGTTCCTCTACCGGGGATAGGCGCAATAATACGAATACCCAAAGCAGATAAACTCAAAGCAATATCATCCTCTAAGTTTTTAATTTTAGAAATCCGAACCCCCGGTGCAGGAACAATTTCATATAAAGTGACCGTTGGACCAATAGTCGCTCTAATTTTAGTAATTTCAATTTTATAGTTCAGTAGAGTCTCAATAATTTGGTCTTTATTATTTTCTAGTTCAGCACGGTCAATTTCTATATTACTAGCAGAATAGTCTTTTAGTAAATCTATTGTTGGATTTTTATAGGAAGATAATTCTAAAGTAGGGTCATAAGGCTCTAAATGTTTGGCATTTTCTTTTTCTACAGATAAAGTCGGCTGTGGTATCGCTGCTGGATCTAAATCAAGTTTAGATTCCGAAGGAACGGGGATTACAACAGGTTCTATTTCTAAAGTAGAATCTTTTGATAAAACCGCTGGTTTATCTCTTTTGGCTTTATCCACCAACTCGAAAGCTAATTGACTACCTCTTTCAACAGGTGCTGCTACTTTCGCTGAAGCATCTTTATTCTTTCCTTCATTTCTTCTTCCTTTGTTACCGTCTTTGTTTTTCTTAAAATTGGTAGAAGGTTGCAAAGCGGCAGATGCTACATTATTTATAGGTTTTCGTTTCGTGAATAAACGACCATATAGCTCTCTAACATACAATTTAGATTCGTACCAAACCCTACCAAAAGTCATTTCACTAAAATTTGGATTAAACATCCAAGTAAGGATACCTGCTATAGAGAATATAAATAGCAAAATCATACCTGCTGTTCCAACAAATTTATGTAACCAAGAATTGATACTTTCTCCAAAGGTGCCACCCCAAGGAAAAGTAGAACCACTGAAAATAAATTCTAGTAATACGGAGAATACTAAAATCAGCAGTAAGGTATATTTGAAAACTTGATAAAAACGTTTCTTAGAAGTATGCTTAATTAAGGTTCTTCCATATAAGGCCAATAAACCGATAAATAGAAAGGAAGGCACCCCGAAACCCCAATAGAAGAACATATTAGAAACAATTGCTCCCAATCTGCCTAACCAATTGGCCATTTCTAGATCCCCTTGCGTAAATAATTTCCAAGAAAATCGAAGCACTCGATCTTGGTCTTGTTGCCAAGTAAATAGGTAAGAAACAAAAGCTACCAACAAGTAAAGCGACAAAAAGACGCAGAAAATCCCCATTAGCTTGGGTACTCGCTCGTCATTAACGCCCATCTTCATTGACCTTTGTCCTGTCTTTTTCTGTGTTTTCGTACTCATGTAGTTGACTAAAATTAACGGCCTTCTCAAGAGTCCGCGTTTCTCATAGTGTTATTGTGTTCTTGTTGGAATGCAATCAGTTTTGTAGATAGCCCAGCAACAAATTTAAGATTTATGTTGGGAAATGTCGAATTTACGCTGCTTAATCTTTAGTCATTATCAGGCTTTAACCCTAAACGTACACTCAAATCTTGCACCAAAGGGTTCTTTTCTCGCATTAATTCATATTTTTCCCTGTTGGATAATATCTTTTTAGTCTGAATAATTTCTTTTACTTTTTCTGGATCTATTGCTATTTCTAGCGCAATATTAGGGATGCGTAGTGTTTTTCTTAAATAAGGAATCAAATCCTTTTCTTGTTGAATCAGTGATTTGGACATTTGAGAGCGTACTTCTACCTCTATAGTCAATTCATCTTTTACCTTTAAATTTGCCGCTTTAAAAGATTGTTGTACGGACGGAGATTCAATTTGTGTAATAAATTCCTCCCAAGCTTTTTTTAATGGAGGCATTTCTAAAATAACTTTTTCATATACAACAAGCTTCTCTTCCTCTATTTCTGTAATATCCGTAAGAGAAGGCAGATCAAATTTAGTTTTTTTATGTTTTAATGAGGTAGCAACTACTGGCGTTTGATTGGACGTATCTAAGGATTTTTGAACTGGCTTAGTAGCTTCCTCTTGCGTTATTTCGGGAGTCTTTTCTGGCTTTATTTGTTCTTGTATTGACGATGAATCCTCCTTTGGTATAACTTCTGCTGTTTGATGCGCCACAGGAATTGGAGGTTCAGTGGTAGATTTAGCTTGCGCGTCGACCGATAATTCCGGTTTTATTTCCTCTAAGGCTGGTTCGGATACTCTTGTAGGTTCTTGCGCTGGCGTATCATTGGTAGAAGGTAAAGCTTCCTTATGGGATATTGTACTAGTGGCTAGTGTTGCTACAGGCAAGGGCTTTTTTTCTAGGTCTTTTGGGTCAATTTTTTTTTTTTCTATAGCTGCTGGTGTCACTGGTTGTTGCGACAAGGCTACAGCCCGCCCAATATAGGTCATTTTAATAATAGCCATTTCTACGTGCAAACGTTTATGGCGAGCCATTTTATAATTAATATCACAATCCGTAGCTATATTTAGAGCTGTTAATATAAAACTGGAGGGAACCATTTTCGCCTGCGTTTGGTATTGCTTCTTAAGCCCATCACTTAAATCTAATAATTCCAAAGTCTTCGGGTCTTTACAAACCAATAGATTACGTAAATGTTCTGCTAAACCATTGATAAAAATATCTGGATCAAATCCCTTTTTAAAAATTTCATCAAAAATTAATAGCACCCTAGATAAGTCTTCAGTCACCATCGCTTCCACTACTTTAAAATAATAGTCATAATCTAATACATTTAGATTCTCTATTACACTGTCATAAGTGATAGTTCCTCCTGAAAAACTGGTCATTCTATCAAAAATAGACAAACCATCTCTCAAAGCCCCATCTGCTTTTTGGGCAATGATGTGTAAAGCCTCCTTATCTGCCTGAATACCTTCCTCCTTGCAAATATGTTGTAAATGCGAAACAATTCTAGGTATTTGAATGCGTTTGAAGTCAAAAATTTGACAACGGGAGAGAATCGTTGGAATAATTTTATGCTTCTCTGTAGTCGCTAAGATAAAAATAGCATAAGCGGGAGGTTCTTCTAAGGTCTTTAGAAAGGCATTAAAGGCTTGTTGGGACAACATGTGGACCTCATCTATGATGAAAATTTTATACTGTCCTTGTTGGGGCTGAAAACGGACCTGTTCAATTAAGGCTCGAATATGTTCTACACTATTGTTAGAAGCGGCATCTAATTCGTTAATATTAAAGGAAGCATTGTCATTAAACGCCTTGCAAGCATTACAAGTATTGCAAGCCTCAAAGTCATCTGCTCGATTTTGACAATTTAATACCTTCGCTAATATTCTTGCACAAGTCGTCTTACCAACACCTCTTGGCCCACAAAATAAAAAGGCATGGGCTAATTGGTCGTTTTGCAAAGCATTCTTCAATGTTTTAGAAACATGCTCTTGACCAACTACTTCATCAAAACGTTGGGGGCGATACTTCCTAGCAGAAACGACAAATTGACTCATATTTTTTTGTGTAGCTGAATTGCAAAATAATTCAAAATCTAATTAAAATAATTCAAAATTCAATCACAAAAGTAACAGATTATTGATAGGAACGATAAAGAAAAGTAAAAAATAAAGTGGATTTGTATTCTATTCCAATAGAAGTGCGCTTTGTTTTAAAACCAGACAGTTTTAAGAAAAGAGAACAGAGAAGCGATAGCTTTCGTTTTCTTATAAGGAAATTGGACAAGTTTATCCATTGTACGAAAGTAGTTGACAGTTCGAGACCTTATTACACGGTCGCTTCCTGCGACCCTGTAATTTAAACCGCTGATTTCCTGTCAGATAAATTACAGGGTCGCGGGAAGCGACCGTGTAATAAGGTCTCGAACTGTCAACCGACTAGATAAACTTGTCGGAAATTTCGTTGATTTTCAACAGGGTTATATCTCTATTCTCTGTTCTCACCGCTCTATTCTATAAGTTGTATGTTTTCAAATTAATTCATTTTATTGTAAATAGCTCCTCTAATCCACTTGGTATTTATTTCAAACTCCTTTAGTTTTACAGCGATTTTAATGGGGTTGTCTAAAATATATTTTTGTATTAGAAATTTGAAAAACTTCTAATACAAAAATACTTGAAGGGAGTCTATTACAAAAAGTAAAAACTTGAATAAAATTCAAATTTTTACTTTTTACACAACCCCTTACTTTACGGATCGTGAATCCGTTTTACGGTGCGGGCCGTGAATCCGCATTATTATACAATAATGGTCATTATACAAGATAAGCTGCTCAGCGACGATATATTTGAAGAACAGTTTTTATGCAATCTAAAAGCTTGCAAGGGAGCATGTTGCTGGAAAGGAGAATTTGGTGCGCCTTTGGAAAAAGAAGAATTGGTAACCTTAGATAATATATATGAAGATATAAAGCCTTTCTTGAATCCCCAAAGTATTGGTCATATAGAGCGGGCAGGAAAATATACCTATTTTGAGGAGATGGAAGAATTTGGTACTAGCTTGCTACCGAATGGTTCCTGTGTGTATATGACTTTTGATAATGGTAGTGCCAAGTGTGGAATAGAAGCGGCTTATGAGGCAGGAGTAATAGATTTTAAGAAACCTATGTCTTGTCACCTTTACCCTATTCGAGTTACATCGAATGAAGCAAATGGTTTTGAAGCCCTCAATTATGATAAGTGGGAAATCTGCAAAGCTGCGTGTACATTAGGAAAAAAAGAAGAATTGCCTCTGTATAGATTTCTAAAGGATGCAATTGTAAGAAAATATGGTGCAGAATTTTATGCAGAACTAGAAGGAGTTGGAAGGTATTTGGGGAAAAAGTAAAGGAGACAAGCAACGTAGTACTTATCTCCTTTAAAATTGCTAAGTGTATAAAGCTTATTCCTCGTCTTCCTCAAGGAAATTGTTAATAGCTTTTACTGCATTAGCAATTTTGGGGTATTTGATACTGTAATGGATAAATTTTCCATCACGTTGAGTTTCTACTAGACCTGCCACGCGTAAGATGCGTAGGTGCTGAGATGTGATTGACTGCTCTAATTTGAGAGTGTTGTAGATCTTGTTTACATTTATTGTCCCATTTTGGTCAATAAACAATAAAATCTTCATTCTCAAAGGATGCGCCAAAGCTCTCAAGATTTCGGCAGATGTTTGTAGCTTCTCATGGTTAATGTTTACCATAGCCTTTCTCATAGAACTTCTTGGTTTAGTTGAAACAATTATTTACTCTAAGGCAAATATGCGTTTTTAAACCATTATTTCAAAAAAAATATAAAAAAAAATGCTCTAAAATGAAACATTTTACAACATTTAAGCTTAGAATGACGTTTTTTGATACAAAATCCTATTGTATTAAAGCTTTTTATAAATCATTTTTGACTATATATTTCTTATTAGGTCTGTATCCAAGCTAACGTCTTTTTATTGTTTTATATTCTAATTGACAAAAATCGTTCACAAAATGGTCGTGATTAAAATGGCTTTTTTTGGCTCTTTGTCAATTTTTGTATTGAGTGATTGTCCGTAGTTTAGGCTTCCAGTCTGAGTAGTAGCATCTCGGTCTAAAATCGCTACTCAGGCTGGAAGCCTAAGCTCCTTTTGCAAAAATTGACAAAGAACCCCTTTTTTTGGCTTCATATATACAAGATGCCCAAAAAAGGTGTCTTTTAGAAAACACACCGTTTTAGCACCTACTTCAATCAATCAATCAATCAATAAAAAGATTGGCTCATGGGCGAATTTGGTGGAGCATCAAATTTGAGATGTGAAATTCCTTATAAAGACTTGTCCTTATTCCATTAAATTTAGTACAATTTTCTCTCTATTCTCGCTTCTCTGCGCTCTATTCTGTCTGAATAATTACAAAGATTCTTTGATTAGTCATCAAAAAAAAATGCTGTAAAATGAAACATTTTACAGCATTTGAGCTTATATCGGCAGACTTAGCCACCCACCGAAAGTCTCTTGTTTTAAAGTTCGTTCTAAAGTATTTTAGATATATTTTTTTAGTTTATTGTTGTTTGTTTTTTGTTTCAAATCGCAAGTTCTTCAACTAGACGAGAGATTTGAGCTAATCTATCCTTGTCTAGTGCATAATAAATAAATTTTCCTTGACGTTCTGTAATGACAACTCCTGCGCGTCTTAAAATGGCTAAATGTTGAGATGCAACGGATTGTTCTAAACGTAATTTGATATAAATATCAGTAACCGTCATGCTATTGTTCTCATCCAATAAATCGATAACTCGTTGACGTAATTTGTGGTTAATTGCTCGAAGTACTAAAACCGCTTTTCTCAGCTCCGTGTAGTCTAATTGTATATGATCTGATGGTCCCTTCTGTAAAACAACAGATTCATTTTTCTGCTTTCTCATAACTATGTTTTCTTTTGAAAAAAATTAAAAAATATTCTTCCCTATTAAAACCAAATACTATACCAAAGTAATACATTACTATTCTTTGTAAGGTATAAAGGTATTGATTATTAGTCAAAAATAAAAAAAATATTTGTCAAATACACTAATTGTTACATATAATTGTTTTAATAATAAATCTTTGATTGTTAGGACTTTATATGTAATAAAGGAAAAACATCTGCCTTTAGCTATTTAGATCGTTACTTCTTAAAATATTTACTTTGGATATATAAATTTCTAGAAGAATATTTCTTTTTGCTTATTACTTACTTAGAAATAGGAAAAAAATGAATTTGCGTTAATTATAGTTTTTTCTTCGCAATCGTAATATTTGGTGGTTTTAAATAGGTTGGTTCAAAATAGGCAAGGGATTCAAAATACTTCTTTTGAAATGCTTCTTCTGCAAGCGGAATTAAGTGCTGTGCAGAGCAAACGACCTCTAAGAATAAGAAATTAGGTTGTTCCGTCATTTCTTGAAATTTGCCACTGCCATTCCCACAAAAAACAAGGACTTCAGTAGCACTTATCTCTTGAACGAAAGATTCCTTATCCAGTACTTTAGCCTGTACTTCTTGCAATTCTGTAATTTCGTTGTTATAAAAAGCCATATAGACTTCTTTGCGCCTAGCATCTATCATTGGACAGTAAAAATCCGCCGCTAATTTTGTAGAAGCAGCAATCGCCAAAGACTTTAGGGTGTCTATGGCGATTAAGGGTATGTCCATTGCGTAGCAAATGCCTTTTGCAATAGAACTGCCCACTCTTAAGGCAGTGTAAGAACCGGGACCTTTACTGACAGCTACGGCATCTAGTTGTTGGAAACTTAGATTGGCCTCCTTTAAACAAGCCTCTATTAGCAAAGTTCCTTCTTTAGCGTGCGCCATAGAGTTAGTGCTTTCTTTTAGGGAACGTATCTGTCCATGTTCGCTAATGCAGACAGAACTAACTTCTGTTGAAGTTTCAATATTTAATATTTTTGCCATACGAGGGCAATATTATAAAATTCAAACTCAATTTCAAAATCCAAACTCTAATTGTTTGTTCAGGAACGATAAAAATAAATAGGTCATTTTAAAAAAGACCTATTTATTTTTTAATCAATACTTAAAGGATTTATTTGTTTATTCTGACTTCTCTATCGTACATTTTTTAGAACAGAGAACAGAGAAGCGAGAGAAAATTCGTTAAAATGAAAACGACTTTCCTTCATTTTAACAAATTTTCTCTCTATTCTCACTTCTCTGTTCTCTGTTCTCGCCTCTCTATTCTCTATTCTCACTTATCTATTCCAGCTAAGTTGTTGTATCCACTATTAACTTTTTCCTGTTAAATTCGTCTTAATAGGGATACTAAATTTGTTTTGGCAGTGTTTTAGAAGAAGAATTTTAAGATATTTGTTGTAATACCGTACTTTTTCCTCCCTCTTTTCGTCCTACTACTAAGACAGTAGGTGATATTTTTAAATCAAGAATAATCGGACCTGTTCCTTGAACATTTACGACTAAATTAAATCATTGGATAATATGCGTAGTTTAATAGATTATAATCAAAAGATGTTTAGAAAAATATTCCTTTCCGCACTAGCCGTCTGTTTTTTAGGTACCGCCCAATTGGCTGCTCAGGGAATTGATTTTTTTCATGGGACATGGGAAGAAGCACTCGCTAAAGCGAAAGAGGAAGGCAAGCCCATATTCGTAGATGCTTATGCGGTGTGGTGTGGTCCTTGCAAGCGAATGGCAAGTCAGGTCTTTACGGATAAAAAAGTTGGCGATTTCTACAATATTAATTTCGTCAATATGAAATTAGATATGGAAAAAGGGGAAGGACTAAAGTTTCGACAAAAATACCCGGTTTCTGCCTTTCCTACTTTATATTACATAGATTCAAGTGGAGAAGTATTGCATAAAGTGAAAGGGGCACAACAAAGTGAGGATTTTCTCAAGATGGGTTTAATGGTATTGAGCAAGGTTGATTATAGTAAAGATTTTGTGGAAAAATATGAAAAAGGAAATAGAGACCCTGAATTTATTTATGAATACATCAAAGCCCTTAATCAATCAAACAAGCCAAGCTTAAAGATTGCCAATAAATACCTCACTAAAAAAACCAATTTAAAAGATCCTATCAATCTTAAAATTGTTTATGAAGCAACTACACAAGCAGATTCCAAAATATTTGACATGTTAGTTGACAATAAACGGTCTATTGAGGGCTTATTTTCCAAAGAAGCAGTAGCACTTAAAATAGAAAAAGCTTGTCAGGCGACGGCAGTCAAGGCTATAGAATTTGAAAGTGAAGATTTATTAACAGAAGCACAGGAGAAATATAAAAAACATTTGCCTAAAAAGGCTACTATATTTGCCCTTCAAACGGATATGGATTTTTGTGTGGCTATGGGCAATGCACAGAAATATGTAAAATGCTGTAGTGATTATGTGAAGAAAGAAGTGAAGAATGATGATAAGAAATTACATGGCTTAGCGCAGCAAATTGCCAAAAATTTCTCTCAAGATGATAAAGCGATGAAGCAAGCGGAGAAGTTAGCTAAAAAAGCATTGGAACAGGATGCTTCTGTTTTAGATTACTATCTAACTTATGCTTCTATTCTTAATGAAAATGGTAAAAAATCGGAAGCACTTAAAGTTGCTAATGATTCTATGCCAATTGCCGCAAAAACAGGTTCAGAAAAATATGTTAGACGTTTAATACAAAATATTGAAGGCTAATCTATCGGGAGTTGTATAAAAAGTAAATTCAAATTTCTGCTTTTCAAACAACCTCTTACGGATCTAGGCAATTAAAAATAACTTAATTAGCTCCCTAAAAGGTGACTCTCTGGTGAAATAGGAAGTCACCTTTTTTAGATAGTTACATTTATTTCTTTTTTGATATTTTTGACCTTTCAAATTAGCGTCCTTAAAATATGTTTCGATACATGAAATTACTACACACCTCTTTAATAGTGCTTCTTTTGGGCAGTATAATACCCTTAAGTTTGGCCCAAGAAGAAACACCTCACTCTGTCATCTATCAAGGTGTCGAATTTATAGATGGAGAATGGGGAGAAATCCTAGCACTAGCAGAACTAGAAGGCAAAACTATTTTCTTAGATGCCTATACAGATTGGTGCAGACCCTGTAAAGTAATGGATAAAGATGTTTTTTCTCGTCCAGATATTGGAGACTTCTATAATGACCATTTTCTAAATGTCAAAATGAATATGGAGGAAGGAGAGGGCGTTGCATTAGCTAAAAAATATCAAATTATAGCTTATCCTACCTTACTCTTTCTAAATTACGATGGTTCTGTAGTGCATCGTTTCGCAGGATATAAAGGCATCATAGGGATGTTTGACTTAGGGAAGGACGCTTTGGATAATGACAATAATATTGCTTCTTTTAAGGAAAAATATGAAGAAGGAGAAAGAGATCCTAAATTTTTACTTTCTTATCTGCAATCAAGTTATGAGGCAGCAGACGGCCAGCATATTCCTATCATGGAAGAATATCTTGCTACTCAAGATGATTGGAATACAGTAGAAATAAGAAATTTAATATTCCAATTATTAGACAGTCCTAATTCTACTTTATTTGATTATATAATCGAGCAAAAACCGGCATTTGTTGAACAGTTTGGAGCTACGGAAGTAGAAAATCAAATTCAATCAATTGTATCTTATGCACTTAATAAAGAGGAACAGCCACTGGAAATCGTAGATACACTTTTTCAAAGAGCTTATCCTGATAGAGGCAAAAAATTAGCTGGTCATTATAAAATGAATTATTACAGTCAGCGAGAAGATGGGAAAGGTTACGCTACCACTGCCACTAAATATATCAATGATTCCTCTACCCTTTCAGAAGAAGAATTAAATGATATTGCGTGGAATTTTTATGACTTAGTAGAAAATGGTCCTCAACTAAAAGTATTGTGTCAAAGTGTAAAGAAAAGAACCAAAACAGATAATACTTACCTTAATAATGAATCCTTAGCGTTGCTCTATGCCAAATCTGGTAAAAAAAGGAAAGCTATGAAGTTGGCAAAGAAAGCTATAAATATTGCAGAAAAAACGAATAGTAGTACTGCTTCTGCTGAAGAATTAATGGCGGAGTTAGATGGGAAATAGGGAAACAAAGCGACAAGTTCATCCATTTGGTTGAACATTTCGTTTTTTAAACTTTAGATTCAATCTCAAACTGTGACGTTGGCAGTGTTTCGTGGTCAACATCACGGTTTAAGGTTGAATCTAAAGTTTAAAAGTGTCAAAACTTTTGCTGTCTGGATAAACTTATCAACAAAGTCTTCTTAGGAACGGTTTAATAATAAATGTTACATCTTGGCTGATTCTTTTGTCCTTATTTTCTCCTTTGAAAACAGTTATTATATCAACATAATTCCCGTTTCCAAAGAAAAAATTAAGAACAAAATAACCAACCCAAGATTGTAACATTTATTATTAAACCGTTCCTTATTTTCACCAAGACAAAAAAAAAGTCGATACCATTTCTAGTATCGACTTTTTTTGTTACTAAACATGAGCGGAAAAATAGCTGACTATTTACCCTAATCCATGTTAGCCTTTAGCATAGTGCCTGATTAGTGCTTTGTTCTCTTTTTAATTAAAGTAATCGCCTCCCTTTTGAAAACATACTGCTAGCCAAAACGAAACCGCCGCCAATAATAAAAGATCCCATTGCAATGTAAAGAATAAGCATAAGTCTTATAGGTTTTTAATCGTGAAGAAAAAAATTTTGGAATGCAAACTGGGACTTATGAATATTTACATCTCTAGCCGAAAAATAAGGCTAGAACTCAAGGGACTGAAATTAGATATGACAACTTTACTGTGATAAAATTATATTTTTTTTCCTGAAAGTCAAAATATATTGCCGAAAACATAATGTTAATCCCTATGTTATGCCAATATCTTACGAATTACCCCTTTTTTTATAAGAAATTCATGCTCCATTCCTTTTTTTTGATTAGGAGGCTTTGTTTTATGACATTTCATTTAACAAGTGTATGAATTCCTCTATTTAATTTTCCATATATCCTTACTTATAAGACGGAAATGAAGTGCAACAGGGTCAAATTTAACGAACTTTTAACAAATAATTATATGGCTTATTCATTAAAAAACACTAAAGATGAGCTAATTAACGGCGTTCTCTACAATCACAGCCTTATTATCTGGTCATTAGCCATTAGTCTTTAGCCATTGGTCTTTAGTCTTTAGTCTTTAGTACGCTTATGCTTGGCAGTAGGAATGAGTTAAATACTTTCTTTACAATCGAATAAAAAAGACGAGGGTAAACTAAGTATTACGATAACATCCTAGCACTTGGCAGGCTAACACTAAAGATAAAAGACCAGTGTCTAAATTCCAGGTAATAGGATTGTTTATTTGTTTAT
>ENA-ORXT01003009-ORXT01003009.1-marine-metagenome-genome-assembly--contig:-NODE-3009-length-19235-cov-5.410011_pt1 | contig 19235 bp, 16 predicted proteins | sample MGYA00237868_ERZ511482 | MGnify/ENA metagenome assembly ERZ511482
GGGGGGGGGGGGGGCGGCGGCAGACGCCGCGGGTGGCAGACGGGGTGGTGAGCCGGGATGGTGGACGGGGGGGTGGGGGCGGCGGTCAGCGGGAGGGCGGGCGGCCGCCTACTGCCATCCACCACGGCGGCGGCGGAGGCAGCCGCCGCCGTCTTGGCGAGCGTCGCCACTGAGTCCATACATTACTAGCGACCGTCCAAGTGACCGACAGCGTGTCCGCGGCAGCGTCCTTGACAGCCGCCGGCGCCAGGTGCCACGGGGGCGGCCCCGCGTTGGTCAGTCGGCCCACCCTTGGTGACGTACGTACAGCCACTGCAAGCGGTTGAAGGCGCTGTTGAGGGCGCCGACGCTCTCGTCGCGTGAGGCCGTCAACCACTCGCACCACAGCTGCACGTCGTCAGTGCAGAAGTAGTCGAGGGTATTGACCATGAAGGAGTCTAGCAATCGCAGTTTGACCGCCTGGTTCATCTCCAATGATGGGCGCTGGTACAGGAACCACTTCGGCGTGACTCGCCACGATCGCTCAAACCCGTCAGGAATCCCATCCTTCGCAATAAAAGCCGTGTCCCAATCAATGAGCATGATGTCAACCGCCGCTCTCGCGGGGGCCGGGCGCCACATAATGTTGGAGACGTACATGTCACCGTGGATCACGCCCGCCTCGTGCAGAGCAGCCACAGCAGCCTTCAAAGCCAAGACGTACATCCTCGCCGTCGGCAGATCCGCAGGCAAACCGCAGCGGTAGCCATCCCGCTTTAAGTTGGGGAACAGAAGTGCCGACAAGACGCCATTCTCCGTGCGAGGAAGACAAATGCCGGTGGTGAAGCAGATAGGGAAGCAGACGACGCAGGACGCAGGCGAGTTGTACAGCTTACGGAAGACTCGTTGCATACGCGCCATGAGCACGTCGCGCTTGGCCGTGAGCCCATTTGCTACGCCACCAATCTTGAGCCAAACCTGGGCATCGTCAAAAGAAGGCCGAAACCATGCAGCCTTGTCCGCGTTCATGCTCCTCGCGGAGCTGCGTGACTGCGCCGGCTTGAAGCGCCTCGTCCGACTCGCATCGAGAAGCAGGTGTAGCGTCCGCTCCATCTGCTTCTTCGCCATCTCGCGGTGTAGATGCGCGATGGCAGCTCCCCGGTCGGACAACAGGTCGAGGTTGGCGCTCGTCGTGATGGCGACCGGGAAAGTCGGGGTTGCCATGTAGGCCGCACCATGCATCTCGCCAACCCCAGTACACACAGACATGGGTACCAAGATTTTGTCGGGGTCGACACCGGCATTGTACAGGCCGGCAGCAGCCGCGCAGGCGTAAATGCCAACCTGCTGCAGGCCCTCCCATGGAGAAAGATGGGCCCGCTCGACCTCTTGGACAGAGAGGACGTACTGACCCCCACCGACCTTGGCCACCCAGGCAATGTCTGGCGCAGCACCCAGCTTGCAGTAGACGACAGGCTGCTCCAGCTGGCCAATGGTCTTGTTCTCTAGCACCCGTACGTCGTCTAGAAGATACGGCCGGTAGCTCGCCATCACCTCCGACTGCACGGTTCGGATGGCGCCGTCTGAGGATGATTCCACGAGGGAGGAGCCGTCCGGCGAGACGACGTTCATCGCACTCAGAGCGAGGTACGAAGTATCCTCGCCCTGGATGACCGACTCAATGTCCTGCGCCGTTGGTTGCAGGTCCCGGAAGATGCGAGGCGGGCGCGTCGGGTCGTGCGTCGGGAATGTGCTCACCCACGGACCACACCAGCGGCTCGGAGAGGACAAGACCGGCTCCGAAGGAGCCAAAGACGGAAACGCAATGCAGTAGATCATTCCGGAAGTATCATTGGCGGCAGATGTCACATGTTGAGTCGGCTGCTGGAGCTTGCAGACCTCCTCTCGGGCGCTCTGTTGCGAGGCCATCAAGGTACGGAAGCTCAGTGATGTGCGGGCAGCGGCATCAGCGGCGAACGCCAACTTGACCCCTTCCTCAGTGCGCACCTTGCCGTTGAGAACGCTCAGCGTCTGTTCTGCATCGATGACGAGCGCATCTAACAGAGCAAGGCGCTCGCGAGCTTCAGCGAGCTTGCTGTCGCCAGCTACAACTGCATCAGCAGTACGGGCGTTCGAGGGAGTAGCCTCGGTGTCCCTGACGCCGGTCGACACATGAGGCGGCGCACCAGCACGTGCCGGAGGGGCAGCTGCACCGCCAGGCGCGTGCGCGTCGCAGCCATCGGGATGATGATGCGCCGCACCAGCGGGCGCAATATCGTTGGCGTCGGTTGTGGCGGGAGGGAGAGCACTACTAGCTACGGTGATGGCAGCAGCCACGCCAGCATCATCAGCAGGCCCGTTACGGGCCGCGGCTGCGTCAGCAGCGATAGTTGCCGCGGTAGCAGCATGGGCACATCGACGCCCGACACCTTGCGGCTGACTGTGTGTAGATGAGCAAGCGCAAGTAGGGCGGCCGAGGGGCGAACCACATGCAGCCAATATGAAAGACGGAGACCACAGCGAAAGCAAAAGAATGACACGCATCCGTCAGAAGCTGACCTACAAAAAGAGCATGAAAAATATGCGTGACAAACCGAAACGACAGTCCCGCTCAACAAGCTCGCAGGGGGCCAGCTTGCCTTGCTTGGGGCCACAGCCACATGTGTCAGGAAGCAAGACTGACCTCATTCCTGAGCCACGTCCAGCCCCAGCAGGCTGAGGAGCGACTGCTGCTGCCCGCGGCCGCCGATGTCGACGGCAAGACGCCGCTCAAGTGCTGCGCTCGTACCGAGGGGCACCGCTAAGATCATGCCAGCAGCAGGGCGGCGCCAAACCGCCAGGTGGGTACGGGAGGGTGTCCCGTTGGAGTGGCTGCGACAGCCGGCTGCGACAGGTGGCCGCACCAACAGAGCTGGCGGGAAGGGACGCCGCGACACTGGTGGCGAGGCAGGCGGCCGTCTGCTGCACAAGACAAGCCACGAGCGCCATCCTAACAACGTGGGGATAACGGGCTCCGAAACACCCAGATCGCATTACAGCCCTTGCAATGAGTTCACGTGTGCGAGATTATTCAAACAGTTTCGCTCACGGCCCGCTCGACACGTGCGGGCGCGCCCACTGCGCGGCGGCGGCGGCGGCGGGCACGCCGGCGGCCACCTGCGCCTGTGTCGGCAGCGGCTGCATGTCGGACTCCGCCGTCGCGGGCAGCGGCGATGGCGGCGGCATGGCCACCGCCCCCGCCTGCGCCCGTTGTGCGGCCATCGCGGCGGCGGCGGTGAGCGCCGCCGGCGGCACTTGCCTGTGCCCCCCCTGTGCGGAGGCGGGCGTCAATGGCGGCTGCGGTGGGGCCGCTTGTGCCACCAGTGCCGGCACCTGCGCGTGCCCCGACTGCGCGGCGGCGGCTGCGGCGGCCGTGACGGCCGCTTTGCCAGGTGCCGTCGTACCGTCGACGGGCAGCTGCGGGTGCGCCCACTGGTCGACGGCGAGCATCAATGGCGGCGGCGGTCATGGCGGCATTTGTGGTGGTTGCAGCCACCCCGGCTGCCCCTGCAGCGCGGCGGCGGTCCCCCGCCTCGGCGTCCCCGTCGGCCACCTCATCCCGCCGCCACCAGTGGTGACACTGACGCCGACGGCCGTCGGTGGCGACTGGACGGCCGACCGGCTCGTCGTCGGCCTCCTTGCCCTGCCACCGCCGGCGGCCGGCCGGCGTCCGCCGCCGCGCCAAACGCTATCCGCCGCGCTGTCGGCGCTCAACGACCGCCTCGACGGCGGTTTGGCATCTGCGCGCTCCGCGCGTCGCCCACGTTTCGCGACGCCGCGGGCGGCGCGTCGGCGACGGCGGGGTTCTCTGGAAAGAAGTAAGTCCTGTTATCACCAGCACCTATTGGGAATAAATTGCAGGACCTGCACCGACGTGCACTGGAGATCACGTATTGTTGTTGCGATCCGTCACAGAAAAAGATGTACTTCTGAGAAGTGTCTTCTGTTGTTATTGCGTCCTAAGTTAACAGTTCGATGTTTTTTTCCGCTTAAATGGCCTTTCAAGGTATACGCCATCTGAACAGCCTTATGTTAACAGCCCTATTACACCCCATTCACAGCTCTTCATTATCAGACCCATCCGTATCGTCCTCTTGATACGCACTCGCGCCCCCAAACGTCATGTCAGTGCGGGCCTTCCTCGCCTCCTCCATGGTGAGCCGCTGCACGTCGTCGAGGTTGGCGGGGAGCAAAAAAAAGGGAGCGACGTTGTCGTAACTGAAGCAATGCATGGCCAAATGGCGAGGGAGATCCGACGCCCTCGACTTGCGCATGATGTTACCCGCGAGAGAGAAGTCCCGCTCCGACGCCGCTGACGACGTCACGGCCCCCAACACCGACGCTGTTACCACAACTAGCGAGGGACACTTGGCCTTATGTGAGCACCAGTACTGGATGGCGTCACGTTTCTTAGAAATATCGGGCGAGGAATATCGGGCGACTTCAGGAACACCACGAGCTCCTCCTGTGCAGCAGTTGCTTTTGGCGTGGCGACTGCACTCGCACCGTCGTCGTCGTCTGCGCACAGATCGACGAGGCAGGACCGCGCCCGGTGCCTCGCAGAGGGAGTTTGTGCCTGCCGCGCGTTGGGGGCCCTCAAAGCAGGTGAGACGAACTTGGCGCAAAGGTCGTGCACGATCAAAGTGGCCCTCATTACAGGGTCGGATTGATCGACAAGGCGGGCTACCTCGCGAAAGAGGCGGGGGCCACCCGGCGTCACCATGGACGAAGCCAGCACAGCCGGACAGTCGAGGATATTGCTGGAAGCGTCGTCACTGTTGAAGAAGCGCGGGTCAACCTGTGTTCGGAGCACCGCGACGACCGTAGCCGCCTCCTCGCACATCGCCTTCTTTCCCGGGGTTGGCTTCACGTACCGGTTATCGGTCGCGTAGAGATAGTTATTCACCTCAACCACCAACTGCATCGAGTGGGCAGCGCAGTACTTCTGAATGGCGTCGCTTCCCACCTCCAGGGCGGTCCTGGGGGGTACCGGCATGCGGAAGCACGGCGCGTACAGGGCCTGACGTAGGAATCCAAGCAGGGACACGAGGCCGCACACAGGGTCAACGGTGCTTTCCGTCCGCGTCCTCACCTCAAAGGAATTTCGGAGAACCCCGAGGACATGGCGCAGGCGATCGCAGTCGTCGGGCGACAGGTCCCGCCTTCTAGGTACGTCACCCACGTCAGGGGACGCAAAGAAAGCCGCGAGCCGGTCGTGACACGTGTAAGGACGCGCGATGGCTCGGTACGTGGAGCTCCAGCGAGTGATAATGTCTCTGAGGAGCGACCGTGGGGGTAGCGGCCCCGACTGCGGGTCAGGAAATGGCACGGGCACTCGGTTGTACAGCTCCACGCTTCGCTTGGAATGATTGAAGTGACCGAGCAGCTTTTGCATCCTACCCAAAACGGTATTGACGCGCGGGTTCTTGCTCTTGTGGAGTCGCCCAATCACAACCAGGTCCGAGTCGGTCACGCTGGCTGTTATTCCAGCGTCGCCAGTCCAGCCCAAAGAGATATGGACGGCGTTAAGCAGCAAGTGGGAGAAGCACGGCAGCTACGCGGCCTGCAAGCTGCACATGGCCTCGCGCACGTTGGCCCCTGAGTCTGTCGTTTTAGACGAGATCTCCGCTTCAGATAGACCAGAGCTTGCGAGCAACCGAGAGAGCCACCAGCGGATGCTGGCATTGTCGTGCCGGCCCACAAAGAGCGAGACGCCCAGGTGTACCACCTCCATCTTGATGCTTATCGGGTCCACGCAGCGGAAGACCACCGATCGAAAGGCGTTCGAGCGGTGCTTCTCCGTCCACAGGTCGCAGACCATGTGGCAGAATGCCATGCCGCGAAACTCCGTCTTCACGTTGGCGATCTTTCTCCTCACAAGGCTTAAAAGGTACATGTGGAGCTCCAACAAGTGGTGCGTGACGGTGTCGGGTACCGGTGGCGTGTAGGTGGAAACCTGGGCAAGAAAGGAGCGCATGAAGGCGTTCGATGAGATAAAATGCGGTGACATGGTCATCATCTGCTTTCTCACAAAGCTCAGGTGGTGCTCGCGCTGATCGTGCTTGACGTACTTGGTGATCTTGTTGTCTTCGCCCAGCTGCCTTTCTCTGGTGCCGCCGCTTACTTTCCGCATGATGTACAAGGTCACCCGGGCGTGTGCGAGCTGCTTCACGGTTGGCACGTCCTTGTTGGCGTGGTACTCCAAGTGCTTGTTCCCATTGGAGTTGTTTCCCCTTCGCGAAATGATCAGGGCATGCTTGCCAAGCCGGTGGCAAAGACAGCACATTGCGACCTTGTGTTGCTCCCTGGCGCTTGAGAGCTCGTACAGCTGTACAAAGCCCCACATTGCGGACCGCATCTTACGCGACACGGTCGACTTCCCCATGCGTCGGTACTCCGCATCGTCGTAAGTGACAGTCGCGGGCACGTCCTTGCCAGCGTCGCCGCATAACGCCAAGATAGTCTCGGTCGTGTCGCCCGTCAACATGAATTCGCTGTCTGCCACATCTTCGATGGCACCAGAGCCATGTCCCTGACCACCGATCCGCCGATTTGGGGAAGCAACAGCCCCCTGCAACGCCCTTGAGGCGCGGTGGCGCTCCCGGTCACGCCTCGAGGCGCAGAAGATTGCGTCTCTTGGAAGTTGCGAGTCTCATCCATCACGCCACAGAACGGTAACCGTCCCTAACAGCCACCTCCTCGCCGCACGACGCAGCCTTGAAGCACTCACTTGCCACCAGACCTACCGAGCCGACGCCCTTGGCGGCGCGGGGCGCCGACCCGGCGGCAGCGACCGCCTCCCTGTCGATGCCAGCACTGTCCGCGTGGGAAAGTGTCACCACCGGGCCGAGTGGACGTTGGTGCCATCGGCTGCCGTCAGACCCGCTGTGCCGACGCCGTTGGTGGCGCGCGGCGCCGACCTGACGGTGGCGACGCCCCCCCCTTTGATGGCCTCAACGTCTGTGTGATCACTTGTCTGGTGCGTGATGCGTGGTCGTTGCTGCAATCGGCTGCCGCCAGACCCGCCGAGCCGGCGGCGTTGGTGGTGCATGGCGTCGACACGACGGCGGCGAACCTTCCCGCTCCCTTGATGGAAACGATGGATTGGGCACTTGTTATGTGCGTGCGGCATTGACGAAGGCGCAATCGGCAGCTACCAGAATCGCCGATCCGACGCCCTTGGTGGTGCGCGGCGCCGACCCGACGGCGGCGACGCCCCCCGGCTTGATGGCAGCAGTGTCCGTGTAGTTGCTTTTCTCTTGGGTGCGTCGAAGACGACGGTGCATCGACGAACGCCCTCGACGGTGTGTTCCTTCACGAGGAGGTCCTCGGATCTGGCCGACGACTTCCAGTCGATCGAACGCGGCTCGTCACCATCGACGTATTTGCGCAATCCGTGGAATTCGCCGGGACCGAGGCGGCGGGCCTGCACGACGAGGTGGCGGCCCAACTGGCCCTGGCCGAGCACCGGCATGCCGAGCAGAAAAGTCTTCGGCGCAACAGTCACCGAGTCGATGTCGGCAACGATCGAAGTCGAACGAGCAATGCCGAGGGGGTCACGGATCTCGGCGTCGAGTGGCCCGAGCCTGACGATGCCACGGACAGTCGTGGGTAGTTGGTACCCGGCCGAGGATCGAGTGCCGGGGGCCAGTGGGGCGATCGAAAGGCGAGCGACGTGATCGGTGACGTTCGACCGGCTGACGCGCTCGGCGAGTTCGAAGGAAGCGGAGCGAAACGAGCTGTGGTGCTCGAGCCTGAGGTCGACTCGTCCGGTGTCGCCGGCAACGAGGACGGACGGATGTACCCATCGAGTCGCTGAGATGTTCGGTCGGCGCAGGCGGACGTATCCGAGCGCGACGACGACGGCAGCAACGAAGGCGGCGCCGATCACGAACAATTCGACCACGCCGAAGACGCGACCGACGATGATGGCGATCGCTCCGGCAACGAGACTGCTCCAGCCCTGCCGAGTCAGCATGCAGCGCTTCGGATCACAGGGTCTTGAATGACGGTCACCGGGCGACCGGGACGGCGACGGCGTCGAAGACTTCGCGCACGGCGTCGTCGGGGGTGAGGTGGGCGCCACGGTCGGACCGCACCATGATGCGGTGCGAGAGCGTGGAGAGACCGACGGCCTTGACATCGTCCGGTGTGGCGTAGTTGCGGCCTCGCGCAGCAGCATGCGCCCGAGTGGCCGCAGCGAGTTGCAGGGTGGCGCGCGGCGACAGGCCGAGTTCGATACCGGGATGCCGACGGCTGGCTTCGGACAGATCGACGAGGTACGACTTGAGTGCTCCGGCGATGTAGACGGTCCGAACCGCATCGATCATGCCCGTGATCTCCTCGGTGGACACGACCGGGCTGAGATCGCCGATCGTGTTGACTGCGCCCTGGTCGTCGAGCATCTGGATCTCGGCGGTGCGTCCGGGGTAACCGATGGAGAGGCGCAGCAGGAATCGGTCGAGCTGGCTCTCGGGCAACCGATAGGTGCCTTCCTGGTCGACCGGGTTCTGTGTTGCGATCACCATGAACGGAGGTGCGAGCGGCCGGCTGACCGCATCGACGGTGACCTGGCGCTCCTCCATGGCTTCGAGTAGTGCTGATTGCGTCTTCGGCGACGCACGGTTGATCTCGTCAGCAAGCACGATGTTGGCAAAGATCGGGCCGGGTTCGAAGCGGAAGCTCTCGGTCGAGCGTTGGTAGATGCTCACACCCACGAGGTCGGTCGGCAGCAGGTCCGGGGTGAACTGGACACGCTTCCATGTGCAGTCGACCGACGCCGACAGCGCTTTCGCCAAGCTGGTCTTGCCGACGCCAGGAACGTCTTCGATCAGAAGGTGGCCCTCGGCCAGCATGCACATGATCGCGAGCTCGACGGTTTCGGTCTTGCCGTGGATGACCTGCTCGATGTTCGCAGTGATGGCGTCGAACAGGCCTGCGAAGCCGCGCGGCGCGATGTCGGCGGTCGGTCCGCCGGGTGTTGCCTCGAAGGATCGGTTGGATGTTCCGTCTGTGTCAACGTCGATCGTCACGAGTCCGAAGGGTAGATGCAAACACGCTGCTCCGGTAGTCGGCGGTACCTTCGTTGTCGATGAGTTCCCCTGCCAGGATGACCAACGCGGCCCCGGAGCCCACTTCGGTCAGCCACGTGTTGGCGGTCGCCATCGAACCGTCCCGTCTCGCTGCCGGCCTCGTGGACTCCACCGGCACAGTGATGCTTCGTGACCGCATCACGACACCGAGTCGTGACGTGTGGCGAGCGCTCGATCAACTCATCCGGCGCGTGATCGCAGCGGCACCAGACGGGTTGCCGTCACCGAGGGCAGTGGGCGTGAGCTGTACGGGTCCGATCGACGTGCATGCAGGCACGGTGTCGCCGCCGCTCGTACCCGCATGGTCGCACTTCCCGCTGCGCGAGCATCTCGAACGGTTGACCGGCCGCTCGGTCGAACTCGACTCAGCAGGCGGAGCCCTCACCGAAGCCGCCCGCTGGCTGGGCGAAGCGGTCGGAGTCGCGAGTTTCCTCACGGTGCAGATCGACTCGACGGTCGAGTCGGGCTGCGTCATCGACGGCGTGCGCCTGTCGGGATCATTGGGCAACGCTGGTGCGCTCGCCCACATCAATGTCGAACCCGACGGCAAGGAGTGCCGGTGCGGAGGGCGCGGCTGCCTCGAGGCCTACGTGTCGTCGACAGCGCTGGAGGCCGAGCTCAATCGGCCCCTCGGCCGCGCCACGTCGCCGATCATCGACCGGACGGGCATCATGCTCGGGCGGGCAATCGCTTCGTCGTGCGCGATCCTCGACGTGACGACGGTGTTCCTGTCGGGCAATGTCATCGACGTGCTCGGCGACCCGATGCTCGAAGCGATGCATCGAGAACTCGCCACGAGGTCGCGGCTGCGCAACCTGACGGATCTTCGGATCATCGAGCCGCATGAGCGCATCACCCCGCTCGTGGCTGCAGCGTCGCTCGCGCTGCGCTGACTTCTGGCTGAGTTCTGGCTGACTTCTGGCCAGTCCGGCTACCCACCGGTAACCGGGAGCCGTTAGGGTCGTGATCATGGACCCGACGTACACCGCAGAGGCCGAGGCCTACCGAGAGAAGGTGCAGGCTTTTCTCGCAGAGAAGCTTCCTTCGAACTGGGCTGGCATCGGCCAGCTCGAAGGCGATGAACTCACGACGTTCGTCACCGAATGGCGCAACACGCTCTACGAGGCGAACTACCTCGCACCCGGTTGGCCGGTCGAGTTCGGCGGTGCCGGGCTTTCGGCGACCGAGCAGGTCATCTTGGCCGAAGAGTTCGCCAAGGCCGGCGTGCCCACTGGCGGCCCGAACGACGCCTTCAGCATCCAGATGCTCGGCAACACCATCCTGGTGTGGGGCACCGACGAGCAGAAGGCGCACTACCTGCCCCGTCTCCTCAAGGGCGACGACACGTGGTGCCAGGGCTACTCCGAGCCCGACGCTGGTTCCGACCTCGGCAATGTCGGCCTGAAGGCAGTGCTCGACGGCGACGAGTGGATTCTCAATGGTCAGAAGATCTGGACCTCAGCCGGTCACCTCGCTGACCACATCTTCACCTTGGCCCGCACCGATCCTGATTCGCCCAAGCACAAGGGCATCTCGTTCCTGCTCGTCCCGATGGATCAGCCGGGTATCGAAGTCCGTCCGATCAAGATGATCTCCGGCGACAGCGAGTTCAACGAGGTGTTCTACACCGACGCTCGGGTGCCGAAGGAGAACGTCATCGGTGGTGTCAACAATGGTTGGGCCGTGGCGATGTCGCTGCTCGGCTACGAGCGTGGCGAGGCCGCTGCGACCGGACCAATTCGCTTCAAGGGCGAGTTCGATCGGCTGCTCGCGATGGCCCAGGAGCGCGGCGTCGCCGACGATCCGGTGATCCGCCAGAAGCTCGCTTGGTGCTATTCGAAGTGCCAGATCATGGGCTTTCTCGGTCAGCGTGTGCTCACCCAGTTCCTCGCCGGCCACCACCCCGGCCCAGACGCTGCGATCGGCAAGCTCCAATGGAGTGAGTATCACCGCGTCGTCACCGAGTTGGCCATGGACATCATGGGTGCCGACGCACTGCACTGGGAAGGCCGCAAGCCGCCGTCCTCGTTCGGTTCCGACGACTCGGGCGCCGCCAACTCGTCGGCGTCTTGGATCGGCACGTTCCTCAACGCACGCGCCGGAACCATCTACGCCGGTTCGTCCCAGATCCAGCGCAACATCATCGGTGAGATGATCCTGGGTCTGCCCAAGGAGCCTCGCCCACCGGCACCAGCGGCAAAGTGACCCGTCGATGATCAGGGCACGGTGATCCAGTCGTTGGGCGGAGTCGCCCGGCGCCCGGACCTCTGGGTGACGGCGCTCCGCCAGGCGCGCCGCACTGCCCCGCAGGGGTGGTGGAAACATCGGCCGTTCCTGCCCGTACCGTCGGGTGAGTATCTCGAGTTCCGTCTGATCACGCAGTACGGCGATGCGGCGCATCGACCGCAGTCCGGCGATGTCGTCAGATACCTGGAATGGTGCCGCCAGTGGGATCGGCAAGACTGACGCACCATGCACAGCGCGCTCGTTCTCAACGCCAGCTATGAGCCGCTGTCTGTCGTGTCTGCCCGGCGGGCGACATGCCTGGTGTTGGCCGAGAAGGCCGAGATGCTCGAAGACGACGGCATCGTCTTGCACTCCGAGACCCTTGACCTCGCACAGCCTTCCGTGATCCGTCTGCGCTACATGGTCAAGGTGCCCTATGTCCGTCGCAGCGCCATGTCGCGCCGAGCGATCTTCGTTCGTGACGAGCACTGCTGCCAGTACTGCGGTGACCACGCCGACACCATCGACCACGTCTTCCCGCGTTCGCGCGGTGGCGAGCACACATGGGAGAACGTGGCGGCTGCGTGCAAGCCGTGCAACCTGACCAAGCGGGACCGGACACCGGAGGAGGCGGGGATGCAATTGGCTCGACCTTGCCACGCGCCGCGCTCGACCGGCTGGGTGGTCGTCGGCGTCAACTCGGTGCCCGACACCTGGCGTCCGTACCTGCCGCTCGCCTCCTGAGCTCACGGTGCAGCTCGTCGAGTTCACGGAGTCGCCGCGGGCGTTTCACGCCCGGGAGGTTCCTGCTGTGTCGGAGCCACGAATCTGGTGGAACCGTCTGACCGAACCAGCCCTCGTGCTCGGCTCGACGCAGCGCGACAAGTCGATCGTCGACGCTGTTGCGTGTGCTGCTGCCGGCACCGACGTCGTTCGTCGGCGGAGCGGCGGGGGAGCAGTGCTGCTGATCCCGGGCGAGGCTGTGTGGTTCGACGTGGTCCTGCCGACCGGGCCCGGAACCGTGATGGCCGAGTTGGGTGACGACGTCCACGCCCCGATGCGCTGGCTCGGTGAACGCATCGCCGGAGTGCTGGCACCTCATGTCGATGGTGAAGTGACGGTGCAGGCTTCTGGCATGGTGTCCACTCCGTGGTCGTCGCTGATCTGCTTCGACGGTTTCGGCCCTGGCGAGGTCCTGCTCGATGGTCGCAAACTCGTCGGGATCAGCCAACGTCGCACCCGCGCCGCCGCCCGCCTGCAGTGCTGCTGGTATCGGTCGTATGACTCGGCCGAGCTGGTCGAGCTCCTCGCCGCCACTGTTCGTCCGGTGGTCGACGACCTGTCGCCCGTCGCCACTTTCGACGCTCCCGACGAGGTGGTTGCGTCTGTGCTGTCGGAGATCGCTGGGGGAGTATCAGGCGATGCCGGGCAGCGTTGATCCCAGAGGCGGACGGTGCCGTCGGCGCCCGTGATCACCATCATCGAACCATCTCGGGCGAAGCCGAGATTGGTGACCACCTCCCCGCCCCGGAGCTGCTCGGTCTCGCCGGACTCCGTGTCGATCAGGACGACGCCTCTGGAGGTCCCGACGGCGAGCCGCTCGGTCACTGGGTCGAGGGTGATGAACCGCACGTTGTCGGCGCCGGTGTCGAACTCGCTGACGAGCTCGCCGGCCGCGTCATAGGTCGTCAGCGTGCCGTCGAGAGCGGGAACGTGGAGGCCGCCATCGAGCGACGGGTGCACGGTTGAAACGTCCATCGCCGGCAGCTCGAACACAACGCGAGGATTCTCGGGTGCGAGGTCGATCAGGCTCACCGTGGCCTCGCCGCCTCGATTGCTCACCAGCCCCAGCCGGTCCCCGACGCGGGTACCGGTGTTGATCGGCGTGCCGATGTCGAGACGGTCCACGAGTTCGCCGCTGTGGCGCAGCACCATCTCGCCGTCCGCGAAGATCGTCCACGAGCCGCGCACGGCGCAACGGTTCCCCGGAACGGCGGCGTCATGTGCGGGGGCCGCAATTGAGTTCGAAGGGAATCTGGAAACGGGGGGTTCGTTGGGAGCGTTTGGGGAGTTAATGGGGAAGGGTGGTTGACGATGGGGGCAAATGGGGGCACAATGGGGCGTGCTGGGGTGATCTCCCTCGAACCACAGCGTGTTCAGGCCCATCCCGGGGGAGTACAGCAGGAACGAGACGCAACCGGTGTTTGTCGGGGTGCACGAGCGACAGCTCGACGATCGAGGACGTGTGGCACTGCCACCGACCTTTCGGCAGCCCCTCGGCGACCTCTGCTACCTGTTCTCGGGTGAAGACGGCTGCGTCAGTATTCGCAGCGTCGATGCCTTCAAGGACGAAGCCACCGATCTCATCGCTCGCGTCAAGCGCGGCGACGCAAGCCGCGACCGCCAGCGCGCCTTCGCAGCGTCGGCCAACGAAGCCTCGATCGACAAGCAGGGCCGAGTCACGATCTCACCGGAGCTGCGGTCATATGCGGGCATCGACCCGCAGTCGGCGATTGTTCTGCTCGGTGATCTCGACCACATCGAGATCTGGGAACCGGACGCATACGCGACGCGTCGCGCCAACGGGAGCACCGAACTCACAGGGGATGCACCATGAGCGCCGCAGTGGCAACCAATGACTTCACACACCGGCCCGTCATGCTCGCCGAGATCACGCAGCTGTTCGCCGACGTCCCGGCGGGGACGATTGTCGATGCCACGCTCGGCGGCGGCGGACATGCTCAGGCACTTCTCGAAGCCCACCCGCACCTCGACGTCCTCGGAATCGACCAGGATGCCGACGCACTCGCTGCAGCGATCGACCGCCTGAAAGAACAGCGTCGACGCCTGCGCACCAGCCACCGCCGCTTCAACGAGTTCCACGAAGCGCTCGGCGAGCATGGCATCACCGGGATTAGCGGCGCTCTGTTCGACCTCGGCGTCTCGTCGCCGCAGCTCGACCATGGCGACCGAGGCTTCTCGTACCGCAACGACGGCCCGCTGGACATGCGGATGAACAGCGACCAACCCTGGTCGGCCTCCGACGTCGTCAACGGCTACGACGAGTACGAACTCGCACGGATCATCCGGAAGTACGGCGACGAGAAGTTCGCCAAGCGCATCGCAACGTCCATCGTCGCGTCGCGACCCATCGCCACCACTTCCGAGCTTGCCGAAGCAGTCACGAACGCCATTCCCGCGCCAGCGCGTCGAAGTGGCGGCCACCCGGCAAAGCGCACGTTCCAGGCCATTCGCATCGAAGTCAACGGTGAGCTCGACGTGCTGCCCGAGGCAATCGACCAGGCCGTCGAAGCCACGGTGCCGGGGGGACGTATTGCAGTGCTCTCGTACCACTCGGGCGAAGACCGCATCGTGAAAGAACGTTTCGCACTCGCAGCGGGCGCGTGTGACTGCCCACACGACCTGCCGTGCGTGTGTGGAGCGATCCAGACGGTGCGGATCGTGCGGGGCGTGCCGAAGAGGGCGAGCGAAACGGAGCGAGCGACGAATCGTCGTGCAGCGTCGGCCCGACTACGTGTCGTCGAGCGAATCTCTGCTGTCCGCAAGTCCGACGGCCATCCCGTGGGAGCCGACTGATGGCCCTCCCGATGCGTTCCAGCGCCGCTCCGAAGGAGAAGAACGAGAAGCAACAGCAGGCACAGAAGCCAGCACTGGCGTTGACGGCGGCGCCGCAACGACGCTGGCCGGTCGCGCTCGGCGCCATCGCGTCGCTCGTCGTACTCGCTGGACTCCTCGGCGCAGCCGTGTTCCACACTCAGCTCGCCGAACGACAGATCCGCATCGACGGCATCGAACGGTCCGTGAACGACGAGCGAGAACGCTTCGACGAGCTCCGGCATCGCCGCGCCGAGCTGCGCTCGCCGGTACGACTGGCTGCGGCGGCCGAAACTCTTGGCATGGTTCCCGGTGACACGGGCGACTTCGTCGAGCTCGAACCGTGGCAGACAGCCCGCCAACTCGCAGCGGCCGGTGTCGTGGACGACACGACTCGCAACTTGGTCATCGACACCGACCCGCTCGAACAGTTCAGCGACGTCAAGCGCGTCTCCGCTGGCCAGCCCTAGGAGCAACTCGACATGGCGACACGCACACACGGCTCGGCGAAACGAACCAACTCCAACTCCAGCTCCAGCTCCAGCAGGACGACATCATCGACACCGGTCAGAGGCACGGTCACGTCAAAGCGTTCCGCACCGGCGCGCACGCCGACGTCGTCGAACAGAGGCCGGCACTCGCCCGTCGGTCCGCAGCAACGGCGAGTCAAGCCCAAGCAGCCGACCGCTGCACCACAGGTCGACCACCAGTTCCGATCGAAGAAGAACGTCAAGGCGGTCAAGCCCGACCTGCGTTCAGCCGAACGCGGCGTCGGTACGCCGCAGCGTCGCCTCCGGCTCGCCCTGCTCGTGATCGCGCTGATCTTCGTCGGCATCATCGGCCGGGTCGGCTACCTCCAGACCAAGGAGGCGGGATCGCTGCGCTCCGCCGGTGCGAGTCAATGGACTCGCTCGTACGACCTGCCTGCCCAGCGCGGCACCATGTTCGATCGGCACGGCAACGAACTGTCCATGTCGGTCCCGGCTGCGTCGATCTCGATCAACCCGAAGCTGATCGTCGACGGTGGCGCGGTACTGAACGACCTCGACACCCTCCTCGACCTCTCGGACGACAAGATGGCGTCGCTCGCGTCCGAACTCGCTCGGGAAGACAAGCGGGGCTTCGTCTACGTTGCCCGGCAAGTCGACGCCAACATCGGCGACTTCATCCGCGAACTCGGCCATGCCGGCATCAACATCGACGACGAATCGCGCCGCGAGATGCCGGGTGGCGACACGGGTCGCAGCGTGCTCGGCCGGACCAACATCGACGGCGAAGGAATCGCCGGCCTCGAAAAGCAGTACGACGACATCCTGACCGGCACCGGCGGCTCCATGACGCGTGAGGTCGACCCGAAGCAACGGACGATTGCCGGGTCGGAATCGATCACGCAGGCACCCGTGGACGGCGACGACCTGGTTCTCACCCTCGACCGCTCGATCCAGTTCTCGACCGAAGAGGTGCTGCTCGAACAATTGCAGCGCATTGGAGCCAAGGGCGGATCGGTCATTGCCCAGGAGACTTCGTCGGGCGAGATCCTCGGCATGGCCTCGGTGCGGATCAACGAAAAGACGGGCGAGTACGAAGTCACCACTGGCAACTATGCAGCCGTCGAGGCATACGAACCGGGCTCGGTTGCCAAGGTGATCACGGTGGCAGGAGCGCTCGACGCAGGTGCGGTCACTCCCGAAACAGGCTTCAACGTCCCGTGGCGCAAGCAGTACTACGACGACCTGCTCAAGGACAGCCACCAGCACGACGATGTGTGGCTGACGGTGTCCGACATCCTCACCGAGTCGTCCAACATCGGCACGATCATGGTGCAGCTGGCACTCGGCCGAGCCGAGCACTACGACTACATGACTGACTTCGGGCTCGGGGAGACGACCGCCCTCGACTTCCCCGGAGAGTCCGAAGGAATCCTCAAAGACTTCAATGAACTCTGGGGTTCAGAGCGCGTCACCGTGTCATACGGGCAGGGCGTGTCGAGCACCTCGGTCCAACTCGTCTCGGCAGTCAATGCGATTGCCAACGGCGGGACCTACGTTGCTCCGAAATTGCTGAGCGCAACCGTGGGCCCCGATGGCGTGCAGACGCCGGCGGCCGATTCGCCGAGCCGTCGGGTCGTGTCCGAACTGGCAGCCGAGCAGACCGCTGTGATGATGGAGCGCGTTGTCTGCGACGACGGCGGCACGGCAAGCCAAGCACGCGTCGAGGGCATTGCTGTCGCTGGCAAGACCGGCACTGCGTTCAAGGCCTCCGACAACGGCACCTATTACAACGACCAGGGTCAACGGATCTACTACTCCAGCTTCGTCGGCTTCTTCCCGGCGGACGATCCGCAGGTCACCGTATTGGTTTCGATCGACGAGCCGCCGGCCGAGACGAACGACCGCTTCGGCGGCACGGCAGCGGCGCCGGTCTTTGCTGCGCTCGTGCCCACGCTGGTTCACGAACTCGGAATCCAGCCTGCACCTGGCAGTACGGGGTGCGCTGGGTGAAGGTCCGTCAGATCGTCGCCTTCATCGAGTCCACTGGTACGAAGGTGGATCTCATTGGCGATCCCGACAGCTTTGTCGACAACGAAATCGAAGCAAGCACGCTCGACTCCCGTCAGGTGCGATCAGGCACATTGTTCGCCTGTGTACGCGGTGAGCACGTCGACGGACACGACTACGCAGTCGGAGCTGTCGAGGCGGGGGCATCGGCGCTCCTCGTCGAGCGCCCCCTGACGCAACCAGAACTGGCGTCGACGCCCCAGTTGGTCGTCGCCGACACGCGCCTGGTCATCGGTCCCGTCAGTGCGTTCGTCGCCGGTGATCCCTCGGGCCTGTTGACCACGGTCGGCATCACCGGCACCAACGGCAAGACGACAGTCACCGCAATGCTGACGGCCATCTTCGAGGCCAACACATGGTCGACCGGTGTCATCGGCACACTCCACGGACCACGCACCACACCGGAAGCTCCCGAACTGCAGGACCGGCTGGCCAGGTTCGTCGAGGGCGGCGACACCGCAGCGGTGCTCGAAGTGTCTTCGCACGCCCTTGCTCTGCATCGGGTCGACGGCACGAGGTTCGATGCGGTCGTCTTCACCAATCTCGGTCACGACCACCTGGATCTGCACGGCACGCCCGAGGAGTACTTCCGTGCGAAGGCATCACTGTTCACGCCGACATTCGCGCCGCTCGCAGTCATCAACGCCGACGACACTCATGGCCGACTGCTCCTCGACGTGGTCGGAGCGGACGAGGCGATGACGACGGTGCCCTACAGCACCGCCGACCTCGATGATGTCGAGGTGACCGCCACGACCATTGCCTATCGATGGCGCAACTGTCACGTGGAGGTCGCCGTCGGTGGCTTGTTCAACGTGTCGAACTCGCTCGCCGCTCTGGAGACAGCCGTGGCTCTCGGAGTCGCACCGGCGGTTGCAGGGGGAGCGCTCGCCGTCTTGCCGACGATCCCAGGTCGCTTCGAGAGCGTGACGCTGGACGACGGAACTGCGCCGCCCTGCACCGTGGTCGTCGACTACGCCCACACCCCCGACGGGCTCACCGAGGTACTCGCTTCAGCCAGATCAGTGGTGGCCGACGATGCAGCCGTCATCGTCGTCTTCGGTTGTGGAGGTGACCGAGACCACGCGAAGCGTCCGGCGATGGGTGCCGCCGCTGTTGCCGGGGCAGATCGGGTGATCATCACCTCGGACAACCCGCGTCGCGAAGATCCGGCAGCGATCATCGATGACATCGAGCAGGGGGTGGGGCCGCACTACGGTGACCGTGTCACAGCACAACCCGATCGACGCCTTGCGATCGGCGATGCCCTCCACATCGCCCGCCCGGGCGACATCGTCGTGATCGCCGGCAAAGGTCACGAAACGACCCAGGACCTCGGCACGGACATCGTGGCATTCGACGACCGGGCTGTCGCCCGCTCGTTCCTGGAACTCACTGCAACCCCTCAGATCACTGCAAGCCCCCAGCACCAAGAAAGCGCGGATCTCTCGTGATCGCTCTCATGATCGCCACGGCGGTGTCGACGCTCGTCTCACTCTTCGGCACTCGCTACCTCATCATCTTCTTCCAGAAGCACGGCCAGGGCCAACCCATCCTCGGCAAGGAGGACAACGGCCCCGTGCACCACATGCCCAAACAGGGCACTCCGACGATGGGTGGCATAGCGATCGTCGTGGCTGCCTTCATCGGCTGGTTGGCTGCTCACCTGCGCGAGCTGCCCTTCTCGACCCAGACAATGATTGTGTGGGTCGGCGTGCTCTCCCTC
>ENA-ORXT01003010-ORXT01003010.1-marine-metagenome-genome-assembly--contig:-NODE-3010-length-19231-cov-4.504699_pt1 | contig 19231 bp, 11 predicted proteins | sample MGYA00237868_ERZ511482 | MGnify/ENA metagenome assembly ERZ511482
GCTTCTGTTTATCATGATATGGGAGAATTAAACACATCATTAGATTATAGTTTTATCGCATTAAAATTAAAAAGGCAGAAAATAAAAAACTCTAGTGGTAGTCTCGAAGATTTATATACTCACATTAGCAAACTATACAGCAAACTAGGCAATCGTAATTTATCAAATATGTATTTAGACTCTTCATTACATATATTGAAAAATTCTACGCGCTATGATAGACTCGCCATTGTACACAATGCAAAATATTTAAGTGCTACCGATACTAATGAGGGCATAAAACATCTAAGACTTGCCATTAAATATTGCGATAAAGATAGCTGGTGTATTAAAAATAACAATGCAGTTTTTTTACATAATTTAAGTATTGCATATGCAAAGACTGGAGATTGGCAAACAGCACTAAACTATTCCTTAGAATCTAAGATCAATAAGGAAAATAATAATCTAGACTCAAAACTGCCAAGTACTTATAACGTATTAGCCATAATATATGATCAATTAGATAGCTTAGATAAGGCTATATTATTTCAAGAACTCGCTTTTAAAATAGCAAAAAAAACTAGAGGAGATAATAACTACTATACTGCACAGCAAAAGTCAAGACTGGCCAATTACTTAGTCAAAAAAAAAGAATTTCGAATAGCAGAAAGATACCTGTTTGAAGCTAATGCTTTATTTAAAAAGAAATTAGGGCCTGGCAGTATCCAAACTTTACAAAATCAATTATATATTTCTCTTCTATATCATGAACAAGGACTATATGAAAAAAGTCTAGAATATGTTTTAAAGGCTTATCGCAGTGTAGAGAAAAAAAATGAAAAGGATAATGGTTACAGAAATTCATATATCACAAATGTGATTACCTTATATCATAAGCTCAATAAACCAGATTCAAGTAAATTCTACTTGAAAAAAGCTTTGCTCCAAACTGGATATGAACAGTTTGACAGTGAGGATTTTACGATAGATAGTATACCAAGCTATAATTACTGGACCACTCAAGACAGGTTATTTTTATATCTAAAATTAGAAGACGAAATATATGGCGAAAATCAAAGATTTATAATTTCAAAAATTAAAGCTTTGATTGATGTCACAGATAAACTTAGATCACAATTCTTCTATGAAGCGTCTGAAAGAGATATTCAAAATTCGATCAGAAATTTTTTCAACTGGTCAATTAATAAGCTGTCTCACGAATTTGTAAAAACCAATGACCGTAAATATTTAGAACTAATCTTTGAATGCATTGAGAAAAGTAAGTCGCTTTTAGTGGATAGGCAATACGCCCGAAAAAATGCAATAAACTCTAAAAATGTTCCAGAACAAATTGTTTTAAGAGAAAAGAATTTGTTGTACCAATATGAAACTGCTTACGATAAGTATATAAAAACAAGTGGGGAATCAACTGATAGTATCAAAAAAGTAATGTCCACCTTGATGTATGACATTCAAAAAGAGAAAGAACTTTTTATTGACACATTAAAATCATTTTATCCTGAGTATTATTTTAATCGCTACCAACAGGACATTATCGATTTAAACCAAGTTCAAAGTCTTGCATTAAATCAAAACAGAACTTTTGCCATCTTCCATTGGGGCGATTCTATATTGCACAAGCTGATTATTAATCATGACACAGTTTTATATAGTAATAATCCGCTTGTTGATATTGAGAATGAATTAATACCAATGACCAAAATTTTATCTGGTCAAAAATACTCTAGCATTGAGCAACACTACGAAACTGAAAAATCAGACTTTATTAAACACAGTTATAATTTATTCGATTTATTGTTAAATGAAGATCAAGTCGAGATAAAGTACAATTTAACCATCGTACCTGATGGAAAATTAAATCAGTTGCCATTTGATATCCTACTTTTGAAACAAGTGGATTTATATAATTCCTATAAACAATTACCATATTTGCTCAAAGATCATGTGATTCACTATGTCGGTTCTATTAGTAATTACAAACATATTTTAAATAATAAACAAAGCCGTACCACAACAAATTACATAGGATTTGCACCAAGTTATGGAGATACTTTAGTGTCTGACATTAGTACGTCAAGAGGCGAATATAATATTCAACCATTATTATATAATACAAAAGAAGTTGACTCTGCAAGCAAACTATTAAATGGACAGAAGTTTCTTTTTAATCAGGCAACTGAACAAGCATTCAAAACAGAGGCTTCAAATTCTGAAATTTTACATCTAGCTATGCACACAAGAATTAATGATAGATTTCCATTAGAATCACATTTAATATTTGATAGAGATAGCAGTTCAGCAGAAGATGGAAATCTATATGTAGATGAATTAGCAAAAATGAATTTAAATAACAAGCTAGTCGTGCTTAGTGCTTGTGAGACTAATGTTGGTGAACACATTGCAGGAGAAGGAATTCTTGGGATCGCTAGAGCATTTCAAATCGCACTATGCCCAAATATTATTTTAACGAATTGGCTGGTAGATGATAAAAGTTCATCATTAATAATGGACGACTTTTTTGGCGGACTCAAAAACAAAAATTCTACAGCTGTAGCATTACGAAATGCAAAACTAGCGTTCTTAAATAATAGTTCAACTATACATGCGCATCCAAAATACTGGGCTGCATTCTCTTTTTATGGTAATCCTGATACTTCCATTAAGCAAAATAGACTGAGCAACAAGTTATTTTATCTATTCATTGGCATTGGTCTGCTCCTGTTATTCTTCTTCGGCTATAGAGGAATTTTTAGATCGTAATTTTTGGCATGCCGCACTCAGAGTCAAATCTGCTGTACATTCAAAAAAAAATCAAAACTTGGTTCACGTTTTAATTTGTGTCCCGTCTTATCTGGTCAAATCATCGGATTAATCGATGAACATTTTTAAACATTAAAATAAAATTGACCATGTTACAATCAAACCAATTACAACTAGTAAATAATTTATTATTCTTATTTATCATCGCAGCTTTAATCTCTTCTTGTTGTGCAGAAGATGAACCTAGTCTCAAAAGTTTACAAATTTGTGAAGTCAATAAAGATGACTTAGATAAATTTCAATGTGATAGTGATAATGCCTCATTAACCAACGATGCTCCATTTATAACTGCAAGCGTCAAAGCTTACCATACTAATCCTACGGACCGACTTGTATTTAAATTATATGATGAAGGAAATGGAGGTACTCTTGTCAGTGAATTAAGTTCTACTATTTCTCAATTAGAGTCAGATGCAAAGGAAGACCAGTGTGAAATCAGTGCTGCTGTTAGTCTTCCAAGAAATCCTGATGTACTTTGGCCTGATGCTGATTTAAGTGTCGAGGTGAGCTTAGAGAATGGAGGTATTCCAATCACAATTAGCAAACGATTTAGTATAAGATAACATGGTTGAAATGGCCAATAAATTGGTCAATGGAATGAGCGGGGTTGATCCTGTTCATTCCTTCAACAGACTTGTTTCTTCTAAAATAAATAAAGATAAACATCTCAAAGCATGAGTTTTGAGATGTTTTTTTAATTCATGACAGATTGTATTCTAGTTTTATTTGGCTCCGCAATCTTACACCGCAATGTCACTCTTATTCTATAGTCACAGCGTGAAATGAATTCCATGCTTATATAGATGCGTGTCCAAATTAAAATTTCTTATATTCTTAAAATATAGTCTTTAGAAAGCCTTGCTCTTATGAGGGAGGCTTTTTTATTTTAAAGATTTTAGATCTAAATGTACTTGTTAGAATTAAAATGATTGCAGTTAGTAAACCTTGTTTATGATTGGTGTTCAAAAGAAGTAAATAATGCCGAAGATGTAAATACTGTCGAGTAGCCATTCGAGCAGGAAAAAACGGCACCAACCACAAATGTAAAACTAGCTCTGTTGGTTATCAATCCTAAAATATCGACAAATGGCAATAAGACTTTTACTGAATCATTTAGATGGAGAGAGCCCATTGATTTGACAAATGAAACACATACATCACTTGAAATAGCCAGCGATGGAGCTGTTGATTTTGAGATCGCAGAAACACATTATGTTTTCTCACTATTTACAAATAAAACGGATGGCTCTAGTCTTTTAGCGGATGAGCTCTATAATCAAATTTCAACTCTTTCAAGCTCGGAAATAGAAAGGATGAAGTATTCTTTTGATTATTTACAGATGGTGGAAGCCTATGATTTTTGCAATAAAATTGATAATGGAATAATAGATGAAGTCTGGGTATACGCCATGCCATTTCTAGGAATGTATGAATCCGTTATGACCGGTAATGAGGCATTCTGGATTAACGGACCCACATTCTCGTCTACTTGTACCGAAAAATTATCTATCATGGGATTAAACTATGAGAGAGGAGTCGCCGAAGCCTTACATAGCTTCGGTCATCGCACGGAGAATGTAATATTAAAGATGCATGGTTCTCAATCAATAGTGAGCTGCAACAGCAGTAATGCAAATGAATTTATGAGCTATGATGAAAAGTGTGCTGGCCTCGCTGCTGTTGGTAATATATACTTTCCTCCCAATGGAATTACAGATTATAACTATGGGAATATGTCTTATGTTTTGTCTAATGCTTATTAGTTGCTTGAAACATCCTTTCGTTGATGATGATGATACCAAAGAAATTAATTGTAGTGATTGGAGTTGTAATCAAAGAGGATATATGGAATGGTGGTATGATAAATTACCTCACTTCGAATGCTTAAATCCTGAAAATAATAAACTGAACAACTGGTGGCACTATGAAGTGGATTACGATGATGCGATAGCTCATGAGGCTGAATTAGCAGCGCAAGGCTGTGAACTTCGTACTCAGAGATGAAAAAATATTGATTCCGATAATTTTATGCGGTCAATACCGTTCATCCTTAACAAAGGGCAGCTTCTCCATCCGCGTCACTTCCATACTAGGAAATCCAAAATCATCAACAATCACACCTTCGATGGCATAGCAGCCACGACCCTTGAATGGGTAGGCAGCTAATGCTGGCGGAAAATGTGTGGTGTCAAAAAAATTCCCTTCTGTATCAAGCCACGTCCCAAAACTCATATGTTTCCGATTGACGGTGGTGACATGTTTCTGTGCGACATAATAACCTAACATATTGACGCGTCTACCAATACTTGCAATCAAATCACTTGATACAACTTGGCCTTTAAAATCTGATGATAACAAATCAAAAGGGGAGCACAAGGGAAACCCTAGTAATTCAATCTCATCAAAAGCCTGTTCGTATTTTCCTTCTTTCAAACTTGGTAAACTAAAATCCTCGGATTCGATTTCAAACAAAGCTGTTTCTCCATGGTGACGTATAATCGGATTGTGGACAGCATTTTTTTCCCACATCAATTCATATTTATTCAATCCAGTAAATCGAAATGCTCCGATACGGATTAAAATTTCTAATTGATCCTTTCTGATGTCGATGCGACTGACAAAATCTTGCATACTTCGATAATCGCCATGCATCAATCGTTCGTTTACAATCTGCTGTGCCAACTTACGCTGTAGGTCAGCAATGTGTATCAGTCCAATATAGACGTCATCGCCATAAATATTTGTCAAATGAGTGCTGTGGTTTATACAAGGCGCCTCGATATTTGCACCACACATTCTAGCCTCATGGACATAGACTTCGGTGCGATAAAACCCACCAAAATTATTAATCACGGCGACCATAAATTCTCGAGGAAAATAGGTTTTAAGATAGAGGCTTTGGAAGGACTCGACAGCAAAGCTTGCAGAGTGCGCCTTGCAAAACGAGTAGCCACTAAAACTAGCAATCTGCCGCCACACTTCCTCACTTAGTGATTCAGGATATCCACGCGCCTTACAATTTGTAAAGTATTTTTCACGAAGGCGATTAAAGGTATCAGAGGTTTTTTTCTTGCCAGTCATAATTCGTCGTAAGACATCAGATTCATCTAGATCTAATCCAGAAAAATGATGGACAATCTTCATGACATCCTCTTGATAGACCATGACGCCAAAGGTCTCGCCCAAGTGTTCTTCGAAGACGGGATGGATGTGATTAAAGCTGTCAGGATCATGTGATCGCTTGATATACTCACGCATCATACCTGATTTAGCGACACCAGGACGGATGATTGAGCTTGCAGCGACAAGGTGTATGTAATTGTCACATTTTAATTTGCTGAGTAGGCCACGCATCGCTGGTGATTCAATATAAAAGCAACCAATGCACTGACCAGATTTTAGTTGGGCCTTGACTTTTTTATCTTCTTTGAGTTTTGGTACATCATGGATGTCGACTGCCATGCCTTTGTTTCGAGCGATGAGTTTTACTGCATCTTTGATATGGCCAAGACCACGCTGACTCAACACGTCATACTTGTGAAAATGGAGATCTTCTGCACCGTACATGTCGAAGTGAGTGATCGGAAAACCCTTTGGCATCATCTGAAGTGAAGTGTGATAATTGAGCGGTTCTTCACTAATCAAGATGCCACCTGCATGAATGGACAGGTAGTTAGGAAATCCTTCAATCATGCCACCGTACTTAAAAATATGCTTGGCAAAGGGATGATGTTTTTCGTCATTGTATGGTTCGTTGACGATGGTGTCAATGTCAGCCTTGGGCAATCCGACGACCTTACCTAATTCTCGAATGATCGACTTTCCCTTGAAGGTATTATACGTGGCGAGTAAAGCTGTGTGCTCCGTCCCATAGCGCTTGAATATATAATCGGTGACATCATCGCGCTCGTCCCACGAAAAGTCAATGTCAAAATCTGGGGGAGAACTTCGGTGAGGATTGATGAATCGCTCAAAGTATAAATCGAGTTCGAGTGGATCGACGTCTGTGATGTATAGATTAAATGCGACGATTGAGTTGGCACCACTACCGCGACCGACGTGGTGATAGCCAGCCGATTGCGCGTATCGGACGATGTCCCAAGTGATGAGAAAGTATGGAGCGAAGCCAAGTTGTTGTATGACCTTGAGTTCATTTAGTGTACGGGTCATTGCTTTGCGATTGTGCTTGCCGTAGCGGCGGAGACAGCCGTTGATAGAGAGTTTGCGCAGTAGTTCGATGTCTCCTGCTTTACTGCCTGTAAATGTTTTCCGATTGTTATCCGATGTGTCGTTCATCTCGATAGAGCAGTTGTCTAATAATCGCTTTGTATTGTCAATGATCTGCGGATATTGTTCAAAGATCTTTTCCAGTTGCTCGGGTGTATAAATGAGTTCGGTGGCGCGGGCGTGGTGCTTGCGCTCAAGTTTGCCGATGATAATATTCAGGTCGATACATCGGAGAAGTTTATGAATTTTAAATCCATCATTATTTAGAAAGGTGATGGGACTAAAGATGACGAGTTTGTTTTGATGATCTTTTAGATAAGACGAATACAAACGGTTAACCTCGTCAGGAGCGACACCAATATATTCATTGTCACTCAGTTGTTGGATGCCTTTATGTGCGGGGAGCTTGCGATAGATCACATAGGCATTTTCAAATGCGGGTGCTCTGTCTGGGAGCGGTTCATTATTGAGAGAACATTGGGTAAGGAGTTGATTGAGTTCGCGCCAGCCTTCTTTATTTTTGGCGATACCTAGGTAGAGGAATGTTGAATTTTGAATGTTTAATGTTGAATTGTTTGTGTATGCTTTTGGTTGTTCTGTTTCGTCATTGTCTTGTCTTTGAGCTGTCTGGCGAAATTCGATGCCGAGGACTGGTTTGATTTGATGTTTTTTGCAGGCTTTGATGAATTGGTATGCTGAAGATGTGTTGTTGATGTCTGTAAGTGCGAGAGTTTTGATGCCGCGTTGGGCAGCTTCTTGGGCGAGCTGTTCGGGAGAGAGGGTGCCGTATTTTAGGCTATAATATGAATGGTTATTCAAATACATCTCTTATTAATGTTGAATGTTGAATTTTTAATGTTGAATTCAGTTCTACGAATTATGCCGAGATGATTTGACAATGGCGGTTAATATTTTTATAATTTCACTCGCTTCCAGTTTTAATTGATTGTAATCGTAAGCTATTAGTTTACTTGCTTCTAACAAGCGAATCCAGTACAAACTTTCTCTTGCTTCTTTAGAAGAAATCGACATTTTTGAGATAAAATCTTTTTTACTTTGAGCTGCCTGCGCTTCTTGTATATTAGCACCAATACTCGTTGCACTTTTCAACAACTGTTTTGATAAAACATACTCTTTCTCTTTGATTAATTTCTGGTATAATTGAATAACAAGAAGAGCAAATCCAAAACTTTTTTCCTCAATAATGTTCTTTTTCATTAATACTTTTTTTAGTGAAAGGAAGTAGCGAAGCGAACTTCCCTTTCAACATTCAACACCTGTCTGTCGAACAAGCAGGTTCAACATTAGATTTCATCTATTCAAAAACTCATCGCTTCTCCAGCAAAAGAAAGTTTTTCAGAAACATCATTCAAAATTCAACATTCAAAATTCAACATTAAATAGCCGCAGCAAACCCAATCGCGTTTTCACCAAATCGTTTTCGTATCCGATCTCGCTGTTCTAGTAGGCTAATCGCTTTCAGACTATCATCAAATAAACTGATCTGATAATGGCCAGAAACCAATCCACTAAACTTTACACCGATCAAGCGGATCAGTTGCCGTCGATCATAAAGGCTATCGAATAATTCGTGTGTATGCCTGATGAGTCCTGTATCGTTAGCCGTATAGGCGATGCGTCTTTGCTTCGTATAGGTGTTGAAGTCTGCATAGCGGATTTTGACCGTGACGCAGGATGTCAACTTATAAGTATTGCGAAGCTCGTAGGCAAGTTTGTCAACCATGCCCATCAATTTATGTCTGATCATCTGTAGATTGAGCGTGTCTTCCATGAAGGTGCGCTCCTTTGAGATGGATTTTTTTTCACTGTAAGGTATCACAGGTGTGCTGTCGATCGCATTGGCTTTTTCCCAGAGTTTTCTACCGTGTTTACCAAACTCTCTCTCGAGTAATCGGATCGGGATCTGGCTAAGTGTTTGGATCTGGCGGACACCCATGAAGCTGAGTTTCTTATATGTTTCTTTACCAACACCAGGTATTTTACGAACAGGCAAAGGCGACAGAAATGCCTTTTCCGTGCCGAAGGGCACTTCTGTCTCTCCATTAGGTTTGCCTTCGCCGGTACCCACTTTTGAGACCAGCTTATTGACGGATAGACCAAATGAAATTGGTAATCCGGATTCTTTAATCACGCGATAACGTAGCTCTTTGGACCATGCATAGCAGCCGAAGTAGCGATCCATTCCTGTCAAGTCAAGGTAAAATTCATCAATAGATGCCTTCTCCAAAACGGGCGCATCTTCAGCAATTATCTCTGTCACCAACTTGGAATAATAAGAGTAACTATCACCATCACCTTTAATGATAAGAGCATCAGGACACAGTCGCAAAGCCATCTTCATCGGCATCGCTGAATGAACACCAAAACGTCTTGCCTCATAACTACATGATGCCACAACGCCTCTCTGACTCGTCCCACCAATGATCAAAGGCTTGCCCAAAAACGAAGAATTTTTTAAGCATTCTACCGATACAAAAAAGGAGTCGAGGTCAAGATGTAAGACAGCGCGGTCAAACATAATTTAGTTACTATTTTTATTATGTCGAAAATATCGTCCTTTCCTTGACGGAAAAGCCAACAAATTTAATAGAAATATTTGGATGATGAAATAGCTGGGAAGATATTTAACAGATTAAAATAATTTAGATGTTTGAAGTAAAAGGGATTTGTGTTTTATGCATCGGACGATGCCCGATGCAAATTGGATAAACCCCTTTGGGGTTTGCACTCCAAAACCCCAAAGGGGTTTATCTAGATAAAATTGAGCATCGCCCAATGTTAAACATAGAAGAAAAATAGACTACCTTCATAAGTAACAATTTTACCATTTTAAAATTCAACTATGCCTCAATCACTATCACGAGTTTTTGTACACATCGTCTTCAGTACGAAGTATCGACAGGATCTTATTGATGAAAATATTGAAGGTAGACTGTTCAGTTATATTGGGCAAGTCTGTAAAGACATGAAATGCCAACCTATCCAAGTTGGAGGATATAAGGATCATATTCATATACTCTGTTCATTATCAAGAGAAGTCACTCAATCGGAATTATTAAGACAAATCAAACAATATTCATCTAAATGGATTAAAACAATTGATTCTAAATATTCCAGTTTCTATTGGCAAAGGGGATATGGTATTTTCTCAGTTCATTATAAAAATGTGGAAACAGTCAAGCGGTATATATTAAGACAAAAGGAACACCATAGCTCAGTCAATTATCAAAAGGAATATTTAAAAATACTTGCTGAAAGTAATACCGAATATGACGAACGGTATGTCTGGGATTGATTTTATGCATCGGACGATGCCCGATGCAAATTGGATAAACCCCTTTGGGGTTTATTCGCTTAATATTGAGCATCGCTCGATGTTAGTCCCAAAGGGACAAAACAAAATCGGCCAATAACACATATAATATATTTATAATTTATAAATTTACTGTTTATCAGTAAGATGTCTAAAAAATTATCTAATCAAACGAAAAAAGTAAAGCTGAAAAAATTGGCTTCGAATGCCTCCCCCAAGGTAGCTGTCCATCTATGGAAGTATCGTCTCTGTATTTTTCTATTCTCGTTTCTGCTTTATGCGAATACACTCGGTCATGATTACACTCAGGACGATGCTATCGTGATCTATGATAATATGTTTACGACTGAAGGGTTTAGCGGTATCGTTGGACTCGTAAAATATGACACCTTCTATGGTTTTTTTAAAGAAGAAGGCAAGACTAATCTAGTCTCTGGTGGAAGGTACAGGCCACTGACACCTGTCATGTTTGCAGCAGGATGGCAATTGTTTGGTAAAAATCCATTTATCGGCCATTTGTGGAATGTTCTTTTTTATGGCTTGATTGGCTTACTTATTTTCGACTTGATTCGGTGGTTTTCTCCGCGTAAACATATTGACTGGACGATAATTGCCTTTGTAACTGCTCTGCTATTTATAGCGCATCCCGTGCATACAGAAGTTGTTGCTAACATTAAAGGGCGAGATGAAATCATGACCTTGTTAGGTGCTCTTGTGTCTTTGATCGCGGCGATAAAAGCTTTTCAAACAAAAAAAATAGTGTGGCATTTTTTTGCTGGATTGAGTTTGTTTTTGGCTTGTATGTCTAAGGAGAATGCCGTCACATATCTTGCCATTATTCCATTGACCTTATGGTTTTTTAAGAAGGCGACGATTGCTGAAAGTTTAAAAGCAAGCATTGCGCCCTTAATTGGCGTTCTCGTATTTATAGGAATCCGAACAGCAGTTCTTGGTTTTCAGTTTGGCGATGCACCCAATGAATTAATGAATAATCCTTTTTTGAAAGTCGTCAATGGCTCCTACGTACCATTTAGCGGAAGCGAATTTATCGCAACTGTAGTTTTCACTTTAGGAAAATATATTCAACTTCTATTTTTTCCGCACCCGCTGACACACGATTATTATCCAAGACATATTGATATCATGAGCTTTGGACATATTACAGTTTGGCTGAGTATAATCATGTATGCAGTTATGGCGATTTTTGCTCTGATTGGAATTCGAAAAAAATCTGTGGTCAGTTATGGAATTATTTATTTTTTAGCGACACTATCAATTGTGTCTAATATTGTTTTTCCGATTGGTACAAATATGTCAGAGCGATTTTTATTTATGCCGTCGATTGGTTTTGTATTTATTCTCAGTCACATTATATGTACTAAAATTGATAATAGCAGAATTAGATATGCGATTTTAGCAATCACGATTTTATTATTTTCAATAAAAACAATCCATCGAAATCAGGCATGGAAAAATGATTTCACTTTATTTAATACGGACAAACATATTTCAAAAAATAGCGCTAAAATAAATAATGCTGCTGCTGGATCTTTGTCTACGAAGGCATATGGAGAAGAGAATAAGGCTTTGCAAAAAGAAATGCTGGAAGAGGCGATTATGAGATGTGACAAGGCCATTGCGATTCATCCAAATTATAAAAATGCTTATTTAATCAAAGCTAATGCATATCACTATTTAGATGATTTTAAAGAGGCTGAAAAATATTATGATGTTGCCTTGAGTCTCGATCCTGGCTTTACAGATGCGATTAGAAATTCTGGAGTGAATTATCGAGCGATTGGGAGGCAGTATGGAGAGGTCGAAAATAATCTACCAAAAGCCATTGAATACTTAGAAAAGGCTTTTGCCATTTTGCCAGAAGATTATGAAGTGGCACGATTGCTCGGTACAGCGACAGGATTTTCAGGAAACCATCAGGAGAGTATTAATTATTTCACAAAAGCACTCCAGTTAGAACCTAATTTGGCCGGCGCTCACGTTAACCTCGGGAAAGCCTTCATGAATGCAGGAAATACTGAACAGGGAAATTTATATTTAAGTAAAGCTTTAGAACTTGATCCGAATGCACTTAATGAATAGAAGAATAATAACGATGAGTCAGCTTGCCTTATGCTGCATCCTGTGTGTTAGCAGTATAGCGCAGAGTAATGAACAAGATTGGGTAGATCGCCAATTGTCAAAATTGACGGTGGATGAAAAGATTGGTCAATTATTTATGATCCGAGCGCATTCTAATTTGGGTAAGGATCATGTTGCTTCTGTAAAAGAACAGGTAGAAAAATATAAGGTCGGCGGATTATGTTTTTTTCAAGGCAGTCCAGATAAGCAAGCTGAACTGACTAATGAATATCAACGTCTTGCTGACGTACCTCTACTAGTCAGTATCGATGGCGAATGGGGACTCGGCATGCGATTTCCAGATAACACAATCAGTTATCCGAGGCAGTTGATGTTAGGTGCGATTCAGGATAATAATTTGATTTATGAAATGGGCAAAGAGATTGCAGCTCAAATGAAACGAGTCGGCATCCATATCAACTTCGCACCAGTCGTGGATGTGAATAATAACCCAGACAATCCAGTCATTAACAATAGATCTTTTGGTGAAAATAGATTGCGCGTTTCTGCAAAATCTTATGCCTATATGCGTGGGATGCAAGAAGGAGGCCTGCTGACAAGTGCCAAACATTTTCCTGGACATGGCGATACAAGTGTCGACTCGCATCATGACTTACCAATCATCTCACATGACAGGCAGCGTCTTGATAGCATTGAATTAATGCCTTTCCAACATTTAATTAATCAAGGATTAGATGGCATCATGGTCGCTCACTTAAGTATTCCTGCCCTTGACCCGACACCTAATTTGCCGACGACATTGTCTAAGCCTGTTGTCACTGATTTACTTAGAAAAGAAATGGGTTTTGATGGGCTGATTTATACAGACGCGATGGAGATGAAAGGCTTGACTAAATATTTTGGAAATGGTCGAGCAGAAGTAGAGGCCATTAAAGCGGGCGTTGACGTTTTATTATTACCCGCTAATTTTAAACAGTCTTTTGATGCCATCAAAGCTGCTGTCAATACCAATGAAATTTCTATTGATAGAATAAATGAAAGCGTCAGGAGAATATTGTCATATAAACATCGAGCTGGATTATTATATACGCCGATTATTTCATCGCCGTCGTCAGTCTTACGAGATATTAATACAAACAAAGGCAAAGCGCTAAAGTCAAAATTAATTGAGAAGTCATTGACACTAGTTAAGAATGACCAGTCTTTAGTCCCGATTACAAACGATAAATCAAAAAAGGTCTTGACTATAGCGATTGGTACAAACAAACAAAATGCATTCCAATCAAGAATTGGCCAGTTTCTACAAGCTGATCATTTATCATATACACAAGCATCATTAGCAAGTCAAGGAGAAAGTCTAAAGCGAAAAGTGAATGATTACGACATGACGATTATTAGTCTTGAAGATATGAGTAAGTACTCCAGTAAAAATTTTGGGCTTAGATCTGAAACGATAAATTTTATTAATGCTTTAGCGGGTGCTGAAAAAGAAGTGATTTTGACTGTTTTTGGCAGTCCGTATGCTTTAAAATATTTTGGAAATGTCCCACAAGTTTTGATGGCATATGAAGAGGATGACCAGACGCAAGATATTGCCGCTCAAGCTTTATTTGGTGTCAGTGAAATCAATGGTGTCTTGCCAGTTTCTGCTAGTCAATTGATTCGAGAAGGACAAGGATTGTACAGTCCGAAATTAAATATATTGGGCTATGCTTTACCTGAACAAGTGGGGCTCTCTTCAGATTCTTTGCTTGCCATTGATACGATTATTAAAGAAATGTTTAGGCGAAAAGCAGCACCTGGTTGTCAGATGCTCATTGCTAAAGATGGAAAAATCGTCTATAATAAAGCCTTTGGATATCATACCTATGATCGAAAAAGAAAAGTAAAGGTGGATGATATTTATGATCTCGCATCTGTCACTAAAATTATGGCGTCTACCATTTCATTAATGAAACTTCAAGACGAGCAAAAATTTAATATCTATCATCCGCTCAAACAATACATCACAGAAGCTGACACGAGTAATAAAGCCAATATTATTATTGAAGATATACTTGCACATCACGCGGGACTCGCTGGCTGGGTTCCTTTTTATAAACACACCCTTGTGCCGGATTCTAAGAAAGCTAAAGTCGACCCCAAATATTATCGAAAAAGTGCAACTGATTCCTTCAATATTCGAGTGATGGATAATCTGTATCTCCGACAAGATTATCGTGACAGCATCTGGTCCAGAATTTTGGGCACTCAACTTCGAGAAAAACGAAATTATAGATACAGCGATCTTGGATTCTATATGATGCATGAGGCGATTCACAATGTCTCAGGGATACCCATAAGTGATTATACAGAGCAGTCTTTTTATAAACCATTAGGACTCCATAATACTGGATACAATCCATTAGATAAGCATCATACAAATCGAATACCTCCTACAGAAAAGGATAATTATTTCCGTGGTACTGTTGTCGACGGTTATGTGCATGATATGGGTGCAGCCATGTTGGGTGGCGTCAGCGGACATGCTGGATTATTTTCTAATACTCAGGATTTAGCTGTCTTAGGACAAATGCTGTTGAATGGTGGTAGTTATGGCGGCAAAGAATATATAAAAGCAAAAACAGTCAAAGACTTCACGACTCGATATTATAGATCTACGCGCAGAGGAATTGGTTTTGATATGAAAGAACTCAATCCAGATAGAAAAATGAACATGTCTGAGAAAGCGCCAGATTCTACTTTTGGACACTTAGGATTTACAGGTACATGTATGTGGATGGACCCTGAAAATGAAATCATCTTTATCTTTTTATCCAATCGCACATTTCCAAGTATGAACAATAACACTTTTGGAAAATATGACTTTCGTCCACGTGTTCAATCGGTTATTTATAATGCCATGATCAAAGAGGATTTTAATATTAATCCTTGACTTAATTTTATATTTTCTCTCTTATAGTAATGTCTAACTCTTTCTTAGAATCCATTAAGACAAAAACAGATTAGCACTTTACAGTCTATTCCTCCATAAAGACCCTAACATAAAGCCATTTTATTTTAAATCTATTTCCAATTTATAAATTGCCCCTTCATTTTTATGTAATGACCGTTTGTAACGGTTTGTTGAACGTACATTTGATTTCCCCCTTCCTATTACTGTTTTATAACAGCATTATTTCATAATATAAAAATTAAAACTATGAATCTTTTAGATCTTAGATATCTGTTGTTTATCATCTTTATAGGAATAACGAATGTCAGTTTCGGGTTTCAAATAACGCCGAATGATACACTTTTCAACTCAAATTGGGGCCTTAATAATACAACTCAAAACGCTGGAACTGCCGGGTTTGATATAGATGCACCAGAGGCGTGGACACATACAACATCTTGTACTTCTTCCGTGATTGCATTTATTGACAGCGGTTATTTTCCTTATATGCACGAAGATATTGGAGATAATCTATGGCAAAATCTGGGCGAAGATGTCGATAACGATGGCCATGTCATTGAATGGGATGCAGCTTCAGGCGCTTGGGTTTTTGATCCTGGTGATAAAAACGGTATTGATGATGATGGTAATGGATATGCAGATGATTTCGTGGGATGGAATTTCCGAGATAATAAAAACAATTCAGTGTCAATAACACATGGTATGCAGACTTCTTTAATTTCCTGTGCTAAAGGAAACAATAATAAAGGCTTAACAGGAGTATGTTGGGATGCGCAAGTCATGCTTCTTAGTTACGGAGATGAGAAAGACAGTGATATTATTGCAGAGGCTATTAGATATGCTGTCGATAATGGCGCTCGAGTAAGTAATTACAGTTTTGTGATGGGCTCTTACAATGCTGCTTTCGAAGATGCAATAAACTATGCAGAACAAAATGATCATTTAATCGTCGCTGCGGCAGGAAATAGTATATCTGATAGAGATTCTATTCCCAAATATCCTTGCAGTTTTCCTAATGATAATGTGATCTGTGTCAATCAGATGGACAGTGATGGTCAGTTTTACAGCTCAGCATTTGGTCTTGAATCGGTAGATATTACTGCTCCTGGAAAAGATATCATTACTGCTTTTTCTGCTAGTAGCTTTGGATTTGAAAGTGGCACCTCGCTCGCTGCACCATTTGTCGTTGGAGCTGCTGCCTTGCTTTGGGAATTATATCCAAATCTTTCGGCTTCAGAAATTAAAGAATCAATTCTCAATTCCGCAGAACCAAACCCTGATTTAATTGAACGAAACAAAACAGGAGGATATCTTAACATCAACAACGCGATTAATTATGTATACAACCAACAGTTATCATGCCGCCAAAGAGATTCCCTAACTCTCGTGTCCTTGTATGAATATACTGATGGTGCAAATTGGACAAATAGCTGGGATCTAGATGCTCCAATGGATACTTGGTTTGGATTAACACTTAATTCTTCGGGATGTGCCCGTCAATTGAAAATCGTACAAAATAATTTAACTGGAAGCTTGCCTCCAAATTTAGGAGATTTATCCGAATTATCTTCTCTAGAGATCACACATAATCCAAACTTGAAAGGTATCATTCCTGAATCCATAGTGGATCTGACAAATCTATTTGTCTTGTCTTTCGCTGCTAATGATTTAACAGGTCCAATACCTGAAGAAATTGGGAATATTAGTAATCTGTTTAGATTGTTTTTGTTTTCAAATAATTTGACAGGATCATTACCGGCTTCACTCGGTGATATGCAAAATCTTCAGATAATGGCAGTTGCTAATAATCAATTAGAAGGATGCTATCCAAGTAATTTAATCTCAATTTGTAGCCAACTTACTTCTAGCCACAACTCGGACGCTTCAGTTAGCAATGGTAATAATTTCGATGCGCCATGGACTGACTTTTGTTCGTCATTTGCTGGATGCTGTAGCGGAGATTGCCCGACAAGTATTGGGATCAATGACTATAAATTATGTGGTTCAATGTATGTGCAAGAAACTGTTTCAGGTGGCGGAAAACTTTCAGGCTTGACTTATAATCCATTTAATGGCTTACTCTATATGTCTAATTCTACGCCAGAGAAAATATGGGAATTGGATAAAGCTGGTAAATTATTGCGCGTGTTCGAACTGCAAGGGTTTACTGACACAGAAGCCATTACATTTATTGATGCCGAGACTATGGTAATCGCAGAAGAAGCTTTTGTAGGTAATATTGTCTTCGTGGATTTTCCGACTGCGGATCAACCAGTCATAACTATACCTTATCCTGCTCAAAGTGAAATCATACATATTCCAAGCATGGCAAGCAATAGCGGAATTGAAGGAATGACTTATGATGCAAAAAATGATTTGCTATACTATGTTAAAGAAAAAGATGAAGCAGGAGTCGAAATGGCTTTACATGTATTAGAAAATCCGCTTTCTTACAAAGGCCAGACGATCAACACACCAATTGATGCACTTGATATTAAAGCTTCTTTGGCCGCTGCCCAACTTGACAACTATACAGACTTAACTGGTTTATCGATGACAAGCTCAGGAACAATATTAATCGCTTCAGAAAATGGACGTGGACTAGTCGAATTGAATCCATTAACAGGTGAAATATATGGTGATGTCGATGCTCATCCGACCCACGGAACCAGACCTCAAAGTGTGACAATAGATGATGAAGGAAATCTGTATGCAGCTGATCATTCTCAGCGCTTTATCATGATCTACAGAAAAGAATGTTTGTCATGTGGAGACTGTAATGCTCAAGCCGTATCTCTCCCATATTTTGAAGACTTTGAAGACAGTCATAAAGTCTGTTATGATGAAAATGCCCAAACACTTTTTTGGCCAAGACATGCAGATGAAGTTGGAGAGAACGTCAATAATGGTTTTAAGAACGACACCTATGTCATCGCACCACGACAAAGATTCAATACGAATTTTCCGCTTCAATTTATTGTAAGTTGTTTAGCTATTCCTCATGATACTCTAAATCCATTCTTATCTTTCGATTACGGTTTACAAGGAAGTACAAACTTTATAGTTGAGGTAAAAGAACCCACTTCTAATCAATGGATACTACTTAATATTGGAGACAATCCCCTTTTTGGTAATTGGCGAAATTCTGGAAATATTGATTTGAGTGCTTACTCGGAATCAGTAATTTCATTACGATTTACATCCTATGAGGACCAGTCCAATTCAACTAAAACAATGGTTGACAATATCATTGTTAGTGCAGATGGATTGACTATTCCAGATTCACAAAATTGTCCTTCAAATTTAATGTTATCCGGAAATGAGTCATCAAACGATTTTGAAGCATCAGAAACCATTCAATCGACACAGGTGATTGATGGCACAGATGTATCATATCAGGCAGGAGATGTCGTTAGTTTAGACATTGGATTTGAAGTTACTGCGACGACAACTTTTTCTGTAGAAATCGAAGGATGTAATTAATCAAAAGTAGAAGCTTCTTAACTTCTTATAATCTCTGTAAAAAGACCATGGTATCATGGTCTTTTTTCTGCTTTTTTTGTGCCTATTCAAGTTTGACTTAGTTTTTCAATTATTATAAATCATGTATATGAAAACTAAAAATCAGAATGGGTAACTGAAGCAGTTTTACCAAATTTGAAATATTATCGGATTAGAGAATTATATGGCGAAATGCAAGGTAAACATTGGTATATGTTTTTTCAGTGCCGCTGATTCTTAAATGTGAATTATGTTGTTTCTAAAATGAATGTAGACATTTGAATCTTATT
>ENA-ORXT01003011-ORXT01003011.1-marine-metagenome-genome-assembly--contig:-NODE-3011-length-19229-cov-10.154292_pt1 | contig 19229 bp, 21 predicted proteins | sample MGYA00237868_ERZ511482 | MGnify/ENA metagenome assembly ERZ511482
GAGACCGGCGATGACAGCAGCCGACAGTGGATACAAGCCAATCAGCGCCTTGTCATTCCACTATGACCCAATAGCAGAGCGGAGTTACCCACCTACTTGCGTGCAGCGAGCCATTCTCACCCGGCTGGAGCAAACGCAGCATGCTGTCGCAAGCCGACCTTGCGGCAGCTTGCTGAAGGCTGTTTGCGCATGCTCGTGAAGCACGTACCGGGGACGTGCGGCGTGCGGGCTGGGAGGGGAGGTGCTTCTTTCGTCGAGACGCTTTGAATAGTGTACAGCACGCACGCCGCACGGTTCCAGCTTTGGCTGAACAAAATGTTGCGGCTGAAGAGCAGGAGGAATACCCTGCCTGACGGGTTCCGCAAAAATCTTTCGGAGCTTCATCAGAGAATTTGCCATCTGTGTGCGAACACGGTTTAAGGAGCGCTGCGCAGACGGCAGCGGGAGGCAGGCGGCGGTCCGTGTGCGGCGCTCTCCCCTCGCCGCGAGCGCCGTCGGCAGCGTGCGTGCGCGGCTCACGCGACACAAACCGCCGCCGTGGGTCGCCTCCCGCGCTGTGGAGCGGTGTGGCCGGTCCCGGCCCGTGGCCCAGCCGCCCCTTACACTCTCCGCCCGCCCCCAAGCGGCGTCCCCGCCCACCCACGCACGGCACGCATGGCCTGGTGGCCAACCGCTGTGGCGGGTAGGTCGCGCGTACGCGGCCGCGCTGCTTCTATTTATTTGTGACCCTTCGTATGGCCCGCCGCGGGCGGCCCTGACACTACATGGTCCCTCCAAGGACTTGTTCCCCCGGTTCCCCACGATGGATCTGCCATTGGGATCTGCCTTTGTTTCTCCGCCCTCCCCCTCCCCCCCCCCGCCTGACTAGGCCAGCTACCGGTTGAAGATGATCGGGTAGGCCGCGTCCATTCGGTCGTACCACGCGCGCAGGCGGGGCAGTCGGTCCCCGCCCGCGCCCGCCCACAAGTCGGGCAGCGCGGGCGGCAGCGCCGCGTCGCCCATCTGCCCGACAAAGCGGCAAACCATGGCGTACAGCCCACAGTCGGCCGCCGACGGCAGGTTGCCGCCAAAGAGGAAGGGCGCCGGTGCACCCCCCCCGCTGCCACCGCCGGCAGCGTCGCCGTCGGGCAGCAGCGCCTCGTACACGGCCAACTCCGCCACCGTCCGCGTGCGCATCGCGTCATCGTCGGCGGGGGTGCCGGGCCGCGGCGCCTCGCCGAGCGTGGCGGCCACGCCGTCGCGCATGCTCCGCCGCTTCCCCTTGGTGAGCAGGTCGACCGCGAGGCCCGCGGGCGCGCGGAGGAGCGCCGGCGCGGCGGCGGCACCCTTGGCGCGGATGGAGCGGGCGTAGCCCGCATCCGACACCCAATTCCAGTACAACACGCACGCATTGACGACGGTGCCGACGTGGGCGTCGGCGTCGGCCACCGCCGGGGTGGGGAAGAAGGCGCGCGGGGCGGCCAGCGGCAGCGCCGTGTCGAGGTGCCGCAGGATGGCCGACGAGTCGGGCACCACGTCTTTGCGGTTGTAGAGCATTTCGGGGGTGAGGTGGCCGCCCGAGGGGAGGTTGCGGGCGCCCGCGTTGAGCGCTGAGACGAGCTTGACATTGTACGGGATGGTGCGCGAGTCGAGGGCGACGCCGACCTTGGCGCAAAACTGGGAGCCCTCAATCCAGTACAGGAGGATGGGGGGGACCATCGCGGCGACCGGCGCGCACGTGGCCGCGGCGGCCATGGCGGCGCGTGGACGGCCGGGGACGGCGGACGCGGGGCAAACGAGGGCGGGAAGGCTGCAAACGAAGCTCAGAGATGAAGAAACGAGAGCGCAGGCGGGGGGCAAAGCGGCGAGACTGGTCCAAAGGTGGAGTGGCGGGGGCTCAGCACACCACGGCAGCGAGGGGCGTGGAGGGGGAGCATACGCGCACGGAGCAGCTGCAGCGGTGCCTGCCAGCAATCGCGGCGGCTGCGCGAGCCGAGGACCACCGCCCGGTTTGCACCCCGAAGCAAACCATGGGCTCAAGTCTGACAGTCATATCCTAATATGGCTGTCTTCCCGATTGTGGCCGATCCCGTCGATGACAAGAAGGGTGATCAACTGTGCGTGTGTCTCAGCCATCCATCCAACCGGATAAAGTGGATCGACCAATGCGCCTTTGACCTCGGCCCTGTCTTGACCTCGACCACATCGGCCAAAGTTGGGAAGACAGCAATACTTGTTGCGACGAACTTTAAATTCAGTGTCCTTGAGAGGATTGTCAGTCCCGCAGTCCAACGAGTGTATTGCACAGAAGTGTCACCTATACGAAGTATGTATCATGAACATGGTGAAATACGCCACGTGCAGCATGGGCGTAGACGGCAGCGTCTCACGCTTCCACCCCCTCCTCCCGCCACCCGCGGCACGGCTGTTGCGCGCGGCGCTCGCCACTGCGGGTGGCATGGCGCCGCCTTCTGCGCGCGGGCGGTCGATCGGTCGGTGCGGGGCGGCACACGCGGCCGCAAAGCGTCTGTTGCGCCACCCCGTCGCGCGCGACGGCGGCGCGGCGCCTTGGAACGACGCGCGTGGCCGCCGCCAGGGGGCGGCGGCGGCGCTGGGCGCGCCGGGCGTCCGAGGCACGCCATGCGTCGCGGAGTGCTGCCGCCTGTCACTCGGTAGCGCGGACGGGGACGCGCGAGTGGGGATGGAAGGCCGCGGCGCCGGCCCCCCACCGGACACTCTACGCGTGACGGAGGCGGCGCCGTTTGGGGCTTTGCGCGAGCCCCGAGCGGCGTATGGAGCGACGCCGCCCTCGGCGCCATGGTCACCCGCACGGCGGGTCAGGGCCTGCGCCTGGTTGGCTGCCCGCGGAGGACTCGCCCTGGGTGGGCGTCGGCCTTAGCGTGTCGAGGCGACACACTGTAGTTTGACGACCCCACGTCATACGGGCGACGAGCGCGCAGTCCTTCCGTTTGCACGCACGGCTCGGCAGCTCGATGATGCCGCCCTACCCCACACCGCAGCAGACGGCAAGACCGCCATCAGTCTGCCACACCGCAATCGAGCGGGAGGCCCGCTACCCCCTGCGAGCGGCCAACGGCCCTCGCTCCTCCGTCCTCCTATCGGCTCGCCCTGCCCGCCAGGGGCAGGCACGCAACAAAAGGCAGTGCTGCTCGCTAACCAAAAAAAAATACTGTCAGAAAAACGAGAGGCGACCGCCAGACGAGGAGACCCCACCCCCACACACCCTGGGGGCGGGTGCGGGCCGAGCGCCCGCCACCTCCCCACTACTACCACTAACCGACCACCTCCACCCCGCGGCGCCCCCCCCCCCCCCCCCCCCCCCCCCCCCCCCCCCCCCCCCCCCAACACCCCCCCCCCCCCCCCCCCCCCCCCCCCCCAGCGGCATCGTCGCCTACTCCAACCAGAGCAGGACAAAAAAAAAAAGCATAAAAGGGTAGCGGGGCCGGGGGTCGGGGGGGCGGGGGGTGGGGGAGGGACGAAGCATCAAGAGGGGGAGGGGGGACGAGGTGGAGGGAAGAGGTGGGGGCGACGGCGGAGGATGCTGGACCGGGGCAACAAGAGGAGCGGAGGGAGGGGTCGAGACGAGGGGGACGGGAACGAAGGGCGGCTGCCACAGAGCCGGCTCTGAGCGGACGGGGGCCAGCCCCCGTTGATCAGACGCGTATTGACGTGGCCAACCCCTTTGGGCGCGCAAAATTCTGATTGGCCAGTCGGTTGTCGACCACCGACACCTCGATAGATTCAGCCAATGAGAGCGTCACAGATAGCGACGGCAGCACTTGCAATCCGATCACCAAGTGGCAACAGCGCGCGCGATTTGCCCTTGGGGCGGCCGAGTCGGGCGTCGACCACCACCTGTCCCTGGGCACACGCCGCTGTGGCCGCTGCACCGCTCCCGCGTACCGTACGTTCTCGTATGCTATCTTGCTCCCTCCCGCCACCACCCATCACGTTTTTCCTTCCCCCACCTTGGATAACCCCCCCCTGTTTGCGGTTGCAGAGTTTGATGGTGGGCGAGGGGGGGGGTTGGGGGGGGTGATGCGACGTCGCTACTGTACTCTTGAGGTGGGGGGTGGCGGCGACCTGCAGGGTGAATGGGGTGGTGGGGGTGGCTGTGGCGGAGACTAGGGACAAAAGAGGGACGGGGAGGGAGCATGTACAATAGACAAGAACGAAGGGTAGTCGGAGGAGGGGACGATAGAGAAGGGGGCAGGTTGAAATCGGGTACACGGTACACCGTCGTGTCTCATGTACAAGGCATTGGGGCAATATCCAACAAGTAGATAACAAATATTGTTGAGACTCTAAATATGTTGAGTGTCCTCTCCCCTCGGGGAGAGCGTCCTTTCTGACCGTGAATTGAATTGATCTGATGACGGCTCGCCATTGGCGGAGGAAGCACTCGACATTCGTCGAGTCGGCGTGGTCAGTTACTCCATGGGCAAACAAGCCACCGCCAACAAGCACCGCCGCCGCCGCCGCCCACGCCGCCGCCATGAAGGAAACGTGCACAACAGGTTTCACGGCGAATCGCACGTGAATGCTGCGTGAATTCTCTAGGGCCAATCAGATGACAGCATTAGAACCGCACAGGACAGGTACCCATCCAGTCAACGCAGCCGGATGGTGCCAGACACAGTGCACTGCTGGTGCCTGAAGGGACAGACATGGCCGTGTCTGAGCTCAGACATCAGCACGAGGGGAGACCAGATACGATCTCGGGGACCACCACTGGGCCCTGTCAGGGGTCGATCTCACCCCTCTGATGGCGGCCCAGGCAGCCGGTCGCACCCCCCAAATTAGGGTCGTGAGAGGGGCCGACGGCGCGCGCGTGCCGCGCCGTGCCGGCCCGTCGTCGCGCACGGGATCGGCATCGCCGTCGTGGGCCCCGTCGTCGTCGCGCCCGGCGTCGCAAACGCACCAGCGCCCCTTCCCATCCTCCCCCCCGGTGCATTTGCCCTCGACCTCACTGCACATGTTGCGCAGCTGTGGTTCTTGGTTCTTATTCCCGTGCGGGGCCGCATTGGCCGCCGCGGCGGCGGTTGCGGCGGCCGCCGCGGCGCGATTGGGCGGGCTCGACCGCGCCGCCCCCGCTCGTCCCCCATTCCCCCCTCTCTATTCGACGCTTTGGTCGCGCTGGAAGGCGACGGTTGCAGATTTAGGCGCGCGCGGGGTCGCGGCGGCCGCTACGGCCGCGGCCGCTGCAGCGCCTTCGCCGGCGGCGCAATTGGGCGCGCTCACCGCCCCGTCCCCGCTCCGCTCCGCCCCCCCTTCCTTATTGTATACCCTCTTCGACTTGCGAGTGCTACGCGGCGTTAACTGTTGAGTTTTTCTCCGTCGCAGGGCCGCGGTGGCCGCTGCGGCCGCTGTCGCGGCGGCAGCGGCGGCGGCTCGATCGGGCCGGCTCGGCTACGCCGCTCCCGCTTCTCCTTCTTGCCACTCACCTCGTTGCGCCATCTTTGCCGTGTTGCGGCGCGGCGGTTACATATTCGGGCGCGCGCGGGGTGACGGCGGCCGCCGCGACCGCGGTCGCGGCGGCGCCGGCGCCGGCGGCGCAATTGGGCGCGCTCGCCGCCCTGCTCCTGCTCCGCTCCGCGACCCCACGCTCGTTGTATGCCCTCCCCGCCTGGGACGTGCTACGTGGCGGTAACGTTTGAGCTTGTCTTCCTCGCTTGGCCGTGGTGGCCGCTGCGGGGACAGTCGCGGCGGCGGCGGTGGCGGCGCGATCGGGCGGGCGCGGCCGCGCCGTCCTTGCTTCTCCCTTTAGCCACCCACTTCCTTGCGCCAACTTGGACGTGCTACTGTCTGCTTGTTACGCATTTTGGCGCCCGCGGGGTCGTGGCGGTGCCGGCGCCGGCGGCGCGATTGAGCGGGGTCGGCGCCCCGCCGCCGCTCCCGCCTTCTCTGCTCCCTCCCCGCCACACTAGACGTGCAGCAGATCGGCGGCCGCCGCATCGGGGTGTGCGAGCCTACGTCAACTAGCGGCCGCGTTGGACGGGGTGGCGCGACGTCCTGGTGAACACCCCCCCGCCGCCCGTCTCTTTTGTTGGTTGTGCTTTCCCTCACGGCGTGCCCCCATGCCCTCTTGTGAACCCCCAGGTTGTGCCTCGTCATGGACCCTCGACGGGACCGAGGAGATCGTCGATTCTCCTCCCCTGTTGACGTTCCACTTGTTGGCTCCAACGAAGACGCGCGTGCTGTCCGTGACCTTGCCGCCTCCGTGCCCGTGGTTGAAGGACTGGGCGGAGCTGTAGATGGGGAGGAGGCCGGGATTGAGTGGTCTGTAGTGGGCAGCCAGTGGAGCGACAAGATGAGTCGACTGTCTTTCTCTTCGCGGATCGACGGCGACTTACCTCCAACTGCGGCAGCGACTGCTAGTCGCCGCCGACGGCCTGGCGCCGTCTCCTCTCGATCTGGTCGACCGCGCTCTCGAGGTGGACAGGCTCATCAAGACGGTCACAATGCAGGAGTGGACGACGACGACACCCTTTTTCGAGATCTGGACGAGCAGCCGCAGGCACCACCCTTCCGCCGAGCTCGGCGCGGCGCTCAAGTAGCAACCGCCGGACAAGATGCCGTTGTCGACGCGCTCGTACCCTGCCTGCAGCGAGCCGGCGGTCTACCGGTGTCAACTACGATTGAAAGCCGACGCGCAGGTGTCTCGGCCGCCATTGTCACGCACCCAACCTCCAGCTCCCACTGCATCGTGCTCCGCTCGGGAACCGGCAAGACGGAAAATGCCGTGCTCTGGCTGTCCAGCCGCGGGGGTGTGCTATGCTCCTGCTTCCTTGGCGCACAGAACGCTGTACTACTGTCAGCATTCTCCCGCAGCTTGGCGTGCAAGCATATCTCTATCATGGAGAAGGCCATGGTCGTTGCGGGTGTATCCCAGACGATGCTCGTCGATCGAATGCGACGACCAATCGATGCTACCGAGCTGGCGGTGCCGCGGCAGTACGGGTTGGCAGTCATTTGGGGCGTTCTGTACCCCTCAATCTTCTCGTTGGTCACCTTCACAGAGGGCAACGTGGCGTCGTGCATTGAACCCGGGTGCCGTCGCTTCCGCGGTAGGTGCGGTCACGTCAAGATCGCGCGCCCGGCTCATCAAGCACGCAAGGACGCATTGCCCAACTAACCTACCACTGGCATCACTCGGAAGGGGACATGGGGTGACAAGGCGCTAGGGCAACCACGCCCATTCGTTGACAACGAGCATGAAGATAGCAGCATCGAGAAGCTGCCGGGTGACACAGGCCGGGCCAAGAGCGACGTCAAGGAGGCCAAGCTGAAAAAAAGGCTGCCGCGCAACATGCTTCCTTGCAAAGGGGAGATTGACCAAGGCGACGCGTGGATGAGGTCCGCGGATTGGCGCGACATGTACCTCAAGCGGGCGGGCGGCACCGAAGAGAACAAGACCGAGGAGCTCAAGAAGATCATTGATATTTAATGGGCTTGTGCCCGCGTCGGGCACATGCTCGATACCAGCCTCCCTCTGGTCGAGCCCTGCTGTGGATCGTGCGGTTGTCGCTGGGACGGGCAGGTGTTGGCCAAGGAGTCCGCCATCCTCTACACGCATCACCAGACCGCGCCAGCCGTCAAAGTAAGTGTGCATTGTGCCGAGTGATCAGGTGCTCTGTTTTGGTCCGCACGGTTGGTTCTCCGTTTTCTTGGTGGGCCTCGGGTACAGTGTTATTGCTGGAAGGTACTAACAAACTCGAAACTCTTGCGGTGATCCGCCTTCTTTGCACTTTCATGTTTCTTTGTTAGCTTTTTCTCCAGGTCGTGTTGGCCACATGGACATGCACCACGCCGTCTTGTTGGTGGACAGTTGAGTTCGACGGAGGAGGCCACGCGCTGTTCAACTTGCGACGCTGGAACAGGCGCCGGCAGTGGCTGCTCTTCACTCGTGGCCTCGTCGACAAGCTCGTGTCCTTCATTATCACTGCGCGCACGGCTCAGACGTCGGCGACGCGGTATCTCTGCGCGGACGTTGCCGTGTTCGGGCTGCGCCGCCAAGACGCGGTGAAGCTTGGGACGGCCGCGTTGCGCATCTTTCTCGTCCCGCCCGAGACGGGGCGTTGCCTTCTGTGCGGGCCAAGCCCTAATTTTCCTATGATCGATGCGCAAGCGCTCAGCTGCACGGATCCAGAGGACGCATGCCCGCAGCGGCTGGACATGGAATGTCCCGTGCTCGACGTACCGACGTCCAAGCTCTTTATCTTGCCGCAGCCATCATTAAGTGGTGCCGTCCACAAAGTCTTTAGGTCAGTCGCTCCATTGACGAAACCCCAAGTCTACAGGCTGCGTACCTGGCACGCATCCGTGATGACCTTCGGCTGACGATCCACAGAGAGGGCAGCAGCTATTCTCTTTTTTCGCTTCTTCCCTCTGGACAGCGCGGCAGCAACGACGGGCCGCGGCACCGCGGCCGCTGCGGACAAGAAGCCCGCTGGTGTCAATGCGGCCGCTGAGGAGCAAGGGGCCGACGAGGACAAGGTGTCCGAGCAGGAGGGGGACGCCAACGAGTACACGCAGCGCGGTCGGCGGCGGAAGAAACCCCGCGTCGATGCGAGCCTGGAGGCGGCACTCCAAGAGGATGATGATGTCAACCTCGTTCTTGGCGGCAACGGCAAGCCCGTCAAGAAGCCTACCGAAACCTGGCGAGATCGCACCGGCCACTGTGCGCCCGTCTTAACCAAGATCCCTCGCGATGATAACGGCGGCTGGATCTGCGTGATCCCCTTCTTACAAGCCATGCTCGCCGAGTCCGTGTCGGGCATTTTTCAAAGACACAACGAGAAGGCCGTCAAGCTCTTGGCCGACACGCTCCGCCTAGAGGGTGCCGAGGAGTGGCCCAAGGTGTCGGCCGCGGTGGACGGGATTGGCTTCGTCGCCAGCCTCCTCGGCTTCTTCTCCCAGGATCTGGAGCACGATACAGCCTTCCGGGTGGCGCTTGGGGAGCTAATCGGCCCCGCAGTGCAGGTGGAGACGGACGCGGACGTGGCATTTGCGCAGGCGGCGTCGAGGGCGGCGACGCTTGCCAAGTCGTGGCGCAACGCCAAGTACTGCGAGCGCTGGCAGGGAACACCAACCCCGGCCGATTTCCAGCACTGGCGGGCGGAGCAGGCCGTTGCGGCAGACTTTGACGAGGACGACCCGATGGTGTCGTTCGAGTTTTTCGCGAGCCTGCCGCGCGTGCGGGCGGGCATCGCAGACTCGGAGGCCGCCAAGCGCCGCGTGCAGTACCGCGGCCAGGCGCGGCGTGCAACGGACCGAGACGGAGATGGGGACGTGTGCAACAGGGCATTCTCGGTTTCATTCGGGCTCACGCAGGGTGTTTTTGATGTCGTTTGCCCTCACGTCATTACTCTTGGATTCCGTTGTTTGTTTCGTGCAGAGAGCGTGGGCGAGGCGCTGTCTATGGTGCTTGAGCGATTCACCCAACAACCCAAGGTCATCTTCTACGACGTCGCGTGTAAGCTGGACAAGAACGCGATGCGACGCGTGCGGCCCCTGCTGCGCCCCCACAAGGTGCGGTGCATTGTGGACCGACCGCATTCCATCACGCACAGCTGCTCCCCCGTGTACATGCCGGACGACAGCCTGGGGTCCACCGCCGGCGTGGCGACGCAGGCGGCGGAGGTATCGCACTCCATCTCCGTTGGCAACCGAACAAGCTTGGCTCACATGAGCCCCGCCACGTACATGATCCATCGCATGGTTCAAGTGGCGTTTATGAACATTCGCAAGCTCCAACGTCTGTTGAGAGATAAGCTCACCACTGAAAACGACCACATCCCCCTGGCGCGCTTCTACCATGCGAAGCTGGTGCATGAGTGCGAGAGCGGCCCCTCGTGCTCCTGTCAATACGGCCGTGCTCTTCCGGACGTCGCGCTGGCTGCCGAAGCGGATCCGGCGTCGTCTGCTTTGCCACTGTGAAGTGCAAGGAGCGCTCTACGGCGGAGAAGCCGCTGCCCTTGTGGGCGAGGGGCCTAGACGGCGACGGGAGCCTTGACTTGGAGCAAGACGGGGACTGGATGTCGGACGGGGATTCCGCGCGCCTCGGTGCCGAAGGCGACGCGGCGGGTGGCGACACCGGCGCGCGTGCGGCGGCCGCGGTGACGACGGGCGAGGAAGACGCGCACGCTTTGGACGGCGAGGGGGTCAAGGAGGACGCGGAAGCGTCGGTGAGCATCGCCCATGCCGAGTTGGTCGAGCGGTTGGGGTTCGAGCACGAGCCGTTCATCGCCCAGCGCCCGAAGCCGCTCACCGAGGCCGAGGTGCAGTTTGTGGCGGCCATCACGGCGGGTCACGCGCCGGGCACCATCGTGCGCCATCGTAACAAGGCGCGGATTGACCTCTCCGTCGCTGACATCCTGCTCCTTAGAGACGAGTCGTGGCTGAACGATGACGTGCTCAATTACGTCGTCGGGATGCTCAAATTTAAGGACGATGCGGTGGCGTCCTCTCGGTCGGACGCGCTAATCTCGGCGGGGAGGTCGGGCGACCCGCAGCGGCGGCCACGGACAAGGACAATGAACTCTCACTTCTTTTCGCGGTTGTAGTCGCGCCGGTTTGGCTACGTCTACGAGAACGTGCGCACCTGGGGGCGCGTGTACGGCGTTGACTTGAGCTTGGTCAATGTCACTCTCATTCCCGTTCATGTCGACCGCTCGCACTGGGCGCTGATCAAGATCGACGTGGCGCACCACCTGTTCATTCACTTCGACTCGCTTCCCGGCCGCGGCACAGACGACGAGATCGACATGGCCCGTCGGTGGCTTCACGACGAGTTGTGTGCCCAGTTGGGTGCCGACGTTGCGGCCCAGTGGTGTGTGGCTCTTGGCCCGTCGGCCACAATGATGAGGACCCGGTGAAGCACGATGGCGGCAGCTGCGGCGTCTTTGTGCTCGCTGCAGCGCATTGATGTGCTGAAGGCGTTCCGCTTGCCTTCTCTCAAGAAGATATCCCTGTTCTGCGCCACCGTCTTGCTATCGCTTTGTTTTTGAACGACTTGGGCGGTCTGTTAGATGGTGGGGTGTAGCTGCTTCTCTTCCATTTCCAATACTTTTCTGTGTTTCTTATTGATCTTAACCATTCGCACGCGTCCCACTCCACTCAAAGAAGCCACAGCACGTGGCACCATGTCCTCATTGCGTCACGCGGACAACGTACGTGGAGGATTCAGTCGCAGCGGCCGTACGCCGCTTGCTGTTCATGATGCTGCAGCCGCACATTCTTTTCGGGCAGTTAGAAGCTAACTGGCGGATAATCCAGTACAGCGCAGTCAGTCAGACGCAGAGCTTGTCCAAGCAGACGCTTTGAGCTCGCACTAGCACGACCAGACCAAACATGCACTGACCGATGTGCAGAAGCGCAGCCGTTAACTGGAAATCTGTCTCGATCCGAGTTGTGGGCAGTGGCGCTCTTTCTTAGGAGTCCATGGACAGGTGAGTGCGGCTATCTTACCTCCCACACACAGCTGTCACTCGAGTAGAACCAGCAGTTGTATATGTGCTACGCACGCCCATGGCACAAGAGCACCACATGGGGACACAGCAACGAACTGTGAGCAGCTCTTCCTCAGATGACTGGTGATGTGGCCAGAAAGCTCAGACGCGGGAAACCCAGTCAAAGAGCGAATAGATGGTGGCAGGACTCCAGGCTTCCCATATCAGTACAATGTCCCAGTAGCTGGCAGTTGCCACTGTGCCACTCTGACCAGCTGGCTACGCACGACGATGTAGGAGTTGAGATGGAGTACCAAGCTCCCGAACTGACAATCCCGGCGCTCTTCTTCCCGGTTCTGGTGCATCCAGGAACCTCTTGCATGTATGAGCCACGGCGTCTAGCGTTGTCGATGTTGGAATGGAACAGTGGATGAGTGCCACTGCCAAAAGACTTTCACGGTTTCCCACTGCAAATAAGGTGCTGCGGACCGAGGCGCCGGCGGCGGAGCTGCGACTGTTGAACAACAGATGCTCTTCCCAGGTTCAGTGGTACAGCACTAGCAGGCGTCGGCCACATGGTCCTGCATGTTGGACTGTTGAACCACTGGTGTGCTACACGATTTGAAGTGGACAGGTACGAGTGTGCCTCGACCACCTGCTTTCTGCATGACTTCGGCCAATGCCCGAAGACTCTTTGGCATGATCAATGGGTGGGACTGATGAAGGTACGTGCGGCATTCACCGCGAAGAGGCGCACACGGGGGAATGGAAGGCCGGCCCCCTTCGCTGGGCCCAACCCTAGCTCCTAACCCTAGCTCCTAACCCTAGCTCCCAACCCTGGCTGCGGTGGAAGCGGCCACAGGGAATGTGGCTACCAGCTGCTGGCCGTTCTCATTGGCGGATCACGCCGGACAGGAAAAGCACCAGCCATTTCTGGCATGCTACTCTGCTGGACAGGTGACTAATAATTCCTGACAAGGCCGATATAAATATCTCCAGATGACGCTTCACCGTCCAAGCAAGCCGCTCGATCTCCTTGTATCTCAGAGCTATCGCCATTTACGGTATCTTGGTTGACGTGAGAGTCCTAGGTAGTAGCACCCACAACCCAAGCATTGCAGCGTTTCCCGACTGTTCGTCTAAGCCTGTTGCGCGGGCCGCCCATCCCCCCCTCACGGTCGCCGCTGAAGGAATTTTCTTGCCGATGCGGCGCCCCGCTTTTTTTTTTTTCATTGTGGTCTGCGTCCCGGCCTCCTTGGCGCCATCTTTTTGCCGCCTGCGCTCGTCTCCGTTTCGCATTCTAGCATCGGTATGGCAGGTCGACCGCCTTTTTATATGGGCCACTCGCGCTTGACACGACACGCGCTCGGATGAACCGCCTCGCCTCGTTTCCCGCCCGCGGATGGGCGCGTGGCCTCTCCCGCGCGAGGTTGGCTGCACAGGGCACCTCGTGGTGGGTGACTCGGTCCGCTGCCGCTCCCCCCTCTCTCTTGCACTTCCCCTTTTCAACCGCGTCTCCTGCCTCCCTCCCCACCCCCTCCCTCCCCTAGCGTTTTTCTCGCGTTTTCCTGGGTCGGCTCGTAGTAGAAAGGCGGCAGCGAGTGTTTGGCACGCGACCGCCCAATCCTTCAACGTCACCGCGCCGTACTGGGCGGTGGTGGCCATGGCCATCGTCGGGGTCATTTCACGGACGTCTTCAGTTCTCTTTTCTGCTGCCGATGAAAATGCTTTTGCTGGCCGGCCGCGGTCATTGGGCGTCGACGACGCGATGGTGACACAACCGTTCCCGACGTCGGCTGCGGCCATGTGCTGGCTAACGGACCCCCTCACCAACGACGTCGTCGTTAACTACTGCAGCACCGTCCTCCCGGAGCGATCATCGGGGTCAGTGCCGGCTGGTTCATTTGCTGTGGTAACGGGTGGGTCCCGCTGTTCTTTTGAAATTGGCCGAGGCGGTACCTCCACGGTGCTGCAGCTTGTTACCGGCGCAGCCTCCTCCCTGACGGTCGTTTGCAAGTTCAGCCTCATCCAAGACGCACAGAGGTGGGTCAACTGTGTGGCTGCCGGAGACCTCCTGGAGGTTCTCACTGAGGCTGTCCCGGTGGCCGACGAACGTCGCCCGGCCCCGTCCCCTGCCGTGCCGCGAATTCGTGCTCCCCCTACCATACATCGACCACACTTGCCATCTGGTTTCACCAGCGTGTGCACGGCGTCCTCCCAGACCGTGCGGCGCACTGTTCGCGGCTTGGAGAAGCCCGTTCGTCGGGGTTTGGTGGTGCCCCGCGGAGCGCCCGCCGAGTCGTCGACGGACTCGGAGATGGTCATGCTGGCGCCGCTCTTTGACTTGGGGGCGGACACATCCTCGTCACGCAATGTGGCGGACGCAGACGAAGACGTATTGGACCTGACCAAGGATGACGCGCACGTCAGTCTTCCACCGTCGTCTCACGGCGCCGCTCCCTCGCCCTTCCATGCGACGGGGGCGCTGCGCACCGGCGTGACCGCCCCACATCGGCACCAGCCAAAGGCCGTCGAGAGTGGCGCACCCGCCACCCCCCCAACGCCACGCCGTGCGGCTACCTCCCGGGTCGGACGTACTTCTTCCCTTCCGGGTGGTGTCCTGCTTGGCTCGAGGATGCGCCCCACGCCCGCCAAGGACGTTGACCACGAGTCGCTCGCGCAGAAGCGCTACAAGACAATGATCAACGGCGGCTTCATTGGCGGGTCAGTGGTCATGGACGGCCCGCCTGAGAGAGTTCCCGCATTGAAGAACCCGGAGCCTCCGCTGCATGAGCAAGGTGTGGCGGCTCCGAAACCTGACGGTGCCAATTCTTTTGGCTTGGGCAGGTATCGTTTTAACTCGCTTGCGTCGGGCCACGGTAGTGGTCGACGCGGGGATGCCCGCTCCCGGGCGGGGGTGCCCACCGTCGCGTCCACGTCCACTCGGGCGCTGACGTGGGCGGCACCGTCTGCCGCTGGGACAAGTGCGTCGTCGGCGTGCCACACCATGACGGAGGCGCCGATACCGGAGGTCCCTGTCGGGGCGCCAGCGGTGCCAGGGTTGAGCACCCGCGCGGCCCTGGGCCATGAAGCCCCCAAGGTCCGTGCCGGCCCCCTCGGTCTTCTCGCGCGCGTAGACAACTGGGAAGAAGTTTTCCTCCGCCTCCACGCTCGGAACAAGAGCACGTTAATCACCGGCGGACCGGGCATTGGCAAGTCCACCTTCTTGAGGCGCTTCTTGACGTTTTGGCGACAGCATTGGCAGGCTGCCGAGGCAGTCAGTGTTGTTGGACCAACAGGAAGCTCCGCCAAGACGTGCGACGGGCAAATCTACCACTCCTTCTTTGGTTTCGGACATCAGTACATGCCGGTACACTCCAACCCCGCGACCGAGGCCGCGAACCTGCTGCAACGAAAGCGAAGGGGACCTATTGCTCGCCGTCTATCGCTCGTTCGGGTCCTCCTTGTGGACGAGATCTCGATGGTTCCTGCCGCAACGTTGGACACGATGCGGGAGTTGTTGTTGCAGTGCCAGCCTCCGGGCGCGCCACGTTGTGGCATCTACGTGTTTGGCGACTTCTTGCAGCTGAGGCCCCCGTACGGCGGGCTGGCCTTCACTTCGTCCTGCTGGCGGGACCTGTTCGGCTATGAGATGCTCGAGCTCACGTGGGTGCGCCGGTGAACCGAGCAGGACTACATTGCGGCCATCCAAGACGCAAGGTTCGGCCTTTGTTCCCCTCGGCTTGCGCGTCTCATGCAAGAGCGCTGCGCGTCAGGATCTACTTCTAAGGAGATTGAGACGAGCGTGCTGCACCTGGTGCCGCGCCACAAGAATGTCTCGGCACACAACAACAAGTGCCTGACGCGCTTGGCTGGCAACAACCGGCCGGCCGACTGCCTCTGCGAGGACTCGATTGAGGTCGACCCCGACCGGGACCCGTCTCTTCGCGAGCCGGACGTGATGGGTATATCGGCCGAGACGCGCGCGGCGGAATTGATAGAGTGTGTCGCGCCGCGTCGCGTGCAGCATTGCCTGAACGCGCGGGTGATGTTCACTTCCAACTGCAAGATCACCCTCGGGCTCTTCCACGGCAGCATCGGCCGTATTGGTTCCTACCTGCCAGGCGGCTCCCCCGTTTGTCGGTTTGAGAACCACTCCATGCCCGACGGGGTGTCAAGGGGGACTCAGGGGCTCCGAGACGCTGGGATGGGGTGGATGGAGGTGGATTGCGCGCTCGTCAAGTTCAAGGCGCGTGTGCTGTCGGTGCCGAGCGCTCTTACTGTTCGCTTGCAGGTACCGTTTGTTCTTGGCTGGGCCATCACGGTGCACCGCTCCCAGAGCCTGACCTTGTCTGAGGCTGTTCTCGACCTGTGCGAGGCCTTTGAGGATGGCATGGTGCAAACGGCGGTGAGCCGGGTGGCGGACAAGAACCGCATGTTTGTCGAGTCGTTTTCTCCTATTCGCATGCTGGCGGACATGGCTGCCGCGCGGTTTTATATGGAGTGTCCCCGGTTGTAGATTAGTACGTCTTTTACGCTATCCTTTTTGTCGCTACGCATTACCACCCTTCTCTCCACTGCCACCGTTAGCACATGCGCCAGTGCCGTGTAAAACAGAAGAAATCGTTGCCGGCGCGCTCCCCACCTCAGGAGGCGTAGACGCGGTCACGCGGACGCCGACAGACATCAGAAGGCCATCACGTGAGCCCAAGGACAATGCAGGAACAAAGACACCCTCACGATCGCCTTCTATCAACGAGCTAGCCTCAGTGGCAACTCCAACAGCATCGCCGCCACCACTCTCATAGCTGGCATCCCACGCATTCATGACCCCGTCCAATAAACCAGCACCTCCATTTCCCATGCCTGGCAGCTGTGCGCTGCCGTCGGGAACACCACCCGGCCCAGGGGCACCCCCAGCATCGGCCACAGCTGCAAAAAGCCCACGACGTTCACCAGCCCCAGGTGCTCCGCCGGTGGGTCCGTCGCCACCGCCACGGCCACGAGCAGCAGGTGACCGGCTCCCACGACCACCACGTGCAGCAACGGCAGGTCGGCACTTGGCCGGAGGTGATGGGCTCCGTTCAGGGGTTGGTGCTCGTCGCTTACCTGCTCCGCTGTCAGGAATCTCACTGCGTCGCGCGGCCACAGAGCCTCCGAAAGCAATACTGCTTGGGCCCGCGTCACGCACTTGGCCGCTGGGGCGTGGCAGCGGCGGTCTGTCAGATGCGCGTCGAACAACAAGGCACGCCGCCCAATTCTCTGCGACTTCTTGAGCCCGCTCGTTGCCCAACCGCCCGTCCATCATTTTGAACAGATTGTCGGGGAACTGCGCGACAGGGCCGGCGAGCTCCAATGTGTCACTGAGAGCTCGTGGATGAACGGTAACAGGGATTAAGGGAGACAACGGTGCCGCATCAAGGGTGTCGGGGAGAGCGGCAAGTTGAATGGTGGCGGTGAAACCAGGGTTCGGGGCGGCAAAGTCATGGCGGTCGAGCCGACGGGGACCAGCGCGGCGACGCCGCCCTGCCAGACGGGGGAGACGGTGCTACCAGAAAAACTTGGGACGGCCACGGCAGCTGGGGCGGGCGCTGCCGCCTTGGCCGCGGCGATGGCGGCAACGATGGACCTGAGCGCCAAGGAGGCCCGGGCGGAGCAGCAGGAGATATCGCTCATCATTCTCAACGTCGAGTTCCGGTCCACGGACCGGGCACGGGTGATGAACCTACGCACGGAGGTGCACACCATCAAGATGGGCACCAGGGAGTCCGCGGTGGAGTATTTCAACCGCGGGTGGGCGCTCGTTTGGGAGCTCAACATGCTGGGCGTGATCATCGTCGACGAGAACCTGCTGTCCGCCCTGTTGACGGGCCTTGACGACAAGTTTGCGCAGCAGAAGAAGATTCTCGCTAACATGGACGAGCTGGACATGGAAAAGGCGGTTGTCAAGTTGCGGGCTGGGGAGACACGGATGCGACCTGAGAAGCAGCGGCGCGCCCCGCCTCTCGAGACCGCCCTAGCGTCGTCAGCTGGTGTCGAAAAAGACTCTTGAAATCCGCGCACGGCCGGTGACGCTAAGCACCCCGATCGACGCAAGTGCTTCCAGTGCAACAAGGTGGGGCACTTGCGGGCAGCCTGCCCGAAAGCTGACGCGGAGCCGAATCACCGCGGCGGTGTTGCAACGTTTGCGACCACCGGGGTCGTCCTGCACAGGACCGAGGACGCGGTGCACCAGGAGGTGGCGGGGGGCAGCGGGCTGCCCGCCGGGTGGATCGTGGATTCCGGGGCCTCACACGACATGAACGGGGGCGCCGAGAAGCTGACGCAACTCGGCTCCTGCAAGTTGGTGAATATCAAGCTCGCCAACGGCAAGGTACATACCGCCACGAAGGCCGGGACCGTCGAGTTTGACGCGTTGGTCTACGGCGACACGGTGGCGGTAATGTTGAAAAATGTGCTGGTCGTGCCGGGCCTTGCCGTGTCCCTGCTTTCTGTGCCGAAAAACGTCGGGCGCGGATTCTCCGGGACGTTCGACGCAGCAGGGGCACACATCTACAACGGCGGGCGAGTCGTGATGCTGTGCGAGCGGAAACGTGCCGCTGACGGCCAGGTCGCCCGATACATGGGGCGCTACATTGTACGCGGAAACACCCAGACGGCTATGGTAAACTACAACTAGGTCTGGGCGCCTGGCGCGCGCCATGCAACGCTGCGCGCACTACTCGGAAAGTGCGCCGGTGAGGGGCGGACGCTGTGCCAGCTAGACGTCGAAACGGCGTTTCTTAACGGCGTGATGGAGGAGGAGGTCTACGTACGGCAGCCGATGGGCTACGAGCGGGGGGACCCCAACAAGAACTGCAAGATGATCAAGGCATTCAACGGCCTGAAGCAGGCCTCGAGGGCGTGGTACAAGCAGCTAGTGTAGGCGCTGGAGGCGGGAGGCTCTCATAACACCTGTGCCGACCCATGCCTATTCGCCGGGAAGGTCGGCGGGGACATCTGCTACGTGCTCGTCTACGTCTACGACTTGCTACTGGCGAGTGCGTCCCCCGAGTCCGTGGCGCACACCAAGGACCGCGTCATGACGACCTTCAAGAGGCGCGAGATGGAAAAGCTTTCCTACTTCTTGGGCATGCACATCGAGCGTGACCTGGAGGCGGGCCTGCTGCGCCTGGGGCAGCGCAAGTACGTGCTAGACGTGCTCGCCCGGTTCAACATGATAGACGCCAACGCGACGCAGCTCCCCATGGTTGTGGGGACGCGGCTGCAGAAGGCCGGGAAGCTGCTCGACGACGAGGGAAAGGTGCGGTAGCAGGAGCTTGTCGGCTGTCTCTTGTACTTCGCGACATGCACGCGAACTGAAAGCGGAGTAGAGATAAAGCCAGCCTTGGCTCACCGGCGATTTTCCGCCAAGGAGGGTTCGCGCTGGGAAGGTGGAATGGGGGATGCGAATGGATCATATATCTTGTACTGCACTTCATGGATACTTCCTATCACCTAAGATTCTGCTACTTTGAAACGGGGCCAATATCATTTTACTCGATACGCAGCCATTGATTCCGTTGGGATGGGCGTTCGACAGGGACGGGCCATCGACGCTGCCACGCCATGCATGACGGCCAAGCAGGACCGCCGCTGCTCGCCGCCCCGCACATGCGCGACCCACCACCACCGCCACCAGGCGCTGCTGTCGTTGCTCGTTGTCCCTTCCAGGGGTGGGCGACCACCGCCGCTGATGGGGGCTGCCGCCTCCCTCCCGTTCCTGACCCAGGTGTCCTT
>ENA-ORXT01003012-ORXT01003012.1-marine-metagenome-genome-assembly--contig:-NODE-3012-length-19229-cov-6.222588_pt1 | contig 19229 bp, 16 predicted proteins | sample MGYA00237868_ERZ511482 | MGnify/ENA metagenome assembly ERZ511482
CCGGTTTTTCGTTAGCGCGAATGAACCGGACGCTATCGCGTGGCGGCTGATTGGAGGTAAAGTAAGTGCCATTGGGCGCTAGCCCGGGCATCGCAGCCTGTTAACGGTCGGCGTCTTACCCGCGAAAAAGCGCCTTGCCGACCAGTTCATGAGCCCCGGCAAGAACACGCTCGACTCGTTACTCTTTTATTGAAAACGTGGCTTCAGTGCGAGAATGGATCACTTGGTCGATCATTTGCGGCCCGGCGGTTACCTCCATCACCATATTTTGATCGACATCAATCTTGTACGTGAGGCCGTTGACGGAATCAAAATGCATCTGGCCTTTGGTGTCTTGGCTGGTGATTTCGATTTTGATCGGCGAATTCTCTTCAGGCTGAAATTGCATTTCCATTCCAATATCAATCAAATCCAGCGACTTGCCATCCAATTGCTCGGTGCCTTTGTAGGTATAAGTCGAGTCAATTTTCATACCACCCATTCCGCCTGGCATCGCAGTGATTGACGCTTGCTTCCAAGTTTCACCGATGGCCACGGGTTTATCCGGGAAAACGGGTGAAGCGTTTTTGATAAGTTGAGAAATCGCTTCCTCGGTCATCACTGGATTGCCAGCGCCGACTTCTTTGGGCATATCTACGGAGAGAATTTTCCCCTGAGCGTTCATTGTTTGAGAGAAGTTTTTACCAACCAACTGCGTTATTTGCTCGGCCATTTGAGCTGCGGTACCCTCAAGCTCCTCCTCGGAAGCAGTGTCGATTTCAAAATTTCCTGTCGGGCCGTCCATTGAAATGGTCATCCGTTCGATCTCGCTATTGATTGTCGCGATCCCCGCTTCATCAACCTTGTCTACCCTCCAAATCATATAGTTCGTAGAGACCATCTCCATGTCGTTGAGCTCTTTCCCGCCAAGCTTTTGCTTCATTTCCATCGTTTGCGTCATCACCACGTCGATCTTACGACCTACGGGCAGCTGCCAGGTGAGATTGGTTTCGCCACTTTGCCCAAAAGAAATCGCTGACAACATCAAAGTTACCAGCACTGCCACCATCGAAGATCGAATCATCTGAAATACCTTGTGAGAAATCCATGAGCGACAAACGGCTCACACCCTTGCCCATGCTTAATGAGCCGATGGTGCCAACAACGTCTGTATTTCTTAAACTAACTTTTTTTAACGGCGAGCCGTCGTGTGCTTCAGCGGCAACCACGCTCCGTTGTCATTATTGCTGGCGACGCTTTGCTGGATGAAGTACATCCCTTCGACGCCATCGTGAATGTTCGGATACAGCGTATCAGTCGTTTCAAATTTCTTGCCAGAAATCCGCAAACACATGGCATCGTATGCCGCTTGGTAGACGTTGGCAAATGCCTCAAAAAACGCTTCCGGATGCCCTGAAGGCAGACGGCACGATGCGGCAGCCACGTCGCTCATATAAGGGGCGTTAGGGTCACGCGTGTACAACTGATGGGCTTTGCCATTTTGACGCACCCACAATTCGTTTGGATTCTCTTGCCGCCACGACAGCGACCCTTTGGTACCATCGACCTCGATCGAAACATCGTTTTCGCGACCATGCGTAATTTGCGACGCCGTCACGGTCCCCAAAGCTCCATTTTCGTAGGTAATTACTGCATGGCCGTAGTCATCCAGTTTCCGTCCGCCGACGAATGTTCTCAATTGGCAACTGATCTTCTCAGGAAACTGGCCGGTGATGAAACGCCCTAAATTGTACGCATGGGTGGCGATGTCACCAAAGCAACCCGCCGCGCCGCTGCGTTTGGGGTCGGTTCGCCAGGCCGCTTGTTTTTGATCGGAGTCTTCCAGCTTTTCAACCAGCCAGCCCTGAATGTAGTTAACGCGGATCGCCATGACTTCCCCCAATTCACCGGAAGTCACCATCTGCCGCGCCTGACGCACCAATGGGTATCCTGTGTAGTTGTGTGTGACAGCGAAAACAACGTCTGATTTCTGCACAGCTTCCAACAACTCTTCGGCCTGTTGCATGTCCAGCGTCAGTGGCTTGTCACAGATCACATTGAACCCCGCCTCGACAGCAGCCTTGGCGATTTCAAAGTGCATGAAGTTGGGCGTTGCGATTGAGATGAAATCAATGCGCTGATCCTCGGGAAGCGCCAGTTCTTTTTCGATCAGCTCTTGATAGCAACCGTACGCACGATCGGGCGCGATCGCGTAGTCCTCTGCGGATTCCTTAGCGCGAACGGGATCTGAAGAAAGGGCTCCCGCGACCAATTCAGCACGATTGTCTAAAACCGCCGCCGTTGCATGAACACGCCCGATAAAAGAGCCTCGGCCTCCGCCGACAAGCGCCATGCGGAGTTTACGATTAAGTGGTTCATTAGTGGGCATGCCGGGCCTTCATGATTGTGCGAAATGAGAGGGAAATTTAGTTCCTCATCATATCAAATCAGAAAGACTCGCAGCACCACCGAAAGACGCTTTTTGTTCTTCAGGGTGGGTTGAGAAGCTATTGACGCCCCGTTTCGATCAAGAAAATCTGCTTTACACGCCACTAAACTACTCAGCAGAAATGGTTGCCAACTGCTTTAGCGCGTCCAACAACCCAAGCAACTCCTTCTGATCGATCTCTTCCCACTCGGCCAGTTTGTGCTTGATGATGACGACTTTGAATTCGTTGGCGGCTTCCATCACATCCTCGGGAAGATCTTTAAAAGATTCAAACGGCCGGATCTGATGCGGTTTGGCGGGTTTGTCTGTTGTGTCAGATTCTTCGTCGTTCTTGCTGCCGGAAGACTTACCACTGGGCTCGCCTTCGTCACCAAAATCTGGCCCTTCATGTACAGGGCCTTCGATGTAGTCGCTGTCGCCGCGCGTCGCTTCTGTCTTTTCCGATAACGCCAACGATTGTGTTTCCTCGGCCATCTCCAGCGTCACGATGTCGCTGTCCTGGGGTTTGTCTTCAGCGACCTTGCCCATTGTTTCCCAACGTTGATGCCGCATCTGCGAAATCGACCAATTGCTCTGCACGGCACCTTCGAGCCACATTTCGGCATCGTCCCAATCCAACGCCGCGTAAAAATGGCTCCAGTACAGTCCTTCGTACTCCTTGAACACATGCCCAAATCGCTCGCTGGTCCGACGTAACCGGCCAACGTGCTGCGAAGACACGCCGCCAACCATCTGCGCCCAGGCTTCATCGGAATACTCGCCGGCGGAGGCTTCCTGCTCCTCGAGCGACTCACGCCACTGGCAAATGATGACGCCTTTGTCCCAGTTGGTGGTGCTGATTAACTGATTCCATTGCCCAATGAACGTCTCCGATTGCATTTGAGTTTTCTCGGAAACCAAGTGGTTCTCTTGGGAGTCTTCATTAACGGTCTCCGCTGTTGCATTCGTTTCGTTGGGCATTGAGTTCATTCCTTTGGTAGAAGTTCGTTGAAGCTTACATTTCATTTGCGTAGAAAATCCGCCGCAATGGAGACTCTTAAAAGCATCCCATTACTGCCGGTTAAAGCTGTAATAGATGAAGCTCTTTCAGCAAATCCACTACGTATACGGCGACCAATTGGTCGCGGTCGTCGGATCAATAAGGCGTTCGCAACGACCTCCCACAGATTACCGAAGGCACGATTTGCGGAAACCCGAAATGGGTTTTTTAAGACCCAAATGAAACGAACCGGCACCTGAAAGGTCCGGTTCGTTGGAAAGAATTGAGTTTAGCGGTAACGTCGGCATCAGCACCATTGTTGTCGCGATCGAAACGGCAATGGTGGAAAACGTGTTAGTGAATACTCCGTTTGCCAACCACCGGTCGAAATTAACTATTTGCAGGCAGCAATTCGATGTAGTCACTGGTGATTTTCAGGACTTCATCCAGATAGTAATCACGTTCGATATTTTTTTTGTTGACCTGTTCTTCAAACGTTTTCCGATCTTCCTTTTCAGCCGAAAGCTCTTCACGGCGTGCCATAAATTCTTCCTCGTTGAGCGACACCTTCTTCAAAGCTTTTTGCTCAACGTAGTTTTGAATCTGGCGCTTCCGTTTGCTGAAATCGTCCGACGAATTAACGCGTTGTTGAGATTGTTCGTTCAATTGCTGTTTCATCTGAGTCGATGTCAGTGCGAACATATCGTGCGGAGCTTCGCCAATACGATCAAATTCAACCGCATATTCCAAATCAACTTCGCCAACGTCCATCCGTGCGCTCAATGAAGGCAACACAATATCCGCCTCGACACCGCGTTTCTGAGTACTGTCGCCGTTGGGACGATAGAACTGCTGCATCGTAATTTTTAACGCTCCATAAGTGTTCGGCGGATTACGAATCGGCGCGACGACTTGATTCAAATCCAGCAAACTCTGCACGGTACCTTTACCGTGTGTCTGTTCGTCACCGACGATGATGCCGCGCCCGTAATCCTGTAGCGCTCCGGCCAAAATCTCGCTGGCACTGGCGCTGAATTTACTGGTCAAAACAACAACTGGCTTGCTCCAAGACAGTCCAGGCATTTCATCTTCGTACTGAGTAACCTGGCCGTAAGAGTCTTTGACTTGAACAACCGTGCCTTGATCAATAAACAAACCAGTCAGATCAATCGCTTCCCGCAGGCTGCCACCTCCGTTACGACGCAAGTCTAAGACAACTGCATCGACGCCCTGCTGAGTGAACTCGTCCAAAATTCTCTTGACGTCAACAGTCGTCCGGCGGCCACCCATTTTTCCACTCATGTCGGCGTAGAAGCTTGGCAGATCTATCACACCAATCTTTCTAGTGGAACCGTCAGGCCCCGTGCCCTCTTCAAAAACGGCTCCCTTGGCGGCGCTGTCTTCGAGCTTAATTTTCTCACGCGAGATCGAAACGGTATGAATTTCCTCTTTGCCTTCGGAGATCACTGCCAACCGAACGACGGTACCCGCTTTGCCACGAATCATCCCCACAACGTCGCTAAGTTTCCAGTTCACAACGTCGATCATTTCGCCGCCGTGTTTATCGTAAAGCTTCCTGGAAACCTTGGTCCCATCAGGATTTCCCTGTCCTACCGCGACGATTTTATCTTCTGGGAAAATACCGCCCTGCGTATCACAGGCGCCGCCAGGAACGATGCTTTTGATCACTGTGTATCCGTCATCGGTAATCGAAAGCGTCGCTCCGATGCCTTCGAGCTCCAGCCCCAACATGATCTTAAAGTCCTCGTAAGACTTCGAAGACATGTAAGAAGTGTGAGGATCGTAAGCATTTGTGATTGCCGAAACGTAGATCTCGATCAGCTCTTCAGCGTTGGTCTGATGCATACGTCGGGCGAACGATTGGTAACGCTTACGAAGAAGTTCTTTAGGGTCTTTCTTCTCGTAGGGTTTTACTTCGCCAGTGGTAATCTCATCATCTGCAGTTCCGTCATCATTTGCCGCATCTTCACCGCCGGTCGAATTCTCATCCGATTTGGCGTTCTTCTCTTCTTCTTCGTCATCATCATTTTCAAGGACCAGCAAACTGTATTTAATACGTTTCCGCCAGATCTCCCGAGCGTCTTCTTCAGATTTGGCATAACTTAAGAGGTCAGGGTCGGTGATCATTTCTTCATTTATAGTGAAGTCATGATCTTGCTCGATCATTTCAACCGCCAAGGCCGTACGTTGATCAATGCGATCTAAGAACCGGCGGTACATTGCAAAAGCAGTTGAAAATTCGCCACGCTTCAGCTGGTCATCCAAGTCCGTTCGACTAATAGAAAATTCATCTATATCAGACTGCATAAAGTAGACCTTCATGGGGTCTAAACTTTTCGCAAACAGATCAAAAGCGCGTTGTGAAATCTGATCGTCCATGGCGTGTTTGGAAAGGTGATCCGATTGCATCAACTTCGTAACCAGTCGCGCAACATACCCACTGACAATCGTGGGTTTCCCAAGATTGTCCGCGTGCGCCATCTGCGGCAAACAAACGACCGCGATCAAACACGCAACCGTCATCGACTTCCCAGCCATAGATAATCGTTGGGGAGCTTGGCCAGACATGAGTCTTGAAAGCATATTGGTTCCTTCGCCTGTTTTTTTGAGTACCAGTTCTACGGTTATATAGTCGGCGCTTGGCGCCGAAGGCACGTTGATTTTTTTAATTTAATAGTGTTATCTTAGCCCGATTAGCCCGATTAGGCCAAAACAGCGTATCAAAATCCTAGAAACAAGGAGCTCTAGCGGCAAGCCCGAAATTTTCACCCAGCAACCGGCCAATCCGTTTACATACAGAGGCTACAGCCGCATTAGCTTATCGACGGGTTTCGAACTGTCACCTATAGTAGAGACAAATCCTGTCCGACAAAGACGTGTGACACGTTGTTGTCGCCACTACAACAGGACTTAATCTGGGCAAATTCCTTCGAGCATTTCTCGCAAGCATCGTGCAAGCATTCCTACTAATGAACGCCGGAGCCAATTCAGGGGCTCGATTTGAACTCGACGGAAGCGAAAAAAATCGCCTCGGACGAGATTGGGAATGCCGTGTCGTCCTTAACGACCCTCAATGCTCCCGCGTTCACGCTGAAGTCTATCACGATGAAGACGGCTGGTGGGTCCGGGACAACAAATCCAGCAACGGCACTTACGTTAATGGACAAACAATTGAACAAGCGCGGCTGATCGAAGGTACCCAGTTGCGAATAGGTGCTTCCTCCTTCACCTTCAGCATCAGCGCACCAGCGGTCGACAAGACAGCTGGGGCGAAATCTAAATCTGAAAAAGACGGTTCGTTTAGAGACGTCACCGTCATCCTTGACGAGTCGATGGATCCTCAAGAGACCGGGCAGTACACGCTTGATTTTCTCAAAGGACACAATTGGGGACAGGACTTTTTCTTCCTCTTTCAACTGTCTGTGAAATTGCTGGCTGTCGACGAACCGGACAAAGTCATCCGAATTTGCATGAAGCGTCTTTTTGATCGGACCATGGCTTCGGCCGCCGGTTTCATGTGGGTATCTGACGATGGTGTGTTGTCGCCGCGCGTTATTTTCCCCGAAGCTGAATCTGATATCCTGAAGCTGAATAAAGACCTGACCGCACGCGTCGTTTCGGAAAAACGAGCGATGCGAATTGAACAAGGCAGTGGTAAATCGAAAAAGAAGAAAGATTCTGAACTCGACTACTCCGATTCAATCTGTGTGCCGCTGATTTCCGACGGCAAAGTTAAAGGTGCGATCCACCTCTACCGCAAAGAGAAACCCTTCTCAGAAAGTCACTTCGAACTGGCCGTCGCGATGGCCAATATAATGATTCGCTCGCTTGACCGCGCCCATCGTCTGACGTCACTGGCTGCGGAAAAAGATCGTCTGGTTCAAAAATCAGCGACCTTTGACGAACTCAAAGGCGATAGCAAAAAAATGTTGGAGCTGAAGTCCAAGATAAAACGAGTCGCGAAAGCTTCTGGTTGTGTGCTTATTCGCGGCGAAAGCGGTGCCGGTAAAGAACTGGTCGCTCGGGCGCTACACCGAAACAGCCCGCGCAAAGACCGCCCCATGCTGAGCGTCAATTGCGCAGCGATGCCACGTGATTTGATGGAAAGCCAGCTCTTTGGACATAAGAAAGGCGCCTTCACGTCTGCCGATCGCGATCACATCGGCTGGTTTCAACAAGCCGATCTAGGAACTTTGTTTCTCGATGAGATTGGCGAACTCACGCTCGAAGGACAAGCGAAACTGCTTCGCACGTTGGAGGGACATCCCTTTCTGCCCGTCGGTGGTACCGAAGAAGTCACGGTGGATGTGCGAGTAATTTGTGCAACCAATCGTGATCTAAAGGAGTTCGTCGCTGAGAAACGATTTCGCGAAGATTTGTTCTATCGCTTGAGTGTGTACGAATTATTGATTCCGCCGCTGCGTGATCGAGAAGCTGACATTCAGATGCTGATCGACTTCTTCTTGAATCACTTCCGTAATCAGCTTGGCAATACAAATATGACGTTGTCCAAAGAAGCCAATCTGAAACTATTGGGCTACCAGTGGCCGGGAAATGTACGGCAACTAAGAAACGTCATCGATAGCGCGACCGTCATGTGCGAAGGCGACGAAATTAAAACCGCTGATCTCGGCATTCGTGAAGCCACCGACGGCGAGTTCGAGACGCTACGAATCGATCACTGGGAACGAAAGCTAATCATCGACGCGCTCAAACGGACCACCAACAGCGTTCCCAAAGCGGCCGAACTGCTAGGCATCAGTCGAGCAACGCTCTATCGTAAAATCGACGACTACGGTGTCGAGCGAAAGTAGCTGTTGAGAAAGTCATGAAAAGTGGAATACGCTTCCAGTTTGTCAGGGTAAAGAAAGACAGTCTGGAAGCAACGCCGTGAACGATTTTCGTTGCGGAATTAGCCGTTTTGGCGTTAGCCACGGTTGCGGCGGAGGGAACCGTGGCTAACGCCAAAACGGCTAACAGTCGGGTTTTTGCATCATGAGAAATCCTTCACGGCGCTGGTTTGGAAACCTATCCCACTGGTTTTCCACTTGGCGCTTAAGCAGCTTTAGCATCTTGGTCTTGGCCGACGTCATTCTTTTTGGACTCTACGTCGCCAAAACTGGAACTTCCAGCTGCGTTGCGGATCGTAATCTCACGCTGCGGAAATGCGATTTCGATATCTTTCGCGTGAAACGCTTCGTCGATCGCCATGTTCAATTCGTGCTGCACACGAGGTAGATACGGACGACCGGGAATGACGACGCGCAGTTCAAAATCGAGCGTGCTGTCGCCGAAACTCTTAAACACAACTTCTGGAGCCGGCACGCGTTGGACCAACGAATTGCGACTGGCAATTTCCAGCAACGTTTGATAGACCAGCTTGGTATCTGAACCGTAAGCCACCCCAACCCTCATGATCGTACGAAAATTGGAATCCGATAGAGTCCAGTTCATGACGTCTTCGGTGATAAATTTCTTGTTGGGCACAATCAATTCGCATTCGTCACGATCGCGAATCGTGGTCGCTCGCAACTGCATTCGGCACACGGTTCCAGTGGTTCCGTTGACAGTGACGATGTCTCCCACACGCACCGGACGCTCGATCAGAATGATCAGCCCAGAGATCAAGTTTGCGAAAATTTCCTGCAGACCGAAACCGAGTCCGACCGTCAAACCAGCAGCCAGCCATTGCACGCTGCCCCAAGAGAATCCGACAACTTGAAAGGCAAACAACATTCCAAACACGCCGACAAGGTAACGCACAACAAACGAAATCGCATAACGCCCGCCCTTATCCAGCGGCAAGCGGTCCAACAGCGTAATCTCCAGTAAACCCGGCAGGTTTCGACTGAGCACCATCGACATCGCAAGCGCGCCAAGGGCGATTAGAATTTCGCGCGGCGTGATAATTTTAGCATTGCCCAGCGCGTCGACTTGGGCTGACTTCCAACACTCGATGCTGTCGAGGTAAGAAATGGTGGGGGAAACGGTCGACCAGATCTGCCAACCCGCTACGATCATCCCCATCAACGCGGTAACGTGGACCAAGCGATTCACCTGAGAGGATATCTCGTTGATGTTGATAGATTCGTCTTCGCTGATGTGTCCTTCTTCGTTACGCGTCAATTGTCTCAGTTTCACCCGAAACTGAGTCGTAAGAAGCAAACGACTGATGAAGCCGGCAAGGATTCCGATCGCCAACATCGCCTGCACGCTCCAGAACGCGCGGTTGCTCATTTCGAATGCCGTGAAGTGATAGCCAGCAACCGATAACCCAGCTAACGACAAAACCACCAACGGCATGCAGAAAATCGCAAATCTTCTCGGAAATGCGGTCCATGGTTCTGACGCATTAATCGAAGAAGTGTCAACGGAGTCACCGTTAAAAAGACGCTCGTTGGATCGTCTGCGTTCGGCGCGACCGACTTTGATTCCTTTTTCGATCAGATCAGTATCGCAGGCACGATTGATCAAGCGGCCACCGAACAATATCCCCGTGGCTAATAAACCTATTGATCCAAGGAAAAACAATCGGCCCAATGAATCGCTCCACATACCGCCTTCAAAAGTGGTCAATGCCATCGAAAAGAATCGGCACGGCAGGCTAAAGCAAACGGTGAACCAGAGAATCGTATAGATTCCTCTGCAAAAGTCGCGTGACCAACCAAAGTGCTTTTCAGCAGGGCCTTTGGAGGACATCAGCGTCATCAATAACATCGTCGTCAGCACCATCGGTGTCATCTCAAGCAGCGAATGCCGCAGCGTTCCACGAAGGGTGTTGAGATCAAATTCAGGCGACAGTTGCCAAGCCACAAATAACAGCAACAGCGGAACAAACAATGCCGAACAAAACGACGACGCCACGTTGGCCAACATCGGCCGGTACCGAGAAAATCGCTTAATATCAGCGACCAATCTGCTGGTCGGGCGTTTCAGCGAATCAAAGTTGGGAGTGATATCTGACATGGTTGTAGTCTGTTTTTCGTGGAGCTGTTTCTAAGGATCAAGTGAGTGAGATCGCTTCGTCTACGGCTTGAACCGCCGGCTGAAGATAAAAAGAGAAACCAGCCCTATCAATCCCGCCGCCGATTCGTGCGGGCTGTGCAAGCAGCGAAAAGTCAAACAGCCCAGCAATTCGGTCCACTGCTGGAGTGAAAAGAACTTCTTCAATGCAAATCGCGATTTTGTGATCTGTTCAACGCTCAGTGGTTGAGCCGAACGGACCCACAAAGAATTCTGATTTACGAAGTCCATCGTCGCTTCGATCTCACTAACTAACTGCTCTCGTTCTACAACGATCTTCCCTAACACGTCGATATAGGCGTGATGGTCCGAACTTAATTGGTCATACTGTTGGCGAATGCTCTCCACGATTTCAATTGCCATTGCCGATAGTTGTTCATCGCTGATCGAATCCGCGTGAACGTCCTTGAGCATCTCAGCGGCGTATTCTGCGGGATGAGAAAGCGGTTCCCGTTGCTCGTTCAATTTGATCCGTTCGAGGCTGATCTGTTGGAGCTCACGATTGATCTGGCGAATTCGCCGATGGCTTTTGAAGGGGCGGATCATCTTGCGCCGAACATCGACCAACATCATTCCGTCGGCGTGACTGAGCGTGTTGTCGATGATGCTCTTTTCGACCGATTCGTGTTGACTGTTGACTTTGTTGAGCAGCTCTTTGACTTCGATCTCTTCTTCGGTGGCTGCCCGAATCTGTTCGGTGAACTTGATCCTGCGTTCGGTCAGTTCCGCATTGAGCGTCGCCAGTTCACGTAAAGAAGGGGCCGCGTCGATCACCTTCGCCCGTGCCAGCCGAGCCTCTTCTTCGAGATCCTGGCGCCGCCGCTGGTTAGCCGCAAAATTCCACGACGTGATCTCTGCGTCCAGCACCTTTAATTCGCGCGCCAGCAGATCGTTTTGCAGTGGCAATATACGATTCTGTAACTCGTAAAGTTTTGATTCGCTATCCAACGAGTCGATAAAATACTCCAGCTCAAGTTCCTCAGCGCGTAATCGAATCATGACATAGGTATCTGCTTGGTCTAACTCTTCGTTCTTAAGCCGTTTGTCAAGTTCGGCGATACTTTTGCGGGCGTCTGCGCGATCCTTTGGAATCTCGCCCAGACGTACTTTATGTTGGAGTTCAACTTTACTCAGCTCATGCACCCGCGCGTTCAACGCCTCCATCTCATTCCGCAAGCTATCCAGTCGCGCGAACAGATCCTCAGCCGATGCATCGTCTTGGGGAAGTTGCGATTTACGGTCAATCGCAAGTTTTTCTTGGAGTATTTTTTTATCGGCTTCGAAGGTTTTGATCGAGTTACTCTGGATCAAATCCTTTTTAAAATACTTTTTGGCAGACATCAGCAAGTCGTTCGATTGGTCCAATAATTTTGAACGTCGATCGTATTCTTCGTCACCATTTTCGTTCGTCGATTTCAGAAGGTTTTTATGCCGCTGTATCCCCTCAAGCAACTCACCGATCATCTGCCGCGCTATAGGAGTATCGACCGCCAAATTTGCTGGATACGCCGGGCCAATGAGAGCCTGGTCCGGCTGTGGTTGTGGTTGTGGTAAAGCGGCACCGGAGTCCGGCATCGCTTCGGCAAGCACTGGTTCGTCTGCAGCCATTGGAGTATCGATCGGTTTGTCGAAACTTGCGACTTCGACATCCGAGAACGCGGAAAATCCTCCGCTATCACCTTCGCCACTAGCTTCGTCAAGAACCGCTTGACGAACATCGGTATCGTAGATGAGATCGGTGTCGTTGACATACTGAGAATGTCGCTCGTCCGTTTCGTTCTGAGCACCATCCGAAGCACTATTGCTGGCAAAAACGAAATCGGCCAGTTGCTGATCCGTGATGACCGCATCGGCGATAGCTCCGAAGCGAAGCTCAAAATTAATTTTGGCGATATTACGCACATCGAAAATCGCTGACAAATCGACTGTCGAATTCAAAGTTTCCATTGCTTGTTCAGACGTCCGGCGCAGGGAGTTCTCGGGGTGTATCAATTGCCCATTGGCATCACCGAAAAGCACCAAGGCCAATGAAAAAGCTGCCGCCGGTGGCAATGCTCGTTTGAAAAACACACTCTCTCCCAGAATCGCCGTTGGATGACTGATAAAATAACCGATCGTTCAGCCAGAACGAATTGAACGCGTAGCTTAGATTTTTCGTTTGGCAGCAACAATAGCGAAGTTACAATTCAACACAGCTCAACGCAGCTCGATATTTGTTGGGTAATACCAATCGCAATCGCACCCCAATCGCTTTGTAACATTTACAAAGCCAGCATTCCTGAACACTTGCCGCCATGAACATTCGCACGCAACTACTGGTCGCCCATTCACGAAACAACGCCGACATTGTCCAAAAGCACGTTGAGGAGAATCCCGCTGCGCTGCCAGAACTGATGGCTTGCTTAGGCAGCGACGAAGTCAAAGTGGCTCAACGCGCGTCGATGGTGATCGGAAACTTTGGGCGCGATAATCCAGAGTCACTAGCGCCTTGGTGGGAAAATCTCTTCGCGGCGGCCGATGATCCTGTTCACAATGCTATCGGTCGTGCAGTCATTCGATACTTCAGCGAGCTTGATAGCAAACTACCTAAGGAACTCGAAGCACGGTTGGTTGACCGCTGCGTGCAGGCGGTCATTGACCCGGCAGAGAAAACGGCCACATCCGCCTTCGCCATGAAGTTCCTCACCGACAGAGCCGCCCATTACCCCGAACACGCCAAACGCTTAAACGCCGCCCTCATCCGCCTGATCCTCAGCGGCAGCCCCGGCTTCCAAAACCGCGGCCGGAAGATGCTTGAGCAGTTAAAGGAACATCTGTAAGTGCCCCAGAGTAATATGTCGCATTTGGCGACACGTCAACAAAACAGGTCGCACTTAATCTTTTTGTGCAACACATCAATCGAATGTGTCGTTTATTGCGACATGTCCCAATCCCTCTAAACCGCATACCCCTTACCGGGAATTTTCTTACGTTCTTCCAGCGTTGTCATTCGATGCCCACTATTCTTACACAGGCCGGCGAAAACAATCCTTCCGGAACGGTCGCCGATAAACGCAGCAATGTGCTCAGCCTTTTCAGTTGATTTTCTTTGCGGACTTTTTAAGTATTTTGATAGGCGTCAAAAACCTCCGGTTTCTCAGCAGCGATCCAAAGAAAGCTTCGCCGGTGGCCCGCTTCAGCAGGTTTATATCGCACGCAAAGCGTCGTCGCCGAATCAATTGCTTTTTACTCAAACAGATAGTTGAAATTCATCGGCGCTTTCGCTGTCCGGTTTGAAAGCAGTTTGTCAAACTAGGCGGCCAAGCGTTGTTATAGGAAACGCTGAAACTCAACGAATAGCTTTCGGATCACCGGAATTCCTCCAAGCCGTTTCGCAGCGTCGGCGATTGTGTCGTACTTCAATTCCAAAAGCTCTGGCAAGATGTCCTGGCCAAGAATGTCGGATTGGATGCGACCAGTAGTGATTGAAAACTCACGGCGAATACGCGATCCCTCAACGACTCCCCAGCCAGCAGCCTTAAGCGCCGGGTCGATTTGTTCGGCTCGTGTTTCGGATTCGTTCATAATTTAGTTGAGCTCTTGAACTACTTCGATTTCACTGTTGGAAAATAGTTAACTGCAACAAGGTCAGGATTCATCCAAACGCAATCATCATCGCATGTAAGAAAAACGGCTTTCGCCGCCTTCGCAGTTGCTGAAATCCACATGTCGTTTTGACCTGTATTGTGACCACCAGCTTGGTCCGCGGCGTAAATGTCTGCATACGCTTGAACAACGCTAGGCAGACCTGCATCGACACGAACCAATTCAGCCAAGAGTTCATCCAGCACCTCGAGCTTTTTCGCCCCCCAATTCCAAACAGAAGCCAACGCCCTTAGTTCACCTTCCACGACCGTTGAATAAAGTGGACGATCAGTTCGCTCGTGCAATTTGATGGTGTCGCGTAGTTGAATACCAGTGTCATTCTGACGAATCCAGTGAATCAAAACATTGGTATCCAACAGAATTAAATCGTTAGAGCCAATCGTCATGAAATCTGCTCCAACGCTCGTTCGATCTCTTCTTCTGATTCGTCACCGGGCCATTTGCCCATAATCGCAGCCATGCCACTTCGCGAACCCTGATTGCGGCGTAGCTTCTCTGGATCAAATCGACCGTTGCTTGGAACCGGCGGAGTTGAAAACAGACTGGCGGCATCTTTACCATCTTCAATCGACTCGGCCTCAACTCGAAGTAGGTTGCCAGACGCGCGAAAGACTGCTTTGCCCATCACAAGAACGCGTGATCGCCACAACGTTTGCAGCTGGTCGGAACTGTCTTCTGGAAAAACGCCCGCAACTCTTTCGCCGGAATCCAAGATCAATGAGAACCGTTGAGTGCTGGCCTCGATGCCGTCCAGACTACCAACAATTCGCACACGCTGTGGCGTCGGCGTCTTCCCATGAAGTTGAATCGAATGCTCTATTGTTTGAGTATTGACCAGCGCTTCTTTTTTCGATGAGCCTTTACTGCCAAGCAACCTGAATCCGGTGAAGGGACCAGACTTGAAGAACCTTTGGAATTTTGAGACTTGCCTAAGCAATTGGGGATCAAATGCGTCGCTGTCAGATTTCTTTTCGTCGATCTCGCCAAACACGTTGATTAGAAGATCAAGCCCCGTAAGCGATCCATCTGGCCGAACCGACTCAAACAAAAGTTTTTGCGAATAGATTTCCTCGGCTGCAACATCCAATGTTGGCAGCTCAAAGTTAAGCTCAGTCGTTCCGTTTCCGCCATGGCCTGTAAACCGGAGGTCACTGGCTTCTTGCAGCCATCTTGGAGGGATACCTTTTGAATTACTGCGATTGCGAAACGCCATCGAAACCGCACCGCGAATTGCAATCGGCATATTGACCATCAAGTAACCAAGATGCTGCGTTGGTACACGGCCGTTAAAATGCTCTTCGCTTTCAAGGCAGATGTTGTGTTTTTGCATTTTCATAGCATTCCCTCCAATAGCCGATCTGAAATTAAGCTGTCGGTTCGTAGATAAAATCCGTTAGACCTATGATCGACGCAAGCGCTTCGACAATTCGTGGGCGAACGTCCTCACAGTTCAATCCACACAATCCGCAACTCAGTGCGGCAATGGCGATCGAGGAAATCTTATACCGTTCGATTGCAAGGACGACCGAGTCGAGCCCACTATCAATGTACTCGATTTCGCTTGGCTGCATCCAATGATCTTTCGTTGGGAAATTGACAATGAATCAATTTTCTCCCGTTTCGCCATGTCCATGAACCAAAAAGCTTCTCGGTCACCGTGCATGCCTGTATCAACATATCGCACTTTTTTGATTTCTACGACATGTTGCCGAAACATGTCGCACTTAACCGTTTTCTGCGACATATTAGTCGGACGTGTTGTTTGGTGCGACATGTACCAATCCCCCTAAACCGCAACCTCTTTAGTGGTCAGTTGGCCGTTGAAGGCTTTTTGAAGGAGCGATTGTTTGAGTTCGTCGAGGTTGGCCAGCTTTTGGGTGTCGATGGTTTTAAGTCGCTTTGCCTCGGCGCGTGCCTTCGCAATGTGTTCAACAGCAGACTGCTGTTCCTTCACCGTTTCCGGAATCCGAATCGTGATGGCTTTGATCTTCGCCGAACTCAGATTCTTTTGACGAACGCCGCGACGAAGGTTGAGAACTTCCGGGTGTACGTAACGGACTGCGTACAACAAGAATCGTGGATCGGCTTCTTTAACTGGCCACATGCCGGCAACTGCTTGATTGAAAACTGCGTCCCGATCGAGAATCGACATCTTTAACGCGGCGGTGTCATACATTCCCATCAGTAATGATCCGGGCGGCAACAACTTTGCGTTGGAGCCATTTAGCCCCGTTTCGGTAATGAACTTCTTTGAGTCGGTCGTGTATAGGTCGTTAAGTTCGCCTGATGAGTACCACGGAATGTCGCCACCATCCCAAAACACTTTGGTTGACTTCAAAGGTGTTCCGCCTCTGTTGATCTTCGAGCTTCTTCTCCTGCCAGCCGGGGCCTTGTTGGGTGAAGACGCGATTGAGATAGCTTTCAAACAGCTCGCTGGCAGACAAGAGATTCTTCTCGGCGTTTTCTATCGCCTTGGCGATCGCCGAAAACGCCTCATCCAAGATCGACACGATCCGCTTTTGTTCGGCGACCGTGTTGGGGAACGCTAAAGGTATCTTTTTAAGTAAATTTGACTTTATGCCCTTCGCCGTAGCTCCGGTGCCTTTGTCTTGTATTCGTTGTTGCATGAATCCCGAAAGCAGCATGTAATTTAGTAACGTCGAACCCAAAACGTCCGAATCGGGTTGCATGATAATAATGCGTTGAGCGAAAACGACTTTTCCGGCGGTGTCGAGTTGAGTAACATTCCCTAACGGGGCTTCTGTTGTGAATAAGACGTCGCCTTTCTGGGGAAAACCGCGAGTCATCCAGTCGTCGTAGATGGCGGGATCAACATACTCACGCGGCTTCAGTTGTAGGAAGCCCTTGTTGACGTTCTTTGCGGTGATAAGCCGCATGCCGTTTTCGATCTTTTCCGGCGTCTTTCCACGGTAGTCGATGAAGTTGATGTGGTCTTCGATAACCGCTTCGATCCAATCATCGGGCAGCGAGGTGGCTTCTTCGCTCCTACCAAACCTCGGATCGTTTCCAGAACGTCGGCGGCCTCCGCGTCGAGCGATTGCATCGCATGAACCGGGTCTAACGGTCGTCGGCGAATGGGAGGTGAATTCATCAGCCGATGGGCGTTAGCCCAGGTTGCTGTATGCGACGATTCGTATGAAACCGGGGCTAACGCCCGACGGCTGATTGGGTTACTCATACCAAACCTCGAATCGTTTCCAGAACATCGGCGGCCTCGGTGCCGAGCGATTGCTTCGCATGAACCGGGGCTAACGGTCGTCGGCGATTGGAAGGTGAATTCATCAGCCGTTGGGCGTTAGCCTGGGCTGTCAAAAAGCTGGGGTTGACATGTGTTTTGATCGGTGTGATTTTATTCCTTAAGATGTTACGAACTTAGTCTTTTCTGCCCCCCCAAGGATGCGACATGGTCAAAGCCCTCGAAGAATATCGTTCACCTCGTCACAAAATTATTGCGATGCTTAAAAAGGGACGCGACGATCTGCGGGTGAAGTATCGCAAAGTCATGGAGCAGCGGCGAGTGGCTGAGAACCAAGTCCGCGCCGTCGAGAAAAGTCGAAAGTCTTGGCGTGAACGGGCTGAAGCCGCGGAGGCGGAACTGCGCGAGATGAAGCTAAAAAAAACGATCTAGTCGACAACAACGTGCAAAAGACCGTTGTACCGGCCCGTGTCCAGGGGCAATTACTAGACGCTCCCAGAGCTCCCGGCAGCATCTATTCGCTTAACTTGATCACGCTGGTACTGAGGATGGTGATTGAGGGAGCTGTCTCGATGAGGGCGGCCTCGAGAATCAGCGGATTGATCTGCGAGTTCACTGGAGGACATCAGCTCGATGGTCTCAGTCACACAACAGTCCAGAATTACCTTCTTCGAGCCGGACTCGATCAGATCGAATATTCGGTTGAGACTTGCTCGGATCGTGTTTGGATCATGGATCACATGATCGCCTCTGGTTCGCTCAAGTGCTTTGTCGTTCTGGGAATCAGCGCCCGTTCATTCGCAAGTCTCGATCGTCCGTTGCAACATGGGGATGTTGACGTGCTGGCGTTGATTCCCACCGAGGTTTCCAACGGAGCAGTGGTCAATGCTCAACTAAGCGCACTTGCCGGGCGTCGCGGGGTACCACTTGCGATCCTCAGCGATTGCGGCAGCGACCTGAAAAAAGGCGTTGAAATATTCCAGCAAGCTCATCCCGAGACGATTTCGTTGTTCGATATCGTTCATCTGGTGTGCCGCCTGATCTGGAAGCGTATTGGCAAAGAGGATCGTTTTGGCGAGTACCGGCAAGCCTGTTGCCGATGCGCCAACAAGTTACGTCAAAGTCCTCTGGCCCACCTGAAGCCACCGCGTCCTAAAACCAAAGCCCGCTACATGAACCTAGACCCGGAGATCCGATGGGGCCAGCGAGCTTTATGGCTGCTTGATCGAGTCCAGCGAGGCGATTTATCAGCGCGTCAAGAACAGCGTCTGGATAAGCAAATTGTCCAAGAGCAACTCGGCTGGCTGGCGGACTACCGTGAGGAACTTGAAGTATGGGCAGAACTCTGTGCGATTGGGCAAGCGAGTTGCGCAGTGGTTCGTCGCTGTGGATACTCTGAGCAAACGTGCGAGGCGTTACAGGTATCACTGGGGCCGGGAAGGACGCCAGAAGCCCAAGGATTGATTGCTGACGTGGTGAAAGTGGTTGCTCAACAGTGCGATCGTAGCGCTATTTATCCTAGGCGGCTTCCTGGTAGCAGCGAAGTGATTGAATCGCTGATCGGTAAAGGTAAGCGTTTTCTGGGTACCTCGCAAAACAACAACAGTTTAACAGGGCAAATTCTTTCGATCGCGACGAGCACAATCGAATTGAGTGCGACGACGCTCAGGGAATCACTGAAACGATGTCGCATCAAGCATGTCAAAGCTTGGGTAAAAGAGAACATCATCCCAGGCATTCACGTTGCTCGAGCCGAGGATCTGCCGGATCCTGCCCCAGGAGCAAAACTTGCGCAGACAGGGTGAGCCACAACCCCAGCTTTTTGACAGCCCAGGCTTAGCCCGTTGACGTAAGTCGTTGCTGATCAACGCGGGAACCGCGGATTCGATTCCCGCGGTCTATCAATACCGTTAGTT
>ENA-ORXT01003014-ORXT01003014.1-marine-metagenome-genome-assembly--contig:-NODE-3014-length-19216-cov-8.477768_pt1 | contig 19216 bp, 22 predicted proteins | sample MGYA00237868_ERZ511482 | MGnify/ENA metagenome assembly ERZ511482
TTGCGGATGGCCGGATGGTTGCACGCATTTGCCTGCCTTTGGTATCATTATGGACTGCCCTAAGGTCAGGTTGGCGGCCAAGTCCTCACGCTCTCAGTCTTAGAATCGACCGGTCGCGGCCGAGGACATTTCAGCAGAGAAATGACATATACGGACTAGAAAATGACGACAAGATGCAAACATGTATTTCTTGGAGCACGTCAAGAGCCGTCCCGATGTCGTGTACAGCGCTTGAGATGCGGTGCGATGCAGAAAAAGATATCCAGATGCAGGTGGGCGCGGCTGCCGACGATGTGTGTGCATGGTCCGCGGGCCTGCGCACGCGGCCGTCCCTTGCACAGCGTTTTGTCCCCGATTCCTCAAAACTGAGAACTGCCAGATTCGAACACGACCACTGACGGTTCGCAGAACTGTCGCACATTGATCATGCGATCAAAATATGCCCACTTCCGTGGCCTTTAGGACAGGGTGCTCTCAAAGTATAGTGATGCACACATATACTCAGATCAAGGGACTTGCTCTCCGTTTCAGAAGTGGCAGTCTGCATTTGTGTCCTCAGGGATCCGAGGGCGTAGCAGTGTTGCATGGGTCGCGATGACGCTAAAACCAATGTAGTTACGTGGCTGAGAAGGACTGTCCTGCCACAGGGGTCACAGGGCCCGGTCGGCCCCTGCCCCCCTGCTCCCACCGAGTTGCGCCCGGACACCGCGCGCAGCGACTTCCGAGGTCCGACGCGCCCACGATGACCCGCGGGTGATCGTGCCTGCGCGCCGCCTTCTGTTGCGGCGGCTCTTCGGCGGTTTCTGACGCCATCGAGCGGCGCGGTTAGAGGCGCCCCGTCGCGCGCGGTCGGTCCCACCCGCCCGCCCGTGCGTCGTATCGACCGCCCCATCCGCCGTGCGCAGGTGCGCTGCGCGGCGGAGTGACGGCTCCTTTCGTGGGGGTCGCGCGACGCCGGCGGGCCGCCGCCTTGCGGTGCCGGAGGCGGTACCCCTTTCCCGGCCCAACGCGCCCCCCGACACGGCAACGTGGCTGTACGTGCCGCCGTGCGCACTCGCGGCTAGGGATCCGGCCGGCGTGCCCTGCGTCCATGCGTCGCGCAGCGCGCCACCGCCCTGAAGGCCAGGGTATTGCACGCACGAGCCTGAACATTTTGTTGATCTTGGAGACAGAGCGGGCAGTGGAGTTCAGAAGTGCTGGAAGACCATCTGCACCGATATTCAGTGGGAATCATCCTCACACCAGCACCTGCAGATTCGGCAATTGTCCGGCGATGTTGCTGCCACATGCTCATGAAGGATCCTTTCGATTGGCTGGTTCTGATCGTTCTGCGTATCGTGCTGAGAACTGTCTTGAAGTGGGAGTAAGATTATTCTGGGGATCGTGCTCAGGACTGTCCTGGCGTCGGAGTACAATCATCCTGGGGATAGTCGTCATAGCTTGAGTAAACGAGTGCGCAAGATTGATTTAGATTCCTGCCTCAAGGACCCGATCGTAGATGATAGCCTGGACTACTTCGAGTGACGTCGTGAGAAGGGTCTGCCGAAACCAATCAGAGAGCAAGACCTGCCCATGGGGCGTCGCTCCTGGGCCACGAAACGTGTGCAGACGGAGCCGTGACTTGGTATTTGTGCGACCGACACGCTGTTTCCCGGCGCAGAGGGGATGGAAATTGGGTAAACATGCGTCGGCTCGCACATCGAGAACACCGTGAAGTCCCGGACGCACCCAGTCCCGATTTATCAATTATTGGGTCTCCTTCACGCGCAGTAAATTCGTTCTCAGCTCAGTGGCAATCTCGTCCCCTATCGTCCACAGGAGTTCAGGAAATGAGCGAGATCATTAGAAAAAAGCTCTGGCCGTCAAGCTCTGATCATCGAGCGTCCGGAATAAAAATAGAGAACTTGCAGCATCGTACTTGGTGTTATAGAGCAAACGAGATCTGTGGCTGGAGACTGGCAGAGCTTGCACGACGATATCTTCGGGGATGTTTGATGCAGGACCCTCGCGGTTTGTCGGGCGAAGCCCGTGCCAGCTCGCGATGCGACACGCCGCAGAGCTCGGGCGCGAGACCCGACAGGAGGTGGCGTGTCCGAGGCTTTAAAGGCTGGACATAGGGCGGAGTACTGAGCTTGCTCAGCAAAGCTGGTTGCAGGTAGAACATCAAAACTCGGCTGAGCTTGACACCTGGACCTCTGCAAGGGTTGTCCAGCAGACATATGGTCGTCCTTTCTGCTCGAGCCTTTCTGGTCCCGGCCAGTCGGTCAAAAAGTATGCATTGTACGCCATATGGCCGCTGCTACAGCCACCCTCCCCCCGCCCCCAACCCCCCCCTCGCCGTCGCTACTGCTCTCCTCCCTCCCCCACCTCTTGTCCTTGCCGCCGCTAGCACTGCATGCCGGGTCGCCCTGTTTCCGCAGCGGCCCCCACCCTTGACGGGAACTCGTTGGTGAAGCAGACGGCGTCAACCGGCCAGTAGGCGGGCGGGTCGGCGGACCACACGCTCTCGTTTTTGATGGCCGCCCCCGACACAGACAGATCCACGCCCTCGCGGGGGGCGTTGCCGGCCACTGGGAGACCGCACTCCGCTGTCAAAGCGGGTGGCAGGCTGTAGAGGAGCACAGCCGCCGACCACACGGCGCGGGTGCCGCGCTTGCACCCGCGCCCGTCCATACCGCCACTGATTCATTGGCGTACGTCATGTAGGCAGAGCAACCAGCCAAAGAAGAACAGGAAACAAAAGCACGCATCAAAAGGGATACCCGAGACAAAAAAAAGTCAGGTCAAGTCTAAGCTGCTAAAGCAGGAGCGTCCTTCGTATCGTCTCGGTCGTCATGGAGGATGGTGGTTTGAGACCCCGTTGTCTTCGGCCACCACTCTCCCCGCCAAGCACACGGCACTGCTCAAAATAGACGGATTACCGCGCTGCCACAAGCATGTATCAAAAGATGGACCCGCACTTACATGGGAGGATGGCAGGCGGTAGAGCACGACATCGGGGATTGCAGAATTTGCAGGAGCAGGGGTACAAAGACAAAGCACACAAGCAGTAGCAAAAGAGAGTCACATAGAAATTCGCAATCACAGCACATACGCAGTAGCAAAAGAGAGACACAGAGAGGATCGCAATTAATGTCCTGCTGCAGACAGGGGAGGTAGAAACGAACCCAGGAGGTGGGGGACGAGTGTCGGGGGGGTGGGAGGCAGCGACAGGAGGGTCCGTTGCCGTCAACTGCCAATGCGGCAGGCTCCTGCAGTGACACGGCGTGGCGCGCACAAGCGCGAGCGGTCCGTGTTCTGGCCGTTGCGCCACACAGCACCTCACCGTTCCCAGAATTTTAAGCGATGTGGGCTTGTGCTGGACAGCAACCACAGTTATCTTCTCTGGAGATTGCAATCATGACTTTTAATTATACCAGCACACAGTTTGTGCGCGATCGCTCTGCAACTAGATCACCCAAAAACGAATGCGTGCAACTCAGAGTGGGCCAGCGTGCGTGCTCTCGATTCTGAACGCGGCAGCAAGCGCGCCGAGCGGTCCTCGGCACAAGGTGCCCGCGTGCTGGTCGGGGGGCGGGGGGGGTCTGCCCCTCCCACGGCGCTCCACGCTACAAAAGACACCCGATTCTCTTGCTGCTACTGTCGTTGCCGCTGCCGCCGCCGCGGCAGCGGGTCTATGACGGCACCGCCGACAACGGGGCGGCGGCGGGCGCAAGGCCTCGTTAGCCGCGGATGCCGGCAGCGAGAGGGGCGGCGGAGGAGGCTGCGGTGGTTGGGGCCTTCTCGGATCGCTCGAAAACCGATTGTTGTAGGGCGGGGGGGCGCGGCGTCCGCGGCCCACACTCGACGGCGGCGGTGGCAGCGGGGGTGGCGGCGGCGGCGCGTGCAGTGTCGGGGGTGAGAGGCGCTGCTCGTCCGTGCGGAGCAACTGCCCTACTACTGTGCTTTCCGCCGCCGCACGGCGCCAGTGCATGGCGGCGGCAGGGGGTTCGAGCGGCGACATTGTGGGTGGCAGAGGAGGCCGCGGCTGCGCTAAGTGGCAGCGATGGCATCGCCCCTGCCTCCCTCTGTGAAACGCGTGGCTGCGGCCCGCCGTCGGCCGCCCCGCGGAGGAACGCTGCGTGTGCTCCCCCCCCCCCTCCGGTCCGACCAGTTGTGCCCGCAACCCCCGCTAAGCAAGTACGCCCGCAGGGGCGGCGCGCGACCACCGTGTGCGCGGCGCCTTCGTCACCGTCGCCCGGCGGCGTGGGTACCGCCACTCCCCCCCCCCCACTTTGCCGCGGGGGCCTGCAGCTGCTCGAGTCGGCCACCCTCTTGGTGGCGCTCGTCGCCGCGGTCTGCTTCATCTACCTCACCTTTTGCCGCAGCATCATGGCGGAGCTGGCGCCTGCAGGTCCAGAAGGGGACCATCCCCGCCCACGGTTGGCAATGCGCAACACGCCGTCGCCGCCGCCGCCGCCGGCGTCGGCGTCCGGGGGGGGCACCGCCCCCGTCGGGGGGAGGGGGAATCTGCCCCTCGTACGGTGTTCCCCGCTCCACCAGACCACCAAGACGCGTGTTGCTGCCGCCGTCGCCGCTGCTGCCGCCGCGGTGGCGGTAGCACGACGGCGCGGCCGACGGCGGAGGGGTGGCGAGGAAACGTTTTGCCGCGGCGGGGGGGGGAGGAGCGGACGGCGCCGGCGTCGGCTGCTCGGTAGAGTGGCGCCTCCTCCGTCCCCACCTATGGGGGCGCGGTGCACACCCACTCACTACCATTGTCGTTGGTTGTGAGTCGATCACCGACCCTATCGGCTCACTTCCCCGTGAGGCTGCAGCCGCTGACGCGTCAACGCCCCCACCACCATGTCGTCTCAAGTGGATATCGCTTGTGGTGTTTTCCGAGGGGCCCAGCAACGGATTTTATTAAACACGGGTGAAGACGTTTTTATTGAACAACAAGCATTCTATTCTCTCCGAGCCCTATCCGTCACACGGGTCAGCGTCCTTCTCGACGTTCTGCTGGAACTTCTTCGCGCAATCGACTGCTCTTTTCATCGTTGCACACAGCGCCTCCAGGGGCTTGGCGTCCTTATCTGCTTTGGCCAGCGCTGGGCGGAGCTCGGAAACGACCTTGTTTGCCTTGAAGACGGAGTCCTCCGCTGCCTGGTAGCTCCCAGTGGTGGCGGCGACGGCCTCCAATGCAGACAAGTCTTGGGCGGGCGCCGGCGTTGGGGGCGCCGTGGGCGGGGAAAGACAGAGGCGTTTGCGCGGCGGCGCTCCGTGCACGAATGTACCCAAACCGTTACACGTCGGCAACGTCGTGCCCGCCACGGCAGCACCTGCATGCCACCCGGCCGTCCCTGCGAGCCGCGGAGATGGCCACGACAGTGGCGCCTCAGGCCGCGGCGGCGGCCAGGCTGCACTTTGCTGCAGCGACAGAGGGGGGTGCCCGTCAGATCCCCGAGATCCCCGGAAGTGGGAAAGTGGTCGCAGTCCGCTTCGCCGGCGCCGTCGTCGTAGCGCCGAGGGGAGGAACAGCGCCGCCGGTGCCCGCGACGACGGCCATCGCGGGGGGTGCGGGGTCGGTCGCCGCGCCCATCGGTACCACCACCTTTGTCGCACCGAGGGGCAAGAGATCGACGCCCGCTGCTATGGTGCCCGCCATTCCGGGGGGTGGAGGGGTGGTGGCAGTGGCCATCACGGGCGCGTTTGTCGCCACGACGACGGGGGGGAGAACGCAGCCCGCACCCATGGCCACGGCCATCTCGTGAGGCTGGGCGGTGGTCGCCGCTCTCGTCGCGGCAGCCGTCGTCGTTGTCGCGCCGGCTCCGGCCTCGCCCGTCGTCGCCTAAGTGGAGTGATCTCTGCTCACCGTCGTGGCCAGCACCATCGGGATGAGGACTTGTGGAGGGCTCCTCGGAGGAGTCTGTAGTGCTCACCCAAGGATTGCGGTTGAGGGGGGCGCCCCGGCGATTGCGTGCCGGGTTTTGGGGACGGCGCACCTCAACAGACTCAGTGGAAGAAGACATATTTGCCTCTGTGATTTATCGAGTGTTAGATTCGCGAGAGAGCGGACGCGGATTGTGGGGGGCGTTGGATGGTAGGAGGTGTGCGGCTGTTGGATGTGCGGATGACAACACAGTGGTGGCGATGATAGAGACTCCTGAGCCCGCTCTTATGCTGTAACAGGGGGTGGAGGGGGGAGAGGGGGCAGCTCCGTACCGAACCGAGCACAGGAGGACCGGTGGCAAGGTGCGCAGAGTGGGGTGGAAAGGGTGAGAGGGTGCCATGTAGGACCCCTGCGACACATTGTGGGAAAGGGTGGGCAGTCGCCTGAGCGTGCCCTCTTGTCCCTGAAGCCACTTTGGCGCGTGCCGGTGATTTACAGGGGTTCTACGCCCGTTCGAATGCGCGGGTCAGTTACAGCGCTGGTGGCAACTCGCGCTGCCGCATGCGTTGTTGGCTGGCACAACCATCAATTGGGGGGGCTCTGTGAGGGGGGCGGCTGCGTTTGAGGGAGGCGTGGGTCGACCAGGCTAGCGGGTCGACGGGGAGTGTGGCACGGATTGGTGCACAGGCGATTGTCGGGGGTGCTTCGGCCTCGGAGCTGTATGCCTGGATGTACCTTGACACTGCTCAAGCCACCTCGGAAGGGTGGGATGATGAGCCGGAGCGCTGCATCTGGAAGCGTGTGTGCGTCGGCGCCAGCGCTGGTAGGGACGCACGCGGCCGCACCTGCGGTCGAGCGGCGCAACTATCGAACATGGTGGGTGTGAGAGTGGGGCGGATGATATGGTGGAAGGCGTGGGTTGACGCCGGTTGTGGGTTGGCGGGTGGTATGGCACGGATTGGGACGCAGGTAGACAGCAAGGGTGGGTCCGCTTGGGCGCCGTACTCCTGCGGCGTTTCCTCATCCGGCTTTGCTTGCACCGTTACGCCACGGAGACAGTTGATGAGTGGAGATGCGCTGAGTGCGCCGAGGGAGTGGGCTTGTCAGTTGAATAGGTTGATCGACACGGTGGGTCTTAAGCGTTCTTGGGTCAGATTGGAGCGAGCCTACTCCTTGGCGATGGCTGACGCCTGCAAAAGTGCCAAGATGCGGTGTGTGGCACACCGGGCCGTCGTCTTGCTGAGTAAGCGGGACGGGAGCGTCGCGGCGGGGTGCTCGAATGTGGCTGGTGCTGGCTGCTGGGGGCGGTGTCGCTCGGGTGTGGAAATGCCGTGGGTGTGGGTCTGTCGCAAAGGATTTGGCACGCGAGTGCACCTCCACACGCTGAGAGTCGATGGAAGCGTTCCATTCCCACGCACCCCAGTGGCCGGTTTTCTTGAACGAGGACGGTGGTGTCGGCCAGCGCCCAGAGAGACTGTCTGTGTGCGGGTCAGTGCGAGTATGTCTGTTCTATGACCTTTCCGGAGCGGTGGGTGTGCCGGCCGCACCGCACGGGTTTCACGTCTGGACCGGTGCCAGTGATGGCCATGTGTAGCGGTAGAGCGTGCACCTCTCTTGTGAGGGAGCGTCGGTGGGGGGCTGCGGCAGAGCTACGCGGGGTCCACTGCACTACAGGAGCAGACGTTGAGCGCTCCAACGTCTTCTCCAAGCTGTTCAGAGCGTCCATAGGGCCCTCTGGTGAAGAATAAAAAGACACGTGAAGAAGAGATGGATGGGAGTAGGCCAATTAGGTGAAGAGGATAGGTTGGGCGTGACAGACCATGGTGCTTTTTTTCAGGATGTAGCAAGACGGCCAAGGTACGAGGATCACATACTAGGATGTACAAGACCCAAGTATCCCATTACCACCACCACCACCACACACCTACCAAGCACTCCCAAGACAAAGCGGGAAAGCACAAGAACTACAAGACCACTACCATCAATGCCCCACAATGCAATTCCCCAAACAAGCCGGCAAGAACAAACCTCACACCACAAAGATCTCCTCCCCCTCCATGCACCCAAAATGTCGCGGGTGGCCCGAGGGCGTGGCGAGTTCAGCAGCTCCAGGGCACCTCGTGCCAAGAAGAAAACTAAAAAGAAGCACACAAAAGCAGCAGTTCCAAACCCCTGTGCTTTTCAACCAGGCGAGGCACCGCCCGCCACCGAAGTTACAGCAGGCTCAACGCCGCGGTGCAGACGCGTCATCGAGAATGCGCCCCGTGAGCGACGGACAAACGCCGGATGATCTCGCCGCACAATGAGAGTCAGGGCCTGCTAGCCGTGCTGTCGAAGAACAAGTACGATGCCGCGGCGCCCCCGTGCGGCGACGCCAGCCGCCAACCTCGCGACACGGGCTGCGCCACCACTGCCGTCACGCGCATGGGCGGCAGGTGGCTCTCCCCCCCCCCCTCCGCCACCGCCAGAGGCGTGCCACCTACAGCCCTCGTCTCGGCAGCACTCGCAATGGGGGTGGGTCGACGCGGCGGTGGTAGTACGCGACGACAGGAACGGCGTTGGGAAAAAGACGACGGACGAAGACCGGGAGCCGGCACGCTGCGCAGTAATTTGGCGGTTGTCAGGCACCGTGCGAGTGGGACTTCTCACCGAATCAGAGCATGAAGGAAAAGGTAACCCCAGTTCCAGTCGTCTTCCCGCCAATAGGCGAGATGGAAAGGAACCCCCGTCCACGGCGGATGGTCAAAGCCATCTTCCGCCGGCCCCACGCTGCCATCTTCCGCCGGCCCCACGCTGCCATCTCCTGCATCCCCCTTGGGGCCGCTCCTTCTCGGCCGTCCAGGGATGCCCCTCGGTCCTTCTGCTTTCTTCCTCCGAGACGCCGCCAACGACGTGGACCCCACCCATCCGGCACCGAGCCCGCCGACCACTTCATCCCCGGCAGTCGGTTGCTCTACGATCAACTGCATCATCGAACGCATCGGGACACCATGGAGACTGTTCCTACCGCTGCCAACAATCCTGGAGGCGCGGCGGTCGTCTCCCCATCCCCAGCACCCTCCGTCCCCCGCGCCTTCCCCGCATCCCCGGTACCCCCCGGCCCCCTCGTACCCGCCGCGCCCCCTGCACCCCCCGCTCCCCGCACCTCGTCCGCGTTGCGTGCGACGGGGATGGAGCGTGTGAACAAGGAGCTGGAGAAGCTGGCGGCAAGAAGCGACGCGCTGGAGAAAAGCGTGGCAGAATGCACAGAGCAGATGGTGGCGTCGCGTCTGTCGCTCAACGGCATTCGGGTGCTGCAGGCAGTGGCGCGCCAAGAGCAGTACCCGTTGGGGCGCGCGTTGCAGTGATGGCTCTCATGCCGATTGGTGGAACGCCTCAAGACATGTCCTCCGTCGGAGCTGAACAAGGCGCGGGGCTCGGCAAGCCAGGCCGAGAGCCGAACAAAGGTGACGCTTACCATTGACACCGTCGCGGACAAAGGGGCTTTGGATGAACTGGTGCAGATGAGGCTTTTGGCGTACGACGTACCTGCAACCAACCGCCGCGGAAAGGCGCTGCGTACGGTGCAGTCTTCCTCGACAGACGACCTTCTCCAAGCGCTCGGAATGGCGGCTCCGCTTCGCGACTGGTGCTTGTCGCGGCGTTTTGCTCGCAAGGACGGGTCGACACCAGTGCGCGTCTTGCTGGAGTGGCTGTGCGACGAGGAAGGCGTCACGTGGTATGTGCTGCAGCGGCACTCATCGGGCCGGCCTGTAGACGTTGCGGTGCGGGAGGACGAGGTTTTTGATCCTCTCTGCCATGCTTATGCACACCCGCTGGTGCGCAAGACCGTCCCCATGGCCTCGGTGTTTGGTATGATGCCTGCATGTCCGGCATATTTGCGATGGTGCCCGACCGGCGTGACGGAACTGTTGGGCTTTGAGGACCACTACACGTGCGGAAAGCTGATCGTCACATTGCCGTGCTGCGTTGTTGAGCTTGCGACGGATGAGGTGCTTGGTCTAATACAAGTTGCGGTGGACGCACCTGCTTTGCCTGCAGTCCCCGCCGAGAACGGCGTTCATCATGGGGGGGCACGGCTCCCTGGCATGAGAGGCTTTGGTGTGGGGGGCAGTGACTAGCCGAGATCTATGTGCCGGGTTGTAGAACCGATGAGAACCAGCTCATGTAGTATTTCTCTTGCGGTGCGAGCGCGTCCCTGACCAAGTGCGAGCCATGGCCAAGTGGGAGCAAAAACGGGCACGTGCGCTCCTACCGTGGCACACAATGGCTAGGATGTCGCGGGGACAGAGATGGAAGAAAAGAAGATCGACACCCCCACACCACCCCCCCCACTACTCGAGTACGTGTGTGCCGACAGTCATAAAGCAGACGTATTGCCCTCACCTGCGCACTACGAGTCATCTGTGGCTGGCTCGCTGGTCGTAGGCGCTGCCAAAGGTACCTCAGGAGCAGAGTCGTGCACCAGGGCGACCGAGGCAGGCTGCACCTCTGACTTGGGTGCGGCGGGCGTCGGGGGTGGCTCAACCTCGACGACCACGGCTACAGGCGCCACGGAAACGGTGGGCGCCAGCGCCTGTCCACAGGCTGCAGGCGCAGTTACAGGATGGGTCACGGCCCAGTTCGACTCAACCTTAGCGGCGGCCGAGAGCGCAGCAACAGCCCTCTGATGGGACGCATCCGCGACTGCCAGAAGCGCCGCTGCGTCTCGTGGCAAGGCAGGGGGAGGCTCCGAAGAGAGACGCTGCGGGGCCGCGAGGGTGAGACGCTTCGCGGCAGGGGCGTAGTTAGGCACCTGCTCCGGCAGCGGCCCGGCCGGCACAGCCGGCAAGTTGGGCAGCGACGTCGTTTCACTTGATCTCCCGCCCGGGATGTCGACGAGCCCGGACGACGAGAGGACGACCTGGGCCAGTGGAGAGATCGTAGGCTCCGTAGAACAGGGGAGCGGACAGGTGCCGATGCCAGCACCGGTCAGCGTTGGAGAAGAGATCCTCTGGCTTTCCCGTCGTGGGGATGCCCATGATCAGCGTCCTAGTCATGGCCGTGATATCTACCGGCACCAGGCGCGGATATATTTCTTTAGTCCTCTTTTGCTAAGGCAGCCCGCTCAGACACGGCCTTGCAGACGCTGCGGGTACGAGCAGTTGTACGAACCAGCTTAGCAAAGTTTCTAGCACCATCAAGACCGTATCGACATCCAGGCGCTCCCGAGAGCCGATAGGAACACATGGTGCATGGAATGTTGGCTCCGTGGCCCAGGAGCTTACTTGTCTTGGCAACCTGCAGGTAGTCGCCCACGTAAAAGCAAACATCAGCAAACACACGAACGTCGGACCCGTCGGCGCCTACCATCAGCCATCCGTCCGTCGCCCCAACGCGCAAGTCGGGCGTAATGGCTTCCAAGACAACATCCGAGTCGACGTCTGGTGGGGTGGCTGCCAAAGTGCGCACAGCGTGGCTGCTGCGGCGGCGGCGGAACAGCCACGACAGGTAACTCATGTAGACGCCACCCAAAGAAATCTCCTTGCCCAGCCGAGCACGGAAGTCGTCGGAGAAGATGCACAAGCAGACCACGAGATAAGCCATGCCATCACTAGTGCCCGACAGGACGCGGCGCGTCAGACTGCGCCCAGCACCAGATGGGTTCAAGTCCGCCTCGCGCGACGCATCTCTGTCCTCCAACGGTTCCTCTACATCGACTGGAGCCGGCGTGGGCCGCATATCCCCTTGGCGGGCAGCAGCAGCAGTAGCAATGTCCTCCGCCCGCTGCTGATCTGCTGCTGAACTGGCACCCGCATGCTCAGCGCACCGTCCGTCGTGGGGAGGCAGTCCATGGTCCTTGTGATGGTGCAGGGAGAGGATTAACGCGGCGTTGCCGTCGTGCGTCAGACACGACAACTGATGCAGGGATGCGGCGTGCCAGTGGCGAGCCAAAATGTCGGCCGGAGCCCCGTCCTCGATGCCGCCGCACTGCACCAGAAAGTCGCCCGCATGGTGACCGTCATCAGGCTCCAGGCCACTTGCGGAGCCAACAAAAAACGCATCGTGGACAACGACGCCGCGCACGACGCGGCCACTGCCGAGGTCTACATCGAGACGGTCACCAATGGCAATATCGAGGCTTGCCAGCGCAAACTTCTGCACTGTTTGGCCACCCTGCAGGACGGAAGATCGGTCTTGGAAGAGCGGCGAGTCGACAAACTCTGGGTGAAGCTCTCTGTCGAGGTCCGTCCTCGCTTCGGCCTCCTTGAACAACTCAGAGGTGCGCTCGAACATCAAGTCGCGCTGGACGTGCTCGCTCGGCTTGATGTACTTCACCTCGACCAAGCCGTCTTTGCCGACTTGCGGCGCCCAGCAGGTGCTTGTCTGAAGCATCCTCTCGCGCTCGATTGTGGGGGAGATCTCGTAGCAGATGTGGTTGGCAGACGGAAGCTTGACGGGAGACGCGATGTTGAACCCGGCACGGTTGATATTGTACTGCTGCTGCGTGACGTGATCCTGGCCACGCAGTAGCAGATACGCGTAAAGGTGCTCCGCGCATGTGAACACATTGGTCACTGCGGCGCGAACACCGACACGCACGTCCGTTGCTGGCGGCGTGACCCCATCCATTGCGTCGTCTCGTCGACCATCATCTGCAGCGATGGCGGCATGGCTCGGGTCGACAGATGTGGGGTCCTTGGATGGACGGGCGGTCTCGACACCACCGGCCTCCTCATCGGACGACACAGACTTGATCAGCTCTTCAGGCAGCATGAAATCCTCCTCGTCAGATGCGGAGGAGCCTGTGCCGGCCCGTGCAACCCCGTAAAGGAAGTCCGTGGCGGCAGCCCCTGTCCGCGCATCGCCGGCTGCCGCCTCTTGGAGCGCGTTTCTATCACCGCAGCGGTGTTGGGATGCGGCGGGACGCCCGTGGATCAGGGCTGCATCAATGACGTCGCCACCCCCAACGACGCCACCACCAGTCGGCGAGGCACCTCCCACAACCACCCTGTCCAGCCCATCGCTAGTGTGGCACTTGCTGTCTCTTGCACCGACTTCACCACCCTCCCCCCCGCCCAGTGCGAGGTTTGAGTCCACAGGTAAAGCGGGCCGAGGAGGCACATCTGCGCTGGGTCCGCCACCCGTCTCCCTCACAAGAGCTGGCGCACTACGACTACCTTGGCGGGTAGCGGCGCGCTGCGACCGGCGCGAGGGAGTGGCGCGCTTGCCATTTCCCCAGATGGCGATCGCGCGACCCATGAACACGTCTGGCCAGGTGAAACGGATGGGGGGAACAGTCCAATACAGTCCCGGTGACGGGTGCGTTATCGGCACGGAGTGGCGTCAACTCCCCACCCGTGTCCTGGCGTCTTCACGCCTCTCGTTGCCGCCCGGAACCGTGCGAACCGAGACCGCCGCGTCGGAGGCCTCGACAACAGGCGCGCGGCCCCAGCGCTGCCCTGTGCGCAGGGTGGCTACAAGATCATAGAGATGCGGCCACGTCGACAGAGCCGCCGCAATCCCACAACTGTCACCGCCGCCGCCAGGTTGTGCTCAGCGTTACCGATCAGCACCGCGGACGCGGGCAGGCGCCGCGATCCGCAGGCGCCTTGAGCGGTCACGAGTTCTGTCCCCCCCTCCTCCTCAGCTCTCTGACGCCCCAGCGCGCGGAATCCAGGTCCCCCCCCCGATCCTCGAAGCAAGGTGTCAGTGAGGTCACCGGCGCGCCGCGGTGACGGCGACTGCAGGGGGCGGCATACATGCAGTGATGGCGGTGCGTCGGAGGGGGTCGAATCAAAAGAGGTGCGCCCCGCGGACCTGCGGGCGCGTCGGCAACGGCCGCCTCGACGCAGGTGGCAGCGTCGCCGGCGGGGGTGGACGTCGAGGGCACAAAGGCGCCAAAGTCGCCGCACGTGGACGCGCCGTCGCACACGCCGCGGTCGGTGCACGCGGGGCCCGCGGCCGCGGGGCGGAGGCGGCGGCAGCACTCGCCGTCGCCGCACTCGGCGGCGGTGACGCACCGCACGAGGGGGTTGGGGGGGGTGTCAATCACCGCGTCGGCACACGGGTCGGTCGCCGCCGGCGACGGCGACGGCGACGGACCGGGCGTCGGCGTCACGCCGTCGACGCCTTGGGGGGGCACACTCGCCGCCGGCGCGGGCGTTGGCGTCGGCGCCGCCGGCGGGGTCGGCGTCACGACCCCCACCGACGGCGGCGGCGTGGCGGCCGGCGGCGTCGGCGCCGGTGGCGGCGGCGGGCATTTGGCGGCGGCCGGGCAGACGCCCTGCATGCACCCACACCGGTGCTCCTTGCAGCCGCATCCGCGGCTGATGCACCCGCCGTTGACAAAGCAGGTGAGGTCGCCGGCGGCGGTCGGACCGGGCAGGACCGCCGCGGCAATGGCACCGAGGAGCACCGCGACGGCCACCGCGCGGGGCGCCATTCGACAGACGCGGCGGGCGGCGGCGACGCCCGGCGTTTGAGGGAGCGTTCCCATGGGCGGGTCAGGGGGGGGGGGAGTGGGAGGCGAGGCACGCGGTGCGGCGGGCGCGACGCCGCCACGCCACCGCCGGTCCGCCGACCGCCCGCGTCGAGGTTGTCGACACCGTCGGTGGTGGGCGGCGGTGCGTACCGGCAACGGCGTCCCGTGCGCTTCCCGCCGTCGGCCAGCAGCGGGTCGCCCCGTAGGGCGGCCAGCAGCCAAACCCCGGCAAGTGGCACGTCGGACAGCACGGCAACGCTCAGGTGGCGCGCCGGAGAGAACCCGCACCGAGACGACGCACCAAGGGACACGGCAACGCGCGCGCAGTGAACCACTCAACGCGCAGACACACAGTGCGTTGCTTGCACTCACGGCAAGCCGCCCACCCTGCAGCGCAAGCAATCGTCTGGTGGCCAACGGTGGTGCACCGCCGCTCACGGCGGCGCACGCCGCAACGCGCCAAGTCACCGCCGCACCCCACGTATGCCGTGTGGACGTGACGAAGCGGGAGCAGGGGCGGGGGCAGCCGTCATCCTCGCCGCAGCGTTTTGAGCTGCGTGCACTGCCGCCCGCGGGCTCTCCCGGGCACGGCTGGGGTGGCGTCCCCCGCGGACTCGGGGCACGCAGGTCTGGCGAGGGGGCGGCGCAGATCCAACCCACCGTTGTGAGGCGCTCGACGGCGCTCCGCATGCGGGGACCCCCACAGCGCCGCCCTCGCGCGCACGGTTGGCACCGCCCGCGGCGCCGAGGAGTGGCGTGACTTGGCACGTGCAGACACAAGGGCGGGGGAGAATCGTGACAGCGGACCCGCCCGACAGAGCCGTTTTCCCAGACTGACGAGCAGCCCCCCGGGGTCAGTTGAGCCAAGCGGCAACGGGAGGCACACTCGGTGAGCCGTCTGAAAAAAAAAACGGGCCAGTCAAAATCTTGTTTTTCTAAATATTTTCTGTATTGCCCAATCTGTTCGTATGGTTAAGGTCGATTTCTTGTTGCCACTGAATCACTGTTAATCGTCCGTTGATCTTGTCCTGACTTTGTCCGGTCCACACAAAAGCTTGGAGAGCTAGCAATAATATGGCCCACTCGTGTGTATCAACGAAACGTCCACTGCTGCTTGGTTTGCTTCTCACTCGGCGTCTTCCATCGCAAAGGCAAGTGCGCAACGGGGGCAGAGTGCGGCCACGCGCCGCGCCAGTGAGCCTAGCGTGCCCGAGGGACCCGGCTCCCTGCGGCTGGTGCCTTATCGTGCGGTCACAGTCGCGCTACGACATGAGCAATGGGTGAAACACCGGAACAAAGGTCTCGAGCCGCTGCTGCCACTACGCCTTCGTCACGGGAATGTTGCTCATTGCACCCACTCCTCCAGTATCACCAACAACGGGCTCCACAAAAAAAGGCACAGAGGCTGTCATGTCAAAGCCAGGATTCTCTGCCCGAAGCTGCACAAACAGGAACACAAAGTAAGGCAGGTCACACCACAGTTCCGGGTAGCGGACGCACACACTCGCAGAGGCGTATTCGGAAAAGGCGCGCATCTCCTCGTCGGTGGCGTTTGAGGACCAAACGTAGGAGGCTGGAGCCAGCGCGGTTCCCGCGACGTTGGTATTTAGTTGCGAGTACCGTATCTTGACCCACATGGGGCTGCCAGGTTCTTGAAAAAACGCCGCATTTTCCCCGACGACCGGGAGGAAGAAGATGTCCCGCGCCGAAAGCCCCAACAGGTTCTCAGGCCGCAGCATCGTACAGAAGCTAAGAACCATGATGATGTACACCGTCAGCCGCTCGTATTGTAGCGCGGTGAGCCACTCATCCAGATCTTCAACGTCGACCCCGTCAGTCGCCAGGTTACACTCCAACCATGTAGTCCGCCGTCACGGGGGGAGTCTGGGCCGACGCCTCGCTCAATCTGGTCGCTTGCTTCTTCGACCGTTGCAGCCATCCAGAGACGACCTGGGCCTTGAGCGGGCACCCACAATGCGTTTCGCCGATGGGTGCGGTCGGCCAGCGGCACCAACTTGTACGGGTCGTCGCGATCGCCACAGCCTGTCACGTAACTAATCTTCCCAACAAGACCACGGGTGGAGAAAGCCTAAAAAGAACCCAAGGACGAATCGATGTTGCGCACGGACTCCATCGCCAACGAAACGTTCCGCCCACCAACAAGGTGCTTGCGACCCCCCTCGAGCATCAACGCCAAGAAACGATGAAGGCGGAATGGAAGCGCATCGTCCAGCGTCACGGCCATGCACTCGCCCTGTGCCGCCAGGTCCTGCCCCCCGGCGTCGTCGACCACACCGTACGCGGGGACAAGGAAGCGAATGAACCGGACGGTAGCACTATCAATGGCTGTCCAAGTGTGCAAGCGCAATGCACTAGACGCCGCGCTATTCGACGAAGCCCGTCGAGCAGCCCTCGCGGCGCTCTCCGTCTCGAAAGCAAGTGGGCCCACCTCAGGGACGCCTGCAGGCTGCATACGAGCGAAGTCGATAGCACCCGGGCCGAAGTCCACCACCTCGATCCCTCATCGTCGGTGTCCACATCAGCCGCGTGCTGTAGGCCATCCGCCGCATCGTTAGCGACACGTAGTAGGAGCACTGGGTCCATCGTCTGTTGCGGCAAGAACAGCGGCCGAAAGCACACAGCAAGGTCCCAGAGAGAAGCAACCTGTGCATGCACGACCTCGACGGAGGTCGACGACGCGCGTCACTTGATGTAGGCGGCGTTCGTGGCGCAACTTGAAGGGGTGGGATCCAAAACGTGCGCAAGCATTGTGCGTACGACTCAAAATTGGGCGACATCGGCTCTTCCCGGTCTGTGACAAAGAAAGAAGCACTGTCGTTGGGCTTTGTGGCGTGGCACCAGTCAGTCGCGCGAAATCCAAGCTACAAAACATTTTTAGTCGCGGCAGCTCCTGTCCAACCGGAAGCGCCACATGCGTGCCCGCTAGAGCCCGCCACGGCCACGAGCAGCCCTGCAAACATGGCACGATAAGACTTGCCCAAAACCTTGCATTTGACGAAAAATACTACTTGCATCAACTAACACCATAGACATTCCTAACTAGAATGTACTTCAAACTCTGGGAATGTGTGTTGCAAGGCATTCAGTCAAGAAAGGGTACCCTGAGAGGTGACTACTTCTCAGCCAATAGAAATATTGGAATTCACTTCCCACCGTGGGGGTGTGGCGCCTTGTGCCCTTGGTGTTCAGTCATACGAAGTGCGACTGACAACGGGCCTGACGAGGAGGACCTCGTACACGCGTCCTCGTAGCGACCGGTTCCCAAACGCCGAACGACCATGTGAGGCTGCCACGACGCCAGGGACCTCGGTGTCTACTGTTCCTCATCGAACACGAGGAATGGTGTTGGGTCATCGCCCAACAGATTCTCAACTGGGCGCCCTTTCGCAGCGGCCACCTGCCTCGTCACGCAGAACCGCTCGGCCTGCCGGTGTTCGTTTATGGTACACACAAGCCGCCAGCGCGAATGAAGGCCTGCTCCCCAGGTGGATGCGGACCGACCCCTCGGCTGGGAGCCCCCGTCTGCGACGATGCACGCCACCGACTTGGGCGCGCCTTGCATCCACCGAGTCGTGCCCTGCCCCGCGCCATCGGCGTCCAGCGGGGAAATGGCGGAAACGCACCAAGCTCGACGTTGCCGACGACGGTGCCGATGGGGCCCCGTCTTGGCTGCGGCGGTGGCGGCGGCTTTCATCTTGATTGTCGTGGCCCAGGCCAACGCGGCGGCGCTGCGCCCACAGCGCAGCGGCGGTTGGCGCGACGACGGTGGGGCGGCGCCCCTGATCATCTCCCCGGCGACACGCGTGTCGCTGGCGCCCGACGGCTCCCCGCCCCCGCAAGACGACCTTGCCGCCCTGCTCTCGTGCCGCGTCGGGTCGGTCCGCCCACCGCATGACGCCGACGACCCGTCCATGTCTGCTTCGTACTTGTGCTACATCGGCGTGTCCGTGACAGCAGACGCGGACGGCAGTTGTGGTGTGGCGGTCACGGAAGATTGGACGTGGCCCTACACGACCGGCCGCGACGCGCGACGGGTGGTGCCTGCGGCAGCCGTCGCCGCCGGCCTGACAGGCCTCACCGTTGCACGGGTGACGCCTACGGGGAATGGCACTGGCGTCGGCGTCGTCTCAGTGGAGCCGCCCGTCCCCGGGTACACCACGTCCCTCTCGTGCGTCGAGGGGGATACCATTAACTGGCCGACGGCTCGACTGCCATCCACGCCGACCACGTACCGGGTGGCGTATCGCCTCAGTGCGGGCCAGACGGCCGCCGACGGTGGCGATGGTGCGACGCCGGCGCCCAACAATGGCACGGCGGCGCCCGCCGCGCGGCGGTCGGCGACCTGGTCGCCGGGCGACGACTGGGACAAGACACTGCACAATGTGCGCGTGCGGTTTGTGCTGCCGGCAGGCTCAACCGCCGTTGCCGCCACGGGGCCGGGCGCCAACGACGCAGTGCTGTCGGGTGGCGGCAACGGCGGCACGCCCACCGCGCCGCCGGTCGTGACCTTCCCTTTTCAGACGGTGGGGGTTGCTGCCGATGCAGATCCGGTCGTGGTCACTTACACGCCCAGCAACGCAGACGGCAGCGGCGCAGCGCTCCCCGCGTGTGCCACGCCCGCCGCGCCAGAGGCGTGCATCGATCAGGGCGAGAATGACGGCGGGCGGATAGTCGTCATCACGACATTCAGCAGCTTGGGCGGGTTCTTCTTCCTCGGCATGTGTCTGTGGATCGTAAGTCTAATCCCAGACAGCGACGATCCGCAAGTAGCAAGGGGGGGGGAGCACGCCAGTCGGGGTGCGATGGGCGGTGCGTTTGCGGTCTCTCACAGCTATGCAGGTGGCGGTGGTGCCGTTGGTGGC
>ENA-ORXT01003015-ORXT01003015.1-marine-metagenome-genome-assembly--contig:-NODE-3015-length-19214-cov-16.270471_pt1 | contig 19214 bp, 15 predicted proteins | sample MGYA00237868_ERZ511482 | MGnify/ENA metagenome assembly ERZ511482
TTCGCGAGCGATTGCTGCGACTTCTTCCCAGGTGGGAGCATCCGGCATGTTGTCGATGATGTCCGAGCGGTACATCAGGAACGAGGACTCGGCGTAGAACGGCGAAGCGTAGAGCTCGCCGTCGACCGAGAGGCCGTTGCGGACGGCCGGGATCAGGTCGTCGATGTCGTAGGTCTCGGACTCGGCGGCGAGATCGTTCAGGCCGACCAGCCAACCGTTGGCACCGAACTGCGGTGTCTCGTACATACCGATCTGGACGACGTCGAACTGCTCGCCGCCAGCGCCGACGTCACGAGTGGTGATCTCGCGAAGCGTCTGCTCGTCGAGCACGGTGAACTCCACGCTGATGCCGGTCTCGGCGGTGAAGTTGTCCGGTGCGAGCTCGGCCATCTTCTCGATGTTGTCGTTACCCACGAGCGCAACGGTGATCGAGCGGTCGCCTTCGGCGGGCTCTTCTGCCGGCTCTTCTGCTGGCTCTGCAGCCGGCTCTGCAGCCGGCTCCTCGGCCGCATCGTCACTGCCGCAGGATGCGGCGAGCAATGCGAACGATGTCAGGACGGCCGGAATGGCCACCTTCATCTTCCGACGATTCGTCATAGGTGTTCCCCCTTCAAGGATCGTCGACGCCGACACGATGTCGCCGTCGTCACACCACGTTCTAGTTGGTTTCATGTGGCATTTCAAGTGGAAATGTGGATTTGTTTGGTTTCGTCTCGCTGGACATCTGTGTTCATGTTGTTTATGGTGCTGACGTGACATCGGACTCAACGCCCTCCTCGACGACCGCCGTGCTCCCTGCCGCGCTGTCGGCCACCACGTTGGATGCGATTGCAGCGGTTGCAACTGTCCCGGCCTACGACCGATCAGCGGTGCGTCGGAGCATCCTGCACATCGGTGTCGGCGGATTCCACCGAGCCCACCTCGCCACCTACGTCGACGAACTGTGCGGCGCAGGCAACACCGACTGGAGCATCGTCGGTGTCGGTCTCCTCCCGAACGACGAGGCAATGGCGGCCGCCCTGCATGCTCAGGACTGCCTCTACACCCTGATCGCGCGCGGCCGCGGCACGACGCAGGTCGACGTCATCGGCAGCATCGTTGACTTCATGCTCGTACCGACCGACCATGCTCCCCTGATCGATGCGATCGCCGCTCCGGACACCCAGATCGTCTCGATGACCATCACCGAGGGCGGCTACCCGATCGACGACACGACCGGCGACTTCAATGCGGACAAATGCACCCCCGGCTCCGCGTTCGACGTGATCGTGCGCGGTCTCGACGCTCGCCGCCAGGCCGGCGGCGCACCGATCACGATCATGAGCTGCGACAACATCATGGGCAACGGCAAGGTCGCTCGGGCCGCCACGCTCGGTGCGGCACAGGCAATGGGCAACGCCGAGCTCACCTCCTGGATCGAGTCGTCGGTGTCGTTCCCCAACAGCATGGTCGATCGCATCACACCGGTCACCTCCCCATCTGACATCGCCTGGCTGGCCGACGAGATCGGTATCAGCGACCGCTGGCCCGTGGTTGCGGAACCGTTCCGCCAGTGGGTCATCGAAGACCGCTTCGCCGGTGACCGCCTCCCGCTCGAAGCACTCGACGTCATCGTCACCGACGACATCGACCCGTACGAGTTGACCAAGCTGCGCCTGCTCAACGCCGGCCACTCCTGCCTCGCCTACCTCGCCTCGCTCGACGGGTTCGAACTCGTCGACACCGCCATGGCCGACCCGGCGCTCGGTCAGTTCGTCGAAGCACTCCTCCACCGGGAGGCCAAGCCGACACTTCCCGCTGCAGCCGGCATCGATCTGGACGACTACATCGCATCGTTGATCGAGCGGTTCTCGAACCCGGCAATCGGCGACCAGATCTCACGGCTCTGCTTCGACGGCTCGTCCAAGTTCCCGAAGTTCCTGATCCCGACGATCCGCGCCCAGATCAACGGTGACCACCACGTCGGCTTGAGCGCCCTTGCACTCGCCGGCTGGTGCGCGTATCTCAGCCAGGACCCCGACATCGAGATCTCCCACGACCCGCTCCTCGACGAGGCCCGTGAGCATGCGCAACGATCGATCAACGATCCCGCAGCGTTCCTGCAGTTCACCGAGGTCTTCGGCCCAGAACTCGCGGCGTCGCCGGTGTTCAGCGCTGCGTTCACCAGTGCCCTCTCCGACGTCCGGACCGCCGGGGTACAGTCGGCGATCGCCGACGCCCTGCAGGAAGCAGCCGACTGAGATGACCAACACAGCGACTGAGTCCTCCGGTTCATCGCTGTTCCAGTCAGAGCGGCAGCGCGAGATCGCGGCCGCCACGATGCAGGCCGGGCGCGTCGAGGTCGCCGAGCTCGCAGTCCGCTACAACGTCACGACCGAGACCATCCGTCGCGATCTGTCCGATCTCCAGCTCCACAAGGTGGTCCGTCGAGTGCACGGTGGCGCCGTGCCGTGGGAGACCGCACGATTCGAGCCGCTGCTCTCGCGCCGCAGCGATCAGCACGACAGCGAAAAGCAACGCATCGCCGCCGGAGCTGTCGCCGAGATTCCCGACGCCGGTTCGATCATCATCGACTCGGGCAGCACGCTGAGCACGTTCGCGCAGGTCGTCCCGATGGCCACGTCGGTGCGCATCGTGACCAACGCACTGAACATCGCCCAGGTCCTGTCCGAGCGGTGTGACACCGACGTGATCGTCATTGGCGGCAAGGTGAGGAAGAACACATTGGCCATGGTCGACAGTGAGGCGGTCGCCGCGGTCGAGCCGCTCGCCGTCGACACACTCTTCATCAGCTCCGACGGTCTGACGGCGGCCAACGGGTTGAGCACGCCGTATCGCGAAGAGGCCGCGCTGAAGCAGGCAATGATTTCCGCTGCACGGCGGGTGGTCGCCCTGGTCGATCACTCCAAGTTCGGCAAGGAGCATTTCACTCGGTTCGCCGAGTGGTCCGACATCGATGTCCTGATCACCAACCGCGAGGCCGACCCGACCGAGGTCGAAGCAATCGAGGCCGCCGGGACCACGGTCGTCCTCACCTGATGGAGGCGGCCATCGAGACTGCGGCGGCGGGTGAGCATCTCGAAGCGGTCGCGATCGATGTGGCACGTCTCGCTGCCGACCTCGTCCGCGCATCAGTCGGGATGGCTGCTCAAGCGGGCACGAAGTCGACGCCGACCGATGTCGTCACCGCCACCGACGTCGAATCCGAGGCGCTCATCCGTCGCGAGCTGCTGTCCCGGTGCCCGGGTTCGACGATCGTCGGTGAGGAACTCGCCGATGACGTCGGCACCAACGATGTGGGCTGGGTGGTCGACCCGATCGATGGCACGGTCAACTTCCTGTACGACCTTCCGGTCGTGGCCGTGAGCATCGCCGCGACGATCGGAGGGCGCACCGTGGCCGGCGCTGTGTGCGATGTCCTGCGGGGCGACGTCTTCTCTGCTGCACTGCACACCGGAGCCCGCCGGAACGGCGCACCGGTCACCGTGCGGCCGATCGAGCAGCTCGACGGCGCACTGATCGGCACCGGGTTCGCCTACGCCGCCGAGCGCAGGCGGGCGCAGGCCGAGATCATCGGACGGCTCCTGCCCAATGCGCGCGACATCCGCTGTATGGGCTCCGCAGCGCTCAACCTGTGTTGGGTCGGATGCGGCCGCCTCGACGGCTACTACGAACAGGACACGAAACCGTATGACTACGCAGCCGGGGCGCTGATCGCCGCCGAAGGCGGAGCGCGAGTCGAGTTGCCGGCCGAGAACTCACTCGATCTGTCGATGGCCGCACCCGTGGCGATCTTCGACGCGCTGCGCGCCCTCGTGACGGGTTGAGCGGCCGGATCGCCAGCCGAGCGATCTCAAGCGTCAGCAATGACGGGCCGGCGTCGGCGTGCGTCGTTCCATCGGGCAACCAGCAGTTCGACATCGTCGTCGGTGCGCTCGGTCAGACGGCTCAACGCGGTGATCGCTCGCCACCGGTCGAGGCAGCCGTCGGTCGCGTCGATGCCGTCCACCATCTCGAAGCCATAGGCCGCCGAGAGTGCGACCAGGTCAGCATCGGTGGCTCCCGGCAGGTGCTGACGATCGGTGACGTCGTGGGCATCGAGAAGAAGTTCCGTGCGCGCGATGTCCGCGATCGGATGCCCGACAGCTGCGTCGAACCAATCGATCACCACCAGTGAGGACTCCCCGACCAGGATGTTGCCGGGGTGGAAGTCACCGTGCAGGAGCGCTCCACCGCGAGGCAGCGCGTTGGTCATGTCGATCGCCAAGTCGCGCTCGTCTTCGCTTACGGCCTCGAGTGTTGCGAGCTTGTCGCACCGTCGGCTGACCATGCCCGGCAGACCGTCCGGCACCCCGATGGAGTGGATCAGGCGCTGCATTTCGGCCAGCTCGCGCACGAGTGACGGGATCGATGACCGGTCCGTCGACATCTGATGCCACAGCGAGGGGCCGCCGATGTACTCGAACAGGATCGCCGGTCGCCCGTCGACGACGGTGACATCGAGGACCTCCGGTGCCGGTACGCCGAGCGCGCGCACGGACTGGGTGAGCGACGCCTCGACGGCGATCCAGTGATCCGGCCACTGCGGATCGAGCACCTTGGCCACTGCGTCGTTGCCGTGGCGGAAGATCTTCGAGGTTCGTCCGACGGCGATCAGTGGTCCGAGCACGGTCTCACTCTTGCAGGTCGAGTCCACGGTCGGCGAGGGCGGTTCACTCGTCGCTGGGGGTGCTCGGCCAAGGCCACAGCGAGAGCCGCTGCCGACGTGCCGATTCTCATGACGGTGGTCCGCCTGCGACCCTCCTTGGCTGAGGCGACGTCGTGTCCGTGCAAAGACCTGGCACCTTCCCGGTTCCCGACGCGGGGTGATGGATCGCATCGAAAAGTGTTGCGAAGACCACGCAAAGTAGCACCCCGCGTGCTCCTCGTGCACCATTTGACCCTCTTGACGTGATTACCCCAAGACATGTGCGGGTAGCCCTAGATATCGCCCTTGAACAGAAAGCTCCCGGTGCCCGTGTTCTCTTTAACTGAATCGACGTTCTTCGCTGCAAAGTCAGCTGCTCCTGACGATGGAGGTGAGTCGTCGCCCGATACGGCGGCGGCGGCCGAGCAGACGTCGGGGCTGAGCAGTGGGGACTGGATTCAGGCCGGCATCATCGTCGGCGTCGGGATCGTGTTGGCGATCGGCGCTGCCTACCTGGTTCGGCGCATCGTTTCCCGACACAATGAGATGATCGCGACGCTGGCCGGAAGGGTTGCCGGGACGATCGTGTTCGTCGTTGCCTTCGTCTACGGCCTCAACTCCATCGGCGTGGCAGTCGGGCCGCTCGTCGGAGCCCTCGGCATCGGTGGTTTCGCCATTGCTTTTGCGCTCAAGGACATCCTGAAGAACATTCTCGCCGGGGTCCTGATCCAGATCCGCCGACCATTCGAGATCGGGCACCTCATCAAACTCTCCGACTACCTCGGCCGAGTGCAGGAAGTGACCTTGCGCACTGTTGTCGTCGATGCGGTGGACGGTGAACAGATCATCATCCCGTGTGCCGATGTCATCTCGAATCCGATCGAGAACTGGTCAGCCAACGAGCATCGTCGTGCAGACGTGATCATCGGGGTGCCGTACGACGCCGACCTCGACGAGATCATCCCAGCTCTCGGCGATGCGATGCGTGAGGTCGACGGTGCGATCGACTTCCGCGAACCAATGGTGCTGGTCGACGAGTTCGCCGGAAGCAGCGTCAACCTCCGGCTCTTGGTCTGGCACGACTTGGATGAGACGCACTTCCTCGAATTCAAGAGCCGTGTCGCACGCGCAGCGAAGACTTGTGTGAACGATCACGGGCTGTCGGTTCCGTTCCCCATCCGCACGCTGGAAGTCGGCGAATCTGGCGCCCTTGCCGATCTGGCGACTGCGGCTGCGACTGCACGGCAATCGGAAGCTGACGATTCCGACGTCGAATAGTTCGGATCGGGTCGACCGAGGGTCCGGCCACACCACGTGAGTGCAAGCTGGGTCGAAGGTGGCCCAATCGACCATGATGCAGTGATGCGTCGCAGCGTTCCGATCTGGGTGTACCCGACCAGTCTGTTGGTCATCGGTTTCACGTGCGGCTTCGGCATGTCCCGCGTCGAGGTCGGATCAGAGTCGCCGTTCAGCCGATTCACGTATGGCGGGGACGCTGATGCCGCCCGCTCGATCCTCTCGAACGTGCTCGGCGGCATCATCAGCATCACGACGCTGACGCTGACGATCACGATCGTCACGCTGCAGCTCGCGTCGAGCCAATACTCACCCCGGCTGATGAAGCGGTACCTCCGCGATCCGTCGATCCAGCTTGCCGTCGCGTTCTTCTTCTTCGTCTTCGCGTTCACCATCCCGGTGCTCTTTCATGTCCGCTCCGGTAACGACGAAACAGCCGAATCCGTCCCGGCCTTGGCACTCTCCATCGTGATCGTGCTCGCAGTGCTGATGCTGGTCGGGCTCGTCTACTTCGTCTACCACGTGACCCGCTCGGTGCGGGTCGAGAACGTCCTGGAACAGATCGCGCAAGGAGCGAACCGTGTGCTCCATGACTATCCGGGCCCCGGTTGGCACCAGGACCGCCCGCCGGTCCCCGACGACGCGTCGGTACTGTTGGCCACCGACTCAGGCTTTCTCGTTGCAGTCGACGTTCAGGCAATCGAGCAACGACTCGGCACGGGCGAACAAATCTGGCTTGACGGTGGCATCGGCACCTACGTCATCGAGTCGGCGCCGCTCGCACGGTATTCCGGCAAGCGCAACACCGACGACATCACTGCCATTGTCTCCGACGCAGTCAGTCTTGGCCCCGAACGCGACGACCAGCGGGAATTCGCTTTCGGGCTCCGTGAGATCGTCGACATCGGCGTCAAGGCCCTGTCGCCGGGCATCAACGATCCAACGACCGCGATCGTCAGCCTCCATGTTGCGACACGAACACTCGCCAGTGCGGCCCAGGTCGGCACCGTCGATCAGGCCGGAGCAATCGATCCGCTCGTCGTGATTCCCCAGACATCATGGAGCGAACTCGTTTTCTCGACGTTCGACCAGTTCGCCACCTACGGCGCAGGTGACGTCCAGGTCATGCGAGCCCTTGTCGGCGCCATCAAGCAGATCATCGCACTCGCTCCAGAAGCGGCCGGTACGGCAAGGCTGGGCGACACATTGGACAGCATGGAGTTCCATCTCTCGACGGCTTCGCTGGCGGACAGCGAACGCGATGCCATCTCCGAAGAACTCACCGATGCCCGCCGTCTGCTTCGCGCGCAACCATCCAACGGCAGCAACGTTCGCTCAACGACACCAGACGACGCGTAATCCGCTGCGGGCTCGGTCATTCGGCCGACGTCGGTACTCCGCATCCCCAGAAGTCTGGTGAGTTGAAGTACTGCGCTGACGACAGCCAACGCCACTGATCGTCGGATCCGCGTTTGAACAAACCGTGTCGCAGGAACGATTCGGTCGCGTCGGCTTCCCCCGACTCCGCTGGGTAGGTGATGTAGTAGATGAAACTCATGCGGTCGTCCGACGGCTGATCGATCGATCCGTTGCAGACCGTCACCGACAGAGGAGTGCGCGATGGTGGCTCAGAGCCAGCGGTCTGGCGCAGCACGTTGTCGTAGCCGACGGAGCGGAGGTCCTCGATCCGTGCCGCAGCATCCGGATCGCCCGTCCCGATCGCAGCGGACTCGGCGGTCAGTAGTGCACCGAACCACTCCGTGGGATCGTCTCCGGTCACGTTCGGCAACGATGCACGACCGGACCCTGCGCTGGCGGCGGTGTCGTCGGCATTGAACACCCGTGCATTGAGCGTGCAGCGATAGTCACCGTCTTCGGGCACCGGGAAGGTGCCTTCGATACCTTGCGACTGGTCTTCGTCGAGTCGCCAGATCACGATCGGGTAGTTCGCACTGAACGTCGGCTGGTCGTCATCACCCACAAAGATCCGGAACACCGCGTGCACCCCGATCGGTGCGGACACACGACTCGTGGCGACGAACGAATACTGGCCGTCAGCACATTGCAGGCGGGTGAGCTCGATGGGTTCGGCGACATCGGCAATCGCCGTCGTCGAGGCCTCGAGGGCTCGGGCGGCAACGATGGCATCGAGCACGTCGGGACACTGCGTGGCGACGAGATCGACCACGTCGGCATCGTCGACGGCTTGCTTCGTGGTCTCGTATCGGTCGCCCGTCGACAGCGTGCACGTCTCGTCGGCACGGTCGCTGGCACTGAGCGTCTCCGGTGGAGCATCTGTCGCGACCGGTTCCGTCGATGCGACCACGGTGGGTTCCGGGTCGGTCGGTTCGGTCGGGTCGGTGTCGTCCACGTCGGCCGACCCGGCGACCGACGTTGCCGCCGAGAGTTCTGGCTCGTCATCGCCGCCGGAACACGATACGAGGATGGCTGCGGCGAGTACCGCCGCCCCCCATCTCGCCCGCTGGGCGATCACGGGGCAGGCGTCGTCGTTGCTGTCACCAACTCTGTCTCGAGCTCGACGGCCCCGGCGCCCTCACCGTCGCTCTGGGTGACGGTCTCGGCACCATCGACTGCTTCGGCTTCGGTGGCCGATGCGGTCGCCGTCGCCGACTCTGCAGGCTCGTCAGGCACGGTCGACGGGGTGCTCTCTGATTCCTGTTCCACTTCGGTCGGTGTGATCACCGTTGCGTCGGCCTCGGCAGACCCGGACGATTCGGCGCTCGATGCTCCTGCGGCGGAGCTGCCTGCTGCGGCGGCACCGCCGAGGCGGTTCGCATCGGCTTCGGCTTCGGCTTCTGCTTCGGCTTCTGCTTCGCTCTCGTCGCTGGGATCGACCTCGACAATCGTCGTGCCTGGCACCTCGTCTGCCACCGGTTCGGCGAGATCGTCGCCCTCGTCCGAGAAGTCGACGGCATCGCTGGGTGCCTCGTCCTCGACAGCGGTGATCACGTCGTCGACGAAGTCATCGAGCACGCCGTCGATGTCGTCCCACGGCTGCACCTCGCTCGTTTCCTCAGCCGGTGGCACGGGGGTCGGTGTCGTCGTCGGCGATGTGCCCGGGTCGGTCTCGGACAACCGGTTCAGGATCTGCTGACCGACTGTCTCTGGTAGTTCGCCATCGGCACCCAGGATCGATTCCTCCATGTCGATGGAGTAGGTGTGCTCGGTGGAGATCACCGTGCCGATCGTCGTCGACGATGTCGTGACGATTCCGGTGGTGGCGTCGGTCCGGACAATGATCACTTCGTTGTTGCGCAGGATGACGACCGCGGTTTCGATGACCAGGCTGGAGCCGCCATCGAGGCCCAGCACGTCGTCGCTGATCACGATCACCGAGACATCGGCATAGACCTCGAGATAGCTCCGAACGTCGTCGGGGACTTCGAGCTCGGCTTCTGCTTCGACCTCCGGTTCGCCGACGACGGCGTTGTTGTCGACAGCAGCCGCCACTGCGACAGCCACCGCGGCTGCGTCGCCGTCAGCGATTGCGGTTGCATAGCCCTGCGACACGGCAACCGCATCCTGGTCGTCGTCGATCGCCGTGGCGCTCGCCGCTTGGGCATCGGCGTCGACGCCGGCTGCCGATGCCGCGCCGCTCGCAGCGGCGGACGCCGCTGCAATCTCTGCGAGCTCGCCATTGGGATCATCGACATAGATGCCAGCGTCGGCGTCGTAGACGCCGTACTCGATCTCGACGGTCGGGATCGACACCTCGGTGCTCGACTGATCGGGATTCGGTCCGGCGTTGTTCTTGCCGGGCGCACGAACGGAGGCAGACGATGCACTCTTTGATGAGTCTTGCGTCGACGATGTCGGCGTGACTTCGAGGTAGGTCGGTGTCGAGTCGTCGGGAATGACCACGACCAATCGGGTCGAATCGTCGGGAACCGTTTCGACGCCAACCGGGACCGTGGTGGTCGTGGTCGTGGTGTTCGCCGTGGTCCTGACCGGTGAGTCACTCGCGCCGGCATCGACGACCAGCACCATCGCCCCCGTGGACGTCGTCGACACAGTGGACAGACCACTGGTCACGATCGTTCCGCCGATCAACGTCAAGCACGCAGCGACGAGCACCGCGACTTTCGATCGCGGCGTCCCCGGGAGCGATGGCAACACCATCAGGTCAGCTGCCAGCCGGTGCCGGAGCACCCATCACGACGGTCACGTCGGTGAGCGACGTGACCGGAGCGACAGCAACTGCAGTCGACGTGTCCGAATCGGCGGACGACGACGTATCGGACCTCACCGATGTGTCGGTATCCGCATCAGCCATGACACGAGTCGAAGCGTCAGTCGAGACGGCCTCGGCGACGGCGCTGTCGCTGTCGGCAGAGGTCGCGACGTTGTTCGCCGAACCACCAGCGGCGCCGTCACCTGTGCCTGCCGAGGAATCTGACGTCGGTGACCCGGCTGATGATGCGCTCGAGGCTGCAGGGCCCGCCGCGGCTGCAGGACCTGCTGCGCCAGCGGCGGCTGAGGCGGATCCGACCGGGGCGGCTGATGCAGCCGCACCACCGACGGCCGACGCCGAGGACGACGACGCACCGGCTGCTGCAGCTGCTGCTGACAGGAATCCGACGGCCGCTTCAGCTTCGGCTTCCGCCTCTGCTTCGACCTCCGCCTCGACCTCGACCTCGACCTCGGCCTCGCTCTCGGCTTCGGCTTCGACTTCGGTTTCCACCTCGGCTTCGACTTCGGCCTCGGCTTCGACTTCAGACTCGACTTCGGCTTCGGCCTCAGCCGGAGCGGTTGCCGCTGCCGGAACGGCACCGGCTGACTGGCTGTCCCCGGCGGCGACTTCGGCAGCCAGGGTGGTTCCGGCGCCGAGGCCAAGAGCTGCGGCGGTGATGGTCGTGGCGGTGAGTAGCCGGGTGGCCGGCGTCCGTCGTTTGTTCATGATGTTTCCTTTGCCTTGATGGATGTGTTGCTGGTGGTTCGAGGGTTGATCGGAGAATGCTTGCGGAGTGCGCCGATCACGATGTGAAGTAGCCGCTGATATCGGCGATCACGTTCACCGGATTGAGTGCGACGATCGAGACAGTGCCATCGCTCTGGATGCCAGAGTAAACGGCATTGGCCCGCACGTCACCTGGTTCGAGATTGAGCGTCGACGTAAGCTGGGTAGATGGTTCGGGGCTGACCCGCACCCACGCTGGGGCGTCGGCTTCGATCGCCGTGACCGTCATGGCGACGGCGCTGACCTCATCAGCTGACACCGACAGTGGTCCGACCACATCGAGATCCACGACGCTCGTCAAGGACACCTTGCCGCTCTTGGCCAGACCAAATCGGGAGTCGAGGACGCGCTGCGGGGTGATCGGCTCGAACAAGCCGGTGCCCGACTCGATCGACGTGTCGTCGGTGAAGTAGCCGACGACGTCGGCGAGCGCGTGAACCGGAACGTGGGCGGAAAGGCTGAATTGGCCGTCCGCATCGAGGGGCACCACGATCTGATTGGCAACGGCGATGTCGGAGCTCAAGAAGTTGAGTGACGACGTCGAACCCGACGCAGCACCTGATGCGGTCGCCTGGAGGAAGCCGTTCGCCTCCGGCTCGGTCGCGGTGAGGTTCATCACGAGTGCGTCGACGCCCGACGACGGGACGTTCGCCTCACCGCCGGCCTGGATTGCATAGGTCGTGTCGGGTGCGAGCTTGCCCACGAGATCGCCGGGCTCTCGTGTGTCGAACAGGCGCTCAGGCGACAGCGGGATGAACCGACCGGCGCTGACTGCGGTGTCTTCTGCGGTGAAGTAGCCGAGGACGTCGGCCACGATGTGGGTCGTGCCGTGCGCGTAGATCGAAAATGACCCATCCGCTGCGAGGGGTACCGTCGCCATCGCCGCTCGGTCTTGCCCGATGCCCGAGTAGTTGAGGTTGCTGGTCGGCGGGGGCTCGCTCGGAGCCGTGGGGCGGGCCGAGAGATAACCGGGCATCGCCGTTTCGGTCACCGTGAGGTTCACCGACACTGCGGTCACACCGGAAGTCGGAATGCCTGCCTGTCCGGCGACCGGCACAGTGATCGACTGGCCTGCGCCGACGATGCCGGCGTGGCCGAGGTCGGACTCACGGGTGTCGAGGATCCGTTCCGGTGTGATGGAGGTGAACGAACTCCCGATCACATCCTGCGACGGCGTCGGAGGATCACTGGGCTCACCTGGCGCCGGCGTCGTGGGACCGCCATCGCCGCCGCTGCTCTCGTTCTGGCAGCCGGTGCCGGGGGCCGACGCTCCCGGAACCACCCGTTCGGTCGAGTAGGGCAGATACCTCATCAGCGGCGGTGTCTCGCCGGGAGGAGTGCCCATGATGTAAGCGATCTGCGTGTCGCCGCCTTCTCCTTCGAAATCCGGGTTCTCAGCGACCGCTCCGGCGGTGGTGCCCGGGTTGACTGCTCGGATGAGGTAGTCGTTGATCAGCGCATCGTCGATAATGCGCTCATCGCCGTTGGAGAGCGGGAAGTTCGCCGAGGTCGCAGGCTGGCCCGGATTCTCGCCGCTGCCGCGGAAGATGACGTCGAGCGGGCCGTATTCGGCGATGTGACGCACGGTGAAGCGCGTGGTACCCGTTGCCAGTTCGGTCACGTCGTTCTCGAACAGCGTCAGAGTCTCGTTGCCTGCGGCGTCAGCATGGATGGCGAGGTCGTAGCTTCGGCCGTCGCACACCTTGATGTCGAGCGACGCGTCAGGCGTTCCCGATCCCGGGGTGCCCGAGTTGGAATACGCTTCTACGGTGACGGTGCCTTCCGTGAGACCTTGCAGCAGGCCGTTCTGCCGGAGCGCCTCGATCGAGCCGGCCTGGGATCCATCGACGTAGAAGACGTACTGGCCGGTGGAGAAACCGTTCACGAGGTTGACCTTCGGCGGCGCGAGTGCCCCGACCTCGGTGGTGGTCTGGAGCAAGGAGGCCGGGTCGGAAGATGTCTCCGCCGTCGGCGGGTTGCCGGCCACGTAGATCGTGGTGACCTCGCCCGGGGTGAACGTCACATCGTTGTCGATGATCAGCGGGCTCGACGACCCGGCTGCGGACACCACGAGTTCGTAGAGGACGTTCTCAGCGGCAATCACCTCCGTGACTGTTGCCTGCTGCCCGTTCGTAAGAGTGAAGGAATCGGTCGTTGCAGACACCGAGTCGGGGACTTCTGGCGACGGACGGAGCTCGACATCGACGGCTCCAGCTTCGCCGACATGGCGCACGACGAGCCGAGTCGTGTCGGATCCGGTCAGCCTGGCGTCGTCGGTGAAGACCGAGGTCACCACGTCGCCGGACGCTCCGGGATGGACCACGAACGAGGTCGCGCCGCCGGATTCGATCGTGAGATCGCGGGTGGCGAGTGGTGCCCCGTCCGCCGACTGCCCGGCGTAGATCTCGACGCTGTGGCTTCCCGGCGCCAGCTCGATCGGGCTGAGGGTTCGCAGTTCTTTGACGTCGAGTTCCTGTCGCGACGTTGCAGTGGGATCGACGACGGCAGTGAACCGAGCCGCGTCGAAACCGTTGATGAAGGTGAGCGTTCCGGGCGGTGGCGGTTCCTGCGCTGCCACGGGAGCAGAGCTCCCGACGAGGAGGCCGGCCACCATCGCCATCATCGCAACGAATGTCACGATGACATTCGTGGGGCGCCGTCGCCCGTGGTCTGCGTCGGGTTCTACAGAATTCCGCATGATGCTCTTTCAGACAGGTGGTTGGCCGACGACGCGGTCTATCGTCGCGACTCGGTGGCTCTCAATCTGGGTGTTACCCGTCACGTCGGAACCTATGCACACTTCTCGAATCGGTGGGGGCGTTCGACAGCGGTATCACCCGAACGGGTGATACCCCTGAGCGCTGAATCGCACGAAGTGATCAACCCGGCAGCGCTGGGTGTGGATGGACTCACCCGAACGGATGCCGAACGTCGGTGTTTGCGGACGACCAGAGGTGAACAGGGCCGAACCGATCGAAGCGTTGTGGTCGCTCAACCGACACTGAAAACAACTTCGTCCATCCTCCTCAGTGTCTGCACGCCGCTGAATTTTGTGCCGATGACGAGTACGCAACGTTTCTCCGGGGTACAACAACGGTCATGGACGACCCTCGCCGATCACATGTGTCTCGCCGCAGCTTCCTGAGTCGTGGATCCGCGATCGCCGCAATGGCCGCAGTCGGCGGAGCAGGGTGGACGACACGAGCGTGGGCCAATGGGGCGCGGTCGGTCCGCCCATACGGACCGCTTGGGCCAGTTGACGCCAACGGGCTTCGACTTCCACCGGGATTCTCCAGTCGAATCGTCGCACAGACCGGTCAGGTCGTCCCGGGAACCAACTACCGATGGCACGGCGACCCGGACGGCGGTGCGTGCTTCGCCACCGATGACGGTGGTTTCGTCTACGTGTCGAACAGCGAAGTGGGCTTCGAGGAGGGTGGCGCCGGTGCGCTGCGCTTCGATGACCGGGGCCGAGTGATCGACGCATACCGCGTGTTGGACGGAACCAGTCGAAACTGCAGCGGCGGAACCACCCCGTGGGGTACGTGGCTGTCGTGCGAGGAGAACGGATCTTCGAGTCAGGTCTATGAGTGCGATCCACTGGGCGTCCAACCGTCGCGCGTCCTGCCTTCGCTTGGTTCGTTCAATCACGAGGCCGTCGAAATCGTCGAGTCTGTCTCCGCTGTCTTTCTCAGTGAGGACAGTCGTTCAGGACGTCTCTACCGTTTCACTCCGACCACCTGGCCAGACTTGACCAAGGGCCTCCTCGAGGCGGCGTCGGTTGCCGCAGACGGAGCGGTCACGTGGATCCCGGTGTTGCCTTACAAACCTGACCGGAGCGCGAACACCACGGCGTTCAATGGCGGCGAAGGCCTCGCCGCATGGGGTGATGCGTTGTTCCTTGCAACCAAGGGTGACAAGAGGATCTGGCACTACGACATCGCTCGAGAACAGATCTCGATCTATCACGACTGCGTGGCGGCTCCGGACACGATCCTGGACCAGGTGGACAATCTCATGGTCGATCACGGCACGGGGGACCTGTTCGTCGCCGAGGATGGTCCCACTCAGGATCTTGCGCTCGTGCTGGCCGACGAGCATGGCGCCCTCGAGATCTCCGGGTTCATCCGCTTCGTCGGCCACGGGAGGTCGGAGGTGACTGGTCCTGCGATCAGTCCGGATCGGTCGACGTTGCTCGTGTCGTCCCAGCGGGGCACCGATGGCAACGGCATCACCTACGCCATTTCCGGCCCCTTTCGGCAGTCCGATCCCGATCCTGATCCGGACCCCGATCCCGATCCCGATCCGGACCCCGATCCGGATCCCGATCCCGATCCCGATCCGGATCCAGACCCAGACCCAGACCCAAGCGATCCGCCAGAGGGAACGAACACCGCCTCCCGCGTGTCTTTTTCCCTGGCCAAAAACACCACGCAAGTGAACGCAGTCAACGCCAGCATTCGAGCTGCCGCTGCCGCACGTGGCGTGGGCGTCGTCGATGTTTATGGCGCCTTCGGCACCGACCGGGCGCTGATGCAAGACGACGGTTTCCATCCCACCGATGCTGGCCAAAATGTGATCGCCGTGCGCTTCGGCGAGTCGTTTTGAGGAAGTAGCCGGTTAGCCAGTAACCGGGGGCGCGCCTGCGGGCTCGACGGGGGTGTCCTGCCCATGAGTCACACAGGAGAGATAAGTTGCCGCCTGCGTGCGAGTCGGGCGGCTTAAAAGCCGCCCGCCAAACGCGGGATAAATCCCACGCTACCTTTGGCCGAAGGACGGCCACGCGCGATAGAGGCCACCGCGTATGTAACCGGTTTCCACCTGTGTTTGCCCCCACCGATTGAAGTTCCAAGCTTATGGCTAGATCTTGCCATAGTATGGCAAGCCCTTGCCACCCTATGGCGGACTTCTGCCACATTATGGCAAGTCTTTGCCATAGGCCGGAGGCCGGAAATAGTGAGTACCGCGAAGGCCGCGGATATTGGCATGACGAAGTGGCTAATAAAAAAGGCCGGCGGAACATCCACCGACCTTGTTGCTAAATTAATGTGGTCTTGGTCACTCGACCGTGATTTTCGCCGTTTTGATTTTCAGGTCTTCGGTGGTGGCACCGGAGCGGCTGCCGAACTTGGCGAGTTCGGTGAGTGTATCAAGGCCTTCTTCGGTGGTGCCGAAGACGGTGTGTTTGCCGTCGAGATAGTTGGTCTCGACGAAGGTGAGGAAGAACTGCGAACCGTCTGTTCCCGGGCCGGCGTTGGCCATGGAAAGGATGCCGGGCACGGAGTGTTTGGTGTGTCCGGCGGGGTATTCGCCTTTGAACTTGTAGCCGGGTCCGCCCATGCCTTTACCGAGCGGGCAACCGCCTTGGGCCATGAAGCCGGGGATGACGCGGTGGAACTTGAGGTCGTCGAAGAAGCCGAGTTCGGAGAGGTAAATAAAGTTGGCGACGTGGTTCGGTGCCTCGTCGGTGAGGAACTTCACTTTGACTTTGCCTTTGTTGGTCTCGAGATTCCAATAGTAGGTTTTGTCTTTGGTGTACTCGAGTTCTGGAAACTTAGGTAGGCGCAAGCGCCAGGAGGGGTTTTCCTTGTCGATGTTTTGTTCGGCAATAAACTTCTTGGTAACGGCAATGGCGGCGTCTTCTGCAGTACTCATAAGGGGCACACTAAACAGGCAGGCGAGGACAATCGAGAGTGTTCTCATCTTCATGGTTCCTTTTGTTGGATGTTTTTTAAGGGGGACAAAAACAAGCCGGAACTCGAAAGAGGTCCGGCTTGGGTTTTTAAAAAGGGGCGTGGGCGGAGGTCAATTACTTGACGATCAGTTTGCCCTTCATCGTTGCGAAGTGGGCGATGAAGCTGCACACGTAATCGTATTCGCCAGGTTCTTCCGGCGCGGTGAAGGTGATCACATCTTTTTCCTTCGGGCCGAGCACCTTGCTGTACGCGATGGTCTGTTTGATCTGTTCGTCGGTGAGATATTTTTTGTTCAGGCCTTGCGCGTTCTGCATGGTGGCGAGTCCGGTGGCGCTGGCGAAGGCGACCATGTCGACGCCTTTTTTCAGGATGACCACGTTATGGCCGCCGGCCATTTTCGGCAGGGCGCCGGTGTTCTCGAAGGTGAGTTGAATCTTTTCACCGGCCGGCACTTCGAGCTTGTCTTTGTCGTACATCATCGGGTTGGCCGGATTGATCCCGAGTGTGATTTTAACGACGTCTTCGTTCGCTGCGGGGTCATCTTTCTCCACCTCGACGGCGGCTTCTTTTTCAGCGGGCTTGGCTTTCTTCTTCTCGTCCTGCGCGAAGGCAAAACTGGTGAGAAAGGTGAGGGCGGCAATAAGGGAGATCAGGTTCTTCATAGAGGTGGCTTTCATATTTTAACTGACGCGGATGTGCATCGTTCTATTCGAAGTTTGTACGGACCAAGCAAGCGGAAACTTACACTGCACGGATCATTGAGTGTACCGGCGAGGCCCTACCCGAGGCACTGATCAAGGACTTGTTGGGTCTTCAGGGCGATGTCCGGCCAGTGCGGATCGAGCCTTCCAGACAGCGCCAGCGCGGCAAAATTGCGGAACAACTTCACTTCTTGGGCGTTCGGGTGGGACTGGCTGAACTCCTCCGCCACAATTTCTCGGCTGCGGTCAATCATGTCGAAATCGCAGCCGTTGACCTCAAGCCGAGGCTGGTTGATTTCGAAGCGCGAACCGTAGCCGGAAAACGGCAGGACAAAGTCGCGGATATGCAAATATCCTTTGGTGCCGCTGATGTTCGCCCACTGCTGGGTTTCGGTCACGAACGAGCAATAAAAGTTGGCCGAGACACCGCCGTCCCAGCGCAGGTTGGCGTCGAACTCCAGCGGTACCGGGTTCGGCGAGTCGGCCCGGCCCTGTTGGGTGAGGACCCGGCCCTGCACTTCGGTCGGCATGGCGTAGTTCATCGCCCAGAGAAACAGACGGACGTTGTACCAGCCCAGGTCGCCGAGGGCGCCGAGCGGTTCCAGGTCCGAACTCATGCGGATGTTGCTGGTGAGAAATTCTTCGGGTGCGAGAAAGGAGAAGTTCGAACTCATGCGTTTGATCTCGCCGACGCTCTCGCCGTCGTCGAGCACCCCGCGCATCATCGGCAGTCGGTCGCTGTGCATGAACATTACCCCGTCCATGAACTGCACTTTGTGTTGCTTGCAGGCGGCGACGATTTCCTCGACCTCGTCCGCGTTGGTGCCGCAGGGCTTCTCGGCGAGCACATGTTTGCCGGCGGCCGCAGCGGCGATCACCCAGTCCTTGCGCAGGCCGGTCGGTAGCGGAATGTAGACCGCGTCGATGTCGGGTCGAGCGAGCAGTTCCTCGTAGCTGCCGTGCGCCTGCGGGGCCGGGTCGAACGAGACGTGCGATTGATTGGTGGCGATCCATTGTTCGGCGCGTTCGAGCGAACGCGAGGCGACGCCCGCCAGCGTACCGTTGCCCGAACGCCGGATCGCTTGCCAGTTTTTGCAGGCGATGCCGGCGGTTCCAAGAATGCCCCAACGACAGATTTTTTCACTCATGGCGCGTTATAACCATGAGGAGCTTACAGATAAAAGAAGGAAGGACGAACTAGGCGAACAGGAACACGCACAGAACTCGACAATATTTTACCCGCCTAATCGTGCTATGGGCAAGCCATGCTACCGCCTTTGAGAATATTCTGGAACCTCCTCTGTCTGGCCACCGCCATCGCGATCGCCGGGCTTTGTCTCCCTGCGATATCCCAAGGCCAAATCCGCCCCGAACGCGCGCTGGTCGATGCCCCGCTTCCCGCTCTGAAGGCCTTCACCAGCGAGGGCAAGGCGATCGATTTGAACGAACACATCAAGGGCCGTTACACCGTCTTAAAATCGGCCTGCCTCACCTGTCCCGAGTTTCTCAAGTCCTATGGCGAGATCGAAGCGGCCCACGCGGACTACGCTTCCCACTGCATCGACTTCTATTATGTGTTCCAGAGCCTCCGCCACCCCGAACTCGGCGGCTACGTTCAGGCGCAGAACGACAAGGAACGGGGCATGCAAATCGTGGCGGCCAAAGAAAAACTCAAGACCACCGTTCCCTGGCTGGCGGACACCATCGACGACAACATCCGCGTCGCGCTGCGCGCTAGTTCGCAGACCGTCTATCTGATCTCTCCCGCGGGCCACATTATCTACGCTGGCAACCGGCTGGACGGCCCCGCCTTGCGTGAGGCGATTGCTCAAGAGGTGGGCTACGCGTCTACTTAT
>ENA-ORXT01003016-ORXT01003016.1-marine-metagenome-genome-assembly--contig:-NODE-3016-length-19213-cov-4.156145_pt1 | contig 19213 bp, 14 predicted proteins | sample MGYA00237868_ERZ511482 | MGnify/ENA metagenome assembly ERZ511482
AATGGCCGCCACCACAGCGCGCAATCGTGCGGTGTCACGGCGCTTCGTTTGTTCGCACGCCATTGACGCTCTCCTGCAATTCGTCCTCGGTCAGCTCGATCGGCGGCCGTGTCGGGTCCCATGGGTTGATCACCGTGACCGTACCCGCTCCGGCATCGACGTCGGTGACAATGAATGCGTGGTTCTGGTGCAGACGCTCGTAATACGGGCCGAACGACTCCTTGAACGTCTCGGGCGTTTCGGTGTCGGCTTTCCAGTCATCGCTGCTGACGTCGCCTGGCCGATCGATGGTTGACAGGCCGAGGCTCTCGCCGTTGTCGAACCGGTCGGCCAGATCATCGATGTCGATGTCGTCGTTGTCGATCCAGCCGCTCTCGCGTCCGGTCAGATCCTCGATCGCCGCGCTCTGCGATCCGCCCGAAATGCCCTCGTATCCGCCATTTTGCTGGGCGTAGGCCTTCTCGACCAGTGCGGGAAGCAGCGCGCGGCCTCCATCGGTATGAGCGAACTCCGGTTCGTAGAGACGGACCCGACCTGGCAGCTCGGTGAATGATGCGGGGTCGACAGCCAGATCCGGCGACACCACTTGCTGAGATCCGTCGGCGAAGGTCACGGTGTATGTGCCGTTGTCGTTCGGTTGCACCATGTCGCCGAGAACCGTCGTGTGATTCGCGGAGTCTTCGCGCCCGAGGGTGATCATCGCTGCGATCAGATAGCAGTCACCGATCGAACCCTGGCGAAACTCAGATGGATCGACCTCGGTTGACGTGCCACCGAACAGTGTCCAACTCGAGAAGTCCGCGTACACCAGCCGATCGAACTTCTCGACCTTGGCGGGGTCCTCTTGGGCCGAATCGGCAAGAGCGGTCGACGGGTCCGGGTCGATTGCTTCGCTGTATCGGCCCATGCGCCGCCAGACCTCGATCGGCAGTGTCTCACCCAGGGCGACGAGCACTTCGCCCTGGTCCGCGTCGGAGGAGTAGTTCTGGCCGTCGATCAGGTCGACGAGGTTGCCGAACTCGGTGTCGCTCATCGACATCATCACCACGCCGAGGACATCCGGCGGAAGGGCGAGCATGCGCTCGTTGATCTCGTCGACAGTCATGTGGCGGACGTCGTACTCGAACGTCTCTTGCTGAAACGCCGCTGCGGCGTGCGTGGACGTGGCCAGTTGGAACGCAGCGCGATCGGCTGGGGCGAGCGCGCCGTGATCAGCAAAGGCAGCGTGCTCGAACGGACCGGGCAGGAAGCCATCCCAGGAGAAGTCGGCCGACGACGCTTCGGTGGCGACGAGACTCAGGTACAGGCTGTTCCGGGCGAGCTCGCCAGCTGCGTCACCGAGTGCGTCGGGCGCCACTGGTCCTTCACTGTCGAGCTCGAGGTCGGTGAGTTGTCCCGCCAATGCGACCTTCTCACCCATGAGGGAGTCAGACCAGGTCGACCACGAGGTTGCCCAGCCGCGGCACGCTCGTATGTCGATCTGCACTTCACTCATGACCAATTCCAGCTGTACGACCAGACCGGCGGATTGGGGAGTGGTTCGCCCTCAGGTGTGCGCGCCACCGCTTGGTGATACCACCGCACCTGTTGGATGTGGCCGCGCACGAGGTCGGCACGAGTTCCACAGATCCCGGCAAGCCGGCGGAGGTCAGCAGCCGCAGCGGCAAGCGCTGCGATACAACGATCAACCGAATCCGTTGCAGGATCGAGGAACGGACCGACATTGCCTCCCGACGCCTGCCCTGCCCAACCACTCATGCCGAACGCGCTCGACTCATATCGCTTCGCCCGACTGACCAGTTCGAAGTTTGCCGTGTCGTATGCCGCTGCTCCTGCCACGAAGACCATGATCCCAGAACTCGTTGGGTCTGGCGACGGGGACCACTCCCCACTCCTGACACCTGGCCGAATGGTCGGGGACAGAGCCCGACGATCACTGGACTCAGTCAGCGTCGGGGAGCACCGGGCCTGCGATGCCGTCCTCACCGAATGGCCTGCCCTGGTCAATCGTCGGCAAACCGACAGTCGGCGTGTCGGACACCGGACCGACGAACGACGGCCGATCCTGCACAATCGCATCATCCAACGAACGCCCCTCATTCGGGACAGACGGCCGAAGCACTGCGTCCGCAGTATCCACCTCGAAGACCCGTTCGGCCGGCGTGCTCGCAGCCGGTGCCGGGTTCGCCGTCCACGCGGGAGCGTCGGGGCGCGAGCCGGTCGCTCGCGGCGGTGGTGCACCGAACCCGCCACCCCCGAGCACACGGTCGTGGTCGTTGATCGCTTCGGAGTAGACCCTTTCGTCGCTGACCGACAGCGCGCCGCCCTCGCCGAAGATTCCTGCAGCGAAACCGATGTGGTCGACGGTGTAGGCCCCGCCATCGGCCGCTTCGGCGGCGTTCGCGACGAAGGTGGCGTAGATCCCCGACCGGAGCAGTTCACCAGCAGCGTTGTCGACCTCGGTGACCGCCGAACTCCACACGGTCATTTCCACGTTTTCCAGGGTTGTCTTGAGCACTGCCTGCTCGGTGGTCAAGTGGGCCGACATCCAGTCCCACGTCTGAGCCCAGCCACGGAGGTCAGGAATATCGACAGCAGTGACGTCGTCGCTCATGTGTTGCTCCATCCGTAGGGCCAGACAGGTCTGGGCGGGGCCGCCTCCGATGGAAAATCGCCGTATGTCAGATCCCACCGCTTCTCGTCGGCCGAGAACTCCAGCACGATCTCACTGCGACGCTGACACTCCGATGCCGCTGAACGTACCAACGCAGAAGCCGACCGCAGCGCGCCGAAGGCACGCCCCTGCGACTCCCCCAATGGACCGAGGAACGGGCCCCGTTGGGTCAGCCGAGCGCGATCGTGGAACCCGTCCAGTTTCTGGGCAATCTCGTCGTATCCGTCTGCTTGGGCATTGAGACGAAGGTACGCCTGATGCAACGTGAGGAAGTCGGCCATGATCGACATTGTGTCATTTGCTCATCGACAGGCAACGGGGACCACTCCCCGCCTGCCCGTTCCAGGCCGATTTCGAATCAATCGGGTCGCAGCGCCGCACGCAGGAATGCACGCAACTCGTCGCGCAACGCACGCAGACCGCCGATGTCGGCGCGCCAGCCGACAACGCGAAGCGCTTCTGGCTCGGTGGCGATGCCGGTGACGGTTGCATAGGCCAGCGCCGCAATGAGTTTGGCGTCGCCCTCACGGAGCCGCCCCGCAGCCATCTCTGTTGCCAAATAGTCCACCGCACGATCGACGAGCGGCCTGACCCGTTGGCCGAGCCTGTCCGCATGATCTCCGCCAAGACGACTGACCTCACGGACGAGGCCGAGCAGGGCGGGTCGGCGCACCGCTGGCCGGAAGACCGCCCGCACGACTGCATCGATCCGGTCGAGGGGATCGTCGGGTGCTGCACGAACGGCTGCATCGATCACGACGACGAGTTCGTCCGCAACGGTGTCGAGCACACCGTCGACGAGCGCTTCCTTCGAGTCGAACCAGTACAGCACCGTCTGCTTGCGCACTCCGACGGCACGGGCGATCTCGTCGAGTGAGACTGCGTCGACACCGCGCGCCCCGAACAGGTCGAGCGCTGCGTCCAGGATGCGCTCACGAGTCGTCCGGTCTGGCATTCGAGCATCATGTCAGCAACGCAGGGCATGTCTCTACCAAGCGGGGCTGGTCTCTACCAATTGGTAGACGCCCGGGTCGAAGGGTGATAGAACGGTCGCCGTGATCGCCGAAACCATTCCGGCCAGATTGGCGGGCAAACGCATCGCCATCACCGGCTCCACCGGCTTCGTCGGCACTGCGCTGGTCGAGCGCCTGCTCCGATCGGTGCCCGACTGCGAACTCGTGCTGCTCGTTCGAGACGGTCGACGGACCCCCGCGGCCAAGCGAACGCAGAAGGAGATCTTGAAGAACAACGCCTTCGACCGCCTGCGCGAACAGCACGGAGCACCGGATTCGAGTGAGACGTTCGCAGAGATGACCGATCGACGCATCGCGACGATTGCCGGCGATGTCAGCCAGGACGGCCTCGGTCTCAGTGATGTCGACCGTGCAACGTTCGCGAGCTGCAGCACGATCATCCACTCCGCTGCTGCAGTCTCCTTCGACTCGCCGCTCAACTCGGCTGTCGAGATCAACCTGCTCGGTCCGGTCCGCATCGCCGAACTGTGCAACGAGATCGGCATCACGCCGCACATCGTCGCGGTCTCCACCTGTTACGTCGCCGGCAACCGGCGCGGACGCGCACCCGAAGAACTGGTCAGCGAAGGCCCGTGGGACATCGGCCTCGACTGGCGCAGCGAGGTCGCATCTGCCCGGCGCCTCAAGGGCGACACCGAGGCCATCAGCCGCACCCGCGAGAACCTCGAACGATTCCGCAAGGAAGCACGATCCGAGCTCGGTGCTGCCGGCGCACCCGCCCTCGCCGGCAAGACCGAACAGATTCGCGAACGCTGGGTTCGCGCCGAACTCGTCGACGCCGGCCGCTCACGGGCGGCGAGTCTCGGCTGGCCCGACGCCTATGCGTACACGAAGGCGCTCGGCGAGCAAGCGCTGACCGAAACCAAGGGCGATGTGCCCGTGTCGATCGTCCGCCCGTCGATCATCGAGTCGGCGTGGGCCGAACCAAACCCCGGCTGGATCCGCGGCTTCCGGATGGCCGAGCCGGTCATCATCTCCTTTGCCGGCGGCCTCCTCAAGGAGTTCCCCGGCGTTCCCGAGGGCACCGTCGACGTCATTCCGGTCGACATCGTCGTTGCCGCGATCATCGCCACCGCCGGCGCAGGCCCGGAACATGCACCTGCAATCAGCCAGGTCGCTTCTGGTGGAGTCAACCCGCTGCGCTATCGCGCCATGGTCGACTGGACCACGGCGTTCTTCACTGCCAATCCGCTCTACGACAAAGACGGCCAGCCGATCATCGTGCCGGAGTGGCGCTTCCCGGGGCGTGGCCGCGTTCAGAAGCAGTTGACGCGTGCGCAAAAGGGGCTCACCACAGCCGAGCGAGTGCTGCAGGCCCTCCCGCTGCGCGGCAAGCAGGCTGACTTCGCAGCCGAACTCGAATCGAAGCGCCAGGACGTCGAACGGGCACTCGAGTACGTCGAGCTGTACGGCCTGTACACCGAGTGCGAAGCGATCTACCAGATCGACAACCTGCTCGGCCTGTGGGACAGCCTGAGCCCCGACGACCAACGCGACTTCAACTTCGACCCGCGCGTCGTCGACTGGGACCACTACGTCAACCGCATCCACCTGCCCTCGATCGTGCAGCACGCTCGCGTCAAGTCGACGCCCGGCAAGGCAAAATCGACCGACCGGATGGTCCGACTGCGCAAGCAGGTGCTCGACCCGAAACGGCAGGTCGCTGCGTTCGATCTCGAGAACACGCTGATCGCGTCGAACGTCGTCGAGAGCTACTCGTGGCTCGCGACCCGCCGCCTCGACACTCCCGAGCGCTTGCGTTACGTGTTCCGCACGCTCCTCGAAGCCCCCGGGCTCCTCAAGATCGACCGCCAGGATCGCACCGACTTCCTCCGCCACTTCTACCGGCGCTACGAGAACGCTCCCGTCGCCCAGGTCGAAGCCGACGCACGGGAGATGATGACGCAACTGATCATGGCGAAGAGCTTCCCGGCCGGCATGCGACGCGTTCGTGAGCATCGCGCAGCAGGTCACAAGACCGTGCTGATCACCGGCGCACTCAGCTTCAACGTCGAGGGCTTGCGCCCCTTGTTCGACGAGATCTTTGCCGCCGAGATGACCGTCAAGCCCGACGGCACCTACACCGGCGAGATGCCGGTCGTCCCGCCGACCGGGGAGGCCAGGGCCCAGCTTCTCTCCGACTACTGCGACCGCGAAGGCTTCGACATCGCCGAGTGCGTGGCCTACGCCGACTCGTCGTCGGACCTGCCGTTGTTCGAAGCCGTGGGCTTCCCGGTGGCCGTCAACCCCGAGACACGTCTGGCCGCCATCGCCCGCAAGCGCGGGTGGCTCGTCGAGAACTGGAGTAAGGCGTCGGGCTCCCCGCAGCCGTTGCTCCCGATCGGTGAGCTGTTGAACGACAGCGAACGACGGAGGTTCGTGTCATGAGGGCGCTGCAGATCCGCCGCAAGGCCGTCAAGCTCGGCTTGGCGCGCATCGTGTCACCCGTGTCGCCCACGATGGCTGCGAAGATCGGGCCGCTCGAACTGCGGAGCATCGACGACCCCGCGAACCCCGGCGGCAAGGACAGCGTCGGTTGGCAGCAGGTCCGGACGCGTCTCGCAGGTATCTGCGGCTCTGACGTCGCACTCGTGGAGGGTCACGCTTCGACCTACTTCGAGGACTGGGTCAGCTTCCCGTTCGTGCCGGGCCACGAAGTCGTCGGCGAGCTCGAGTCAGGCCAGCGTGTCATCCTCGAACCTGTGCTCGGCCACGCCGCACGCGGGCTCTCGCTCCCCTTTGACGGTGCGTCACCGGCTGACGGCGACGACTACTCCCACCTCGCCATGGAGTCCAACGGCGGCGCACTCGAAGCCGGCATCCAGACCGGTTTCTGCTGCTCGACCGGGGGCGGATGGGCGCCCTGGTTCTGGGCCCACGACTCTCAGCTCCACCCGATAGCGGACGACATGCCCGACGAACGAGCTGTGCTCGTGGAGCCGCTTGCCGGTGGTATCCATGGCGCGCTGCTCGCCCGGCCTGCAATTGCCGGTATCGAGAACCCGGTGATTGCCGTGCTCGGGGCCGGCACGATGGGCCTTGCTGCGATCGCTGGCCTGAAGCGTTACGTGCCCGAGGCTCGAGTCGTTGTCGGTGCCCGTTATCCACACCAGCAGGCCTACGCCAAGGCGCTCGGCGCTGACGTGGTCGTGCCCGGCAGCGAGTTGCAGCGCGCCGTTCGCCGCCAGGTCGGCGGCATGGTTGTCGGCGGAGCGCTCACGTCTGGTGCCCACGTCACGATCGACGCAGTCGGCTCGAATTCTTCCGTTGTCGACGCGTTGGGAATGACTCGACCGCGGGGTCGGGTCGTCCTGCTCGGCATGCCCGCTGATGTCACCCTCGATCTCACTGGGCTCTGGCATCGCGAAACCGAACTCAAGGGCGCCTACACCTACGGCACCGAGACACTCGCCGACGGCACTGTCGCCAAAACCTTCGATCTCGCCGTCGACACCGCAAACCATTTCGAGGCCGAACGTCTGCTGTCGGCCACCTACCCCCTTGCCGATCACGTCGACGCCATTGCCCATGCGGCAACGGCGGGCCGACGTGGTGCGGTGAAAGTTGCGTTCGATATGCGCACTGGAGATCTCTGATGCCACGCCCCGGATTCGTTCTCGACGTCGACCGCTCCACACCACCCATGCTGTTCTGGCGCGGAGAGAACTTCAGCCTCGAGAAGCTGCCTGCTGACCGCAGCCGTGTGATCTACCCGCCAGAGCCCCTGGCCGGTCTCGATGATGTCGACGGTGCCATCAAGAACGCGCTCCTCAACCCGATGGATGCCGAGCCGCTTCCGACGCTGTTGAAGCCCGACATGAAGCTCACCATCTGCTTCGACGACGCATCGCTGTCCTTGCCGAAGATGCGCCAACCCGACACGCGTCAGCGCATCATCGAAGCCGTCCTCGAAATGGCTGCAGAGGCAGGTGTCGACGACGTCCACCTGATCGCAGCACTCGGTCTGCACCGCCGGATGCACGACTACGAGCTCAAGCACGTGCTCGGCGACCGGATCTTCGACGCGTTCCACCCGCGCGGCACGCTGTACCAGCACGACGCCGAGGACTACGACAACCTCGCCGTGATCGGTGAGACCGAAGAGGGCGAGATCCTCGAGATCAACAAGCGCGTCGCCGAGTCCGACCTCGTCGTCTACGCCAACGTGAACCAGGTCGCGATGGACGGGGGATGGAAGTCGATCACCACCGGCGTCGCCTCGTATCGCTGCCTCAGCTTCCACCACAACCCGAAGACGCTGCAGAACACGCGCAGCCTCATGGACCGCCACCACAGTGCGCTCCACCAGAGCCTGTGGCGGATGGGCGAAGTCCTGCGCGATCAGGGCCCACAGATCTTCACGGTCGAGACGACGCTCAACACCAACACCTTCCCGAAGCCGTTCGACTTCCTTGCGAAGCGTGAATGGGAATGGAACGCCAAGGACCGCGCCACCTACCTCGCCACGCAGAAGTCGCTCAGCGCCATGCCACTCAAGGCTCGTCGCAAGATCATGCACAGCATCGAGTCGCCGTACGAGATGACGTCGGTGCAGGCCGGCTTCACGCCCACCGTCCACGAAGAGACGCTCAAGAACGTCTACGCCCAGCACCTCGTCGAGGTGGAGGGTCAGACCGACATCTTGACCATGGGCATCCCGTACATCTGCCCGTACAACCCCGAGGGCGTCATGAACCCCATCCTCGTGATGTGCATGGGTCTCGGCTACCTGTTCAACATGTATTGCGGCAAGCCGCTCGTCCGTGAGGGCGGCGTCATCATCATGACGCATCCGACGTATCGCGACTTCAACCCGGTCCACCACCCGAGCTACATCGACTTCTTCGAAGAGGTGCTGACCGACACCACCGATCCGGCAGTGATGAGTGAGAGGTGGGAGAAGAAGTACGCCGAGGACGAGTGGTACCGCCACCTGTACCGCACCGGCAACGCCTACCACGGTGTCCACCCGTTCTACGCCTGGTACTGGGGCGCCCACGGCCAGCAGCACGCCGGCAAGGTCATCATCGTCGGCGGCGACGCACCAACGGTTCGCCGTCTCGGCTTCACACCCGCTTCGACGATGAACGACGCCTTCGAGATCGCCAGCGACGTCGTCGGCCGGTCGCCGTCGATCACCCACCTCCACGTCCCGTCGGTCCTCGTGGCCGACGTCAAGTAGGACGTCGGGGTCAACGATGCCGAATCCGTACATGAAGCGAGCGCAGAACCTTGCGGGCAAGGCCGAGACCGCCGTGCGTGGCGCCGCCATGCCGCTGCGCAACTTCGGGTTCCCGTACCGCACGCCGACGGTGCCGCGAGGCGTCGAAGTCCCACCCGAGGCATCTGGGCTCGGAGCGCACTACGACACCGGATGGGCCCGCCGTCCGTTGGCATCGGGCGTGCGCGGCGTCATCACCGAGGGGCCGATACGGCTCGCCGCTCGCATCCTCACCAATCCCGATGTCGTCGGGCTGGACCGTCTTGTCGACCTGGCTCGCCTCGACGACCCGCCTGCAGTGATCTTTGCTCCGACGCATCACAGCCACTTCGACACCGGTGTGATGATCCGCTCGATCCCTTTCACGTGGCGACGCAACCTGGTCGTGGCCGCCGCTGCTGACTACTTCTTCGACAAGAAGTGGAAGTCAGCGATCTCGGCGCTGTCACTCAACGCTGTGCCGATCGATCGCGAATCTGCCGGGCGGACGTCGAGCGACCTCCTCACCGGGCTCATCGCCGATGGCTACAGTCTCGTGATCTATCCGGAGGGCGGCCGCTCCCCCGATGGCTGGGGCCAGGACTTCAAGGGCGGCGCGGCGTACCTTTCGGCCAAGACCGGCGCTCCGGTCGTACCAGTGTTCATCGACGGCACCGGAGCGATCTTCGGCAAAGGCATGAAGCGGCCCAAGCCCGGCAGGACCAAGGTCGTCTTCGGCGCGGCGCTGACGCCAGCCGCCGACGAGTCGACTCGCCGGTTCAACGCTCGGATCGAATCCGCTGTGACCGTGCTCGGCGACGAGGCACTGACCGACTACTGGTCAGCGCGGCAGCGAGCAGCGCGAGGCGAGAGCCCTGATCTGACCGGCCCCGAACACAACAGCTGGCGGCGCGACTGGGATCTCGCTGATCGTCGCAAGCTCGGTGCTGCCGGCAAACGTCGACGAGACAAGCGCACCTGGCCCGATCTGGGCTGACTGTGAGCTGAACGACGACTGGTTGCGCCGACGAAACCCACGGCGGGGCGGGGCGTTTGTCGGCTCGAGCTCAGATTTCAGATTCGAGCGTGTACGTGTGCATCACCAGGTGTCGATGTTGGGGCGGTTGCCGCGTGCGGGCGGTGCTGCTTCGAGCAGTGTCGTGATCCAGCGGCGCGTGTCGGCGGGGTCGATGACGTCGTCGATCTCGAACAGCGTGGCCACGTTGACGGCCTTGCCCGTCTCGTACATGCGGTCGACCATCTTGTCGAATAGCGCAGCGCGCTCCTCGTCATTCGCTGCCGCTTCGAGTTCCTTGCGGTAGCCGAGCCGGACTGCCCCTTCGAGGCCCATGCCACCGAACTCCCCGGTCGGCCACGCCAGGCATGCGAGCGGCGCCTTGGTCGACCCGCCCATCATTGCTTGGGCACCGAGACCGTAGGACTTCCGCGTGACGACGGTGACCATCGGGACCGACAGATTCGCACCGGTGACGAACAGCCGGCTGCAGTGGCGGACGAGCGCAGTCTCTTCGATGTCCGGGCCGACCATCATCCCGGGCGTGTCGCACAACGTGATCACCGGGAGGCCGTGAGCGTCGCAGAGCTGCATGAATCGCGCCGCTTTGTCCGCCCCGTCGGAGTCGATCGCTCCGGCCAGGTGGTGAGGATTGTTCGCGATGACACCGACCGGGCGACCTTCGATCCGCGCCAGCGCCGTGACCATCCCGAGACCGAAGTCGCGGCGGAGTTCTGTGACCGAGTCGATGTCGAACAACCCCTCGACGACCCGCCGGATGTCGTAGGCGCGGAGCCGGTCGAGCGGGACGACGTCGCGCAGCTCGGTCTGATCTGGTGCTGTCCAGTCGTCGATCGGACCCTGGAAGTAGCCGACCAGCTGCTTGGCGATCGCCGTTGCCTCCGCTTCGTCGGTGGCAACGATGTCGACCACGCCATTGGCGCGCTGCACGCTGATCGGGCCGATGTCCGTGGGCTCGAACACACCGAGCCCGCCGCCTTCGATCATTGCCGGGCCGCCCATGCCGATGTTGGAGTCCTCGGTGGCCACGACGAGGTCGCAGCAGCCGAGCAGCGCTGCATTGCCCGCAAAGCAATAGCCGGCGTTGACGCCGATCAGCGGCACCGTGCCCGACAGTTCGGCGAACCAGAGGAATGCCAGGCAATCGAGGCCGCTCACACCGAGCTGGTCCGTGTCGCCGGGGCGGCCGCCGCCACCCTCGGTGTAGAACACGACCGGGAGCCGGAGCTGCTCGGCCAGTTCGAAGAGACGGTCCTTCTTCCGATGGTTCTGTGTTCCCTGGGTGCCGGCGAGGACGGTGTAGTCGTACGACATCGCAATGCACTTGCGTGTCCGGGAATCGCTGAACAAGTGTCCGTTCACCTCGCCGATCCCGGCGACCAGTCCGTCGGCCGGCGTGTTCGCCATGAGATCGGCGATCTCGCGACGGCGACGCTGCGCAGCGATCACCAGGGGCCCGTATTCGACGAAGGTGCCGTCGTCGATGAGGTCACCCACGTTCTCGCGAGCAGTACGGCGTTGTCGGCGTCGACGCTTCTCGACTGCCTCCGGGCGTGCTGCATCGAGCCCGGCCGTGTGGCGATCGATCACCTCAGCCAGGTCCGGTCGATCGAGTCCTGTCGGGCCGCTCGATGCCGATGCGAGATCCGCCGCAGGCAGCGCCGAGTCGGCACTCCTCGCAGCCGGTTCGCCGAGCGACAGCAGCGTGTCACCGACAGCCAACGTCGATCCTTCGGCGACGGCGACGGAATCGACGACACCATCGACAGGAGCGACCACCTCATGGTGCATCTTCATCGACTCGATCAGCATCAGGGCGGCGCCCGAACGAACTGAATCTCCCGGCTGGACCAGCACGGCCACGACGGTTCCCTGTAACTCCGACATCACTTCGACAGCCATCGACAGTTTCTACTGCACCGCCCCCTCTGATCCCGAAGTGATGGACTTCACCTGTGCAGTCGTCGAGCCCGGTCTGAGATGCCCGCTCGTGTCGCGACAGGGGCGTCGGTGCTGTTCTGATCGCCCCAGCCTGCGCTCGTTGGCGGCGCTAGTTCGGGGAGCGCTGGAAAGTGGTGATGGACTGGTCGCCCATCACGAGTTCGGCGGCAACGGCGGCAAAGAGCGCCGGGACGATGAAACCTGGCTGTCCCGTGGTCTCGGCAACGAACATCACGGCGGCGAGCGGCACTCGGTAACCGGCGCCCAGAAATGCGGCGACGCCGAGTAGCACGTACAGGGTCGGATCGAGAGGGTTCACGATGTCGCCGACACCACGCCCGACAATCGCCCCACCGACGACCAGGGGGATGAACACCCCACCGACACCGCCGCCAGCGAGCGTCGTGGCCGTCGCAAGACATCGAATGCAGAAGATGGCGAGCAGCAACCACACCGAGTGTTCCTCACTCAGCCAACCGAACACCTCGTAGCCCGAACCGAGGGTCAAGCTCTCCCCAGTGAGTGCACGGGCCAGCACGAACAAACCCGTGAGGGCACCACCCGTGACGGCCAGGCGCATGACGATCGGCCGAAGCGTGAACGCCTTGGCCATCCGTATCAGCTTGGAAAAGGCGCGTGCCCCGAGTGCGCAGCCGATGCCGATCAGCACCGCTCCAGCGAGATCCTTGTACTGGAAGGCCACAGCGCGGTCGTCGTCGAACGAGAAGATCGGCCGGGTGCTACTGAAGGCGACGAAGACGAGGTAACCCGAGGCCGACGCGACGAGGGCCGGGAGCAGCATGCGGCGCGCCATCTGATCGCGGAACGGCACTTCGAGCGCGAAGATCGCCCCGGTCGCTGGGGCCTTGAAGATTGCGGCCACTCCTGCCGCGGCGCCGGCAACCAGCAACGTCCGATAGTCGGCTCCGCGGAAGGCCGCAGGGAGTCGCCGCTGAATGAAGGCGCCCATTGCCGACCCGCCATACATGGACGGGCCTTCCAGGCCCATCGCGCCGCCTGTGCCGAGTGTGGTGAATGCGGCCATGATTCGGCCGAAGAATGCTCGGGGGCGCAGCGGATATTCTGGGTCGTGAAAGGCGCGAAGGTACTCGTCAGATGTCGCTGGTGATGCCCCATTGCCCACGAATCGAAGGATGAGAGCGGTCGCAACCAGGCCGAGACCGGGAGCGATCGCCGCCACCCACAAGGGTCCGTGCAGCACGCGATCGAAGGCGACTTCGGCAACGACGAACTCGAAGAAGCGGACCCCGAGGCCGGTGAGCGCCCCCGTGACTGCCGCGAGCAGCACGACTTCACGCGATCGTCGGACCAGATCACGGAGTTCGCCCGTGCGCATGTCGAAGGTGGAAGGCTTGATCGCCGTCATCACCTTGGGTCGCCGCACGACCTCGGAGTCTACGCGGTCATGCCTGGTTCGAAGAGCGCGCGGCGAGTTGCTCTGCGAAGTGCGGGATCGTCTTGGTGAGCCCCTCACGGAGCGCGATCGTCGGCTCCCAGCCGAGGAGTTGCGTAGCGAGTGCGATGTCGGGTTTGCGCTGCTTCGGGTCGTCGCTGGGCAGCGGCTCGTACACGAGGCCGACCGTCGATCCGGTGAGCTCGATCACCATCTCGGCGAGTTGGAGCATCGTGAACTCGCCAGGGTTGCCAATGTTGATCGGCCCGGTCTGATCGCTGTCCAGCAGTGCCAGGAATCCGCGAACCTCGTCGGCGACGTAGCAGAAGCTGCGTGTCTGTTGGCCGTCGCCGTAGATCGTGAGCGGCTCGCCACGGAGCGCCTGCACGATGAAGTTCGATACCGCGCGACCGTCGTCGGGTCGCATCCGCGGACCGTAGGTGTTGAAGATGCGGACGATCTTGACGTCGACACCCTTGCTGCGGTGGTAGGCCATCGTGAGCGCTTCGGAGAACCGCTTGGCCTCGTCGTACATCGATCGCGGGCCGATCGAGTTGACATTGCCCCAGTAGGTCTCGGGCTGCGGGTGCACGAGCGGGTCGCCGTACACCTCGCTCGTCGAGGCCATGAAGAACGTCGCATCGTTGGCGTGGGCGAGTTCGAGCAGATTGCGAGTGCCGATGCTGCCCACGTCGAGGATCTCGATCGGAATAGCGGCAAAGTCCTTCGGCGATGCCGGGCTCGCGAGGTTCATCACAGCATCGACAGGGCCGTCGACATCACACGACCGGACGATGTCGGTCTCGATGAGTGAGAAAGCCGGGTTGTCGACGAGGTGCGCGACGTTGGCCGCGCTCCCCGTGATGTAGTTGTCGAGGCACACGACCTCGTCGCCTCGAGCAATCAGCGCATCGCACAGATGTGAGCCGAGGAATCCCGCACCACCGGCGACGACGACTCGCATCAGCGACGCCCCACGCCGTCGTAGCCGAGGCCGACTCGTTTGACGTTCCAGGGGTCGAACATGTTACGCATGTCGACCAGCGTGGTCCCGACCCCGGCACGCTCCACCACTTCTTCGAGATCGATGGACGCGAACTCGGGCCACTCGGTGAACACGCAGATCACGTCGGCGCCGTCGGCCACCTCGATCAAGGTCGTCGTCAGCTCGATCCCGTCGAGCGTCGCTGCTTGATGCGGAGCGAGCTCGCCGCATGTCGTGGGGTCGAACGCTCGCACGTCGGCACCGGCCTTGCGGAGTTCGGCGATGATCGCCATCGCTGGCGATTCGCGCAGGTCATCGGTGCCAGCTTTGAAAGTGAGTCCCATCGCACCGACGGTCACGCCGTCGAGGTTCGAGTGATGCTTCCCCACTGCCTTGGCGACCTTGTCGACCATCCGGGAACGCTGTTCGTCGTTGACCTCGACCACGCCGCGCATCATCGAGAAGTTGTAACCGTGGTCCTCGGCGATCTTGACCAACGCACGGGAGTCCTTCGGAAAGCACGAACCGCCCCAACCCGGACCCGGATTCAAGAACTGGCGGCCGATGCGCTTGTCCGAACCGATCCCGTCGACGACGGCAGCGACATCCGCACCGACGGCTTCACACATCGCAGCAACGGCATTGACGAAGCTGATCTTCATGGCCAGGAAGCCGTTGGCCGCGTACTTGATCGTCTCGGCAGAAGCGGGGTCGGTGATGATCACCGGCGTGTCGATCCCTACGTACAGCGCGGCAACCTTCTCCGCCGCCTCGCGGTCGGTCGAACCGATCACCACTCGGTCCGGCAACAGGAAGTCCGCGACCGCAGTGCCCTCACGGAGGAACTCGGGGTTCGACACCACGTGCACGTCGGCACGTTGCAGCACGTTCTCTACGGCGATCGTCGAGCCGACCGGCACCGTCGACTTGTTGACCACCACGGCCCCAGGCTTGAGGACGGGCGCGATCTGAGCGGCAGCGGCCTCGATGTAGGACAGGTCGGCGGAGCCGTCTTCACCTTGCGGCGTCGGCACGCACAGGAACACGATGTCGGCGCCCTCGGCGGCTGCCTCGGCCCCGAGCACGAACTCCAGACGGTCGGCGGCGCGGGCGTCGGCGACCACTTGTCCCAAGCCATTTTCGACAATGGGGATGAGCCCGGCGTTCAACAGGTCGACCTTGCGCTGGTCGATGTCGCCGCACACCACGTGGTGGCCCATGTGGGCGAAGCAGGCGCCCGTGGTCAATCCCACGTAACCGGTGCCAACCACTCCGAGACGAATCGAACTCTCTTGCATAGCGGCTGGTCAAGTTATCGGCTGGACCAGCGAGCGACGTTCGGTGCGCAGGACTTCGCTCAGCCGAACGGGAGTCTGGTCAGTTACGCGGGACTTCGTTCCACGGCACGACCTTGTCGACGCGCGGCTCGCCAGGCAGACCCAGTACCTGCTCGCCGAGGATGTTGCGCATGATCTCCGACGTGCCACCTTCGATCGAGTTTGCTCGGACTCGAAGAAATCCGTAGCGGAGCCCGTTGCCGCCACCGGCCACCGATTCCTCCGGGCGACGGAACGTGTAGTCGTACTCGATGAGCGCGTCGGCTCCCAACAAGTTCATGCAGAAGTCGTACAGGCCCTTGTTCAGTTCGGAGAAGGCGAGCTTCGCAATCGACATCTCGGGGCCGGGGTTGCCCGACTTCGCGTTCTGGCTCGCCCGCATGTTGGTGAGGCGACCGACTTCGGCCTCCACCCAATACTGCATCAAGCGGTCTTTCGTGGCGGCATCCTTGCGGGACTCGTCCATCTGTTGCCAGACCTCGACGGCATCGTTGGCTGCGGCACCGCGCTTCGGCGCGCCGCCACCGCCCCCACCAATAGCGTTGCGCTCGTTCATGAGCGTCGTCAGGCTCGCTCGCCAGCCCTCCCCGACTGCGCCGACGCGATGGGCATCGGGAACTCGGACGTCGGTCATGTAGACCTCGTTGAACTCGGCCTCCCCCGTGATCTGGCGAAGCGGGCGGACCTCGACTCCTTCGGAGCGCATGTCGAGGGCGAAGTAGGTCATGCCCTTGTGCTTCGGGGCCTCCGGGTCCGTGCGAGTGACGAGCATGCCGAAGTCGGCGATGTGGGCGAGCGTGTTCCAGACTTTCTGCCCGTTCACGATCCATTCGTCGCCGTCACGTTCGGCACGGCAGCCGAGGCCGGCGAAGTCCGAGCCGGCACCCGGTTCGGAGAACAGCTGGCACCACTTCTCCTCGCCGGTGAACATCGGGCGGAGAAAGCGTTCCTTGACGTCGTCGTCTGCATGGGTGGCAATGGTCGGCCCGGCGAGGGCCATGAAGAACGTGCTCGGATGAGTCGGCAGCGCGCCGGCTTCTTTGAGCCGTCGCTCGACCAATCGGTTGAGAGCTGGCCGGACACCGAGGCCGCCGTCACCCTCGGCGAAGTGCACCCAGGCCAGTCCGGCATCGAAGCGGGCGCCACGGAATGCGATGTCATCGATCTGCTGCGGGTCGTGTTGGGCGAGGAGCGCATCGACTGCTGTGCTGACCTTCTGCGTCTCGGGATCGGTGCTGGCGGTCGGCGCTACGGCCTCGCTCGTCGTCTCGGTCATGCTCATGGTCGAAGTGTCGCAGACCTGCGACGCTGCGGGAAAGTTGGCGCAAGCATCACCGTTTCGGACCCGCCGCCATGGGTACCTTCGGCTCGTGCCGACACCGCTGTTCTCCGCTGCGCTCCCGGTGAGCGTCGCTGACAGCTGCGGCACCGACCCGTCGTTTCTCTGTGAACGTCTCTACGACCTCACCGACGGCGACGAGAACCTGACCGAAATCCTCGACTGGCTGCTCGGGCGACCTCTCGCGATTCTGCTCATCATCGCAGTCGCCTGGATCCTGACGGTGATCGCCCGGCGCTACATCAGGCGGATCGTGAAGCGGATCATCGCTCCCGATCGGGCTGCAGCCGCGCGCCGTCTCCGACAGATCGGCGTCGACAATCCCGAAAAGTTGATGCGGGCCGAGCCCGACCCACGACGGATGTCGCGCTCGACGTCCATCTCGAACGTCGTCGGCAGCACGTTGACCGTGCTGATCTGGACGGTCGCAACCATCTTGGTCATCGGCGAACTCGGCTTCGATCTCGGGCCGTTCATCGCCGGTGCCGGTATTGCTGGCGTGGCGCTCGGCTTCGGCGCGCAGAGCCTGGTGAAGGACTGCATCGCCGGGCTGTTCATGCTCATCGAGGACCAGTACGGCATCGGCGACATCGTCGACCTCGGCGAGGCAACCGGCGAGGTCGAAGAAGTCACACTGCGAACCACGGTCCTGCGCGGGCTCGACGGCACGGTGTGGCATGTTCCGAACGGCGAGGTGCAGCGGGTCGGGAACAAGTCCCAGCTCTGGTCGGTTGCGCTCGTCGACGTCGACGTGGCCTACGACACCGACCTCGATCGCACCCGCGACGTCATGTTGACCACCGCCAACGAGGTGTGCGGCTTGGTCGAATGGGTTGACGATGTTCTCGACGAGCCGGTCGTCCTCGGTGTCGAGTCGCTCGGTGCCGACGGCATCACGATGCGCATGATCATCACGACGACACCTGGTTCGCAGTGGGCTCTCCAACGCCAGCTCCGAGAGGCGCTGAAGGCGAGGTTCGACGAAGCCGGCATCGAGATTCCGTTCCCCCAGCGCACGTTGTGGTTGCGCGATCAAGACGCCGCGAGAGCCGCTTCGGACGCCGAGACGACCACTGACGATGATGACCGCTGAGCACGGGCGAGTCGCCTCGATCGTCGAAGTGAGTCGAGTTGTCGAGCAGCTTTTGGCGAAGAAGCGGTGGCAGCGTCGCTCGGCTGACACAATGACGCCATAATGATGGGCATGGTGGGCGCTGTTTGGGACACATTCGCTGCCGCTCCATCGAGCGGCGGCCTCGTCGTCGCTGCCATCATCACCGTCGTTGCTGCCGCAACGCTCTGGTACCTCGAGCGCCAGGTCGCACCCCAGCGGCACGACCCTGCCGAATCGGCCACAGAACTGCGTCGTGAGTCCCCGGCCGTGGTGAACATGCTCGCCAACGATGCAACGCTCACCGCGTCAGGCTTTCGTGCCACGGTGATCGATCTGGCCGCGCGCGGCTGGCTCCGCCTCCTTCCCCCCGCTGACGATGACGACGACCTCGGTCGGGTTCGTCCGACCGCCACGGCCTACGAGGGCGACGCTCTCCTCCCCCACGAGCGGCTCGTCTTCCAGCACATCCTCGCTCGCTTCACCACCGATCAGGCCATCCCGGCTCGCCACCTCGCCGTCGACATCCGTGGCTCGTGGTGGCGGCGCTTCCGCAGCCTCGTACACGCCGAAGCCCGGCGGGCCGGGCTCGTCACCCGCCGCTGGTCACCAGTGCTACTCGTCGGCCCGGTCGTCGCTGCGGTTCTCGGGCTGTTCACCTGGAACGCCTCACGAAACGATGGCGCTCCGGTCGCCGTGGTCGACTCGCTCGAGCGTCGGATCATCGCAATCGCCACGCTGATCGCCCTGGCGCTGCTCGTGTACCGCCTCATCCGCCACGTGGTCAGCAACGACGTGGCGTTCAGCGAGGCCGGCGTCGCAGCAACCGCCGGATGGCTGTCGGTCCGCAACCGACTCGTCGGAGGCGGGTTTGCGCCGATGGCAGCCAGCGCACTCGAAGTCGGCGACCGTCGGCTGGCCTACGCCTCGGCGATGGGCCTCGCCGAAGGAGCCCGAATCGAGCTGCCGTTGGCTCGCGAGGACCACCGTCGGGCCTGGAGCGCCGTGGGAGCGGGCGGCCGGCTCGTCCGAGTGCGGTACCCGTGGCGACCGCTCTACGGCATCAACCCGATCTACGCGCTCGTCGGTGGCCTGATCGCCGCATTTGCCGGTGTGCGCCTTCGCCGATTCTTCGGTGATGT
>ENA-ORXT01003017-ORXT01003017.1-marine-metagenome-genome-assembly--contig:-NODE-3017-length-19211-cov-14.217466_pt1 | contig 19211 bp, 6 predicted proteins | sample MGYA00237868_ERZ511482 | MGnify/ENA metagenome assembly ERZ511482
GACGCCCTTTAGAGTTAGGGCGTTCGGGGCGCACGACGCCCAAATGACGCCCTGGTGACGCCCTTAACGACGCCCTTAACGACGCCCCGGGCGTTCTAAGCAACCCTAGTGCAACAGTTGGCGTGCGAGGTTTTTGAGAGAACGGCCGTAAATACCAACACACAGTGTCCGCACACCTCGTACGGTTTAGCGGCAGCCAATGAGCCATGCGAATATGTAATTGCAACGTCTGATAGTGGTCACTATGTACAGTATTTGCGACGCGAAATGTATGTGGTAAAACAAGTAGTACTCACACTCGTTTTTCACCAGATGCCATAGTTGTAGCCCCCTGAGCCGCTCAATTTGATGAGACGCATGGTGCAAACCAGGCGACCACTGTACCCGTCTGTCCTCTGCTGAGGGCACACGCACGTGCCCTTCGCCCCGTCACGCCTGCAGCGTCGTGCTTCGTGCTGCGGTACACAGTGTGGCTCGGGCGCGTTGCATCTGGGAAACGCAGGCGGATGCGGCCTCCAAGTGTTGCCGCTGCGCCGCCGGTGTGAGCGTGGTTGCTGTCACCTCTGCTGCTGCGTTGCTCTTCTAGCCTCCTTCCTGCTCGGCTGCCTCGTCGTCACGTGCCGCATTCGGCCGAGCCAGTGGCGTCTGAACGGGCGCAGCCAGGGCGCCGCCCATCCGGCTGACAGACAGCGCTCCAGGCAGGGAAGCACGGCGGGCGGCGGGTTGTAAGACGTCGGAACCATGCTCGAGTCGCTGCTCGCGGACGTGCTGACCCGCGTCCTCGGACAGTACGTCCATGGGATCGACCGGGACAGCATTCGCTTTGGGGTTTGGGGGGGCAACCTCGAGCTCACGGGCCTCGCCCTGCGCCCCGAGGCGCTGGCGGTACTGTTTGAGTCGCTCGGCCTCCAACTCCCCGTCACCGTCCACTCGGGTTTCATCGGCCTCCTCTCCCTCGAGGTGCCATGGAAGCGCCTCAGCTCCGCCCCGGTCCGCGTGACGCTGCAACAGCTGACGGTGTTTGCGTCTCCCGTGTCGGCGTCGTCGGCGTCGTCGACCGAGGCGCTCGACGCGCGGGAGGCGCGCATCAAGCGTGCGCGCCTCGACACGGACGACGCGGTGCGGCAGGCACGGTACGGCGTCGGTGCGGGCGTCGACGCAGCGGCGTCCAAGGCATCCTCTGGAGCGGCCAGCTGGGGTTGGTCCTTCACGTCGGGGCTGTTGACCAAGGTGGCGGACAACATCCAGTTTGAGGTGCGCGACCTGATAATCCTCTTTGAGGACACGGTCAGCGCGCCGTCGCTGCCCTACACCCTCTCCCTCTCTCTCGATTCGCTGTCGGCGGTGTCGACCAACGCGCAGTGGGCCGAGGCGTTTGTGGAGGACCACGACACGCCGTCCATCCACAAGCTCCTCCAACTGCAGGGGCTTGTCGTCGACTGGGCGCCGTTGGTACGCGCCAAGGGGGAGGCGGCCAACGACGCTGCTGGGGCGGCCAATGGGCCCGCCCTCTCTCGCGCCCACAGTATTTCGTTCAACGACCATGACGCGCTCCGTCAGTGGGTGCTTGACGAGACGACCAAGACCGCCGCCGCGACCCCCACCTCGCCGGATGTTCAGGACGATGCTGCCGCCCCTGCGGTGGCCGGCGAGGAGGGCGGCCCAAACGTGGGCGATTCTTCGTCGGACGTCCTCGGGGTGGCCTCCCACCTGATAGCGCCGGTGTTTGTCAGCATGCGCGCGACGCTGACCAAGAACTCGGCACTGGCCGCCGCAACGGCCCGCCTCTCAGCGTCACGGAAGCGGAAGAGGGCGTTACGGGCGGTTGGCCTCGGGGACGACACGGAAGCCGCACCGCCACATGCCGCCGTCGACACCTCGGATGATATTCCAGAAGACGATGAGATCGACGACGATGTCGACGAGGAGCTGGCCGACACCCCGCGGGTGCAGCTCGATGTGGAGCTACCTGAGGTCGGGTTGGCCTTGGACGACGTCCAGTACTCGTCCCTATTGCAAACAACCGTCTACTTTTCGGAACTGTCCCGGCGGGCCAAGCGGCCCCGCACGGCCGCGGAGCGGTGGCGCTGGGCGCTGGAACAGCTGCTGCCCGGCTCGAATGCCCGTGCCACGGCGGCATGGCGGTTGTCGGCGGCGGGCCAACGCGCTTGCCGTACACAGCTCAAGGCGTACGTGGCGGCGCGCATCTCCCTGGTGCGCTCCCGGCGGCTCGGGGAGACGGAGCCCGCCGAGGCTCTGAGCACGATCACCAAGCTGGAGGAGGAGGTGGATGTGACGGACCTCCTCTTTTACCGGGAGCTCGCCGACGACAAAATCAAGTCCATGTCCCCGGCCTGGGCCGCCGCCGCTGCTGCGTCGGCCGCCGCCGCAGAAACAACAACGTCAACAACGTCGCGCATCTGGTCCTTCTTTTCATCGACACCCGCGTCGGGCCCGGCGTCGCCGCCGCAGGACGCGGCAGAGGACGCGGCGGCGACGGCAGACCAGCTGACCGCCTTTCTCGGTGTCAGCGAGGAGGACCACATCTCCTCGGCGGGAGTGACGGAGGAGGACATCACCGCCCCAATGATGCGGCTGGGGATGTTGCTCAGCCGCGGTTCCCTGCGGCTGAGCCGTGGGGGACACCCTCGCGCGCCGGCGCCATTGGTGGACCTGTCTTTCCAAGAGTTGCGAATTGGTTTTGAGGCGCGGCCCCACGGTGGGGTCCTCTTGGAGCTGCTGCTCGGCACGGTGGAGGCTCGGGACTTGACGCGGGACTTTCGCATCCTCTATCCGCGCGTGCCGTGGGTGTCGTGCCCGACGCCATCCGTGTCGGGTACAGACCAGGAAGAGAGCGCGGGGACATCGTCGGCCGGCCTGGTCGCGGGTGACTTGCAGCAGCTGGTGTCCGGCTCGGAGCTGAGCGATTCGGATGACGAGGGCGCGGAAGAGAAGAGCGGCGGGCGGTGCGAGTCGGCGTCCATTCACTTCCGCAACGGCGGCGCCTACCCGGTCGGCGTCACGCAGGCGCTGGCAGCCATCCGCGGGGGCTTTGAGCCCTCCGCCGAGGACAAGCTGCGGGACGCCCACTCGCGGGAGCAGTTGGTGGACCCCCCTGATGGGGGACTGCCCGAGTATTCGGTCGCGTCCGAGAAGGATTCGTGGGTTGGCTCTGCCAGCTACTACTCGACGGTCGCGTCGTCGTTTGTAGGCGGCCCCGCGGAGCGTGACACGAGCACGGGTAGCGGGGGTGGGGATGCCACTGGCTTCCACGATGTCTCGGAAGGTGACGCCCTCCAATACCTGATTGCCGTGCGACTGCAGCGGGAGGCGAATGGCGAGCACACGGGTCGCGTGTCGGTGGAAGCCGCCGTCGGCTGCGTGGAGGCGGTCGTTGACGGGCCGGCGGGCTCGCTGGTCTCCGCGTTGACCTTTTTCCAACCCCGCGGCTCGGCTGAAGAGCCGGTGCTCGCGCTGCTGAGCTCCGTGGCGGCGCCGAAGCTCGCCGCCATGCGGGTCGAATTGGAACGGACCTTGACCGAACAGGCGCTCCCGGCACGGCTGGACGTCGTTATTCGCGCACCACGCTTCATTCTTCCGGGGGCAACGGATGCTAGCCCAGCGCTGGTAGCCAATCTCGGTACGCTCGGCATCGCGGCAGTCAGCCCTCCGGTGGATTCGCAAGCGGCAGGCTCGTCGGGGTCTGTGGACGATTCGGATGTCGAGGTGGAAAAGCCGGCAGACGCGACGGCCAAGGCGGAGGACGGCCCCCCGGCGACGGTGCGGACCGGCGGCGCGTCGGCAGACTCTGACGACTTCGCCTCAGCGTCGGATGCGCTTGACCTGCCAAAAGCGCCCGGGCATGACAACAAGACGCTGAGACCCAAGCCACGGGGTGGCGACAGCGCCAACTACTCAGCTTACCGCGTAACGCTGGCGAACGTCGGCGTCTTCGTCGCACCGTCAACCGCCGCTGCTGTATCTTTGACGTCGGACGCGCGGTCTGACCGGGAACAGCGTGCGGCGCTCGGCCGGAATGCCGTGTCGGCTGCATTTTCTGGGCGGCCGACTGCGCCGGGGCGTCACGCAGGCACCGGCCGCCCCGCGCCCAACCTGCGTGATCGGGACGTCGTCGAGCGGCTAGTGCGGCCATTCTCCGTCCACTTGTCTGTTCAAGTGCTCCACGACGCCAAGATGGTGCAGGCCGCCGGCCTGCTATCGCTTGCCAAGGCGCGGCTGCGGGGGCGTGTTCCGGCCCTGCGACTCTTCCTCTCCCACCGCTCGTACGTACGGTTGCTCGGGCTGGCACGCACGTGGGCCAAGGCCATGGCCACCACCCCATCGCCGTCGTCGCCGCCGCCGCCGTCCACCAGCTCGCCGCCGCGGGGCGGGGTCGGCTCGCCGCGGCTGCCCTCGCTGACGGCCCCGCCGCTCGGGCCTGGCGAGAGCGACGGGTCGGACGACGCAGTCAGTGGCCTTGCAGCCCTCGACGTGTACCTGGCCATTGATAGCTCCTCGCTGGAGCTGCGCGACGCGAGCGGCCGCCGGCTGGTGACCGCCGAGGCGACGGGCACAGAGTTGGAGGCCACATCTGGCGGTGACAACGTGGTGGCCGCCTACCGCGTGCGCTCCTTTTCGGTCACGGACGGTTCCCGCGGAACGACGGCGGCGTTTCGGCGTCTCGCGCATGCGGGACCGGGGGCGGCGCGCCGCGGCGTGTCGCCACCCCGCTCAGAGGTTACGCGCACTGGCAGCGAGGCGCCGGTGCTGGATGACCGCGCGTTTGTTCAAGTCCGGTACCGCTCCAACGCAGCCGAGCGCAACCAGAGCTTGGACGTCCGCTTTTTGTCGCTCAACCTCGTTTGCGTGCGGGAGACGTACATCCGCGTCGTCGCCTTCTTCTACAGGTCTGGGCGAAAATCCAAGCGCGGCCGCTCCTCGCGTGCGGATATGTCGCCTGCCGCACGTGCACGGTCGGGGTCGGCGCAGCCGGGAAGGAGCACGAGCAGTCTGGCGTCAACGGTTGGTGCGGAGTCGACCGATGGCACACCCAACGGGGACTACATCGACCCGTTCACCGCGCTCGGCACAACAACGGGGCAGGCGGCGCGGTTGCTGCAGACCGGCGCGGGGGCGGTGCTTGAGCAGTCGGCGGCGGCGCTGGCGCTGCGGGGGCGACTCAGTGTCGGCGCCCAGCTCGATGGCGTGCGCCTAGTCCTGGCGGCCGCAGAGGGTGCGCTCGCGACGGTGGACGTCGGCGGCGCGGCGATGCGGGCCGAGCAGGCACCTTCGGGCGCGCTCAGTGCCAGTGGAGAGCTCGAATCCTTTGTCGTCACTGACCTGACCGCGTCGGTCGACCAGTACGAGGAGGCGCTGGTGTACCGCCGAACGCCGCACGGCATTCGGGATTTGGTTGGCGGTGGCGGGCGGGCCAATGGCGGCGGCGGGCCGCCAAAAACGTTGAGTCGACAGGAGCCGTCGCTCTCCGACGCGGGCGTCCTGGAGCTGCCGGACAATGGCGGCCCCGAGAGCGACCTCAAGCACGATGGGTGGAGCCTGTCGGCCCCCCAGGCTGGGGGCGGCGACGTGTGGTTGCGCATCCGCTTTGGAGACGTCAAGCTCGTCTACCTGCAGCGTTTTGTCAACGTCCTGTCGCAGTACCTGTCACTGCTGCAGGCGGGACTGCAACCGGCCCTGCGAGCTGTGGAAGCCGCGTCGGCGGTTGCTCCAGACGGCGGCCACGCGCCGTCGCCGTCGGCCAAGCTGACCCGCGACCCATCGGGGTCCCGCGACGCGTCGTCAAGCCGCGTGCGGGTGGCGGGTGTTGCCCAAAACGTCGACGTCATTCTGCCGCGGCACTCGTCAAACTCCCATGAGGCGTTGCACATCAAGCTCGGGCTGTTGCAGGCGGACAACTTTGACGACCCGGCACCAGGCTATGGCGTCGGCGCCCACCTGCGCGTAAGCGGCGTCTCGGCTCGCGTCGCGTACGTTGCTGACGACGAGAATTTTTCCGCCGAACTGGTCGGCGTCAAGGACAAACCGCCGTTCATGACGGACGCGGTGCTAGACTTTCGGCTAGACGCGTCGCGAGTGGAGGACGGCGACGGCCGCGCGGCCAGGGATGGGTCCTTCGACGGGACCCCGATCAGCCGCAGCCTGTCCGGCGACAGCCAGGGGGCTGCCAACTTACCCGCGTCCCGCACGCGCCTGTTGCTGCCCGATGGTATTGCGCTGCGGTTGAGCGAAGCCGCTTACACCGTCCTGTACTTTGTCCTGACGGAGAACCTGATGGAGACGGTCGACTCGGAGGACACGGATTTCGGCAAGGAGAAAATGTCGCCTGCTGACGCCGACCAGGCGCTGGACGACGACTCGCCCGACGCTGCTGCTGACGGAGCACGCGCCCAGATGGCTGAGGCCAAGGACCTCCCCGCCACACCGCAGGGCAAGGGCAATTCATCGGCGGCGCTGCCGCGGGCGCAGCCGGGGGATCCCGTCCGCCCGTCGCTGCGAACGGTATTTGCCATGCCGTCCTTTTCGCTGACGGTCGTGTATGGCGACGACAATGTGGCAGTGGCGCGGGAGGTCGTGTCGGTTGACTTGGCCAACGTGAACGGCGTTGCGGACATCATGGAGGACGGCAGCTTGTCGTCTGAGCTGTCGTGCAACGCCAAGAGCATCCGTGACCGGCGGCCTGAGGGAGGTCACCAGCGTGTGTTCCTCAGCCCGTTGGTCCCTACGGGCGCTAGTGGCGCCGCGCTGTCGGGCGTGGCGGAGCGCTTCTCTTTGGGTTCATCGCAAGGCGGATCCGGCGGGGTGGAAACGCAGGCGTCGCCGCCGCGCAGCGACGCAGCGACGGACAGCTCCCAAGGGCGAGAGATTGCCCTCACGTACGACCGGCCGGCAGAGGGGCGGCCCAACATCAAGTTAACGCTCTCCCACCTGCGTTTGATGGCACTGCCGGGCCTGTTCCGGGACCTGACGCTCCTGACCGTCCCCGGGTATGTGCACCTGGCGTCATCGGCGCCGCCCCCCGACATTCCCTACCTCGGCCGCGCTGTGGAGGTGACCCTGTCAAACTCGCACGTTTGCCTTTGCTCCCCGCGCTACGCGCTCAACACGCGCGGCCAGTTTGTTATTAAGATTGACTGGGCGCCGGTGACTGGTGCCAAGACCGTGTCGATGGTCGCCCGCCGTCTGCGGGTGGCGCTGACTCGCCCGCCGCTCGATTCAAAGGGGCTTGCGCGCGCGGCTACGTCGCCAACGTCCGTGCACCCATTTGCGACCGCTGGCAAGGCCCAAGTCGGTCGCACCGGCAGCCAGTACAAGATTGTGCGGCGCAAGCCGTCCACCGCAGGGGGGGTCAAGCTTGCCGTCGATGGGGACGAAGGCGAGGATGGGGAGACTCCCGTCTTGTTCCCCTGTGACGTGACCGCCACTTACGTGGCTGGGACCAGCGAGGCAGACGCCGCCAGCGCAGCCATCGACGTGGCGTCGATGTTGACCAGCGTGAACGTCAATGACGTGCGACACCTGGTTGCCATCTTCCAATGCGCGACGGACCAACCGTCGAGTGGGCTGGAGCGGGTGGCGCTTGAGCGGGCCGCGCGGCTGGACCCGAATGCCACGCCGCCATCCGAGATGACGACCACTATGTCAGCCAAGGCCGCGCGCCTGCTTTTCACGCACGAAACACAGGGACGATGCGTGCCGATCATGGAGCTGCGGCTGCGCAACGCATCGGCTCGGATGACCGTTCCCTTCATGACGTCGGTCGCCGCCTTGGTGTCCGTCCAGCTTTTCAACGAAGCCAAGGGCTGGTGGGAGCCGGGCGTCGAGCCGTGGGCGGCCGACGCTGTCTACTCGGCCGGCCGTAGTGGCTCGCGGGCGATGGTCCTCCGCTCCAACCGGCGGTTAGACATTAACCTGACCCCGTCCACGATGCGTGGCGCATTGCGCGTGGCCGATGCGCTGCGCGACGCCCTTCGTCACAACGCGGCCGCCAGCGACTCGAGCAGCAGCTTGGAGGAGGAGCTGACATTCTTGAACACAGGGCGGTCTGCCGTCTCTGCCGCTAGCGGAGGGGGAAGTAAGCGCTACACCCACCAGCCGTCCGTGTCGGCGTTCTGTGTGCGCAACCAGCTCGGTGTGCCGCTTGTCATGTGGTTGCCGCACGACTCGGTGCGGCAGTCCGTTTCGTCGGGGGAGCAGGTTGAAGTCGACCTGCCGGCTGACGAGCTGGTTGCCGCGCAGGGATTTGCCGAGGATGGCAACGTCGGGCGCAAGGCCACCCTTCGCTGTTTTGTGGCGCTCCGCGGGATGGAGCCGGTCGAGCTTCTCGCAGCCGAAGTCGGCCGCCACCTGATCACCTTGTGGCCTGAGCAGCGGGAGGACGCGGCGCCGGCGCCAACGCCAGTCATGCCAGCCGGCAGTGCTGCGGCCGGTGGGATGGCAGTCAGCGACGTAGACATCGACGGATCCTTTGATGCTGACTCTCCTCTGTCGGCAGAACCGGTCGTTATCATGTGGGACGTGGTGATGAAGGATGGTGTGCCTGTCGGCACCATCCGTTCCCCTGTTTGTCTGGTCAACGAGACCCAGACGGTGTTGGAGGTTGGCCTCGTCAGCGCCATGGCGCGAAACACGAGCGGAGTGGTGCGGCCGATAGCTACCGTCGCGGCAAGGGAGCGGTGGAGCGTCCCGCTGTACGCACAGTCGACGCTGCTGCGCGTGCGGCCTGCGCTGGTCGCTGTGCCGAGCGGAGGGGGGATTTCGGATGACGAGGACGGTGAGGAGCTGTTGGCGACCGGACCGTTAGCGGCCAAGTCGGGGTTGTCCCACGCGAGTCGGCGGGCGGGCACGAGGCACGGGGCTGTTGAGGATGAGCGGGAGTACGATTGGAGCTCGCCGCTCCCGCCGGCGTCGTGGTTGCGCGGCGCCGCCGCCAAAGCGGAACGTGCTTCCAACCGCCGCCAGGCCGCGGAGCTTCCTGCTCTCCCTCTGGTCTGTCGGTCATTGGGGGCGACGGCGGCGGCATTTCACCTCTCCCTCCGCCCGCGCGTCGGCTCGGTGGCCGCCGACGCGGTCCTGCAGTCTCTGGCCGATGCGCAAGAGAGCCGCTTGCCGACCATCCACGACAGCTGGCTGGATGTGGCGTTGAGTGCGCCGCTGGTGCTCGAGAACTTGCTACCGCATCCACTCTATTTTCGAGTGGCTGAGGCGGTCCTGCCCAGCGGAGGGGGCCGGAGCTCTCTCGACGCATCAGTGGCGGTGGACACCAATGCGGACGGCACACCGCGTATTTTGGCGCAGGGGGCCATCCGACCGCTGGGAAAGGCACACGTCCACTCCTGTGGTACGGACTCGGTGACGATGGGCATATGCTTTGCGGTGCGAAACTTGCCTTCTGCTGCGGACGAGGAGCTCGCTGCTGAGTTTGTGTCCATGGACTTCGACTACCCGTCGGCGGGCGTAGCGGCGCCTTCCTTTGGCCGTGTCTACCGCCTGTCCACAGTGCCAACCGTTGCTGGTCGACTGGTGGTGGAGCCTCGTCCGCCTCGTGCGCCGGGCGGCGGCGGCGGATGGGGCCGCTCCGCGCTGACCCAGCCGCTGACCGTTAACGCGGAGCGGGTCAGCTCTGGGGGCGTCCACGAGTTGAGCCTGTGGAGCGAGTATTGGATTCGCAACCGCTCGGACGTGGACGTGCGGTTCAAGGAGCGCAACTCGGCGGGGAGCTACGGGGAGGCCGTCCTCCTGCGTGGCCGCCCGCTGGGCAAGGCGGCCCTCCCTTACGTGGCGTTGTCAGGCCCCTTTTTGTTCTTCCAGCTGGCGGAGGATTTGTCATCGCACGCGGCGAGCGCGGCGGCGGCCGAGGCCGCCGCCTTTCGACGCCTGCGGCAGCAGTCGCGGATGAGCTCGGCGTCTGCCGGCCTCCTCAACGACTATGGTGGCAGCAGCGGCCGCGGCGGAGGCGGAAGCGCCACGCGGGATGCCAAGACTGAAGAGGAGGAGGACAACGACGATGCTGCTGCGTGGCACTCTGTCGGGTCGGACCTGGCCGACATTGAGAAGCCGGTCGCGCTGCGGCTGCCGAGCGTTGCGTTGCTGCTTGAGGCGCGGCCGGCGCGCGGGCGCTTCCGCCGCACGATCGTCCTGACGGTTCGCAACTCGGCGTGGATTGAAAACCGGACGGGCGGCGGGCTGCAGTTCTGCCAGGCGGCAGCCATGGATGCGGGCGGTATGGTGCTCGCGTCTATGACGCATACGGTGCCGCCGGGTGTGGCGGTGCCCGTCCACTGGGACGTTCTCGGCGGGGCTGCAGCGGTGTGTCTCCGCCGCGCCGAACAAGACGGCGTCAGGAGCGACTGGATTTGGAGCCGGCCAGTGCCCCTCAACGCGTCTCTGGGGGAGGTTGCCGCCAAGATGTACCGCCCCAAGGGGCAGGAGCAGTACATTGCGCGGGTCGTGTCGGTCGGCCTCCGGGGGGGCTCCCTCGGCCTGGTGGTCTACCCGGAGGACAAGGAGCACCCACCTTACCGGCTGGTTAACAACTGCCAGCGCCGGGCGATTGCGTTTCGGCAGCCAGGCGGTACCGACCGCGCGTGGCTGGTGCGGGCGGGCAACTCGACGCGGTACTCGTGGGACGACCCGGGTGCGCCTCGGCGCCGTCGGGTGCTGCTGGTGGAGGTGCTCGAGCCTCGCCGCTCGGCAGGTGGCGCCGCGCCGCTGCCGCCCGTATCGTCCACGGCCGAACCGTCGCTGTCGGGACCCAAGGTCGCTGACATGGAGCCGGAGGAGCGGGCGAGCATCGATCCCATGGCCTCCTCGCAGGTGCGTGACGACGAGGTGTTGCGTCCTCCCTTTGAGCTCAACATTGATGTTGTCGCCGAGGATGCGGCGGCGCGGGCCATCGCTGCGGCCGCCCACTTTGAGCCGCCCCTCCACGTGTCGGTGTCGGTGGAGGGCCCGACCAAGGTCGTGACCTTTTTTGACGATGTGCCGTCACAGCTGCTGGCGCAGCCGGCTCCGAAGAACGCGCTAGTGGCGGCGTCGGCGTCGGCTGCGGCAGCGGCCGAAGCCGCCGCGCCCGCCCCTCCCGTCGTTGGCTGGGACGACTTTGGCGGACAGTCGGCGCCCGCTGATGGCGTCGCTATCAAGGCGCCAGCGCAGGAGCAAGGCACCCCTGGGGGCGGTGCGGAGCACGGCAGCGTCGGCACTCAATCCACGGCAACGGCAGCGGCCCCGGGGTCGCCCACCTCGGCCATGCCGTCCAAGCAAAACTCGGGCCTTAGCGAGGACGTCAGCATCGGGGGCGTCGACATTGAGGTTTGGCTTGAGTCGGTCGGCCTCTCAGTCGTCACCGACACGCCCATGGAGCTGGCCTACGGGGTAGCCTCTGGAGTTCGCCTGCACGTCGACACGGATGACAACAGCGTGTTGGCCAAGTTTGAAGTTGGCGACCTGCAAGTTGACAACCAGTTGCCCCACGCGGTGTATCCTGTGCTGCTGTGGTCTCCGCCGACCCTGGCCGAGGCGCGGGTGGACAGTCGACAGGCTGGCGGGGTCCGACCGGTGGCGCCGGTCATTGAAAAGAAGCCCTTCTTGGAGGTCACGGTCGACCGGTCGATCAAGCCGTCGGGCTCGATCGACATGTTCAAGGGCATCTTTTGCGCCATCCAGCCCGTCAAGCTGTCGATGGGCGAGGAGTTCCTCCTTCGCGCGCGGCCGTTGTGGGAGTCGCTGACACAGCTGGCGTCGGGGCGTAACGACGACGACGAAGTGCTCGGCGGGCAGGATGGGGACGAGGTGGCCTTCTGGTTGCCCCAAGGCGGCGCCTCAAGCGCGGACGTGAAGGACCCTCTGCGTGCCGAGGCAGACGCCGGCTCCCTACCGGGGCTGCTGGCCAGCCCCGGGTCCGCGGAGATCGATCGAAACGAGAAGGTGGCGGACGCGGCCATCAATGCGCTGCGACGGGTGTACGTGGAGCGGTTGCTCTTCTACCCGCCCAAGCTGACGCTGAGCTTCGCAACATCCCGGGGGGCCAGCCGCGTGCGCGCGGCCGGTTACACCGCCTCCCTCCGCACGCTTGTTGCCATTGTCGGCAATGTGGACAACGCAGAGCTCCGCTTCAGCGCCCTGGAGCTGCGACACGCGTTTGACACGTCGCAGCACCTGAGCTCCCTTGGTGCCGAGTTTTATGTGCGTCAACTGCGCGCGCAGAAGCTCAAGTTTCTGACCTCCAACTCGCTCGTCGGCAACCCGAGCGCACTCTTTGACTCGGTGGCGACCGGCACCAAGGACTTTTTTGTGGAAGCTGGTAAGGCCAACTCGTCGGCCGACTTCCTCTCGTCTCTCGGCCGCGGCTCGTCATCACTGCTGACGCACACCGTCGGTGGGCTGGTGGGCTCTCTCGGCTCCATCCCCGGGTCTCTGTCGGCCGGCCTCGAGTCGGCGGTTGGTGACAGTGAGTATCTTGCGAAACGGGAGTCGATCCGTGGCCGCCACGCCTCACCTGGCTCCGGCCTGGTCACGGGTGCCCGGTCGTTTGGACATGGCCTGTCATCGGGGGTGGCCGGTCTCATCAGGGACCCGGTGGCTGGCGCGCGGGAGGATGGGGCGTTTGGGTTTGCGCGCGGCCTCGGCAAGGGGCTCCTCGGGTCGGTGCTCAAGCCCGTGGCGGGCGCGCTCGACCTGATTGCGGAACCCGCCGCCGGCGTACGCTCCATGGTTGCTGACGCGGACGCGCGCAAGGCCGGTGTGCCGACTGCAGCGGTTGTGCTCCGCCCGCCCCGCGCTTTTATCGGCGCCAACAAGCGGCTGGCATCGTACGACCTGCGCTTTGCAGTCGGCGCCGCAACCCTCGCCGCCGTCGTCCGCACCGAAGGCCGTGCGTTTGTACAGGAGGACCTGGTCGATTGGGTGGAGCTGAGCGTCCACGTCCACCACCACAGCCGGTCGGGGGTGGACGCTTTGTGGAAGGCAGTGCGTCACTCGACGCGTTTTATGCCGGGCTCCCGCCGTTCGTCGAGCGCCGCTCCTGGCGGGTCGTCCTCGTCGCCCAGTCGTGGGGAGGAGGGCTCCCCGACACGCGACGGCCAGGAGGTACGGCGCAGCCGCTCAGGAAAGGGCCGCGAGCGCCCAGAAAAGACGCGCGTGGCGCTGCTGACGTCTGCTCGCCTACTCATCGCGACGCTTGACGGGGCGCTGTTGGCTGAGTTTGCGCTGCCTGACATTGCCGACGCGCAAGTGCGCGCTGACGCCGAGGCGGACGTGCTGCTCGGCTTGACGGGCCGCGGGGAGGCTGGCCGGCCGCCCCAGTCGTGGCAGCGCATCAATTGCGAGTCACGCTGGTCGCGTGACGAGCTGCATGAGCTTCTGACGCGGCACGTCCTGAGCTCCTACGAGCGGGTGCGGTGTATGAGCTTGGCGCGCGCGGCGGCGGGCGCCCGCGTCACCGCTGTGGCGACGCGCCCACCTGGCGCAGGCGCCCTCGCCGCCTCTGCCAGCGCCAGCCGCAATGTGGCGGTGGAGATGGGCGATATGTCCAAATCCGATGCCACCCCGACGAGTGCGGCCAATGAGTGCAGCAGCAGCTTCCTGGCAGGCTTTCCGCTGCCGGGCCGCAGCTGCAGTCGCTCCAAGCTGCCAACGCCAGCCGCCCGTTCGCCGACAGCGGGGGTAGCAGCGGCCACCGTTCCCCCCGCCGCGCCGGCGGCGACGCTGCTAGCCGCGCAGCCGGCGGCGCCGGGGGTGGTTCAAGCCGCCGTTCGGCGGCTGGTACGCGCGCCCGCCTCCCGCGACGGGGTCTCATCCCGCTCCCTGCGGATCATTGTCGCCAATGGCCTCTGCGAGTGGCACCTGCAGTTGCGCCGCAGCCGCCTCGACGCGGGCGTCTGGCGTCGCCCACCACCGTCGGCGGTCGCGCCCGGCGATGCGGTGGTTTGGGAGGCGGACTCGGGCGGCGATGCGGACGACGGGGGACGGTCGCGGTCGCTGACGCGGGAGGTGCGCGGCTCCGTCACCCTGGACCTGCTGCCGGCGGCCGCGGCGGCGGGCGGTGGCGGTGGCGGTGGCGGGGAGCCCCGCGCCGCCGGCGTGGTGCGGTTGACGTGGCTCAACGCGGCGCTCGCGACCAACGCGTTTGACGTTGACGCGCCGCGGGGCGTGGAGGTGCGCGTCGAGGGGGGGCTTGGCGGCCACGCGACGGTCGTGTTTTGGGTGGTGCCCCGCGGCGGCGGCCGTGGCCGCGGCGGTGGCCGCGGCGCTGCCGCCGGGGCGGCGGCCGCCACCGGCCGCACGCCGGGTGGCTCGAGCCGCGACCTGACCGCCGACTGGCGGGACGCGACCGAGGCGGGCCCCGAGGAGCCCCGCCTCTTTGCATCCTCCCCGAGCGGCGACGTGACAGACGGCACGGGCGGCGCGCGGCGCGTCGCGGCGCCCGCGCCGCCGCCGCCCCCGTCGGCTGAGGCGCTCGCGCAGTTAATGGAGCTTGGCTTTCCGCGCGCCGACGCGGTGCGCGCGCTGCGCCAGGCGGGGGGGGACCTGGTGCGTGCCGTCGACTTGCTGGTCGGCTGACCGCGGGTGTACGCGGGCCCCAGCCGGCGCGGCGGGGAGGATTGGCTCCGTTTTTGTTGCTCTTCATGTTTTTTTGTGGCGTCATGGCGTTGTCTCTTTTTTTTTGCTTCTCTTTTTGAGCGTGAGCGCACGAGCTGCTGTCTCTGTGCCTCTCGGCCGGTGATTTTCTTTTTGAGGGGGTGGGTATTCTTGTCGTCTTCGTTCTCGATTGCTGCTGTACAGTTTTAGTCTTTTGTGGCTCGTCCATGCGCATCCCCTGCTTCGTGGGCGCGGCCGGCGTGTTCGTGGCGGTCGCTACGACCACGACACGGCAACTCGCCCAGTTTGGTGTGGGGCATGGTTGTACGATTTCGACGAAACCATCATTGATGGTTTCTTTTCTCAATATTGCTGATCCCCCAACTTTGTCCTCACGGACGCGGAACGGTACGGTTGTCTTTTCACATTTTTTTGCTAACGCCGCCCTCAAATTCTTATCTTGGCCCTAATCTTTGGAACTCGGACTTAGCATTGGTCGGGAAGTCGATTCAAGTGCATAGCATTCCTGAGACGGCACGGAGCCGCCCGTTCAGTCGCAGTGATTAGGTGCAGACACTTCTCTGGGCGACCTCCGACACTGGCATCCGTTCGCTTCTGCTAAGAAACGGCTTTTCCTTCCATGTAATTTTCATTTTCTCGCTCCTCCAGAGGCTGCATCCGCGCAAAGTGTGGAGAACGCCTTTTTTCTTCTGTTTTCTTCCCGTTTTCTTCTGTTGTCTGTGCCCGCAACGAGGTAAGGAATGATTCACAGGTGTGCCCATGCTGACACGTGACCACTCTTTGCGCGCGCGCGCGCAGTGGAGGTGAGAGCAGCAGCGGGTGCCCGCCGCACGGCACCGAGGTCGAAGTCCCCACAGCTGCCGCGGGTGGCCGCCCACGTCCAAGCTGTGTTGTTGGCAGCATTTTTTTTATTGATGAAGACAACTGAAGTTCGTCGTCTGGACGTGCCCATCTTTTACCCAGTATGAAAGCCTATGACCCTGCTTTACCCTGGGCTGACCAAACCGACCGTTGCGTTTTGATTTTGGTCAATGCTCGCGTTCACGACGAGCTTGCTTTGGCTGTGATTGAGGCTGCTGGCGTCTTTGGTTGTCGCCTCCCGCCGTACAGCCCGGACTTCTATCCGATTGAGGATGTCTTCTCAGTCGGCAGCAGTTGGTTGCGTCGCAATGTAACTCCGGAGCAGTTCAACGACTGGCCCTTCCTGAGTATTGCAGCAATGATATCACACATCACCCCGGCGATGTGCACTGGCTTAGTCCGCGCGGCCGTCAAAAACTACTGCTTCTACATCTGAAGGCCGAACATGGTACGTGATCGACCCCATCTTGCTTGCGTGTGCTCCTTCCCCACTCACAAGTCCCAATGTACTACGTCTCCCAACACAAAGCCAGGCACCAGACAGAACACGGAACACAAAGACCGAATACGACGTGTCCACGAATAGAACCGATGAGGTCAACAAAGCCCTGCCAATGCTGCGGTGTTGGTTCTTCTGCACCACCCCAATCGACAGGTACTGACGTGCAGTCGTTTGCGGTCGCAATCGCTCAACATTTCCATGCATCCATTGGTCTGTGCTTTTTCCTTTGTATTCCTATGGTCTGTGCGTGTTTTTGACCCCCCCAGTGAACTCCCCGTCCAACAATAGCTCGGGGATTGGGGCGGTGGCGACGGCGACGGCGGCGGATTGCGTGCAGCAACACGTTGCACGCCGTCGGGTGGCGTGCGCGCCGCCCCTGGTTCAGGGGGGCTTGACTGCGTGGCCGGGGCGCCGCTTTGGAGGGGACGGGGGGGTGGTGTGGACAGCGGTGCGGCTGGACGGTTGATGCGTGCGAGACGGACGGGTACGTGCTTTGCGTGGGGTGCGCTGTCGTTTGATTGACTTGCTGTGTGTGTGGTCTTTGTGTGCGTGCATCGACGTGTAGGGACACAGCGGGTGCACGCACGACAGCAGGCGACATGGCGCGCCGGGGGAAGCCGGGACGGTGGCGTCGCCGTCCCTGGGGTTGGTGTGTACATGCCAAATGAACAGGAACTCACGTGCTGTGGTTGGTAATGGTGTTCGCTTGCGTTTTCACTGCATCCCTTGGTCTGTGCTTTTTTCTTTGTATTCTCATGGTCTGTGCCTGTTTTCGACCCCCCCGGTGAACTTCCCGTCCAACAATAGGTCGGGGAACGGGGCGGTGGCGACGGCGACGGCGGCGGATTGCGTGCACCAACACGTTTCAGGCGGCCTCACGGCAGGCACAAGCCCTTGATTTGGGCAGGCGTCATCCAGTTGCGTCATCGGACGCGTCGTGTTTCGCTTGTCGTGCTGTCGTGACGTCTTCGCACGGGTTTCGTGTTTTGTCGTTGTGCCTTTGTTTTGGTTTCCTTTGCTGCCGCTAGTGGGCATGGGACGATGGTACTTTTAGTGGGTTGGCCACCTGTTCTTTTGTTTCCACGCACGGGCAGGTCTTTCCTGTTTTTCATCGAGAGTTGGTTCTCGGTGTGTTACCGTGTTCCTTTGCTTCTCCTGTGTGTGTTTTCTTTCTTTTCTACCTTGTCGCCGTGGTTGGTCTTTTGTGTTTCATCAAACGGTCGCTGTCTTTGTTTTGTATCCACTTTGCGACACAGAACAGTTGGCTAAGGAAAGGCTTGTGACATGTAATCATGTCATGGCTCAAGTGAGACGCCGCAAGGGGCTGTGCAAGCGACGCAAAGCTGTTGAGCAGAAGACAGAGGCTTAGGTGCGTCTGACAGAGGGCACGGAGGTGGGTGGGGGGAGGCATAGTGAGTAGGGGGCCCCCATTTGCAAAAATGGTTCCGAGGACGTCAGTGCGGTGGGTGTGTTGCGGAAGGGCAACTGTGAGGCTTCTTGACTGTTGCCGGAACGCGCGAACAGCTGGGAGCGTCAGAGACGCCTAAAATGCGCAAGGTGGTCAGCACCGGCCATAATGGGGGGACATGTGCGAGAAAAGCGGCATCCCGAATGTTGAGGGGGAGAGAGGTGATAGATGGAAGAATGCTGGAGCGAGGGTGGGACCGTGCGGGCAGTCGACAGCTGGCGGTTTTGCTGCTGGCAATGACAGCGGCGGTGTAAACGCTGCGGTGTGCTGATGAAAGGGGGAGGAGTGGGAGGGGGGAGATGCTCTGACGAGGAAGCATCCATACACCGGCCAACTGCGGCGGAAAGGTTGGCGCATCCCGAGCGCGGTCCGCGGCGTGCCCGCCGCGGCCGCTGGCTGCCGCAAGAAGACCGAAAGTGCCCAAGTCCAGAGAGACGCCACCTCCATCATTGTTGGAGCGAGTGTCAGTCGTCCGCCATTTGGACCAATCAGAAGGCGATATCAGATGCGAGAACCGCATTGCACAGCCCCCCCCATTCATCCGCGTGGATAGGGGGTGGGGACGGCACCCGCTGCCATCGCGCCTTGGGCGCGTTTCCAGCCGCCTTCGTGCTCTGGACCTGTCTGTTGGGAAATGTTTAATCGCACGGCCCGATTTTGGTCTTCTTGGAGGTGTCATCTGGAGGTGCTCACTCCGAAACTGTTCTTTCCGCTCCAGAAGAACTGACTTTGACTGACAAAAGACCAGATTCTGAGAGACCAGACCAGTTTGGGAGTGAGCACCTCCAGATGACACCTCCAAGAAGACCACAATCGGGCCGTGCGATTAAACATTTCCCAAAAGACAGGTCAAGAGCACGAAGGCGGCTGGAAGCGCGCCTAAGGCAGGATCGTCGGAAACTCGGTGCCGCCTGACGAAACTCAAACGGCACAGGACGAACCCGAACGGCACGAAGTCGTTCGGCTTTCGTTCGAGTGTTCGTCCGGCGAACGAACGCCGGATGTTCTCCGGTTTTCGTCCGACAGAGTGACAATCCGCCCACAGCGACCTGTCAGAGAGGTGCTTGTCCAGGCCTCTGTGAGAGGCATACACACAGCCAGCCCGGCTCGAAGTCGATTTCCATGACAGTCCCAGATCTTGACAACAACAAACATGGCCAATCAGAGTCCCTCTGGCGGCAAGGTCACCAAGTCTATGAGACAAGTCAAGCCTCGAGTGCTGGTGCAACTCCAAGTCCGAATGAGAAGGCGCTCCTGGAGCATCATGAGAGCGTCCTGCAATCGACCGCAGACAAACTATTGTATTGATGAAGACGTTAGGTGTTTGATTTTTCAAACATGGGCACCCAACCGTGCCTGTCGTACGGTCTTGCCGGGGCAAGGAGAGGTGTGCCGGTCTGGAGTGGAAGCTACAGGAGAGGGGCGAGCTCTACGAGAGCAACCGACACATCTTACTGACAGGGCAGTCCTTGCCTTGGCTGACTCTTCCATGTCCGCCATCCTCCCCTGGTCGACACTCACGCACTCTGGTTGCCATGCTGCCGAAAGAGCCTTCCTGCATCTGGGGCGGCAGCAGCGGACAAGAGATGGAGGATACTGTGGAGGCGCAAGTTTTACGACGCGGGGGAGCGGCAATGGCTGCGGACGTCGACAGCGGTGGACGTGGAGGAGGACAGCGGCGTCGGTGGGGGGGGGGGCAGCGGTGGGCGGGGGGCGGGAGGTCGGAAGGGACGAGGTCTGGACGTGAGCAAGAAGGGGCAGGTG
>ENA-ORXT01003018-ORXT01003018.1-marine-metagenome-genome-assembly--contig:-NODE-3018-length-19209-cov-5.218639_pt1 | contig 19209 bp, 18 predicted proteins | sample MGYA00237868_ERZ511482 | MGnify/ENA metagenome assembly ERZ511482
CGAACCAGCACCGACCGAACCAGCACCGACCGAACCAGCACCGACCGAACCAGCACCGACCGAACCAGCACCGACCGCGGACACGGTGGTCGATGACTGGCAGACGGACCCGGTCTTCGACGCCGGGCCGGACGCAGGACCCGACAACGGCTTCGAACTCCTCGTGGAAGCGCCGCGAACCGATGTCAGCTCACTCGCTGAGATCCACGCCACGTCACGCCTGCAGTACGACGAGTGCCAACAGGACTACGCCGACGTCGCAGCAGACCCATCGAGCAGCCGCAACCCGATGTACTTCTGCTGAGGGTCAGCCTGGCGGCGAAGCGATCGAACGATACGCGTGACGGTCGGCGTCGAGAACCTAAGGTCCTTCCCGATGGATGAACGCAACGACAACGGCTTCGGCTACGCCGACTTCGGGCGCTGGTATGACGACCACCGCAACGCCATCCTCGAACCAGCGCTCGACCAGGCAATGCACGCGCTGCAGAACGAACTCGACGACGCACTCTCAGATCGCGACCTTGCCCGCATCCGCAGCATCTCCGGGCGCGTCAAGTCGAAGCGGCGCACCTGGCGCAAGGTCAACCAACCCCGCTACCGCTCCCAGATCGGCACGGTCGACGACATCCCCGCAGTCATCGACGACCTCGTCGGTATGCGGCTCGCGTGCACCAACCTGCGCGATCTCGAAATGGTGCAGGCAGCGCTCGAAAGCCTGCCGCGTCGAGCCAGCCGCAAACGCGTGCTCGGACTCGACCCGAGTTCGGAACGTGACTACGTCGAAGCACCCAAGGAATCCGGCTACCGCGGCTGGCACGTCAACCTCGGTGTCACCCTCGACGGCACTCCGGTCACCTGTGAGCTGCAGGTCCGCACCCTGCTGCAGGACAGCTGGGGCGAGCTGACCCACGAAGACACCTACAGCAAGGCCGGCGAATTGCCGCCGCTCGTCGAAGTGCTCAGCGCCCGGATGGCCGACCTACTCGCCACGCTCGACGACATCGCCGAGGACCTCCGCAACGAACTCGACCGGATCGACGAAGCGATCGTCGCGGAGAGCGCCAGCCAGGCCGACAACGGCGACCCTGGCGACGACGCCCTCTCGAGCGGACCTGGCGCTGACGCTGCGGACCTCGTCCTCGAACAGACCCGGTCACGTCAACGACCAATCGAACTGTCAGCGCTCGCCTGGGCACTGCAGAACGAGTTCGGTGCCGAGGTCAGCGACGACTGGTTCGGCTTCCGCACCTTCAAACGATTCCTCCGCCACGTCGTGCCCGACGGTGAGATCACGGCGGGCCCGCAAGCCTTCCTGCTCCCCGCAGCACCCGCCGCCGCTGCCGTTGCCGACGATGGTGTTGTTGCTGCTGACAATGCGCTGCCCGCTGCGACAGTCGGTACCGCTGCAGGTCGGGGTGTCGGGGCAGACACCGACAGCAACCCGGACAGCAACCCGAACAGCAACCCGGACAGCAACCCGGACACCGACAGCGCGGACCCGCAGCCAGCCGACGACGGCGTTCCCGCCGAAGCGCAAGACCTGCGTCGTATCGACCGTGGTTTCCCGCTCATCGAAACCCACCAGTGGCAGCGCATCTTCGAACAGCTCGCCGAGGCATGGCGCCGCAACGGCGGCCCTGCGTCATCGACGCGCGTGCTCAACCAGATCACCCGATCGGCACGCGACCGGGCTGCAGCCACCGGCGAGCCGCTCTCGCGTCGTCACCTCGACTACGTCGCCAAGACCGTCTTCGCCGCGACCGATGCCGACGACCCGCTGACCGGCGGCCAAGTGGCCGACGTGTTCACGACCGCCGTGCTCCAGCGCATGGCCGAGCTCCGCATCGTCAACTCTGCCGACGCCGCGCGCCGCTCCGCCATTGCCCACTGGTTGCTCGGCTAGAACTGCTGCCGGTCGCGTTGTGCCAGGCACAACGTGACCGCTCAGCGCGGACCCTGACCGTCGTCGACCTTGATCACGGTGCCGGTCACGCACTCCGACGCCGGCGCGCACAGGTAGAGCAGTGTCGAGTCGAGCTGCGGGGGTTGCCCGGTCCGCTTGCGCGGGAAATGCTCGCTGATGTCGCCCATCCGCTCCAACATGCCGTCGGTCATCTCGGACTTGAAGAGACCCGGGGCGATGCCGTTGACGTTGATGTCGAAGCGAGCCCACTCGACGGCCAGCGCCTCGCTCATCCGCGAGATCGCCGCCTTCGTGATCGAATACAGCGCCGCACCGTTGCCGGAGTAGTGCGTCGCGGCAACGCTCGAGATGTTGACCATCCGCCCGGGCCGCTCCGCCGCGATCAGGCGACGCGCCACTTCACAACTCAAGATGTACGGCCCGCGCAGGTTGGTGTCGATCACCTTGTCGATCAACTCGACCGACATCTTGTGCGCTCGCTGCGCATCCGGCACGCCCGCATTGTTGACGAGGATCGTCACGATGCCAGCGGCCTCCTCGGCGGCTCCGACCGCAGCGATGATGCTGTCGGCATCAGCCATGTCGACCGGCACGCCATGCGCGACACCGCCACGCGATTCGATGTCGAGCACGAGCTCGGCCAACCGCTCCTCGCGGCGTCCGGTCGCCACCACTGTCGCTCCGGCTGCAGCAAGCACCTGGGCGAAACGCCACCCCAACCCGGAGGTGGCCCCGGTGACGAGGGCGACCTCGCCAGACAGATCGGTGGATACGTTCGGCAGCGGGAAGTCGGTCATCAGCCGATCGTGCCAGACGCGAGACACGCAGCCGAAGGCGTGAGCCAGGTGCGTCTCAGATGGCGGTGCGCAGCTGGCGGAACGCCTTCGACGAACCGGTGTCGAGGAAGTCGACGACCAGGCCGGCCATCTCCTCACCGCGCGTGAACAGGAACAAGTGGCCGCCGCCTTCGACGACGTGCAACCGCGCATCAGGGATGCGGCTTGCGAGCATCCGTCCGTTGGCCAAGCGCACGATCGGATCCTCGTCGCCCGCCAACACGAGGGTGCGCATCTTCAAGCGGTGGAGCCAGTGCAGACTCGCAAACCGTTGGATGGCGCTCAGTTGATACAAGTAGCCACGACCGGTCGGCGGCCGCGCTGCGCGCTGCTTGGCGTGCTCATCGAGCAGCTCCGGAGCGTCACGAATCGCGCCGCCGTACAACGTCGGCGCGACGCGGCGCAGGTAGTCGGAGGAGTAGTACCGCACCGGCGACATCAAAATCCCCATCGCTGCCGGACGGCCGGGGATACTGGTGACGCCGGGCATCGTGGCAGCCAGGATCAAGCGGTGCACGACTTCGGGATGCCGGTGAGCGACCTCCTGGGCGAGCGCACCACCCCAGCTCAACCCGAGGACATCGACCTGATCATGACCCAACTCGTCCACCAGGCCGGCGACGATCGCTGCCATCTTGCGCATCGAGTACGGCGCAAGCGGGGTCGGACTGCCGCCGACGCCGGGGGCATCGAATGCAATGGTCTCGCGGTCGGTGAGGTGCTTGCGGAACGGGTCGAATAGGTCACCGGTCGCACCGATCCCGTTGATCAACAACAGTGGTCGGCCCACGCCCGCGTTCTGGACCGTGACGCGCAGCCGTTGCATGCCGACTGACACTGTCGAGGACTTCGTCCGGACGGCAGAGTTCATCGCGTCAGCAGCAGGCACAGGGGGAGTCAATCAGAAGTCCGGGTGTGGGGTGAAGACGACTTGTGCGTGGCACCAAGTCGTCGACACCGACTCGTCTCAGTTGAGGACGTAGGCACCGGGGGCGGGCATGATCGGCGGGTGTTCGGCGCTGCCGGCCTCGGTGGGGGCGTTGACCTTGCGGCCAGGATGTGATTCGAGCCACGTCGTCCAATGATCCCACCAGCTGCCAGCATGCTCGACAGCATCGGCTCGCCATGCCTCCGGGCTCTCGGCGCGTTCGGTGTTGACGTAGTACTTGCCCTTGGGATTGCCCGCCGGGTTGACCAGCGCCTGGATGTGACCCTGCGAGCTCAACACGAATTCGGGCGACCCGCCCAGAAGATTGATCGTCTCGTAGCACCCCTCCCACGGCGTGATGTGATCGGTGACTGCACCGACCACGAAGCTCGGACAATCGATCGCCCCGAGGTCGACCGGTGTCTCGAGGACCTCGATCGAGCCGGGCACGGTCAAGGCGTTGTCGACGGCGATGTTCATGAAGTCGGCATGCAGCGCTGCGGGCAGGTTCGTCGAGTCGCCGTTCCATGCCAGCACGTCGAACGCCGGCGGGTTCTTGCCCATCAGGTAGTTGTTGACCACGTAGTTCCAGACGAGATCGTTCGGTCGGAGCCAGGCAAAGATCTTGCTGAGATCCTCACCCTTCAGCACGCCCTGACGCTGACTCCGGCGAGTCGCTGCCTCGACGACAGGTTGGGAGATCATGGTGCCCATCATCGACGGCACGGCCCAGTCGATGATCGTCACGAGGAAGCTGGCCGAACGGATACGCGTGTCGCCGATCGCCGCCAGGTGGGCGAGCAGGGCAGCCTGCGTGATGCCTCCGGCACAGACACCGAGGATGTTGAGATCGTCCGACCCGGTGATCTCCAACGCGGCATCGGTCGCCTCGATGATGGCTGCGCAGTAGGTGTCCAGGTTCCAGTCGCGATGCTCGGGGCCGGGGTTGCGCCAGCTGATCGCAAAGACCTGATGGCCCTCCCCGACGAGGTGCTCGAACAGGCTGCGGCCGGGCGCGAGATCGAGGATGTAGTACTTGTTGATCTGCGGGGGCACGACCAGCATCGGACGCTTGCCGACCTTCGCCGTGGTCGGCGCGTACTGAATGACTTCGAGTACTTCGTTGCGGAAGACGACACTGCCGGGCGTCGCTGCCACCGTGTCGCCGGGGGTGAACGGACGACTGTCGACCATCGAGGGCATTGCGCCGTTGTTGCGAATGTCATGGAGTGCATGGCGGGCACCATCGACCAAGCTCCGGCCTTTGGTGCGGCGCGCCTCTTTGAGTGCGGCCGGGTTGCCGAGCAATGTGTTCGTCGGCGCGACTGCGTCGGTCGCGAGGTCGGCGAGGAACTGGGTCCGCAGCCGCGTCTTTTCGTCGACGTCGAGATCGTCGACGAGGCCGTTGAGCTGCTCGTCGAGCGACAGGTAACTCTGTGCCAGCCGCTTGTAGATCGGGTTTTCGGACCACGCCTCGTCGGTGAACCGGCGATCCTTCGGACCCGGCTCGATGTCGGACGTGCCGGAAACCACACGGGCTTGCTCCGCCACGAGCTTGGCGGCACGCTTGACAACGACTTGAGGCTGGCGAGCCACGTTTCCGGCGAAGCGGAACCCGGCCGACAGGATCTGGCTCGGATCGAGCCCGACCGGCAGGTTCGCGGTGACCGCCTCGATGGTCGCGTTGATCAGTTCGCCGTCTGTCTGCACCGGCTGTTCGTTCTCGGTCGTGGTTACCTTGGATGCGGTGGTCGGTGTCGCAGTCTTCTTGGAACTCATCTGATCCTCGATGTCGGTATGTGCGGGATGTCGGTATGTGCGGGATGTCGGTATGTGCGGCGCGTGTGGCTGAGCAGGTCTGCAGCGCAATACCCAATATTGAACAACTCAATCATTTTTGGTAAACAATGTCAATATTGAAGTGGTCATCGACTTTCGGATCGGCGAGACTGCGGTGATGAGCACAGCGGCGGCACCATCCTCGGGCTACCCCCGCAAGCGCCGACAGACTCGGCGCCGCCTCCTGCGCGCTGGCACCGTCGTCCTTGTCGAGAGCGGCCCGGCTCACGTCACGGCCGGCCAGATCGCCACGGCCGCAGGCGTCGCCGTCGGCACGTTCTACAACCACTTCCCCAGCGTCGAGGACTTCATCGACGCAGTCGCCGACGACCTCTCCACCGCCATCGAGATCGGTCGCGACACGCTGAACGAGATCGAGCACGACCCCGGTCGCCGGGTCGCCATCGGCGTACTCCAACTCCTCGACCTGGCCGACACCGACCCGACCTCGGCCGCAGCCTTCGTCAGCCTGGCAGCGCTCCGGCCCGATTTCCGCGGCCGCATCCGCTCACTTGTCGGCGACGCGATCAGCGACGGTGTGCAAGCACAGTGCTTCGACGTTGCCGCGGGTCCAGCCGCCACGAACGCCGTACTTGGTGCAGCGCTGCAGTCGATGCGATCACGGGTGCTCGGAGAGACCGAAAGCCAAGAAGCTCCCGTCGTTGCCGGACTCGTCTTGCGATTGCTCGGCATGGCCGACGCCGACATCGCCGCAGCCCTCGAGCACGCTCAGGAAATGCTCACCGCCGCCTGATCGCTGCTCGCTCTGCGAGGCTGAATTACCAGCCACCGCACGCGAGGCGCGGCTTGAGGCCCGGTCCAGCGAACTCCTCGGCGTTGCGCACGAGGCGCAGCGACCAGATCGACAGCACGATTCCGGCGGCGACCATGGCTATAGAGGTCGCGATGCCGACACTTGCCACGACTCCGTCGGCCCTGTCGAGGTCCGAGAGGCTCTGCAGGCTCACGACCGCCGCGCCGTCCCCGCCTTGCAGGTACGCGACGTACCCGGGCGGCACGTGTCGACTCGCGGGCCCGGCCGCAGGCCGAGCGGCAGCTTGCATCGGAGCTGGTGGAGCCGGTGGTGCCGAACTTGCGCCGGGGGCGGGCAGCGCCGAGCCGAGGTGTGGCTCGTCGTCGGCAGGTGTCATCGACATGGACCGATACTGGCACTCACAACGTTGCGTTGAGACGACTGAATGACGGTCAGCCGCGCATGCGGGTGCCGCGAGGGTCGAAGGGTGCTGAGGTGAGCAACTGCGCCGGTCGCATGTCGCCGACCACCTCGATCTGCCACGGACCGTCGCTCGCAGCATGCTCGGCAGGCACGTAACCCATGGCGACCGACATCTTGCTGTGGTGTGCGTAGCCGCCGGAGGTGACCCAACCAACGACCGTGTTGCCGTCGGGTCCGTGGTGCCAGATCGGCTCGTTGCCGATGCAGTCGGCAGGCTCGTCACCCGCAGCAAGGGCCTCGTCATCAACCATCAACTCGAAACTGACGAGCTTGCGTGCCGGGCCCGCCTGCTTCGCCGCAGCCGCAGCGTCGCGGCCGATGAAGTCGCCCTTGGTGTCGTCGAGCTTGACCATCCAGCCCATGTTTGCCTCGAACGGGTCATAGATCGGGCGGTACTCGGTTCCCCATGATCCCCAGGTCTTGTCGAGTCGCATCGAGTCCAACGCCCGGCCGCCGAACAGTCGGATCCCGTGTTGCGTGCCAGCGTCCATGAGGGCGTCGAAGAGTTGCTGTTGATAGCTGGCCGTACACCAGATCTCGTAGCCGAGGTCGCCGGTGAACGTGACCCGCCCGACCATGCAGGGCACGCTGCCAACCCACGTGTCGCGGAAGTCGAGGAACCTGCATGCCTCGTTGCTCACGTCGAAGTCGGTCAAGCCGTCGAGCACCGCTCGCGCATTCGGTCCTGCGATCGACAACCCGGTCAACTCCGGCCCACACACGCGCAGCGTCACATCGGAAGCTGTCCCATTCTGCCCGGGGCCGAATGGGACAGGGCCGGATGGGACAGGGCCGGATGGGACAGGGCCGGATGGGACAGATGGTTGGCGGGGTGAATGCGTTGGCAGGTGTTGGCGGAACCAGCGTTCGTGATATTGCTGGGCGGCGCCGGACCCGAAAATCATGAACCGCTCCTCGCCGAGCGCGTCAGCGAGGCAGCCGACGGTGAAGTCGCCGATGATCTTGCCCTGCCGATTCAACATTGGCGTCAGCGCCAGTCGCCCGGGCGCCGGGATCGTGTTGGCCAGCAACCCGTCGAGCCACTCGCGTGCGCCGGTGCCGCCGATCTCGTACTTTGCGTAACCGGTTGCTTCGAACAGCCCGACTGCGGTGCGGACAGCGTCGACCTCCTCGGCGACCACATCGAAGGCATTCGAACGACGGAAGGTGACGGTCTCTTCAGCCTTGCCCTCGGTCTGGAACCAGAGCGGCACCTCCAACCCGTACGACGCACCCCACACCGCATTGTGCAGTTCGAGGCGGTCGTGGATCGGCGACTGCAAATGGTCACGAGCCGCCGGCAACTCCTCGTTCGGGAACGTGATGCTGAACCGGCGCCCGTAGTTCTCGCGCACCTTGGAGTTCGTGTAGCGCGGTGTCGCCCAGTCACCGAACCGGGCGTTGTCCATGCCCCACACGTCGAAGCCCGGGTCGCCCTCGGTCATCCAGTTCGCCATGCTCAGCCCGACGCCGCCACCCTGGCTCAACCCGGCCATCACGCCACAGGCCAACCAGTGCCCGGGCTGACCCTTGACCGGCCCGATCAGCGGATTGCCGTCAGGCGCGAACGTGAACGGCCCGTTGATCGTGTCCTTGATGCCGACCTCGTTGAAGATCGGGAAGTGCTCGAAGCCGACCTCGAGATTGTCCCCGATCCGCTCCAGATCAGGTGTGAGCAACTGCGCTCCGAAATTCCAGTCGGTCGTGTGCGGTGCCCACGGCACACCGCCCTTTTCGTAGGTGCCGAGCAGCAGCGAGTCGCCCTCCTCGCGCATGTAGATCTCACCGCCCATGTCCATCACGTGGAAGCCGCGCAACGACGAGCGCTCACGCCATCCGGCGAGCTGCGGGACCTCCTCGGTGATCAGATACATGTGCTCCATGGCCAGGATCGGCAACTCGAGGCCCGTCATCCTCCCGACCTCGCGCGCCCACAGGCCACCAGCGTTGACGAAGTGCTCACAGTTGATGACGCCGAGGTCGCTGTCGGTGCGCGTGTCGTGGACGTGCAGATCCCAGGTGCCGTCTGCAGCTCGGGTGATGTCGTTCACCCACGTGTACTTGTTGATCTCCGCGCCGCGCTGGCGCGCACACTCGGCGTAGGCGTGGGTGACGCCCGACGGATCGACGTGGCCCTCGTGCTGGTCGACCATGGCCCCGACGAAGTACTTCGGGTCGAGGAACGGCACCATGTCGTGCGCCTCGGCGGGCGAGATCAGCTCGGTCTCCATGCCGAGGTATCGGCCCCGGGCGTGGGCCATGCGGAGGAAGTCCATCCGCTCCGGGGAATCCGCGAGCACGAGGCCACCGGTCAGGTGGATGCCGCAATCGCGACCCGATTCGGCCTCGATGGTCTTGTAGAGATCGACGGTGTAGCGCTGCAGGGCAGCAACGTTCGGGTCGCCGTTGAGCGTGTGCATGCCGCCCGCCGAATGCCAAGTCGAGCCATGCGTCAGCTCGCGCCGCTCGACCATCATGACGTCGGTCCAGCCGGCCAGCGTGAGGTGATAGAGCACCGACGCCCCCACCACACCGCCACCGATGACCACCACCTGTGCCTGCGTTTTCATGTTGATCCTTCCGGTCGAGAAATCGGTTTCAGTCACGTTGTGCCAGGCACAACGTGACCGTCTCAGAAGTCGGTTTCGACGCCACCTTCGCTGACCCGGCGGTCGACGAAGTCGCGTAGCTCGGCGCGGAGGGCGTCGTCCATCGGCGGCGGTTCGTGCAGCTCGATCAGCTCGCGGGCCAGCGCGTTGGCACGGGTCCGTGCGTCTGGTGAACCACCCTCAGCCCATGTCTCCCAGTTACGCCAGTCGCTGACCATTGGACTGAAGAATTCGTCTGTGTACCGCGCCTGCGTGTGTTCCTCGCCGAAGAAGTGGCCTGCGGGGCCGACCCCGGCAATCGCATCCACGGCCAAGGCATCGTCGCAGACGTCGAGCGGTTCGAGGAACGTGCTGACCATGTTCAGCAGGTCGGCGTCGATCACCATCTTTTCGTAGCTGGCGTGCAGGCCACCCTCCATCCAGCCGGCGCCGTGCATCACGAAGTTCGCACCGCCCATGATCGCGCCCCACAGCGCCCACACGGTTTCGTAGCCGGCTTGGGCATCGACCGCGTTCGACGCGCTCACTGCCGACGATCGGTACGGCACTCCGTACCGCCGTGCCAACTGTCCGCCCGCAAGTGCCGCCTTCGCGTACTCCGGTGTGCCGAACGCAGGCGCACCGGTGCGCATGTCGACGTTCGAGGTGAAGCCGCCGTAGACAGCAGGAGCGCCGGGCCGCACGACCTGGGTGAAGACCAGCCCGGCCAGTGCCTCGGCGTTCTGCTGCACCAGCGCACCGGCGAGGGTGATCGGTGCCATGGCTCCGGCGAGGGTGAACGGCGTGATGATGATCACCTGATTGCGCGCTGACATCTGGATGATGCCCTCGAGCATCGGGTGGTCATAGCGCAACGGTGACGACGCGTTGATGATCGATGTGAGGCTCGGCTCGCGATCGAACGTGTCGTGATCGACGCCGCGCGAAATGCGGGCCATCTCGATGCCGTCGAGATTGCGCTGCTGGCCGAGTGAGTAGATGTGGAACGACTTGTCGGTGAGCGTGTGGGCGTCGTACGCGGCTTCGAGGTGACGGATCGATGCGTGCAGGTCGACCGGCTCGACCGGATACCCGGCAAACGTGTGGATCGAGTTCAGCATGTGCGCAAGGCGCATGAAGTCCTGATAGCCGGCACGGTCACCGGTCTTGCGATCGCCGTCGAGAGTGACGTAGTGGGGTGCACTCGCCACCGACGCGAACGTGACCCAGTCGGCGCCGACCTGCAGATCGCGTGCGGGCAACCGACCGTGCAACGTGAACTCACTCGGCACCGTCGACATGTGTTCGGTGACGAAGTCGGCATCGAACCGGACTCGATCACCCTCGACCCGAGCGCCTGCTGCAGCAAGCAGACGACGCGCTTCTGGATGCAGGAAATCGATGCCCGTCTCGGCGAGGACACGCAGCGACGCGAGATGGATGGACTCGACTTCGTCTTCGGAAAGGATCGACGTGGCGGGCAAGCGGCGTCGTGGCTGAGCGAACGGCCGCTGGTCGCCGACGATGCTCCGGGTCCGCTTCGGCCCGCGGGATCGTCGTCGCTGACCGCTCACATTGCAGAAGGTAGTTCGAGCAATTCTTGTGGAACAGAGGGTGAGCATGACAAAGATCGATGCCCTACTGTCGGACCCCGACGCTCAGCTGGCGTCGAACTGCTCGACGCCCATTGGGTTCGGATACGGGATGACGCGACCTTCGAGAGCGGTGACGATCGGGACGACGATGTGCGCGAGTTCGGCTAACTCCTGCTGCACTGCGCGCAATGCCTGCGTGGCGAGCCGATCGGTCATTGCTTCGACATCGTCGTGCAGCGCGATGCCGACGTCGGTGATCTCACCCGTGTCGTCGAGCACCCCGCGTTCGTGCAACCGGCCGATCGCCGCAATCCAGTCCTCGTCGCTCCAGCCGCGGAACGGCTTGACCGTGTCGATTGCAACACTCGTACGCGCCAGCCGAATGACATGTGCGTCGCACGGCCCGAGTTCGTGAATGGTCAGTGCTGCGAGGTGTCCGTCGCCGCGGTGCTCACGCAGCAACGTCGTGCCGTGCCAGAGCGCGAGGTGCGGAGTGTCGGGCCAGTCGAGCGCCATGTTGGCGGCGAACATCGGCCGGCGATCATCGGCCACCGACTCAGCAGCGCGCCGCAAGATGAACGCAGCGCGTTTGAGCTTCATGCGATCACTCGGCAACTCGTGTGCAGCCCACGCCCGGTCGATGCCATCGAGCCGCGCAGCGATCGCGTCGGCAGGTGAGCAGCGCGACCAGACGTCGGGCACCGCCCGCTCCACGAAGCTCGGATGGAACCCGAAGAACAGCGCGTTGACAGCGCCAGCGTCGACCGCGCCGAGCGGCGCAGCCCGACCTCCGAAGTAGCCGCGCCAGAACCCGCGCAGGCCCGCCGCTTCGAATGCCTCCTGCGCCTCGGGAGCGAAGTAGGTGATGGCGTGGACGGGTTCGAGCAGCGTCCACAGATGGCGCTCCGGCGATTCGATCATGCTGCGCCTCCGGCCCGTGTTGCTGCCAGCCAGAACCCGGTGCCGGCGCGTGCGGTCCGCCCGTTCCAGTCGCCGGGCAGAGCGTCGATCACGTCGGCGGCAGGCAGGTGGATCGGCGTCTGATCGCCCAGCGTGTTGACCCACAACACCGAACCGCCGGGCCGCACGATCCGATCGACCTCGTCGGGGAACAGGATCATGTTGATCATCAACACTGCGTCGAAGGAGTCCGCACCGAACGGCAGCATCGTTGCATCGGACTGCACGCGCGGCGCCAACTCGGCGGGAGCGAACGACAGCATGCCCATCGACAGGTCGGTACAGACAAGGGAACCGACTCGGCCGCTGAGCACCCGTGCCCCGGCGCCCGTCCCCGACCCAAGTTCGAGCCAGTCACCGTCGACCGGCAGGTCACCGCGGTCCAATCCGTCATCGACCGGCGCCCGCTTGGTCGGGTCGACATGGCGCTCGGACCAGTCGGGTGCCATCTCATCGAACAACTCGGTCATGTTCGTCGCATTGCTCGGGCGCCACTCGCCGCCGGACGCCATCAGCCGTGTGATCTTGCGAATCGGATGGTCGGGCCCGGCGAACGGTTCGGGGTCGATCGCTGTCGGATGGTCGTCGAGATGTTCGAGCACTCCGTCATCCTGTCACCGGCGCCGGTGACCACCTCAGACAGAACGGCGCAGCGACCAGGTGCCTGTCCCCGATGTGACGCTTCAAACCAGTCACATCGAGTCAGTTCGGTCAGTCGGATCGGTTGACGGCGGCGAAGGTGACTGCGGCGGCATGGCCGACATTGAGTGAATCGACGTTCGGCGCGATTGGAATCCGGACCCTCCTGAGGGTGCGTCGCATCGTCGCCGCTTCCAGTCCCGGCCCCTCGGCGCCGAAGACGACCGCCAATCGCTCGGGCACCTCGACCTTCCACAGGTCATCGGCGTCGTCTGCGGGTGTCATCGCCCAGGTCTCGAACCCGAGGTCGTGCAATGTGTCGAGCGCTCCGGGCCACTCACCAAGCGGGACGCGCGCCGTCGGCATGTGCAACACCTCACCCATGCTCACGCGCACGGTGCGCCGGTAGTAGGGGTCGGTGCAGTTCGGGCTGAGCACCATCGCGTCGAACCCGAATGCTCGGGCGGCGCGCGCGATCGCACCGACGTTCTGGTTGTCGTTGAGCGCTTCGAGCACGACGAGCCGTGTGGTGGTGGCGGCGAGTTCGGCGACCTTCGGGTAGGGCTTGCGGAAGCCGGAGGCGAGCACACCGCGATGCAGGTTGAACCCCACGATGCGCTCCATCACCTCGTGCTCGGCAACGAACACCGGTACGCCAGCCAACTCGGGTCGATCGAGGTAGGGCAGGAATCGCTTCACCCGAGTCGGACCGAGCAGCACGGACCGCAAACGGTGGCCCGAATCGATCAGCCGATCGATCGCCATGTACCCCTCGGCCATGAAGAACTCGTCACCCTCCATGGCGGTGCGTGTCGCCTGGATGTTCAACTCGCGATAGTCAGTGAGCCGAGCGTCGGCGGGATCTTCGACGACGATCACCCTCGGGTCGATCTGCTCGCTCTTCGCATGCGGGTTCGTCACCGGTACCGACGGTACGCCGCCATGCCCGGTGTGCCATGCCTGGCCGGGGAGGTTCGTCTCGTCCCTTGCCATCCGGCCGGAGCGCGCTCGACGACTGCACGGAGGTGAAATCCGCTAAGGTTGACGGATGTTCACTTACTTGCTCCGACTTGTCCGATGACACAGGTTCTGACCACCGAAGAGCTCTCGGCAATCGGCGCACCGCTGGGTTCGCCACGCCGCGCCGGCCTGATCGGTGAGATCGGCACGATCTTTCAGCCGGGACGCCTGGCATTGTTCGCGCCTCGACTGCGGCGGGCTCCGCGCGGCGATGGACGCATCTCGGTGTTCTTCCCGGGGTGGAAAGCACCCGATGCCACGACACTGCCGATGCGTGGGTACCTCCGTACGCTCGGCCACGATGTGCGTGGCTGGGGGCTGGGGACGAATCAGGGTGCGGTGGAAGCGCTGCGGGACACGATGATCCCGAAGATCACCGACCTCGCCGAATCGTCCGGTCGCCCCGTGAACGTCGTGGGCTGGAGCCTCGGTGGGCTGATCGCACGAGAAGTTGCTCGCAACGTGCCTGACTCGGTGCATCGCGTGGTGACCTACGGCACGCCCGTGCTCGGCGGGCCTCGCTTCACCGCCGGAGCGTTCACGTACGCCGACGAGGAGATTGATCGGATTCAGGAGCTGCAGGAGCACCTCGACACGAACGAACCGATCACGGTGCCGATCACCGCGATCTTCACGCGCAAGGACTCGGTCGTCGACTGGCGCGCGTGCATCGATCGGACATCACTGGACGTGACCACGTTCGAGGTCGGATCGACCCATGTGGGTCTGGGAATCGACCCCGACGTGTGGCTCGCTGCGGCCAACGCACTCGCCGAGTAAGAGCCAGTCAGGACGACGAGGTGCCTGGCACCACACCGTCCTACTGGCCGACGAAGACCGGCGGCCGCTTCTCGACGAAGGCGGCAGCAGCTTCGCGATGATCCGCGGTGCCCATCGACAGCACCATGTTCGTCGCCTCGGCGTCGAGAGCTGTCTCCAGGTCGCACGTGATGGCGCGATTCAGGTTCTCCTTCATGTAGCCCATCGCGATCGGTGCGCGGGCGGCCAGGCTGCGACACCAGTCGAGTGCTGCCGCGTCGAAGCCGTCATCGGCAAGGACCTGGTTGACGATGCCGAGGTCGCGTGCCTCGGCTGCCGACAGCCGAGGCGAGGTGAAGTACAGCTCCTTCGCCTTGGCTGTTCCGACGAGTTGGGTCAGAAACCAGCTGCCGCCGAAGTCGCCCGATGCACCGACGTTGGCGAATGCTGGAACGACGAGGGCACGCTCGGCGGCGAGGCGGATGTCGCATGCCAGGGCGATCGACATCCCGGCGCCGGCGGCCGCGCCCGGGACGGCTGCGACGACCGGCTTCGGGAACCGATGGAGGGCGAGCGACACCTGCTTCTGGAGCCGCCGCAAACGATCGGTACCGGCTTGAACACCGGTGCCTCGGCGCGGCGCTGCGCCGGGTTGATGGCTTTCGTGCATGCCCTTCACATCGCCACCAGCGCAGAAGGCGCCGCCGTTGCCGGTGACCATCACCACGCGCACCTCGGCATCGTCGGCGAGCACCGGAAGCACACGCCCGAACCCTTCGTACATCGCATCGGACAGCGCGTTACGTCGTTCGGGGCGATTGAAGGTGATCACCCCGACGTGGCCATCGACGTGAGCCAGCAGGTCAGGGGTTCCGGTGTCCAGTTCGCTCGTCATCTCGCGAGCATGTCACTGCGGGATTGTCGGGTGCGAGGCGCGCCGTTCTGTTCTGTGCAGGATCGTCAGTGACGGTCGATGGTGCCCGGCGTGACCTCGTCGCTGGCGTCGACGACGACGGTCCGGCTGCGGACCTTGAACTCACCGTGGATCTCGGCTCGCGCTTCGGCTGCTGCAATCTCTGCCGCGGCCTCTGCCTCGATGGCGTCGATGATCGGCTGGACGCAGGCTGCGTATGTTGCGTCGTGCGGGTTGCTGACCGAGCCGCCGAAGTGGGTCTCGAAGTGGAGGTGCGGGACGCCCGCGTTGCCGGTGCTGCCGACGTAACCAATCACTTCGCCCTGCAGCACGAAGCGACTGTCACCTTCGAAGCTGTCGAAGTGGGCGTAGTAGAACTTGTTGCCGTTCGGGCTGTACAGCCACGCGGCGTTCCCGCCCAGGCGATTCTGCTTGAAGTTCACGTCACCGGACTGGGCGGCGACGATCGGTGTGCCCCGGTCGGCGATCATGTCGACGCCCTTGTGGCTGCGCCCGCCAGAGCGGCTCGCGCCCCAGCTGTCGATGAACTCGCTTCCGCTCGGAATCGGGCAGGCGATGGCATCGTCGTCGGCGAGGGCTCCGGCGGCCGCCGCAGTGACCAGCGCGGGCGGGAGGTCGTTCGCTGCGACGGGCGTGCCGGCGACGCCGAGTGCGACGCCGAGAGTGCCGATCGCTACCGAGAGAGTGGCAACGGTGGCGAGTGCCGACCGGCGGTGCCGCTGTACTGCGAAAGAGGTTCGAGTCTGCATTGCCATAGCGTAATATTACGGTTGAGTTACGAACAGGCTACGGCAGCATGACGGTGACAATGGTCTCGTCGTTACCAGGCCTCGCCGAGACGTCAGGGTTGCTCGTGCAACTCGCAGCGGGGATGCCGGCTGGGTGGGGAGTTGTCCCCATTTCCTTGTTGTTCGCAGGCCAGTACGTTCCTGATCGAGGAGAGACGAGAACCGCCATGCCAGATCATCATGCGTATTCCGAACTCGCTGAGGCTTTGGCCGACCTCGGCTCGGAGCTCGCAGGGCAGGCCGGGTCGCGCTCAAGCGTCGTTGATCCGGCTTGGCTATGGCGGTGTATCGCCAGCGAGCGGCAGATCTGGAACCGGGCGAATGGGCTCGGGTCACCACCGTGGCCGCCGCGCCAGCCTGGCACGTGGGCTGAACGGGGCTGACGTGAGTCACGACATTTTCCAGATCAACCCGCAAGCGGCGATCGATGCTGCTGCGGCTCTTGGCCGGACCATTGCGATGCCCGCTGATGGTGCTGAACAGATCAGAGCGGCTGAGCGCAATGGATTTGAACTTGAAGCTCTTGGTCAATCTGCAATTGCCTTGCTCGACGAAGTTGTCGAGGAACTCGGTGCCCTCCGTACGATCCTCGATTCACGCGCTGAGCTGGCGCGCCTGGCAGACCAGGCCGGTGGGCAGTCCAATATTGATCCGAGTGATCTCATGGCGATACTCGGACTGGTCGACCGTACTGGTTTGGCGTTGGCGGGTTCCCTCGACGACGGCACCGGAACCACCGCCCTCGAGGCGGGAGAGTTCGCCGACCTTGCGGAGCGCGAGCGCATTCTTCTTGACGGCACGCCGCAGGAGCTGCGTGACTACTATTTGAACAAGGCCCTCGAAAGAGCCGGGATCGATGGTGACGATTGGGACCCATCGCTCGGCCTCGATCACAACGCAGACACTGTCGAAAATGTGTATGAGTACTACGCCGAACTGTACCGCGACGGAACGGACCACCTTTGGTGGTCTGGCATGGCTGCACTGATCGGCCCGAGCTTCTACGGTGGCTTCCAAGACCTCGAAACGTTCGCCGACCTCTTCGGGCGGGGCGCGGACATCGCTGGCTACGCATCGCAAATTCCTGGTGGTCACCAGATCCCAGCGGCCGGGGCGGATCTCAGCGCAGAAGCACTTGAAGACGAACTTCGCTGGTACCAGGAGCGATTGATGACTATGCAGCAGGAGATCTTCTTCGACATGGCGCCCGCACATGAGGCCTACAACGACATCGGCATGCGCGGGATCGAAGCAATGCTCGCTGACGATCCGTATGGGTATGGGCCCGAGACCATTGCAGCGTGGCAACAGCTCGATGATGGTCGGAGAACGGGAGACCAGAACCTGGTTGCCGAAGGCAATGGCGCCCTGCTCTTGCGTGAGCAGCTCTACATCATTGACGATGACTACACCGAGATGCGAAACCGGCCGATCACGGGCGAGGTGACCACGTACTTGATGACGGCGATCGGTTCTCCCTCTGTTCCTGGGGCACAGTCGTATCCGGAGGTTTTCCCGCTCGAGGTAGACGCAAGTCAGTACGTCGGCACCCCGCGGCAGGTGACTGTAATTCCGCGGTTCTACACCCAGGATCTACCTCACGTCGGCGCAGAAGGAACGGTCTCAGTGACGCTGCCGCTCCCAGATGGCAACATCGCCGGGTTCGAGGATCGGTGGGCCCTGATCGAAACAGACACCTTGCCGACCTACGTCGACCTTGCTGCGAACCATCCGGACCAGGTTCTGGACGTGCTCGATACGCCGGTCGGCGAACGCGCCGACGCGTTCACCATCGACGAATGGTGGGATGATTTGGCCGTGCAGATGATCGAGGGCTTCGACATCGACATCGACATCGATTTCCAGGCAGGATTATGAACTTATGGCACTCAGATCTTGGATTAGACGGCTCGCCGTCTCAGGAGGCCTCGTCCTGGGCGCATGCACGGGAGGTACGGACATGACGCTGACCGAGTGGGACTTTTCGTATCCGTTGACACCGATTGATCTCGGATCGAAAGTGAAGGACTTCCGTCAACCCGAGGGGCCGCTTGACCTCAAGATCACCTTCCCATCGGGCAGGGTGGTGCAAGGTACTTGGGGTCGCGGGGCGCGAGCCGAAGCGCTGGCAACTTCTGATGCCGAACCCCAACCAGTGGATTCCGTCGTGCTGTTGGAGTCATCGGTGACCGACATCGAAGCACTGCGCGCCTCGGCGGACCGGTTCGTCGAAGCGTGGGGCCCCGCCCGCGGGACTGAAGGCGACCTGCAAGACTTCGCAGACCGCACGGCTGAGATCATGGAGACCGATGGCACGAACCTTGTCAAGGCTTATCCAGTTGGTCGCAACGTTCAACGGTTCGAGGCTGATCAACAGGATGGGATCAGCCCGAGTTGGGGTGCGCGATTCAACGGCGACGTCGTCACGATTCGCGTCGTGCTGAAGTTCGAGCCCGCAGCGGGCTGACCGTCAGCGCGCCGTCCGTCAGTGGCGCAATCGGGTCAGTCCTTGCCAGGGACGGTCATCTTTGCGAGAATCGAACACATGTTCTTCCAAGGTTCGTTGTTCGGGTCGTGCGCTCCCGACGTCGACGCCGATTTCCTCGAAGCGCGCCGCGTCGATCTCGACGAGATCGTTATCGGTGAACTGGTCGCTGCCGACGCGGATGAAGTTCATGTGCACGTGCCGTCCCTGCAGTCGCTGCACCTGGCGGAGCAGCGAAACCAGACCGGGCGCGCCGCGCAGGAAGCCGAGGAAGTCGCGCGTGACGCTGATCCGGCCGCTCAGGCCGATGCAGGAGGCAGTGTCGCGTAGCGAAGCCATGGCGCGCCCCTACTGCAGCGAGACGAGGATCGGCACCGAACCGCACCCCTCGGGCAGCGCGGCGAGCGCCTTGCCGATGACCGCGCCGAACGCGCGCAGCGGATCGTCTGCCCGCATCGCGTGACCCGGCTCGTCCGACGTCGTCAGCAGATCGCCGACGCCGATCGGATCATGCCGCGCATCGGCCTTGACGTGCACCTTGCCGGCGAGCGCGACGGGGCGTCGGCCGGGCGCGTTCGCCTGCCGATCGAGGCCAATCGCAAACATCCACACAGAATCTGCAGATCCTCGACATGCGGGACGGGTGAGGTCCCTTTCGCTTCTATCTGATACCG